>Ga0182739_1003925_pt1 | contig 12636 bp, 8 predicted proteins | sample eDN5th30CBELigBY_FD_128873 | JGI IMG/M metagenome (GOLD analysis project Ga0182739, IMG submission 128873) | Enriched backyard soil microbial communities from Emeryville, California, USA - eDNA 5th pass 30_C BE-Lig BY (version 2) (version 2) | ecosystem: Environmental > Terrestrial > Soil >... | reverse complement strand
GCTCGGACGAGAAGGAATCCCGCTCCGACAAAGATGGGTCCGATAAAGACCGCTCTGACAAGGATCGCTCCGACAAGTAAACGCGAGGTGAATCCTGGCCGCACCAGACAAAAAGTCCGTCTCCCAACCTGGTTCACACCAGGGTGAAGGAGACGGACCTTTTTTCATGTCCCCCGGAGCCCACGGAGCGATGCAGGTTGGCTCCACCCTCAACTTGAGGAGGCCCCAGCCGTTTCAGTGAATCGTGCGAGCTATGGGGCTTCTTGAGATTTGGAGCGTTCGGGTGGCTGAGGTCTCGTTGTTGAGACTCAGGGGCGTGATCGGAGCCGTGGGTGCTAAGCGATTGGACACCGTCCTTCTTGGAAGTTGTGAACTTTGAGGTAGCTGGGATCTCGTCTTCGAGACCCCGGGTCGCGGGCCTGGGCACCGGGGTCTCGAAGACGAGATCCCAGCTACCTTGACATGATCATTTCCAAAACAATCGTGACCAGGTGCTTAGGGTCTGGAAGACGAGACTCCCGTCAGCCCCCCCCTCAACAAACTTGGAACGTGACCGGACATGTTTGAGAATCGATAAGATGTGTTACATTATTATAATGGAGTTTAATTATGGATGAAGTGGTGGATTGATTAATGGGGTCTGGGTGGCCCGGGCGAAGCGTCGCGTGCCCTGGCCACCCAGAAGTCCAGACTGCGGAAATCGCACGTCCGGAATGGACTCTTTATCCATGGCGTAGGACGAACGAAGTTCGTTCGAGGATCAGAGCTGTCGCATGTAGGCGACGAGGTCGGTCTTCTCTTCAGAGGTGAGCTTCAGTCCCAGGACCAGATTGAAGAACTCGACGGTGTCTTCAAGCGTCAGGCAGCGACCGTCGTGGAGATAGGGAGGCGACTCCTTGATCCCGCGAAGCGTGAACGACTTGATCGGACCGTCGCCAGGCTCGTGCAGGAACCGCTCCAGGTGCAGGTCGTGCAGCTGGTGGTCCAGGAACGTCGGGGCCGGATGGCAGACGGAGCATTTGCCCTTTCCAACGAAGATCGCTTCCCCGCGACGTTCCGATTCCGTCGCCAGCGCCGGATCGAGCTGACCCTCCGGCGTGAGCTTGGGTGCGGGCGGGAAGTCGAGCATGTTCTGCAACTGGGCCATGTGCGAGACTTGAACCCGGTCCAGGATGGTGAACCCCTTCTTCATCGAGCGGATCGGATCGCCGTTGAAATAGGCTGTGCGAAACTCGAACTCGGTGAAGTCCTCCACCGAACGCAGGCTCCGCTTGGAGCCGTGGATCTGCTGGTTGAACAGGCCGCGCAGGCTCGTCGTGTCGAGTCGGAACCGGCGCTGTTCCGGGCGGTTGTCCGGATTGAGATGGAACTGGCCGGTCGTGTGGCCGTTCACGTGGCAGTCGAAGCAAGCAACGCCCAGGCTCGCGTTGACATGCTTTCGATCCTCGGTGGGATTGAACTCCTCCTGGGGGAACGGGGTGACGAGGAGTCGGAGGCCATCAAGCTGCACCGGGGTCAGCACCTCCGTGAAGAGCCGGGCGTAGTTGTTGATGCTCACCACCTCGCCCCGCGAGACGTCGCCCAGCTCCGGGCGATTCTGGAGGAAGATGGCCGGCGGGAACTCGGGCAGGAAGGCCTCGGGGAGGTCGAAGTCGACGTCGAAACGTTCCAGCCTGGGGAACATGGCGAGTTGGACCTGGGGGAAGACCTGGCCGCCGGTCGCGTGCTTGGGGTGGGGCAGCGAAGGGTAAGGGAACGCGCTGGCCTGGCGAATCTCGTTCGGGCTCATCGTCCCCAGCTTCTCCCAGGTCATCCCTTCTGCGAGGCGGGCCGTCGGCCCAACGGCGAGCGGCTTACCGCGGGTCATCTTGACCTTCGGGTCCAGCTTGGCTTCCAGGTGGTAGCGGCCCTCCAGCAGTTTTCTCTGTTGGCCCATCACCTCCGGCTTGGCGGCCACGTCCGCCTTGAAGGTCTCCTCGAAGGTCTGCATCGGCTTCTTCGCGTCAAATGGATCACGGGCGAAGTCGAAGCCCGTGGTTGCACCCCCCTGCGGTTGCGGCTTCAGAGCCGGGGTGATCGGCTGCGCGTTCGAGGGGGCGAAGACCGATGACCGGTCGTGCTCCGACTTCTTTTGTTCCGGTCGGACGACCGGGACATCGCGCGGTGTTTGAGCATCCTGGACCGCGTCGTTAACACGCGGTGCTGAACTCGCTTGTTCCTTCTTCTCCTGGCCAAATGTGAAGGCCGCTCCGACCATCAGGGTCGACAGGAAGGCACCCACTCGGCCGGTTCGTCGTGACATGGAGACGCTCCCACGCATGAGGAAATTGGTCATCGTTGAGCAGGAGAATTTCAGCAATCCCTGTACCGACCAATCCCGTCGTGGCGAGTCTCCCTGAAGGTCAGACGTTGTGTGAGGAGTCTGGGCCGGATCGAGAGCCGTCGTCGGCAAGAACCAGGACCGGGGCGGGCAGACGCGAATCAAATGCCCCGGCGTTGGTTCTGCCGCCTGACGGCTTCGTGAAGGAGCTGGAGGAGAAGGAACGGGTCAGCGCAATGAGGGTTGTCGGACGGGCCCGGCAAGGCGCTGTCAGTTTGGAAGGCTCGATCGGGCTGATGTCTCTTCGTGGTGCCTCCGCCAGATTCCCGAACATAGTCGGGCCGGCCGTACCACCGACATCGGTCGCGTCTCGAATGGATTGCCCTGAGGACGCGGCTCTATCTCTTGGGCGCGGCCCGGCCGGACATATCCGGCTTGGCGTTTCCCCCCGGATCGAAGTTCGGCGGTGGTTGGGTGTTCTCGGGGACTCCTTCCTGGATGCCGCTTGCGCCGCCGCAACCGGGAACGACGAGGGTTGCGGAGAACAAACCCACAAGGAGCAGACAGGAGATCGCACGTCGCATCAGGCTGGGCTCCATTGAAGCTCGGTGGGGAACAACTTGGCGTTCGGTCCCCCGGCACCAGGGATGAGATGAAGGGATTCGAAGGTGTGATCTCGCAGGCGTTGCAGTTCAGGCGGACCGTTGCGGTTGCGGCGTCAGAACGCGTCGGAGCTGATCACTTCACCTCCGGCCCGGGTCCCCAGGGCCCACCAGGTCGTTTGGCTGATGGAATCCTTGATGAATTTGACGGAGCCGTCGGTAAAACAAACGTTGACGCCACCGGGGTGATTGCTGGTCGGGGGGATGACTCCCTGGCCGCCACCGAGCCCGGGGAAGGTGGAGGGAGTCGTATCGCAGGAGTGCATGTTGGGTGGACCGAAGTGGAAGTAGCGGTTCCAGACGGTTGCCCACGGGTGGCCGAGGGTCCAGATCTGACCGCCGCGAAAGGAGGTCGTGGACGTCTTGGTCCCCGGAAGCGTCTTGCAGGCATTCAGAACGGCCAACGCCGGCTCGAGCAGGCCGCCGTTGACGGCCGCCGAGGTGGGGACATCAAACAGGGCACGCTTGGCATTGTTCTTGTCGCTCACGGTCACCTTGGGATCGCCGGGGATGCCCATCAGACGCTCGCTGAAGAGGGCCGTGTTGGACGTGCCGTCGACGATGGCGGAGAACCCGATGCAATTGGTGGTCGGAGCCTGGCTGGAGTTGCCCCAGTAGGCGCTGATCATCGTGCCGGAGAACGACTGAATGGCTCCCGGGCCGCCGACGTTACCGACATAGTTGAGAGCGCCGTAGGGAGGCTGGGGACGCCCCGAGATATTCTCCGAGGGGCAGAGAAAGCAGAGGAGCTGGTTGTACATCACGGTCGTGTTGATCGTCGGACCCGTGCCCCCAGGATCACGGAACCCGCAGACGAAGTTCCAGGAATTGTAGACCGGCGTCTGCTCGAGAAATGGCAAGATCGGGATCGTCCAGCCCCAACTGTAGCGATCGCCCCCATTCCCGGCGACGACCGCCTGGGCCGGTTTCTCATTCGTGCCTGCCCAGTAAAAGTCGCCCAGCGGCAGACTGCCGTTGGCCGAGACGTAGTTGTGGACGGCCAGTCCCAACTGCTTCAGATTGTTCGTGCATTGGGCCCGTCGCGCGGCCTCGCGCGCCGATTGTACGGCGGGTAACAGCAAGGCGATCAACACGGCAATGATCGCGATCACCACCAACAGTTCAATAAGAGTAAACCCTCGGGACGGTCGGCGAAAGGATCGGTGCATGGATGTCTCGTCCTCCTGAATGATAAAGAGGGGGCGATTACCCTGTCGCACGCGGGATGTCTCGAGAAGCGATCGGTACAGGATGAGCGGCAGAATAACGCACGGAGAAGATTCTACAGAATCAGGTTAACCATGCAAACTTCGAAAATTCAATGTCTATGTGAAAAAGCAATCGTTTTACTCTGGATCAGAGTCGCCGTGGGTCACGCACGCAATCCTACAAGCGTTTTGAGCGTAATTTGCCCAGTGCGGCCGAGTTGAAGGGAAAGAGATCAATTCGTTCTTACGGCCGGGATCGATTTGATAGAATGAGAAATCGAGAGAGAATGGGAATATTAAAAAATTAGGATGTCTATCGTGTTTTGGCCGACTCGTTGGGTTCTTTCGAACGCCTCGGCAAGGACTCTTCACGCCGTGGAGGACTGGTCGCTGTCGGGGCAAGAAGGAAGCGGGGCGCGCGAAGAATGGCCCGGCAGAGGGCTGGGCCAAAGGTCGGCGAGAGGAAGGATGTGGGATTGGTAGGATTCAAGCGGCGTTGACTGCGGATTCCCCGGGAACAGCGCCCGTTTCGGCGCCTGAGGTCGGTCTTCAGGGCCAAACGTCGGGGTTGAAGACGGACCCTGGCCAACCAGAACCTTCGGTTCGTGTCTGTCCACCACGATGCACGCTACGGCAGATCCGGGCCGGGCGCCTGGCGATGACGGTGGATGGCCCCGGATGAACGGCGAGAGGAGGATCGAGAGGGGTGGTCGAGTCGGACCCGGGCCGATGGCGGCATGGTGACAACCATGACGGGCCACCGGCCGGGCGGTTTTTAGCGATTCGACCCCAGGTGGGATCAGGGCTTGATCTGGACGTGGAAGCCCGCGCTGTTGAGGGCCTTGACGACCTCGGCGGCCTCGAAGTCGCCGGTCACCTCGAAGTCGGCCTGCTTCGGCTTCACCGTGTCACCGGTCACGCCGGCGACAGACTTGACCGCCTTCTGGATGGCCTTGCCGCAGGCGCCGCAGCAGTTGTGGAGATTGGTCAGAGAGAGCTTCTTGACCTTCCCGGCTGGCACGTTCGTCTCGGACTTGATCGTGACCGCCTTGCTGGCGATGTCGCCGTGGTAGCCGGCGGCCGCCAGGGCGTCGATCGCCTTCTGGGCCGCGGCGTCATCGGCGGCCGTCAGCGTGACCGTCTTGGTCTTGCGGTCGGCCACCTGGCTCACGCCATCGAGACCCTTCAGAGCGGTGGTCACCCCTTTCTCGCAGGCGCCACAGCAGAGGTGGACACCCTTCAACTCAACCCTGGTCTCGGCGTTCGCCACACCGGCCACGCTTGCGAGACTCAGCAGACCTGTCGCCACCATCCCAAGAGACCGTCTCATCCGTCTTCTCCAAGTGCGGACAACGTCAACTCACTCACCATCAAGGGGCGCGCTCGCTGCTCGATCGCGCATTGCTCAGGGCCCTTGAACGCTCCCCGGGCGGTCGGATGCCGCCGGCGGCCGCTGACGACGCGATTCCGAAGGAATGGTCAAGATCACGGCCAAATTATGTTGGTGTGATGAACTCGGCAAGAATTAAGAGGGTTGGATGCGTTGAGGGTTCGGGTTGGTTCAGATCAACTCTCGGATCGGTTCCCCCTCATTGAGGATCGGGATGGGGCGGCCGGAGAAGTCGCGAAACTCCCGCTTCGGGTCGATTCCGAGGTGGCGATAGATTGTGGCCAGCAGATCCTTGGGGGTCAACGGGCGCTCGGTGGGAAACTCGCCGCGGCGATTGGTCGCTCCCACCACCTGGCCCATCCGTAGGCCGCCACCGGAGACCAGGGCCGACTGGGCGTCGGGCCAGTGGTCGCGGCCGGTCAGGCCACCGGCCTGGGTCAGGCGGGGGGTACGGCCGAACTCGCCGGCCGCCACGATCAAGACCTTCCGCTCCAGTCCGCGGTGGTGGACGTCCTCGATCAAGGCGGACAAACCTTGATCCATGAACGGCGCGCGGTAGGTCATGGCGTCCTTGAGGTCCCACCGGGTCTGGAGGTTGATGTGATCGTCCCAGCTGAAGTAGCGATCACTCAGGGTCGGCGCGAGGGCGTCGATGGTGATGGCGGTCGCTCCTGCATCCGCGAGCCGCCGCGCCAGCAGGCAGCTCTGGCCCCAGAGGTGTCGGCCGTAGCGGTCCCGAAGCTTCGGGTCTTCCTTACCGAGATCAAAGGCCGAGGCGATCTGCGGGTTGGTGAGCATCTGGAGGGCCGCGTCCCGAAACGGGTCGCCGCGGGGGGCGTTGGCGTCCTGTTCGAGGTCACGTTGGAATCGGTCGAACTGGGTCAGCAGGCCTCGGCGGTCGTCGAGGCGCCGGCCGTCGACACCGCCGACCAGGCTCAGGTTGGGAGCGCGGAAGTTGGCGGCCGAGGGATCGCCGGTGGCGAAGGCCGAGTGACTGACGCCCAGGTAGGTCGGCTCGGTCATGAACGGCTGGCGAGGGATTCCGACGTAGCGTGGCAGGCCGTCGACCGCGGCGCCACGGAGCCGGCTGGCCACCATGCCGAAGTCGGGATGTTCCGAGCGTGACGTCGAGGTCGGGTCGGGACGCGCCGGGGTCTTGCCGGTCAGCAGCTCGATTGAGGCATCGTTGTGCGCCGACATCGTATGGTGCAGCGATCGGATCAGCGCGATCCTGTCGCCGAGCTTGGCCTGGAGCGGGAAAAGCTCGCAGAGGTCGAGCCCGGGGACCGCCGTGGAGATCGGGCGGAACGGTCCCCGATACTCGGAGGGGGCGTCGGGTTTGAGGTCGTAGGTCTCCAGTTGGCTCGGACCTCCCCACATCCAGAACAGGATGACCGAGGTGTCCGAGGCGGCCGGGACAGAGGAGCGCACCTCGGCCTGCGCGCGAGCACGCGCCGCCAGGATTGCGGCGGCGCTCAGGCCTCCCAGACCGAGCATCCCCACCCGAAGGAACTCGCGGCGACGAACCGGTCCTGGGCAGAACGGAGGGACCATCGGGAAGCTCCGGAGGCGACCCTGTTGGAGACTTGCTGGATTTTAGGGGGCCGGCGCATCCACCGCAATCGGATCCCGGTTGGGCCGGCTCGGATTTCGGAGACTTTGGCGATGGTGTTCGATTTTGTGGTTTCTGCGTGGGGCCGGTGTTCCGACCGATCCGTTTGAAGCAATCGGGAGGGGAGTTGTGCTGATATCGAAACCAGATCGATGAAGGCGGTCGACCGGCGTTGTCGATGAGCGGAGTGTGCCGGGGCGACCTCGCGACTCTTCCCGTAACGCCACGCACCCGGCTTCTCCTGCTCGAGGGCGCACTCATGCTGTCGGCCTTTGCGTTGCGTCGCCTACGAAACGCCCGCGGGGTTCGGCCGAGCCTCGAGGTTCTCGGGCGTCGCGAGTTGCTTGCGAGTTTGGGGCCCTCGGTCGTCCTGGACTCGGTCACGACGCTGGACTCGCGGAGCGTGACGATCGAGTACGACGTGCCGCAACCCGGCCTTGACCAGTCGTGGGAGCTGGGGCTCTATCGCTCGAGCGACGACCGGTTCGACCCGTCCGACCCGGCCGTGACCCGGCTGGCAGTTGGCGGGCCGGGAGCGCCGGCGGTTGACGACGACGGGATCTCCCCCCTGGCGGCCGGACATCATCGCCTGACGGTACCGCTGCCGGAGGGCCTGCCTCCGAACCCCGAGCATCCTTATGTGCTCGCGGTCGCCGACCCGTCGCGGGCCTCTGGCGGAGAGGCGGACAGCCAGGCTGTGGCAAGCTTTCGGAAGTACACGATCGGCGTGCTGACGCACGGTGGGTTCCAGTCGAAGTCGGACAAGTGGGGCGCCCCCTGGGCTCTTCACATGGCGAAGCAGCTCCGGGAGTTGGGCTATGACTTGGTCATTCCCTACAACTGGGTGGCCGAGAGCCGGACGGCGGGCGCTGCGGCCAAGCAAGGGCCCCGGGTGGCCCGGCTGATCGAGCTGGCGGTCGCCAAGGTCCCGGACGGAGAACCGGTCGATGTCCACTTCATCGGTCACAGTGAGGGAACCGTCGTCAACAGCGTGGCCATGCGGGTGCTCCAGCTTGAAGACTCGCCGCAACTGACCGCCGGGTATCTGAAGGCCACCTTGCTCGACCCCCATGCGGCGAACAACAACGCCCCCGGGGGACGGCAGTACAGCGTCTCCAGCGGGTTCCTCGGGACTTTGGCCCGCTGGGTCATCGACGGTTATCAGCAACGGGCCAAGGACCCCTTGCCGGTCATCTGGGACAACGTCGACGGCGCCGAGGTTTATTATCAGCGAACGCCGATCGCCGGGGCCAAGGGCTCGAACGACGGGATCTACAACCTCTGGGGCCAGGTCCCGGTTCCGGTCCGGGGCGAGACTCCGGTCCGCTATTACAATTTGACCGGGGTCGGAATCAGTCACACCGGTGACGTCAGTGTGGTCGACTGGTACCAGGTCCATGTCGTCCCGACTCTGGGCGACAATTCTCCCTTCGTTGACCCGACCCTGCTGATCGGCGGCCCATCGACCGGCTATGAGACTCCGCAAGGTCGCCAACCGGCGTTCCAGGGTGAAGCGGCCCCCGGCGCCCTGGTACGGCTCCGCGCCTGGCCCCGGTCCTCGCCCCGTCCGCTCGTCCTCGGCGGTTCGGTCGCTGACGCGACCGGGAACTGGGCGGTCGTCAGCCGACCCCTGCCGGACGGAACCTATCGCGTGCAGGCCAGGGGAGTCGCCGTCGCGGATCCCACCTGGCCGCGGGTGCTGGTCGTGCCGAGCGCGCGGCTTGGCACCATCAAGGTCGACGCCGCCTGATCCAGTCGCCCAACGAGAATCGCGGCAACGAGTGCATCAACCAAGAATTGGACATTCCCTTGTGGGGTGTGCTTTAGCCTTGCCAGGGCTAGCCCAAGACCTGGCAAGTCTAAAGCACACCCTACGAAGGTATGTTCAAAGACTTTCCGGACGCACCACTTAAGGCGGTTTCCCATCGAATCGCGTTCGTCAGGGTGGCTGGGATCTCGTCTTCGAGACTCCGGTGCGCAGGCTCGCGACCCGAGGTCTCGAAGACGAGACCTCAGCCACCCCAACGATCAAAACCTCCGAAAGATGGTGTCCAACCGCATTAGATGCAAACGCGGGGAGCGGAGCGATTGGCTCCCCGCGTCTGGCTGGTCGACCACGTTGGAACGAACGAAGGGCGATCGGGTGGGTTAGAACTCGCGATCGCGGATAATCCCGGGCTGAGGCACGGGGTAGAGGCCATTGGCCCCTTTCTGAAGCGGGGCCGGTGAGTCCATCGCGAGCTGGTCGACGTAGGGGGCGAATTCATGCTCGCATTTGAGCATGTCGTCGAAGGTGATAACCTGGCCGGTGTGGCAGGCCATCCGCCCCATCGAGGTGACGAGGCTGGCCTCGGCGCCCCGCTTGACCTCGTTGTACGCCTTGTCGTTCCGGATCGCGTCGATCAGGTGGTCCCACTCGAGCTGGTACGGGTTCGGCTCCGGCTGATTGGCCGACCAGACCAGATCCTTGCGCGTGACCTTTTGTCCTTTGTAGATCCGGCACTTGGCGGGCGTGTGGCCCGAGGTCGAGATCACCGCGGACCCCTTGGTGCCGTTGGCGTAGCTGGCGAACTCCTGGTGGCAACCCGTGATGTTGCGGCCCTCAAGAATCAGCTTGGTGCCGTCATCGAAGGTGTATTCGACCGAGTAGGTGTCGAAGTTCTGATCGATGAAGTTTTCGCGATAGGTACGGGCTCCGGTCCCCTTGGCGCTGACTGGCCAGGCGTCCTTCATCCAGCAGCATTCGTCGATGTTGTGGATCAGGAAGTCGCTGAAGCAGCCGCCGCTGGCCCAGAGGAAGCTGTGGAATCGCTTGATCTGATACATCAACTCGCTGATGTCGTCGGGCTTCGGGCCGGTGAACGCCGAGCCCACGGGGCCGGTCTGGCGATAGGCCCGGAGCAGAAGTAATTCGCCGAGCTCGCCATCCCTGATCCGCTTGTAGAGATCCGCGCGGGCCGTGCAGTGGCGGCACATCAGGCCGACACCGACCTTCAGGTTCTTCTTGACCGATTCCTCGCCCAGCGCCAGCATGCGGCGGGTGCTCGGCCCGTCGACCGTGACCGGCTTCTCCATGAAGACGTTGAGCTTGCGGGCGATCGCCTCACCGAACTGGACCCAGCGGAAGGCCGGCGGGGTGGCCATGATCGCCACGTCGCCCGGCTCAAGACATTCCATCGCCTTCTTGTACGCGTCGAATCCGATGAACTTGCGATCGTCCGGGACGTCAAACGTGCTCGCCCCGCTCGACTCGCCGAAGTCCTTCTTGAGTTGGTCGTGTGCCTTGTCGAGCTTCTCCTGGAAGACATCGGCCATGGCCACAAGCTTGATCGGCCCATTCTTGACCGAGAGCGCGTTGGCGGCGGCTCCGGTGCCGCGGCCGCCGCACCCGATCAAAGCCACCTTGATCGTGTTGTTCTCGCCAGCGTGGACGCTGGGCACGACGACGCCAGCCAGGGCAGAGGTCGCCGCGGCGATCCGTCCGGTGTCCTTGAGGAACTCGCGACGCGACGTCCCACCTTTCGGTTCGGTCATGGAATAGCTCCTTCGGCGGGTCATTCAGGGCAGAGGTTGCTGCGACTTCCGTCGAGGAGTCGCGGTCAAAGGGGGGGACGTTTTGATCGAATGGGTCCGATCGTTTTCAGGTGTGGAGGCTGGATCCCGGCGCACGGAACGGTCCCAGGCCTCGATTGGCTGAGCGTTTGAGTTCGACGGTCGTCCCGCGTTGAGGAGGGGGGACGGCATTTCTCAGACTAACATACCGGTTGTGAACCGCAAGTGGGTCCAAAACGGTCCTTCAATTCACCCGATCCCAGGCCGGGTTGGCGGCCCACCCCCGTTGCAATTGGCGCCGACGTGCGACGCCATGGCCCCCGATTGGTGGGACTCTCACGGGAATCTCCGTAACTTTTTCCACGGCGTTGCAGGATTAGTGGTGGTGGAGTGTGCTGGGCCATCCCCCAAGGGTGAGCCACCTGGCCAGGCGGACCCAGCCACCCCGATCCTCCGACCTGCGGCCTCCACGAACACGGGCCGCATCATGGGTCGTGGGCCGGAAACTCCACCTCCCGGGAGCGGAAAGACTCCTCCCAATTTTCGAGACCACCGGCCACGTTCATATTAGGGGGCCGCGTTTCGGTCAGTCGGTAAGAGACGCTCTTCCCCGACGGGAGCAGAGACGAATTGGTTAAATATGGCGTATCATTGACTCGGGGTAAGAGTGCAGAGATCCAATTTTTTTGTTGACAGTATTGTGGCACCTTACGGAGAATGCACGCGCAATAGAAAGTCGACGGCCTTGACTGCTTGCGGGATCGCATGCATGCGGGCTGGCAAAATGTGGAGGGTGGGATATGGCCGAGGCGATATTAAGTCCGACGCCCCTCGACGCGCCCTTCCTTAAAGGACGAATAGCTTGAGGCCGGGTTCGTCTTGGAGGCACGCGACGACGCGGTCCCGCTGATTCCGAGCGGATGGCCTTAGTGAGCGAATTTCATTTCTAACCCATCAGTCGCGATCGTGAGTTCCGAAGTCCGAACAGCCGATGTCCGCCTGTTGGCGAAGGAGCCAGAGCGATGGATAAGCGCTTCAGCCTGTCATGGGATTCATTCCCCACCGATGGGGCGTCCGCCCCGGTCGCCATGCCGACGGCCTATGACCCGCAAGAATATGAGGATTTGCTCCAGGCCTGGTGCCAGGAGCGGCATGAAAGCATTGAGCTTAAGTTGTGTCTTGATGAAGCGGTTAGGCTACTTAAGCATCTGTTTGCCAAAGGGGAAGTGACCCCGGAGAGTCGGCAACGCGCCAAGCAGCTTTTCACCGTGATCCGGCAATCGGCCCAGGGGCATTGATCGGCGCGCCGCCGAGCGCGGGAAGGTGAACGGGGGCGACCTAGGGGCGGCGTTCGCGACGGATCGCCCCGCCCTAAGGGAACCCGTTCGGTGGCAACCGGGTCGCCAGATCGAGCGCGACGATGGTCTCGCCGCCGTCGCACCTGGAGCCGTTCCCGAACGGGTGGTTTGGGTGTGAGGCCTGGATTGGCGGTCCGGAGGACCATTTGATGAGGCTCTCCCCAACCTTGGGCGTGGGCGTGAGGGCTGGGCCGCCGTTGCCGGCGCGAAAGCACCTTGGATCCATACGCGCGGGGCTATGGCCGATCCCCGTGGCAGGTCAGGTGGTCGCCGCCGTTCGGTGAGACGGGGTGCTGTCGGATCCGCAGCGACGCACGGTGATCCCGTGGGGGAAAACGGGGCGGTGGCCGGGCCGCCCGGCTTGGATTCAGGTTGCCTGACGGGCGGGACGGTCAGGGTGAGGTTGGGGGAATCATCGTCCGCAGGGTCTTCTTGTCGAGTTTTCCCACGCTCGTCTTGGGAAGCGCCGCGACGAGGTGGACATCCTCGGGGCGAGGGAGTTGCCACCGCGCGAAGCGGTGAGCGAGCACGGCG
>Ga0182739_1003924_pt1 | contig 12637 bp, 9 predicted proteins | sample eDN5th30CBELigBY_FD_128873 | JGI IMG/M metagenome (GOLD analysis project Ga0182739, IMG submission 128873) | Enriched backyard soil microbial communities from Emeryville, California, USA - eDNA 5th pass 30_C BE-Lig BY (version 2) (version 2) | ecosystem: Environmental > Terrestrial > Soil >... | reverse complement strand
CGCCTCGGCCGCCGCGGCGCCCGACGGAAAATCGAACTGGCCGGGGAAGACGAGCGCCGCATCGAAGCCGATGCCCGCCCGCTGCAACGCCTGCCGATATCCGGTCAGCCGCTGGCCGCTGGCGAAATAATTGGCATGGCCGGTGACGAGCCCGATACGGCGGTGGCCGAGCGAAATCAGATAGGCGGTCATGTCGTCGGCCGCCTGGACATTGTCGATATAGACCGCCGAGGTCGCGGTGAGGTCGGTCCCCGGCTGGACGCGGACGACGGGAATCTTGCGGCGGAACAGCTCGGCCAGCGCGGTGCCGACGTCGGTCACCGGCGGCGTCATGATGATGCCGTCGAGCTGCGCCTGATCGATCAGCGCGCCGATGTCGTCGACCAGCCCGGGCGAATTAATGTCGCACGGCTGGACGATCATGCGGAAGTCGGCTTCGCGACAGCGCTGTCCGACCCCGGCCTGCATGTTGAAGATATAATAAGGGCTGGGGTTGTCGTGGATCAGCCCGATCTGGAACGACCGCCGCCCCGCGAGCGTGCGCGCGGCGAGGCTGGGGTGATAATTGAGCCGCGCGACGGCTTCCTCGACCTTTTGCCGCATGTCGTCGCTGACATAGCGTTCCTTGTTGAGAACGCGCGAGACGGTCTTGATCGACACGCCCGCGACGCGCGAAACATCCTTGATCGTCGCCCGGGTCATGCGCGCATGCGCTCCGCACCCGTGTGGCAATATAGCATCCCGGCTCCCCTGCTGACCACCGCTGTCTGCTTAGGCACGTCCCCCGCCCTTTCGCAAGAGAAGCCATGGCCTCATCGTTACGAATAATGGCTTTCCCGCGCCTATCGACACCGCGCGAGGGCAGGCACCGCTTTGCTTCGCCGCCTAAGTGAGATATGCCGGCACCCGGCAATGGGGCTTGCCGTTTCGGGCCCATCGGCCCTCTACGATGAGGGGAGTTTGCCATGCGTAAAATGTGGATCGTCGCGGCGGTTGCGACCGGCCTGTCGGGCGCCGCGCCCGCTCACGCCAGCGAAAAGGGCTGGAACGATGCGGGGTCGATCGCACGCGACGCGCTGGTCGTCGCGGCCTTCGGCGTGCCTGCGGTCCAGGGCGACTGGGACGGCGTATTACAGGCGGGCGGCAGCATCGGCGTCGCCGCCGGCGTCACCTATGGCCTCAAGGAAGCCTTTCCCGAACGGCGTCCCGACGGCAGCGATACCAAGAGTTTCCCGTCGGGCCACACCTCCATGTCGTTCGCCGCCGCGGCGACGCTGCAGAATCGCTATGGCTGGAAGGTCGGCGTCCCGGCGCAGATCGTCGCCGCCTTCGTCGGATTGAGCCGTGTCGAGGCAAGGAAGCACCACGTCCACGACGTCCTCGTCGGGGCCGCGATCGGCGAGGCGTCGGGCTTTCTGATCACCCGCCGCGCAAACGACCGCGTCCAGGTCTTTCCCTGGGGCGACACCAAAAGCGGCGGCGTCGCGGTGACGATGCGCTTTTAGGGTCAAGCGCTATGAAGCGCCCGGCTGAATCCGTATTATTTCAAATTATCGCTCGATCTTCGTCGCCAATATGACCGAGGTCGTGGTCCGCTCGACTCCGTCGAGGAGCCCGACGTCGTCGATCAGCTCGTTGAGCTGGCCCCCATCCTCGGCCTCGAGCATCGCGATGATGTCATATTCGCCGCTGATCGCGTGGATCGCCTGCACCTGCGGCAGCGCGGCGAGTGCCTGTTCGACCTCGCGGTGATAGCGCGGCAGCGTCTTGATCATCATGTGCGCGCGGACGCGGCTGGCGGCGAAGGCGTGGCCGAGGCGGACGGTGTAGCCCGCGACGACCTTGTCCTCCTCCAGCCGCGCGAGGCGCGAATAGATCTGCCCGCGCGAGATGCCGAGTTCCTTGGCGAGCTGCGCGATCGTCTGGCGCGCATCGTCGCGCAGCAGGGTAAGCAGCCGCTCGTCGATCTCGTCGAGGCTGACGCTGCCGCTCGCCATCAATCGCCCAGCTTCTCGTCGGCGAAAACCGCTGTTTCAGGAGACCCCCCGGCGCTCATCCGCCCACGATACATGCCGAGGTCGTTGATGGCAAAGGCGGGGCGCCCGTCGGGGCCCATCGCGATCAGCCCGCCGTCGCCGCCGATCGCACCGACCGCCATAATCGTGCCCTCGGCCGCGTCCTTCAGGCTTTCACCCTTCCACGCAACGCGGTCGCAGACCTGCCGCGCCGCGCTTTCGCGAATGAAATATTCGCCCGATCCCGTCGCCGACACCGCGCACTGGCCGTTCCTGGCATAGGTGCCGGCGCCGATGATCGGCGAATCGCCGATGCGGCCCCAGCGCTTGCCGGTCATGCCGCCGGTCGAGGTCGCGGCGGCGAGATTGCCGTCGGCGTCAAGCGCGACCGCCCCGACGGTGCCGAACAAATGGGTCGGATCGACCGCCGCCTGCTGGCGCTTGCGCCAGGCGAGCAGTTGCTGCCAGCGCTCCTCGGTGCGGAACCAGCCGGGCTCGACCTGTTCGAGCCCCTGTTCGAGGGAAAATTTGTCGGCGCCCGCGCCCGCGAGCATCACGTGCGGGCTCTTGTCCATCACCGCGCGCGCAAGGTCGACAGGATGGCGCGTGCGCGTGACGCCCGCGACCGCGCCCGCCTTTTGCGTCTTGCCGTCCATGATCGCGGAGTCGAGCTCGTTGCGGCCGTCGGCGGTGAACACCGCGCCGCGCCCGGCGTTGAACAGCGGATTATCCTCGAGCACCCGCACCGCGGCCGCCACCGCATCGAGCGCGGGGCCGCCCTTGTCGAGCACGGCGCCGCCCGCCCGCAACGCCTCGTCGAGCCCGGCACGATAGGCTTTCTCCTTCTCCGGGCTCAGCGATCCGCGCTCGATCACCCCGGCGCCGCCGTGGATCGCGAGCGACCAGCGCGGCACTTCGGCGATCGCGCCCGCGCGCGCGGCGTAATTGCGGACGAAGACGGGACGATCGACCTGCCCCGAGGGCAGATGGACGACCGAGTCCGGCCCGACGCCGGTGACCTTGATCCGCGGCGCGTCGAGCGGGCCGCGCCCGGCCACGCCCCGCAGCCCGGCGCCGTCAACGACCCAAGCATAGCCGTCGGGCGCGGTGGCATAGATGCGCCCGGTCCCGTCGGGCTCGACCGCGAGCGCCGCGCTTTCGTCGACCCCGAGGCCGATCATCGCGGGCGCATCGACCGGACGATCGGCTTCGGCCTTGGCGACGAAGGCGAAGAGGCGACCGAGGCGGTCGCGCTCCTTGAAATGGGTGTCGGTGACGATCCCCTTGAGCAGCGCGAGGTGCAGGAAATCGCCCTCGATCGTGTTCGCGGGTCCGAACGGGTCGGCGAGCGCTTCGGCGCTGGTAATGCTGCCGCCGTCCATCGCGCCATAGAGCTTTTCGCCCTGCATCGCGAGCCCGGCGCTGGTGCCCGCGAGCGGCTTGCCCGCCGCGACATGCGCGTCGAGAATTTCGTTCACCGGCGTGCCGCGCCAGAAGCGGACGTAGCGTGCTTGGTCGCCGCCCGCGATGAAGATGCCGTCGGCCTTGCGCAGCCGGTCGAGGATTTTCGGATCGGTCGATTGCGAGCGGTCGTGGAAGACAAAGATTTCGGCCGACTGGATGCCGCCGACATCATGGAAAAACTCCTGCCCCATCTCCTTGCCATAAGAGGCGCTGATCACGACGATATGGCCGTTCCCGGCCTTGGCGAAGAACCATTTCATCGCGTCGATATTGCGGTCGCCGCCGCCCATCAGCAGCAGGCCGCCCGACACCGGCCCCGGCGTCGGGGTGCCGAGCTTGCCGAAGACATAATGTTCGACCGGCTGCACCTTCGCCTCCGTCGCGGCGGCGGGGACGAGCGGCAGCGCCGCGAGCAGCGCCAACAACGTCAGCAGCCAGTTCAGCCCGATCCTGCGCGGCATTCTCATCCCTTTCCTCGCCTCCGGTGATAGGGCGATGTTACATAATGATCGCACCATTAGACAATATGATTTCGATATGCGTCATATTGGTTGAAATTTTCGACGGTTTCTGATCCAAGGGATGAAATATCCGACCGCGGAATCGCTGCGGCGGAGCAACCAGGGGTGTATGGGATGACGGTTTTCGGCAAAAAGACTTTTCGCATCTTGCTCGGCATCGGCGCGTCGCTGCCAGCGCTTGCGGCGCCGGCCTATGCGCAGGAGGCGTCCGATACGGGCGGCGAGGAGATCGTCGTCACCGGATCGCGCATCCCGACGATCAAGGATCAGGGCCCGTCGCCGGTCACGACGATCACATCGGACACGATCCGCGCCAACGGCTATACCAGCGTTCCCGAACTGCTCGCGGCGATGACGCAGAACAGCGGCGAAACGCAAAGCCCGCAGTCGGGCAGCAGCGCCGACTTCACCCCCGGCGCGCAGCAGGTCGACCTGCGCGGGCTCGGCCCCAACCACACGCTGGTGCTGGTCAACGGCCGCCGTATCGCCGATTTCCCGCTGCCCTATATCGGCCGCAGCAACTTCACCGACATCTCGAACATCCCGGTCAGCCTGATCGACAAGGTCGAGATATTGAGCGGCGCGGGATCGGCCATCTATGGCTCCGACGCGATCGCGGGCGTCGTCAATTTCAAGATGAAGGAAAAGCTCGACGGGCTGACGCTCGACTATCGCCACGGGCGCACCGAGCATGGCGGCGGCATGTCGCACCGCTTCACCGCGACCGGCGGCTGGTCGTCAGGACGCTTCAACATCGTCGGCGGCATCGAATATCTCGATCAGCGCCCGCTGTGGGGCTATGATCGCGCGATCCAGGACAGCACCGCCGACGCCCCCACGGCATCTTCGCAAGCCCCCCGCCGCACCTTCCTGCGCTACGACATAGAGAATGACACCTATATCGACCCCGGTGCCGCGACCTGCGCGCCGCTCGCCTATCTCAACCGCGGGACGACCATCTATGGCTCGCGGCCGCGCTACGGCGACTATGACGACGCGCTCGACGACTATGGTCCGGGCTATTATTGCGGCAGCCGGGAATCGATCGGTTACGGCACGATCATTTCGGGTCGCAAGGGCTTCAACAGCTTCGGCACCCTGTCCTACGAACTGTCGGACAACGCGAAGCTGTTCGCCGATTTCCAGTTCGGGATCAGCAAGGTCCGCCTGATGTACGACGTGACGAGCTGGGGTTTCGAAAGCTCATCGTCGAGCACGAACAACAGCTTCTACAATGCGTTCGACGGCACGATCGACGATTGGGAGCGGCAGTTCACGCCGGAGGAGACCGGCGGCTTCGAAATGCAGCGCAGCAAGCAGACGACCTATAGCATCACCCCCGGCATCCGGGGCAATTTCGGCAAGAGCTGGAATTACGAGGCGTCGTTCAACTACAGCCGCTATCAGTCGGTTGTCCGCTGGCCGCAGATCATCAACCAGAAGGCGCAGGATTTCTTTCTCGGCCCCCGGCTCGGCTTCGATGAGGACAGCGGCTATCCCATCTATAACCGCGACCCGTCGGTCTATCTTTACCGCGCCCTGACCCCCGCCGAATATGACAGCATCTCGGCCGACACCGTCTATCGCCCTTACAGCTGGACAAGCAATTTGCAGGCGACGCTGACCAATGGCGAGTTGTTCCAGCTTCCTGCCGGGCCGGTCGGTTTCGCGGCGGTCGCCGAATATGGCAAGCAAGGCTATAACCTCCGCCCCGACCCGCTCGCGCTCACCGACTATTATTTCAGCTGGAAGGACAGCGACGGCGCAGGCAAGCGCAGCCACGCCGCCATCGGCGGCGAAATTCGCGTGCCGGTGCTCGAATTCGTGACGCTGAACGGCGCGGGCCGTTATGATCGTTTCGGCTTCGCGGGTCGCAACGTCGGCAAATTCACCTATAACGGCGGAATCGAGGTGCGCCCGACGAACAGCATATTGCTGCGCGCCGCCTATGGCACCGCTTTCCGGGCGCCCGACCTCCATTATCTCTTTACCGGACCGGGCAATGTCGAAGGCGGCGTCAACGACTATCGCCTCTGCGCCGAGAAAAACCAGGCGATCGAGGATTGCCGATATGCCGACATCGGCGTGGTGGTGAACCGCACCGGCAATCGCGATCTGAAGCCCGAAACCGGCCGCACGCTGACCGCAGGTCTGGTCTTCTCCCCGTCGCGCAACCTGCATGTGTCAGTCGATTATTTCCGCGTCACGCTCGACAATCAGGTCGATGATCTCAGCCTCGACACGCTGGCGCGCGCCGAGGCCGATTGCGCAGCGGGCGACCTCGATCCGAGTTCGCCGACCTGCCTCGATGCCTATTCGCGCATCACCCGTTTCCCCAGCAACATCCAGGGCGGCCAGATCGAATCGATCCGCGTCAACCCGATCAACATCGCGCGCGAGAAGACGAGCGGCATCGACCTTGCCTTCCGCGGCAGCGTGCCGACGGGGGTCGGCACCTTCACTTTGTCGCTCGCGCACAGCCATGTGTTCGATCACACGTTCCGGCAATATCCGGGCGATCCGTTCATCAACAAGCTGGCGGCCGACAGCGGCTATTATCTGCCGCGCGACAAGTCGAACGGCAGCATCACCTGGGAAGATCGCGGGTTTCAGCTCACTCTCTCGGGCACTCGCCTCGGCAAGCTGCCCAATTATGACGAGGATGCCTATATCAAGGCGAGCTACCTTTTCAACGCGACGATGCAGTACGACTTCACCGATCATCTGCGCGGGTCGCTGACGGTGCGCAACCTGTTCGACAAGATGCCGGTGAAGGACCCGACCTGGTCGAGCTATCCCTATTATAACACAAGCTGGTTCGACAGCATCGGCCGGAGCGTGTTCCTGCAGCTCACCTACAAGCTCGGCGGCGCGGGGCTTTAGGGTTAGACTGAAACACCGCCTTCCTTATCTCGTCACCCCGGCGAAGGCCGGAATCTCGCCGGTGCGTCAGGCCGAGACGGTGAGATCCCGGCCTTCGCCGGGATGACGGGAAGAGGGGGCGGTGTTTCAGTCTATCCCGATCACGCCCTAAAGCCGCTTGACCAGCCGTTCGACCGTGGTGCCGAGGGCGTCGCCATTGCCCTCCTTGCCGGTGACGTCGGCTTCGAGCGCGTCGCGGATCTTCTCGATCTCGGCGTCGGTCAGATGCTCGATGCCGACGAATTCGTTGCGCGCCTTTTCGAGCACGCGCAAAATCTCGTCGAGTTTGGCCTGCATCGCAGCGCCGTCGCGGTTCTGGCTGTTCTGGATCAGGAAGACCGCGAGGAAGGTCATCACCGTCGTCGCGGTGTTCACGATGAGCTGCCAGGTGTCCGAATATTGCAGCAGCGGCCCGCTTGCGGCCCAGACGACGATGAACCCGGCCGCCACGATGAAGGTCGCGGGCTGACCCATGACATGCGCGGCGCGCGAAGCGATCCGCGTGAACAGATGCTGCATGGCTCTCCCTCTCCTGTCCGATGAATCGGAAAGGGAAACGCGCCGGGTCGCGGATCGCTCCGTCAGGCGCCCAGGCGCGGCAGCCCGTCCAAGATCGCGGTGAGCGCCAGCGCATTCTCGCGCTCCATCGCGCTGTGCCCGGCGTTGGTGATGACATAGGTGGCGGGCTCGGCGCCCGCGCCGCGCAGCGCATCGACCAGCCGCGACGCCTGCGTCAGCGGGCAGACCTGATCGAAGCGGCCGTGGACGATATGCACCGGGATCGACGCGAGGACATCGGCGTGGCCGAGCAGATGGCCGGGGGTGATGAACAGGTTATTCGCGAAATAATGCGCCTCGATCTGCGCGAAACAGAGCGCGAAGTCGGCGTCGCCGAACTTGCCCGTCGATGCGGTCTCGGGGATCATGTTCGAGATCACCCCTTCCCACAGCGACCAGGTGAGGGCGGCGTGGAGCTGTCTCTCGCGCTCCTGTTCGTTCGTGGGCACCATGTCGAAGATCGCCTTGTACGACGCCATGACGTCACCGCGCTCCTCGACGCTCAGCACCGACAGCAGTTCACCCCATTCGCCGGGGTAAGTGATATAGGCGCCGGGCGCGGTCAGCGCATGGGGCGCTTCATGCCACGTCGCGGCGTTGCCCTGATAGAGATAGAGCAGGTCCTCCGCCGCGCCGAGGAAAATGCCGCGCAGGATCAGGCTGGCGCAATGCTGCGGGAAAGCGATGGCATAGGCCATGGCGAGCGTGCTGCCCCAGCTACCGCCGAAGACGTGCATCCGGCCGCTGATGCCGAGCGCATCGCGCAGTTTCTCGATATCGCCGATCAGGTCGGCGGTGGTGTTGTTGCGCAGCGCCGCCGCCGGACCCGCCGCGGCGACATTGGGCTCGCTCTTGCCGCAGCCGCGCTGGTCGAACAGGATGACGCGGTAGCGCGCGGGGTCGAAGAAGCGCGCCATTTCGGGCGAACAGGCACCGCCGGGGCCGCCGTGGAAGACCATCACGGGCTCGCCGTCCACCGGGCCATATTCCTCCCAATAAATGCGATGCCCGGCCTCGGCATCAACCTCGAGCCAGCCGCTCCTCCGCGCCACGGCCGGTGGATAGGTCCAGCCGTCGCCGATCTTGCTGCTGGTTTCGAGGCGCGAGAAATCCATGGCTCTTTATCCTTCAGGGACGAAAATGGGCGACGAGGGCATAGCGGTCGCCGGGATAGACCTGCCGCGCATAGGTGATGCGCTCCGCGCCGCGCCACGTCCAGCGTTCGAGCGCCATGCACGCCGCGCCCGCCGAAATGCCGAGCGCGACCAGTTCCTTGGCGCCGGCGTTGAAAGCGGTGATGCGGTGCTCGGCCTCGGTCCAGGGGACGTGTGCGAGCAGCCACGAGCCGGGCGGCTCGGCGGCAAAATCGATCTCGGCCGCCTCGGGCACCGCCGACAGGTTGATCAGGCGGCGTTCGAGCGCATAGGCGCGGCCGCCGGCATGGTGGCGGCATTCGAGCGCGAGCACCTCGCCGCCCTCGATCTGGAGCAGGCGCTTGTCCTCCTCGCTCGCGGCGCGAAGCTCGCGGCGGTCGAGGTCGAGGCGATAGGCCTCGCCCTGCGCGGCGATCTCGTCGCGGATGTCGGGGATTTCGAGTGCGGCGCGGTGGATGCGCGGGTGCGAGACGAAGGTGCCCGCGCGCCGCCGGCTTTCGAGCAACCCCGCCTCGATCAGCGCACGCAGCGCCCGGTTCACCGTCATCCGCGAGCAGCCATAGCTCGCCATCAGTTGATGCTCATAGGGGATGCGCGTTCCGGGCGCCCATTCGCCCGACATGATCCGCGCCTCGATATCGCGGCGAATCTGGGCGTGGATGGCGCTGCTTTGCTTCATCCGAGCAGCTTCGCCATTGCGGCGCGATAGCGCGCGTCGATCGTGTCGCGCGCTATATGGCGCCCGCCTTCGACCCGCTTGACGCCGCCGCGCCACACGCAATCGACGCGGCGCGCGCCGCCGCCGAAGATCCAGCTGTCGAGGATCGCGTCGCCGGTGCGCCCGGCGAAAGCGGGGTCGTCGGCTTTCAGGCTGACGATGTCGGCGGCCGCGCCCGCCACGAGGCCATCCGCGGGTCGCCCGAGCGCCTGCCCGCCGCCTGCGAGCGCGCCGCGATAGAGGCTTGCCCCGGTCGACTGTTCCGCGCCGTCCGCGAGCAGATTGCGGCCGCGATGCGCGAGCCGCTGGCCATATTCGAGCAGGCGCAGTTCGGCGGCGGCGTCGATCTCGACATTCGAATCCGATCCGACCCCGAAGCGCCCGCCCGCGCCGAGGAAAGCGCGCGCGGGGAAGAGGCCGTCGCCGAGGTTCGCCTCGGTGATCGGGCAGAGGCCCGCGACCGCGCCGCTACGCACGATGGCGGCGCGCTCGGCATCGGTGATGTGCGTCGCGTGGACGAGGCACCAGTCGGCGCCCACGTCGGTGTGATCCATCAGCCATTCGACCGGCCGCGCGCCGCTCCACGCGAGACAGGCTTCGACCTCGGGCATCTGCTCGGCGATATGAATATGGACCGGCGCGCCCGGCGCCATTGCGGTCACCGCCGCCAGTTCATCCGCAGTCGCCGCGCGCAGGCTGTGCGGCGCGACGCCGACGACCGCCTCGTCGAGACCGGCGACCGCACCGCGCGCGGCTTCGAGCAGCCGCGCATAGCGATCGAGATCATTGAGGAAACGCCGCTGGCCGTGCGTCGGCGCGGCGCCGCCGAACCCCGAATGGGCGTAGAAGACGGGGAGCAGGGTCAGCGCGATGCCGGTCTCGCCCGCCGCCGCCGCGATCGCCTGCGCCATCGCCCCGATGTCGTCATAGGGTCGCCCGTCAACATCATGATGGAGATAGTGAAATTCGCCGACGCGCGCGAAGCCGCTTTCGAGCATCTCGGCAAAGGCGAGCGCGGCGATCGCCGCCATCCCCTCGGGATCGAGGCGATCGACAAAGCGATACATGACCTCGCGCCACGTCCAGAAACTGTCGTCGCCTGTCCCCGCGCGCTCGGCGAGTCCCGCCATGCCGCGCTGGAAGGCGTGGCTGTGCAGATTGGGCAAGGCGGGCAGGAAAATCGCGTGCCGCTCGTCGCCGGATGCGGCTTCGACGCCCGTTTCGACAGCGGAAATCCTCCCCTTTTCAAGGGTCAGGCGGACGTTGCTGCGCCACCCTTCCGGAAGCCATGCCTGCTCGCACCAAAGCGCCATCGATCATCCCATCTGGACATCTTTATCCGTCTGCCATTAATGTATATACATAATTGAGTCGGCCAGCAAGCAGGAGGGGGCCCGATGCATAGCGATCGCCTGTGGACCAACGCCCGACTTGCCACGATGCAGGACGGCCAGCCCGGCCTGGGCATCATCGAGAATGGCGCTGTCGGCATGGCGGCGGGCGCGATCACCTATGTCGGGTCGATGGTCGACGCGCCGACGGCGACCGAAACGATCGACTGCGAAGGGCGCTGGATCACACCGGGACTGATCGATCCGCACACCCATCTAGTCTTTGCCGGCGACCGCATCGCCGAGTTCGAGCTGCGCCAGAAGGGCGCCTCCTACGAAGAGATCGCGCGCGCCGGCGGCGGCATCGTGTCGACCGTCCACGCGACCCGCGCCGCGAGCGAGGCCGATCTGGTCGCGAGCGCCCTCCCCCGCCTCGACGCGCTGATCGCCGAGGGGGTGACGACGGTCGAGATCAAGTCGGGCTATGGGCTGTCGGCGGCGGACGAGGCGAAGATGCTGCGCGCCGCGCGCGTGCTCGGCAAGGCGCGGCCGGCGACGGTGCGCACGACCTTCCTCGGCGCGCACGCGCTGCCCCCCGAATATGCGGGCGACGCGGACAGTTATATCGACCTCGTCTGCGAGACGATGATGCCCCAGATCGCGGCGGCGGGACTCGCCGATGCGGTCGACGCCTTTTGCGAGAATATCGGCTTCACCCCCGCGCAGACCGAACGCGTGTTCGCCGCCGCCGCGAAGCACGGCCTGCCGGTCAAACTCCACGCCGAGCAATTGTCGAACCAGCATGGCGCGGCGCTCGCGGCGCGGCATCATGCGCTGTCTGCCGATCACCTCGAATATCTGGACGACGACGGCATCGTCGCGATGGTCGAAGCGGGCACGGTCGCGATGCTGCTCCCCGGCGCCTATTATTTCCTGCGCGAGACCAAGCTGCCCCCCGTCGCCGCGCTGCGCGCCGCGGGGGTGCCGATCGCGCTCGCGACCGACTGCAATCCCGGCACCTCGCCGCTGACCTCGATCCTGCTGACGATGAACATGGCGGCGGTGCAGTTCGGGATGACCGTCGACGAATGCCTGCTCGGCGTCACCCGCCATGCCGCAAAGGCGCTCGGGATGCAGGCCGACGCCGGAACGCTGGAGGTCGGCAAGCATTGCGACCTCGCGATCTGGGATATCGAGCGGCCCGCCGACCTGGTCGGCCGCATCGGCTTCAACCCGCTGCACCGACGAATCTGGATGGGACAAGGAACATGGTGACGATCACCCCGGGCGCGATGACGCTCGCCGACTGGAACGCGATCTACGAAGGGGCGAGCGCGGCGCTGAGCGCGGACTCGTGGGATGCAATCGACGCAAGCGCCGCCGCGGTCGCACGGATCGTCGCGAAGGGGGCGCCCGTCTATGGCATCAACACCGGCTTCGGAAAGCTCGCGAGCGTGCGGATCGCCGACGATGAACTCTCGACACTTCAGCGCAACATCGTGCTCAGCCACGCCGCGGGCACCGGCGCGCCATCGCCGACGCCGATCGTCCGGCTGATGATGGCGCTGAAGCTCGCAAGCTTCGGCATGGGCGCATCAGGAGTGCAGCGCGCGACGGTCGCGATGCTCGAGACGATGCTCGCCAAGGGCCTGACCCCGGTCGTGCCGTCGCAGGGTTCGGTCGGCGCGAGCGGCGACCTCGCGCCGCTGTCGCACATGGCCGCGGCGATGATCGGCGTCGGCCAAATCGAGGTGAACGGCAAGACGCTGCCCGCCGCCGAGGCGCTTGCGGGAGCCGGTCTCGCACCACTCGACCTCGGCCCCAAGGAAGGGCTCGCGCTACTCAACGGCACGCAATTCTCGACCGCCAATGCGCTCGCCGGGCTGTTCCGAGCCGAAACCCTGTTCCGCTCGGCGCTGATCACCGGGGCGCTTTCGACCGAGGCCGCCAAGGG
>Ga0182739_1003921_pt1 | contig 12640 bp, 11 predicted proteins | sample eDN5th30CBELigBY_FD_128873 | JGI IMG/M metagenome (GOLD analysis project Ga0182739, IMG submission 128873) | Enriched backyard soil microbial communities from Emeryville, California, USA - eDNA 5th pass 30_C BE-Lig BY (version 2) (version 2) | ecosystem: Environmental > Terrestrial > Soil >... | reverse complement strand
CTGGTTGAAGACCTGGTCGGCCGCCACCCACATGAAGTCTGGATACATGAATTCGACCACCGGCCTGAACCGCCCGTCCATGGCCATGCCGCCACCGAGCCCCACGAAGGCGTTCTCGCTGATGGGCGTGCCCAATACGCGTTCCGGGAATCTGTCCTTGAGGCCGCGCGTGGCGCCATTGGTGCCGCCTTTCAGGCGGTGCACGTCCTCGCCCAGGATGATGACGCGGTTGTCGGTCTCCATGCGCCGCGCCATGACGTCCGCGACGACATCGATGAACTTGCGATCCTGCAGTTCGCCGGCGAACGTGTCCTGTTCCTCGGTCCTGGCGCCGGCCAGTTCGGATAGATCGCCGCGCAGCCCCACGTCACGAAACCCGGGCTCGGGCCATAGATCCGGGCGTATGCGCTTCTTGCCGGCCTTGCCGCCCGGATCTGCTTCCGTCAAGGCGGCCACGGCCTTCTGCATGCCAGCTTGCATGCGCGCCCGCAAGGCGGCGATTTCCTCCTCGCTGATCAGACCGCGCTGCTGCATCCGCTTGCCGAGCAGATCCAAGGGGTCGCGCTCGCGCCAGCGCTGTTCCTCTTCCTTGCTGCGATAGCCGAAGGCGCTGCCCGGAAAGCCGCCATTCTGATGCAGGTAACGGTAGACATCGGCCTCGACGATGACAGGCCCCTTGCCCGCGCGCAGGTGTTTCAAGGCTTCACGCATGGCCAGGTGGACCGCCAGCGGATCCATGCCGTCGACCTTCCAGCTTGGAATGTTGAAGCCCTGTCCCCGCCCCGACAGGCGCGGCTCGGCCGTGGCCTCTTCCACTGTGGTCGATACCGCGTAGCGATTGTTCTCGATGAAGAAGCACAGGGGCAGCTTCCAGGCCGCCGCCAGGTTCATGGTCTCGAGCACGGAACCGATGTTGACAGCGCCGTCGCCAAAATAAGTGACCGTGACGGCATCGGTGCCCGCATGCTTGTGAGCCCAGGCCGCTCCGGCCGCCAGCGGCACGCCGCCGCCAACGATGGCGTTGGTGCCCAGCACGCCGGCCTCGTCCCAACGCAAGTGCATCGAGCCGCCGCGCCCGCGGCAAAAACCTTGCGACAGGCCCAGTATCTCGGCCAGCGTACGCTGCAGCAGTTGCTCGATATCCGCGGACAGTGCGGCCTTCGGATCCACGCCCCGGGGCGTCAGGTAAGCCAGCGCCTTGCTCAGGAATTGATGGTGGCCGCGATGCGAACCGTTGACCTGATCCGACGCATTGAGCGACACGATGGAGCCCGCCGCGCCGCCCTCCTGGCCGATGCTGGAATGCGCCGGGCCATGCACCAGACCGTCCATGGCCAATTCGACCACGGTCTCCTCGAAGGCGCGTATCAGGTGCACGTGGCTCAGCAATGTGCCCAGCAAAGCCGGGTCGGCTTCGTTCCAGTCCGCGTCCGTGGTGCGCAGCTCGCGCCATTCGGAAGCGGGCGCAAGAGCAATGATTTCTGACATGAGTGATTCTCCAAACAATACGGGGCGACGGGATTCAGATATAGCTGTAGGCGGACCAGCCGCCATCGGCGACGATGACATGGCCGTTGATGAAGGACGCGTGCTCCGACGCCAGGAACAGCGCCAGCGCGGCAATTTCGTGCGGCTCGCCCAGCCGGCCGATCGGGGTGCGGGCGATGAGCCGGTGCACGTCCATTCGTCCCGCTTCGACCAGTTCATCGACCAGCGCCGTCTTCACATAGCCTGGCGCGATGGCATTGGTGCGCACGCCCCGGCCGCCCCATTCGATCGCCATGACCTTGGTCATCATCGCCACTGCGGCCTTGCTGGTGCAGTAGGCCGCCCGCTCGGGGGCCGCAACCACGCCGTACATGGACGAGGTGTTCAGGATGACGCCGTGGCCGCGCTGCACCATGCCCCGCGCCACGGCGCGGCCGCAATAGAACACGCCATTCACGTTCACATCCATCGCCTTGCGCCAATCGGCGCCGGACAGTTCCAGCGTGGGCTGGTTCATGGCAATGCCGGCATTGTTGAGCAGCACGTCGATGCCGCCGAGGGCCTCTTCCGCGGACGACACCGCCCGCTCCACGGCCTCTTCGTCATCCACCGCGGCCACGTGCAACTGTATGGTGGCGCCGGGCGTCGCCTCGAGCAGGCGGCGTCTGGCGTCATCCAGGCTGGCGGCGTTGATATCCAGCAGGGCCAGCCGCGCGCCGTTCGCCGCGAAGGCCTGCGCCATGGCCAGGCCAATGCCGCTGCCCGCGCCGGTGATGAAGACCACCTTGTTCTCGAGATCCAGAAACGACTTGCCCTGCGCCAATCGCGCAAGCACTTCAACCGACATCGTGTTCGTCATACTGCCAACCAATCCTTCAGCAACTTGGGGTTCCCCGTCAGCTCGTCCGGCGCACCGCGAAACACGATGTGGCCGTGACCGAGCAGACATACACGGGTAGAAATTTTGAGTGCGATCGTGAGCTTCTGTTCGACGAGGATCACCGATACGCCTTTACGGTGAATGTCCTGGACGGCCTCGCCCACCACCGTGACCACCTTGGGCGCCAGGCCTTCGGTCGGTTCATCGATGAGGATGATGCGCGGGTTGCCCAGCAACGAACGGCAGATGGTCAGCATCTGCTGCTCGCCCCCCGACAGATTGCCGGCCTGTGTATTGCGCCGTTCCTTCAACCTGGGGAAGTAGTCGAACATTTGTTCCGTGGTCCACTGCGGCACGCCGTCGCGTTGGGGCTGCATGCCCATCGCCAGGTTTTCATCGACGGTCAGGTTGCCGAAGACTTCGCGTTCTTCCGGCACGTAGGCGATGCCTGCACGGCAGATGGCATAGGGCGGCTTGCCCGCCAGGTCGCGGCCGTGAAGCTGTATGTGTCCCGCGCTGGGCGGCACCAGCCCCATAATGGCCTTGATGGTGGTGGAGCGGCCCGAGCCATTGCGGCCCAGCAGGCTGACGACTTCTCCGGCGCCGACGTCGAAGCTGACGCCGCGCAGCACATGGCTCTTGCCGTAATGGGCATGCAAGGCTTTGACGGACAGCAGCGGATTCTGGCTGGGATGGCTCATGCTTTCACCTCGGCACCCAGGTAGGCTTCCTGCACCTGGACGTTGGCGCGGATCTCGTCGGGCGTACCCGTGGCAATGACTTGCCCGTACACCAGCACGCTGATCCGGTCGCTCAGGGAAAACACAACGTCCATGTCGTGTTCGACGATCATCAGCGTGCGTCCCTGCGTCAGCTCGCGGATCAGGCCGACGGTGTATTCGGTTTCTTCGCGCGACATGCCGGCCATCGGCTCGTCCAGCAACAGCAGATGCGGGTCCGACGCCAGCGCCATCCCGATTTCCAGTGAACGCTGCTCGGAATAAGACAGCTCGCCACCCAGCGTGTCCCGATGGCGCGTCAGCCGTAATTCCTCGAGCAGTTCCTCGGTCTGCGCCGCGACGGCGCGATAGCGGGATATGGGCTTCCAGAAGTTGTATTGCAGGCCATGGCGGCGCATGACGCCGAAGCGCAGGTTCTCGTAGACACTCAGGCCAGGAAACAGATTCGTGATCTGGAACGAGCGCGCGAGCCCCAGCTTGTTGATGTTGCGTGCATCGAGGCCCTGGATGGGCCGGTCTCCCAGGAAGATTTGGCCCGACGTCGGCCGTATCAGTCCGGAGATGAGGTGAAACAAGGTGGACTTGCCGGCACCGTTCGGGCCGATCACGGCGTGGCGCTCGCCTTCGCGCAAGGCCAGGTCGACGCCGCGGATGATGGCCGTTTCGCCGAACGATTTGTGGACGTTGTGCAGGCTGAGCACCGGCGGAAGATCCACGCCGGTGTCAGCCGTGGCGGCATTGCGGAGGCTCGTGTCCGCCGGGTCGGGGCTGCGGGCATCGACGGGGGTAGAGGGCGTCATGCTGCCTGCTCCTGTTGTGCGTAGCTCCATTGCCGGTTACCGAGCAGGACCACCGCGATGCCGACGACAAGCAGGATGGCGGGCAACACCCAGGTCAGTAAGGCGCCCGGCTGCCATTGGATACCGAACAGCAGCACGGCCGGCCAGGCCGCGCCGGGAACCAGCAAAGACTGATAGTCCTGCGCCAGGATATGCGCCAGCAGTTCGACGATGATCACGAAACCGCACGTGGCCAACACGCAGCCGACGATCCAGGTCGCCAGCACGCGCACCAGCACGGCCGGTGCGTGGCGCCCGCGCTGCGTGGCCCACCAGGATGAAATGCTGAACAGGCCGGCCGGCATGAACATCATGACAAGGACGAAGATGACGCCCTGGTACAGCAGCCACGTCCGCGTCAGGTCGGACACTGCGTAGCCGAAGAAGGTCATGATGGCCGCCCCCAACGCAGGGCCGAAGAAGGCGCCAACGCCGCCGATGTACGCATTCAGCACGACCTGAGCTGACAGGTTCACATCGAAGATAACGTAGTTGGCCGCTTCATTGCTGAGCGCCAGCAGGCCGCCCGCGATGCCCGAGAATATGGCCGAGATCATGAACACCGACAGGCGCAGCGCATGGACGCTGTAGCCCATGAAGGGGAGGCGGTTGCTGTTCTCGCGCAGGCCCAGGCAAAGACGGCCCAAGGGCGTGCGGGTAAAGAAGTACAGCAACGCCAGCGACACCACCACCCAGGCCAGCGTCAGGTAATAGACCTCGATGGACGAACCGAAGGTGAATCCCCAGGCGGGCATGCGCATGGCCGAGACGCCGCTTTCCCCGCCGAAGATGCCTTTCAGGTGCGGCGCCAAAGCGTGCAGCAGTTCGGCTAGTGCCAACGTGATCATCGAGAAATAAACGCCGCTGCGCTGCGTCGAGAACCATCCGGCCACGATGCCCAGCGCGCAACCGGCCAGGCCGCCGAAGACCGGCAGCAAGGGCGCGGGCAAGAGGCCTTCGCCGCCCAGCGCATTCATGGCATGGATGGTCGCAAAGGTACCGATACCGAAATAAGCGGAATGCCCGAACGACAGCATGCCGCCCTGGCCGGCCAGCACGTTGAAGGCGCTGGCAAACAGCGCGGCGATCAGCATCTGTATGGCCGCATTCACCAGCGAGGTCGACAACAGCGCCGGCAAGGCCAGCAGGAACACCAGCATGAGGATGATGAGAATACGGGAGACTTTCATGGCGCTACTCCCGCGTGCCCATCAGGCCGGACGGCCGGAACAACAGCACCAGCAGCATCAGCAGGAAGGGTATCGTCGCCGCCAGCGACGACAGCTTCAGGGTCAGGAGCCCGCCCACGCCTTCGGCCCACTCTCGTGCGCCCATCAAGCCGAACAGGTCAGCCAGGCTGTAGTCGATGCCGACCGAAAACGAAGAGATGAGGCCGATGAGCAGCGAGGCCACCATGGCGCCTTCCAGCGAGCCCAGGCCGCCCACGACGACCACGACGAACACCAGCACGCCCAGCTCGATCGCCATGTTGGGATTGGTCGTATAGAAGGCGCCGGCCACAGCGCCGGCAAGTCCGGCCAACGCGGCGCCCACGGCGAACACGCCCATGAAGACCATGGGCACGTTATGGCCCAATGCCTCGACCATGCGGGGCCGGTAGATGGCTGACCGGACCACGATGCCCACGCGGGTCTTGGTCAGCAACAGATAGATGAGCGCGAACATCAGCAGCGATGTGCCGCCAATGAGCAGGCGGTAGAACGGGTAGTTCGCGCCGAACACGTCAAAGGCCGAGAAGCGCAGTGATTCGGGAATGCGATAGTCGACCGGGTAGTTGCCGTAGAACAGCTTGATCACTTCAGCGATGATGAACGACAGGCCGAATGTCAGCAGCAGTTGATGGCCATGGCCATACTGGTGGACCCGGCGCAGCATGTAGCGCTCGACCACGGCGCCCAGCACACCGACGATCAGCGGCGAAATGATGATGGCGGGCCAGAACCCGACGACCTCCTGCAGGCTGTAGGCCAGGTAGGCGCCCACCATGTAGAACGAGGTATGCGCAAAATTCAGCACACCCATCATGCCGAAGATCAGGGTCAGGCCCGCCGACACCATGAACAGCAGCAAGCCATATATCGTGCCGTTAAGCAGGGATACGGTGAAGAATTCCATACGCTCAAAGCCAAAGTGAAAACCCGTGCGTCACCGCAACCCCGGCGGCGCCGGGGCTGCCATGCATCATGGGTCAGGCGGGACGTTTCATCTTGCAGGTGGCTTCCACCGGATTGACGGCTTCTTCGCCCGTGAAGCGCTTGACGATGTCGAAGCCCATGTCGGTGCCATCGACCTTGTACTTGGCGTCTTTGGTGACCTTGGACACGACGATGGGCAAGACGACCTGGTGGTCTTCGGCGCGCATGTGCTGCTCGCCCATGGGGGTCGTGATCTTCACTTTCTCGAGGTTCCTGGCCACCTCGGTGATGTTGATCTTGCCGTCTTCAGGCTTGGTCTGCTTGAGCGCTTCGCCCAGCATGCGCATGCCGAACACGGTCTGAGGTTCGATGAAGGTCGGGTAGTGGCCCGTCTTGGCCTTGTAGTCTTCGCCAAACTTGGCTGCTTCGTCACCGGCCTGGATATTGAAGGCGTGCGCAATATAGTGGCCCACGGCCGTGTCGCCGGCATTGGCCAGGTTGCCGACCTGATCCAGGAACACCGTGCCGAAGCGCACCTTGAGGCCCGCCGCGCGCGTGGCCTTCATGAGCAGCAGCAGATCGTTGGACCAGTTTCCGGTCAGGACCGTTTCGGCGCCACTCGCCTTGATCTTGCTGACATAGGGCGAGAAGTCCTGGATCTTGTTCACGTCGTGCAGCGTGCTTTCAACTACCGTGTAGCCGCCCTGCTTGGCGAACGCCTTGATGGACTTGTCCATGTCGTTGCCCCAGGAATAATTCTGGTTCATCGAATAGACTTTCGTCCCCAGGTCGCCGGCCTCTTTCATGGCGATGACCAGGGTTTTCACGCGGATCGGAGCGTTGGTGGTGAAGCGGAAGTGATAGAAGTGGCATTTGTCGCCCGTGAGTTCGAGCGCCTCGCCCCCCATGTTCAGGAACAGGACTTCCTTGCCCGGATTGCGCAGGTTGTATTTGCGCACGTCCTCGGTAATTTGCCCCGACACGGCAGACGATGAGCCTTGAATGATGACGCGCGCACCCTCGGCGATGGCCGCCTTGACTTTGTCGGACGCACCGGCCGGGCCGCCCTGGTTGTCGTATTCAGCAATTTGTATGGGTTCGCCGTTCCAGCCGCCCGCTTCGTTCAGATTGGCGAGCTGATACTTGACCGCAGCGCGGTACATCAGGCCCGTGGACGCCTGCGGACCGGACAAGGTCTCGACCAAGGCTATTTTCAAGGGGTCCGCTTGCGCAGGGGCGGCCAGCGCCAAGCCAAGCGCCGATAGGGCCAAGGCAAGTTTTGTCTTATTCACTCCGATATCTCCTGTTCCGTGGTGAGCTGAGTTCTGCGGTCCAGGTGTTCGCGTCGCGCGCCCCAGATCTTCTCAGTTTTATACTTGTCTGATAACATGCGTTACTTATCAGACAAGTTGCTGGGAATTCTACTGAAGCAGAAAACAGGTGTCAATAAAACCTCAAACTGCGCCCGTTTACCAGGGGTCGTATGGCGGCATCAACACGAAAGCCCGACTAAAATCAACAAGATACGATGGATAGGTATTAATACTAGTCAGGAGAGGAAGGGACAATGATTTCTTTTACGGGCAAGACCATATTGATCACCGGCGCTGCGGGTGGCATAGGCCGCGCAGCCGCGCTTCGTTTCGCCCGCGCCGGGGCCCATGTCGCACTGAGCGACATCAACGCCCAGGCGCTGAAGGAAGTGGAAAACGAAGTCGCGGACATTCAGCGAACGCTTCCCACCGCGCGCGTGACCAGTCTGGTAACGGATATCACCGACGCTGCATCGTGCACGCACACGGTCGAACAGACCGCGGCACGCTTTGGCGGCATCGACCACCTGGTCCACTGTGCCGGCATCTATCCCGAAAGCATGGTCGCGACGATGTCCGACGACGCCTGGCATCAACTCATGCGCATCAACCTCGACGGTACGTTCCATATGTGCCGTGCCGTCATTCCGCACCTGACGGACGACAGCTCGATCGTCAACATCGCTTCCATAGCGGGCCATCGCGGCAGTTATTCGCACGCCCACTATGCAGCCTCGAAAGGAGCCGTCAGCAGTTTCAGCAAGAGCCTGGCATTGGAATTGGCCCCCAGGACGCGCGTCAACATCGTCGCGCCGGGCATCATCGACACGACCATGACCGACGACCTGCGCGCGCAGAAAGGCAAGGCGCTGCTCGACAACACGGCGATGAAGCGTTACGGCTCGGCCGACGATGTCGCAGGCGTGATCGCGTTTCTCTGTTCCGAACTGGCCAACTTCGTGACCGCGGAAACCGTGCACGTCAACGGCGGACTCTATATAGTCTGACATTTTTTGTTTGACGTTGCGCGATGAAGCTGCGGCAGGTGGCTTGCGAACGGCACGATTTCTAGAACGCGACACACCATGAACAAACCGCAGTCTTCATCCCAGAACCCCTCGCTGACCAACATGGTGGCGCAGTGGCTGATTTTGGAAATTGAAGAGAACCGGCTCGAGCCCGGTGGCAAGCTGCCGAGCGAAAGGCAGCTGTGCGAGAAGTTTTCCGTCAGCCGGTCCGTGGTGCGCGAGGCCGTGGCACGGCTCAAGTCCGAAGGCCTCGTCAATTCGCAGCAAGGGCGCGGCGTCTTCGTGAACGAGCGCGGGACGCGACAGGCCTTTCGCCTGAAGACCACCGCGCTGGACGATGCGCAGAGCATCGCCCACGTCATCGAGCTGCTGGTGGCGATCGAATCGGCGGCGGCGCGCCACGCCGCCCTGCGGCATACGGCCGACGACCTGAAGCGCATCAAGCGCGCTTTGATCGGCATGGAATACGCCATCATCAACGATGCCCTGGGTGACGAAGAGGACTTCGCGTTTCACCAGGCCATCGTCGATTCCACCAAAAATCCCCACTTCATCGCGCTGAACGCCTATCTGGAACAGCATGTGCGCCGCCTGATCCGGCAAGCGCGCAGCAATACCGCCACTTATCACCACAATTTGGTTGAGGCGGTGCAACGCGAGCACCAGGCGATCCTGAAGGCGATCGAAGCGCGCGACCCGGACGCCGCCGCGCTGGCCGCCGAAACGCATCTGCGCAATGCGGGCAAGCGGCTGAATACGTATATCAAGGATTAGCTCACCACGCGTGCATGAGTGCCCGGACGACGCGCGGCAAAGACTCATCGAGCGGCTTGGACACAATTCCCAACTCGGCGATTTTTTCGCAGGACAACACCGAATAGGCGGGACGGGGTGCCGCGGCCGCGTACTGGGTGGTCGATATGGGCAGCAATTCGGGCCGGGTATAGGAGGGGTCGGCACGGCGGGCGGCATCGAAGATGGCTGCGGCAAAGTCATGCCACGATAGGGCCGTGGCGCCACTGTAATGATAGAGGCCCTCGGCCTTCGGGCCGGCGCGGATCAGGCCTACGATGGCCTCCGCCAGGTCGGTGGCCGAGGTCGGGCAGGTCACCTGGTCCGCCACCACATGCACGGGAGAAGCCGCGCGCAGCATGGCCCTCACGAAATTGTTGCCGTACTCGCTGTAGAGCCCCGACGTGCGCAGGACTATGGCCTCCGGCATCTCGAACAGCACGGCCTGCTCGCCCTTGCGCTTCGAGGCACCGTACACGCTCAGCGGCAAGGCAGCGTCGCGTTCGGTATAAGGGCGGCGCAACGCCCCATCAAAAACGTAGTCCGTCGACACATGAATCAGTTGCATCCCTGCGGCCGCTGCCGCGCGTGCCAAATGGCGGGGGCCCTGTTCGTTGCCGGCGTACGCATGCTCGACCTCCTGCTCGGCGCCATCCACGTCGGTATACGCAGCGGCATTAATGATGACATCGGGCTGCAGTTGCGCCAGCGCCCGCTGGACTGCCTGCTCGTCCGTGATATCGAGATACGCGTGAGGCACCACCAGCAATTGCCAGCGTTCACGCCAGCCGCTCTGCAGCGCTCGGCCCAGTTGTCCTGCAGCGCCCGTCAACATCACTTTCATGGCAGGCGAGGCAATCGGCCGCTATCGCGCAAGACTGCGAGGGCCACGCCTTCGGCGTCCTTCGCCGACAGGACTGGCTGCGGCAGCGGCCAAGCGATATCCAGATCCGGGTCGCGCCATAGCAAGCACACTTCGTCGTGAGGGTGGTAGGTGTCCGTGCATTTGTAGTGCACTGTCGCCACGTCGGACAGGGTCTGGAAACCATGCGCGAACCCGGGCGGTATCCAAAGCTGCGTCTGAGCCGCCTGGCTGCCCTCGCCCACCTCGTCGGCCTGGCTTGCCGCCGACAGCTCGTGTCCCTCCCATTGCCCAAATGTGGGGGAATCGGCACGCAGGTCAACCACCACGTCAAATACCGTGCCCTGCATGACGTGGATGAGCTTGCCCTGCGGATGCAGCGCCTGATAGTGCAAACCGCGCAGTACGCCGCGCCGCGACTGGCTGACGTTGTCCTGGACGAACGCCAGATGCAGACCAAGCAGGCCCGCATAGCGCTCCGCCTGGAAGCTTTCGGTGAAATAGCCGCGCCCGTCGCGAAAGACGGGCACTTCGATCCGCTTTACACCCGCAAGCCGGGTATCCAGCACCCTCATTCAGTTCCTTTATTGCCGGCGACCACTTGCCGCCCGTTGAAGCGATTCTACAAGGAGCCGGCAGGCCGCTCACACGCGTTCGAAGATGCCGGCAGCCCCCATGCCCGTGCCGACGCACATGGTGAGCATGCCGTAATCCAGCTTGCGGCGGCGAAGGCCATGGATGACCGTGGCCGCGCGGATGGCGCCGGTCGCCCCCAGCGGATGGCCCAGGGCAATGGCGCCACCCAGCGGATTGACGATGTCGGGGTTCAGTCCCAGATCGCGAATGACGGCAAGCGACTGTGCCGCAAAGGCCTCGTTCAGTTCTATCCAGCCCATCTGGTCCAGCGTCAGGCCCGCAAGTTTCAACGCATGCGGTATGGCCTCTTTGGGCCCGATGCCCATGATTTCGGGGGGTACGCCCTTGACGGCGAACGACACAAAACGCGCGATGGGCGTCAGGCCATGGGTCTTGAGCGCCCGTTCCGACACGACGAGCACGGCGCCGGCGCCGTCCGACATTTGCGAACTGTTTCCTGCCGTGACGCTGCCCTTGGCGGCAAACGAGGGACGCAGTCGCGCCAGCGCTTCGGCACTGGTGTCGGCGCGCGGACCTTCGTCCAGGGATACCGTCTTGTGGCTGACGAGGACATCGCTTAGCTCGGTGCCATGCACGGGCCGGGACGCCGCACCGGGATCGGGCCTGCGGCTGACCACATCGATGGGCAGGATTTCATCCGCAAACTCGCCCGCCTTCTGCCCGGCCAGGGCGCGCTGGTGCGAACGCAGCGCGAACGCATCCTGGTCTTCGCGCGACACTTTCCAGCGCTCGGCGACTTGCTCGGCCGTCAAACCCATGCCGTAGGCGATACCCAGGTTCTCGTCGCGCGCGAAGATGTCGGGACTGAAGGACGTGCTCACGCCCATCGTGGGCACAAGGCTCATGGATTCGGTGCCGGCCGCGATGATGACGTCGGCTTCGCCGACCCGTATGCGGTCGGCCGCCATGGCGATGGCCGTCAGGCCCGAGGCGCAAAAGCGATTGACGGTCACACCGGCGACCGACGTGGGCAGGCCGGACAGCAGCGCGCCAATGCGCGCCACGTTAAGGCCTTGCGGACCTTCTGGGATGGCACAGCCGACGATGGCATCTTCGACGGCGGCCGGGTCCAGCCCCGGAACCTGGGCCAGCAGACCCCGGATGACCGTGGCCAGCAGATCGTCGGGACGCGTGTGCGAGAAGACGCCGCGCGGCGCCTTGCCGATGGGGCTGCGCGTTGCGGCAACGATGTAGGCTTGTTGCAATGAGGCCATTGACGACTCCTGAATCCGAAATTAGTTGCGCACCGGCTTGCCGGTCTTGAGCATGCCGGCGATGCGTTCCTGCGTCTTGTCGCGTACCAGCAAGTCCAGGAACGCCGCGCGCTCGCGTTTCAGCATCCAGGCCTCGTCCACCAGCGAACCGGGATCCACCTCGCCGCCGCACAAGACTTCCGCCACCTTCCCGGCGACGATGAAGTCGTACTCCGAGATATAGCCTCCTACCTTCATGTTCAAGAGCTGCGCCTTCAACGTGGCGATGCCGTCACGCCCGGCGACCGGGAACGGACGCGGTATCGGTGGCCGCCAGCCGGATAGCGCCAACGCCTGCGCCTCGCGCACCGCCACGAACAGCAATTCGTGCCGGTTCATGACGATGGGATCCGAAGGCAGCAAATAGCCGAGATGACGCGCATCCAGCGCCGACTTGGATACCTGCGCGCTGGCCACCGCGAGCGCGAATTTTTTCAGGAAGGCCAGCAAAGGCGCCTCGGGCGCCGATTCCGCCTGCAGCTCGGCGGCGCGGCGGGCGCAGTACGTGAGTCCGCCCGCGCCGGGGACGAGCCCGATGCCGACTTCGACCAGGCCGATATACGTTTCGAAGTGCGCGACACGCCGCGCGCAATGCACCGACAGTTCGCAGCCGCCGCCCAGCGCCATGCACG
>Ga0182739_1003918_pt1 | contig 12646 bp, 14 predicted proteins | sample eDN5th30CBELigBY_FD_128873 | JGI IMG/M metagenome (GOLD analysis project Ga0182739, IMG submission 128873) | Enriched backyard soil microbial communities from Emeryville, California, USA - eDNA 5th pass 30_C BE-Lig BY (version 2) (version 2) | ecosystem: Environmental > Terrestrial > Soil >... | reverse complement strand
GGTTGGCAAGGTCGTCAGCAACAAGATGGACAAGACTGTCGTTGTGCTCGTCGAGCGCCGCGTCAAGCACCCCATCTTCGGCAAGATCATCATGCGTTCCGCGAAGTACAAGGCGCACGATGAATCGAACCAGTACAACGAAGGCGATACGGTTGAAATCGCTGAAGGCCGTCCCATCTCGCGCTCGAAGTCGTGGCGCGTGGTGCGTCTGGTTGAAGCCGCACGTATCATCTAAGTAAAAGCAGGACATCCGAACGGTTCGCCGTTCTGATATAAGACGGCAAGGGCCAACACCCTTGCCGTTTTTTTTCGCCTCGCGGGAATGCCCGCGCATGGGCACGGCGGGGCAAAAGGAAGAGATATGGGGCGCGGTTTTCCGGGATGGCGGCTGATAGGGATAGGGGCGTATTGCCTCGGCTTGTTCTCGTCGCCGGCCTGGGCGCAGCAGGGGGCGCAGCCGCAACCGGCGGGGCCTGCCGCAGGGGCCGGCAAGCCGGCGGAGCGCGGCGGTGAGGGGCGGAACGTGCTGAACGCCGGCCCCGAGCCGCGTGTGCTGCTTCCGGCGGACTCCCGCGACCGCGCCGCCATCTTCGGCACGACGGATCCGGATGAATTGGCGCTCGCCGCGCAGGAAGACGTCATCGACGAGCAGCGCTTGCGGCTGCAGATGCTTGAGAGCTTGTTCGGCCAGACGTCGGAGACCCGCTCCGCGCCTTCGGGCAGGATACCGCTGCGCCCGACCTCGGCCGATCTGCCGCCGCCGTCCATGCCCCGGTTGATGCCGGCGCCGGCCGGCGCGCGGATCGATGGCACGCGGGAGGCGCGCGGCCAGGTCGACGACATGCAGCGCCGGGTGGACGGTTTGCTGCGCAACGCCGATACGCTAGGCCAACCGGCGCGTTGATCGCCGGGTGACCGAAGGCGTCAGCGGCGCCGCGCGAGTTCTCGCAGCCGTCCCGCGATCCCGGTGGGGAAGTAGTACACCGACACTACGAACAGAATGCCCAGCCACAGCAGCCAGCGGTCGGGCTCGAACAACAGCGCCAGCGGGGCGATGCCGGACACCGATTCGTGGATGCGGTGCAGGCCGTCCTGCAGATAGCTCTGCGCGAAGACGAACAGGCTGGCGCCCACCACTGCGCCGTACATGGTGCCCATGCCGCCGATCACCAGCATGAGCAGGATATTGAGCATGATCTCGAACGACAGCGAGGTATCGGGGCCGTTGTAGCGCAGCCAGAGCGCGTACATCGCGCCGGCCAGCGTGGCGAAGGCCGCGGCCAGCAGATTGGACAGGCTGCGGTACAGCACCGTGCGGTAACCGATGGCTTCGGCGCGGAACGGGTTCTCGCGGATCGCCTGCAGCACGCGGCCGAACGGCGAATTGACGATGCGCAGCAACAACAGGAACAGTACCAGGCAGACCGCGGCGATCAGGTAGTACGTGATGATGCGGCCGTCTATCGTGATGCCGAGGATGGACTCGGAAAAGGGCCGGAAGGCCGGCCGCAGCATCTGCGGCACCTTGAAGTTCAGGCCGTCTTCGCCGCCCGTGAGTTCCGAGAGCTGGGACACCAGCGTCTGGAACGCGGCGGCGACCGCGAGCGTGATCATGGCGTAGAAGATGGCGCGCACGCGCAGGCTGGCCAGGCCGATCAGCAGGGCGAAGGCCAAGGACACGGCCAGGCCGGCGGCCGTGCCCGCGAGAACGGCCGTCCAGCCCGGTTCCAGGCGCACGCTGGCGATCGCCACGCCGTAGGCGCCGATGCCGAAGAACATCGTGTGCGCGAAGCTGACGATGCCGGTATAGCCCAGCAGCAGGTCGTAGCTGGCCACGAGGATCACGAACACCAGGATCTTCGCCGCCACGGCCAGCGACTTCGGGCCGGGGAAAAGAAAGGGCGCGGCCGCCAGCGCGGCCACGATCGCGATAAGCACGAGCGCGAGCACCGCGCTGCGGGGGGGATCGCCGGAAAGCAGGCGTACGGACATGTCGACGGGCCCTAGCGGTTCGTGACCGGATAAACGCCCTGCGGACGCCACAACAGGATGGCGACCATCAGCGCGATGTTCGAGAACAGGGCGGCCTTGGGCAGCAGGAAACCGGTGTAGTTGGCCATCAGGCCGACCAGCAGCGCGCCGATCAGGCAGCCCACGGTAGAGCCCAGGCCGCCGATCATGATCACGATGAAGATCAGCACGTTCACCTGCGCGCCCAGCTGCGGCACCACCGACTGCTGATACATGCCCCACAGCACGCCGCCGAGTCCGGCCAGCATCGATCCGGCGACGAACACGCCCACGAAGAGATGCTTGATCCGGTAGCCCAGGCTTTCCACCATCTCGCGGTCTTCCACCCCGGCGCGGATCAGCAGGCCCAGCTTGGTGCGGTTCAGCAGCCACAGCATGCCGCCCAGCACGAGCAATCCCGTCACCAGCGCGACGATCCGGAACTTCTCGATCGCGGCATCGCCGAGCAGGAACGCGCCGCGCATCGCTTCGGGCAGCGGCAGCGAGATCGTCTGCGGTCCCCAGAGCATCTTGATGATCTCTTCGCCGATGATCATGCCGCCCATGGTGATGAGGATCTGCTTGAGATGCTGGCCGTAGACCGGCCGGACGATGACGCGCTCGAACGCCAGGCCGACGGCGCCGGCCACCAGCATGCCGACGATCATGGCGGGCAGCACCGCGGCCAGGTTGACCCACAGGCTGCCGGACTGCGTCCAGTCGGCCATGGAGCCCAGCACCGTGGCCGCCATGTACGCGCCGATGGCGATGAACAGGCCGTGGCCGAAGTTCAGCACGTCCATCAGCCCGAAGACCAGCGTCATGCCCGAGGCCACGATGAAGATGATCATGCCCATGGCCAGGCCGGCCAGCGTCAGGGTGAGCCAGGTGGACAGGGACCCCACCAGCGGCAGCGCGATCGCGGCCAGGGCCAGCACCAGCAGGGCGGGGCGCAGGTCCGCGCGCACGCGCGGCAGCGGAGTGTCGAGTTCTAGCGTGCTCATTGGTGGCTTCCCAGGGACAGGCCCAGCAGGCGTGTCTGCAGTTCGTCGTCCGCGGCCAGCTGCGCCATGCTGCCGGCATGCACGACGCGGCCGTTGTCCATCACGGCGACGTGGTCGCCCACGAGGCGGGCGAAATTGAAGTTCTGTTCGACCAGCAGGATGGTGGTGGAGGCCTGCTTCAGTTCGATGAAGGCGTCGATCATGTTCTGCACGATGGCGGGGGCGAGGCCCTTGCTGGGTTCGTCCACCAGCAGCAGGCGGCGCGGCTCGATGATGGCGCGCGCCACCGCCAGCATCTGCTTCTGCCCGCCCGACAGCTTGCCGGCGGGATGCAACCAGAACTTCTTCAGCGCGGGGAAGAAGCCGAAGATCCATTCCAGCCGGGCGGTGTCGAGCTGCGCGGCGTTGCGGGCCTGGCGCGCCGCGAGCAGGATGTTCTCCTTGACGGAGAGGTCGGCGAAGATCCCCATGTTCTCGGGCACGTAGGCCATGCCCATGCGCGCCATGTCCGGCGGCGAGGTGCGCGTGCCGGGGCCGCCCACGGGCGCGCCGTCGAAGCTTACCTGGCCCTGCGAAGCGCGCCACAGGCCCATGACCGTGCGCAGCGTGGTGGTCTTGCCCGCGCCGTTGCGACCCAGCAGCATGGTCACCGCGGAAGGCGGCACGCCGAGGTCCACGCCGTGCAGGATGTGATACGCGCCGATGTGCGTATGCACGTCCTTCAGTTCCAGCAAGGGGCGCGTCATGCCGTTTTCTCCGTCGGGCTGACGCCCAGGTAAGCCTGCTGCACGATGGGCGAGGCGATGACCGCGGCCGGTTCGCCGTCGGCCATCAGTTGACCGTTGTGCAGCACCACGATGCGGTCGGCCAGCTCGCGCACCACGTCCATCTTGTGTTCCACGAGCAGGATCGTCTTCGAGGGATCGTTCTTGATCTCCCGGATCAGCTCCAGCACCACGGGCACGTCGTCCACGCTCATGCCGGCCGTGGGCTCGTCGAACATGAACACCTCCGGATCCAGCGCGACCAGCATGGCGATTTCCAGCTTGCGCTGGTCGCCATGCGGCAGGTCGGCGGCGGACTGGTCGCGCCGCGCGGACAGGCGGGTGCGTTCGAGCAGCATGTCGGCGCGCCCGATCAGGCCGCGGTCGTCGTCCCAGGTGCGCCAGAACCGGATCTGGCGCCAGCCCATGCCCTGCTGGCGGGACTGCAGGGCCAGCCGCACGTTCTCGTGCACGCTCAGGCGCGGGAACAGCTGCGTCAACTGGAACGCGCGGCCCAGGCCGGCGTGCATCCGAGCCGCGGCGCCCAGCGCGGTGAGGTCGCGCCCGTTCAGGCGCACCGTTCCCGAACTGGCGCGCAGCTGGCCGGAGATAAGGTTGAAGTAGGTGGTCTTGCCCGCGCCGTTCGGGCCGACGATGGCCGTCAGCGTGCCAGGCGCATAGCTGCAGCTGACGTCGTTGACGGCCACGTGTCCGCCGAAACGGATGGTGAGCGATTGGGTCTCCAGCATGGACGGGCGGGGTTTCAGCGTTTGTTCTGGATCGGCACCGACATCTGGTCCGGCGTGATTTCCTTGACCAGGTCCTGCACGGCCCACGGCACCGACGGATCGTTCTTGATGCGGAAGTGGTACATGGACTGCATGGCCTGGTGATCCTCGGGCCGGAACGTCATCTTGCCCTTGGGCGTTTCGAAGCTCATCCCTTCCATGGCCTTGATCAGCGTGTCGGTATCGGAGTTGCCCGCGGTATTGGCCAGCGCCTGCGCGATCGCGATGCCGGCCGACATGCCGCCCGCGGTGAAAAAGTCCGGCGGCTGTCCGTAGCGCTTTTGGTGCTCCGCGACCAGCCAGTCGTTCACCGGGTTCTTGGGGATGCCGTAGTAGTAATAGGTGGCGCCTTCCATGCCGGCCAGCGATTTCAGCGGCGTCATGACCGCCAGCGTGTTGCCGCCGGTGGCGATCTCGATGCCGAACCGCTTGGGATCGAGGTCGGCGATCTTGAAGGGGTTGCCGGCGCCGGCCCAGAGGATGAAGATGATCTTGCGGCCGGGCCTGTCCTTCAGCGCGTCGAACAGGCGCTGCGCGCCGGCGGTGAAGTCCGTGGCGTTGGCGGGCAGGTATTCCTCGTGCACGATCTTGGCATTCTTCAAGGCGCCCTTGAACGCTTTCACGCCGTCCCGGCCGAACGCGTAGTCCTGCGCCAGCATGGCGATGGACGTGCCGGCCTGGTCGAAGGCCACGGCATTGGCGATGGCGTCCTGCGAGGAATTGCGGCCGGTGCGGAAGACGTAGCGGTTCCATTTGTCGCCGGTGATCGAATCCGCCACGGCCGGCTCGACCAGCAGGATCTTCTCGTACTCTTCGGCGATCGGCAGCATGGCCAGCGCGACGCCGGAGGAGGTCGGGCCCACGGCGATGTCGGCGTTGTCGTCGGCATAGGCCGAGGCGAGCTGCGCGCGGGCGACGTCGGGCTTGCCCTGGTTGTCCTTTTCGATGACGCGGATCTTGCGGCCGGCGACCGTCATGGTGCCTTGCGTCGCGTATTCCAGCCCCAGCATCAGGCCGGCCTGGGTTTGCTTGGCATAGGCTTCCAAGGGGCCCGTCTTGTCGTAGACGTGGGCGACGACGAAATCCTTCGCCGCCGCAGCGGAACTCATGCATAGGCCGGCCAGCGCGGCGAGCAGAACGCGTTTCATGGGTGGGCTCCTGTTATCAGTGGCGGATGGCCGCCGGTTGGTCCGGCGTGGCCAGGAATTGGCGGATGGCTTCTATCTGGGGGGCGACGTTCAGGGCGGGAGCGTGGCCGCAATCGGGGAAGTCGATGCGTTGCGCCCGCGGGCCGCGGCGCGTCATCGCGTCGGCGACCTCCGGCAGCAGCAGGTCCGAGTCGGCGCCGCGCAGCAGCAGGACCGGCATGCGCAGCGAGTCGTAGCCGCTCCAGCGCGCGTAGTCATCGGGGTGATGGCTGAACTGCCCGACGATGGCCGGGTCGTAGTGGGCGGTGACGCGGCCGTCCGGCAGGCGGCGCATGGAGGTCTCGGCCATCCGGCGCCATTGCTCGTCGCTTTGCCAGCCATAGGGCTTGTAGGCGACCCGCAGCCAGCCCTCCAGTTCCGTGACCGTGTCGAAGGCGGGCGGAGTGCCGACGTAGTCCAGGATGCGCTGGATGGCGGCCTGGGGCAGCTCGGGCCCGATGTCGTTGACCACCAGGTGCGAGATCCGGTCGCGCAGCGTGGTGGCGGCGGCATGCATGCCCGTCGCGCCGCCCATGGACGTGCCGACCCAGCGCACGCGGGCGAGCGCCAGGCCGTCCAGGAGGGCGCGCGCCAGCGCCGCGTAGAAATCCAGCCGGTACTCGGCCGCCGGGTCGGGGCTCCATTGCGACAGGCCCCGGCCTATCGTGTCCGGGCAGATGATGCGGTAATCGCCCGCGAGCGCCTGCGCCAGGTCGTCGAAGTCGCGTCCGGTGCGGGCCAGGCCGTGCCACATGATGACGGGGGGCGCGTCCGCGGCGCCCCATTCCGTGTAGTGCAGTTCGCGGCCTTCGCAGCGCAGATAGCGCGAAGCCGGCGCGGACGCGTTCGCCATGGGTCTCCTCCCGGGTTGTCCAGGTTGTGTGCTTATCGGGCTGACTATAGACTTGCGCCAAGCGCGCCAACAAGGCGGCCGACACCCCGGAACAGGGTGAGTCAAGAATATGTAGACGCAGGATCACGAGCGCCCGGCGCCGATCCCCGCGTACAAGGAGACCGCGCCATGTCCGATACGGAATTCGCCATTTCGGCCGGCGCCGGCGCGGACCGGCGCGACGAATGGCGCGCGGCCCTCTCGGACGCGTTCGGCCCGTTCGAGGTGCATCACGGCCGGCCCGGCAACTTTTCCGGGCACGTGCGCTATGCGCGCCGCGCCAGCCTGCAATTCAACGACCTGCACTACCAGGGGCAGAAACTCGAACGCACCGCCGGCAACGTGTCGCGGCTGGACCAGGAGTTCTATACCTTCGGCCTGCCGCTGGCGGGGCCCTTGGCCGTGCGGCAGCGGGGCCGGGAGTTCCAGATCGAGCCGGGCTGCGTGTACCTGATGAACCAGAGCCTGCCCTACGAGGCGACCGCGCAGGGCGCCGCCGGCTACCGCAGCCTGAGCGTTTCGTTTCCGCGCAGCGCGCTGTCCCAGCGCGATTCCCGCATCGGCGCGTTCTACAAGCTGCGCGTGGACGACGGCTCATCGCGGGGCGCGCTGTTGGCCAGCTACATGGACCATCTGTTCAAGGGCATGGGCGGCTGGTCGGACATCGAAGTGGCGGAACTGGGCGAGCGCCTGATCGACCTGATCGTGCTGTTCCTGGTACAGCCGGGGCAGGGGCAGGCCTCGGAGTCGGACAGCAGCGTGACGGTGGCGCACCGGCAACGCGTGCTGGCCTACATCCGCCAGCATCTGGCGGATCCGGCGCTGTCGCCCCAGTATGTGGCGCAGGGCTGCGGCCTGTCCGTGGCGTATCTGCACCGCATCCTGCGCGCGGGCGGGCTGTCGGCGGAATCCTTCATTTTCGAGCAGCGACTCGACAAGTGCCGCGAACTGCTGCTGAACCCGCAGCATCGCCACCGCAGCATTTCGGAGCTGGCCTATCAGGTCGGCTTTTCGCACCCCTCGCACTTCAGCCGCCTGTTCAAGCGCCGCTTTGGCATGACGCCGCGCGACTTGCGGGCCGGCTGCTGGCCCGAGGCCTCAGGCGCGGGCCAGCAGCAGGGCTGAGCCCCAGGCCGCCAGGTACAGTCCCACGCCGAACGAGGCGTGCGCCATCAGGCTGCGCGCGCGCGCCGTATTGGGCTTGGGCACGCGGGAGGCGGCGATGCCGGCGCCCATGCCCGGCTGCAGGATGAGAAAGGGCGCCGCCACGCTGAGCAATCCGAATAGCAGGGCGGGCATCAGGGTGGGGCGCTGGGCCCATTCCAGGCCGACGGCCGCCAGCAGCATCGCCGCGAACGCCATGCCGACCCCGTAATGCACTGCCCAGCCCAGCCCAAGTTCGCCGCGCACCGGGGCGGCGCGGCCGATGGCCTCATGGGTGTAGCGGCCGCGTGCCAAATGGCCGACCCACCTGCCCACCATGGCGTAGTTGAGCGAGGGGGCGCCGAAGCAGCGGTTGAGGAAAACCGCCCATAAGTCCATGACCGCGGTCGCGCCGATACCGATCATCAGGGCGCGCGACAGGAATTCGAGTTCGGGGGGCATGGGCATCTCCGGTTGCCGCGCCAGGCAGCGGGGCCGCGCGGATAGATATCAAGACATTCAATTTATTGATTGAATGTTAGAGTGATGATATCGTGGTGTCAATGAACGCCTCCGCCGATTCCTATCCCGCCCAGCATTTCGATGCGCTCGCCGAGATCGCCAAGACCTTGGGGCACGCGCATCGGCTGGTGCTGCTTGAGCACGTCGCCCAGGGCGAGCGCGCGGTAGAGCGCCTGGCCGAACTCTCCGGGCTGTCGGTGGCCAATACGTCCCAGCATCTGCAGCACCTGCGCCGCGCCGGTTTCGTCCAGACCCGGCGCGACGGCAAGCGCGTCCTGTACCGCCTGGGCACGGGGCCGGTGGCCCAGTTGCTGGCGGCGCTGCGCGGTTATGCCGAACACCAGCGCGCCGAGATCGAGGAAGTCATCGCCGACAGCGTTCACCGGCGCGAGCGGCTGGATGGCGTTTCCGTGGATGAATTGCTGGGTCTGCTGGCCAGCGGAAGCGTCACGCTGCTCGACGTGCGTCCCGCGGAAGAATTCGCGCTCGGCCATCTGCCGGGGGCGGTCAACATCCCGCCCGAGCAGTTGGAACGCCGGCTGGCGGAGCTGCCGGCCGATGCCGACATCGTGGCCTATTGCCGGGGCCCGTATTGCGTGCTGTCGTCGGATGCGGTCGCCGCGCTGCAGGCCAGGGGGCTGCGCGCGCGCCGGCTGGACGTCGGCTTTCCCGAATGGAAGGCGGCGGGGCTGCGCGTCGAAGCGGCTTGAGGCCGGGTAGCCCGCCAGGCAAAAAAAAACCCGAACGATGACGTCCGGGTTTTTTTTCGAGCGGGCAGGGTCAGACGTGCGTGATGAACTTCGTGACCAGGTAGCCGTCGAACGTCTCCAGGCCGCCTTCGCTGCCGATGCCGCTGTCCTTGATGCCGCCGAAGGGCGTCTCGGCCAGGGCGCTGCCGAAATGGTTGATGTTGACCATGCCGGCTTCCAGGCCATTGGAGACCTTGGTGGCGGTCTGCAGCGAGTTCGTGAACACGTACGACGACAGGCCGAAGGGCAGGCTGTTGGCGCGGCGCAGCACTTCATCGGTATCGGTGAAGCGGACCACGGGCGCGACCGGGCCGAAGGGTTCTTCGGTCATCAGCATGGAGTTGTCGGGCAGGTCGGTCACGACGGTGGGGGCGAAGAAGAAGCCCTTGCGGTCCAGCGGGCCGCCGCCGACCACCACCTTGCCGCCGTGCTTCTTGGCGTCGTCGATGAAGGCGCTCATGGCGGGGACGCGGCGTTCATGCGCCAGCGGGCCCATGTCGGTGCCGTCTTCCAGGCCGTCGCCGACCTTGATGTTCTTCAGCACTTCGGAGAAGCGCGCGAGGAACTGCTCGTAGGCGCCGTTCTGCACGTAGAAGCGGGTGGGCGACACGCACACCTGGCCGGCGTTGCGGATCTTGAACTTGGCCAGCATGGTGGCGGCGCGGTCGATGTCGGCGTCGTCGAACACCAGCACGGGCGAGTGGCCGCCCAGTTCCATGGTGACGCGCTTCATGTGGGCGCCGGCCAGTGCGGCCAGTTGCTTGCCCACCGGTACGGAACCGGTGAACGATACCTTGCGCACGATCGGCGAGCGGATCAGGTAGTCCGAGATCTTGGCGGGCTCGCCCCAGACGATGTTCAGGCAGCCCTTGGGCAGGCCGGCGTCGTGGAACATGCGGGCGATCGCCATGACGGCGCTGGGCGAATCCTCGGGGCCCTTCAGCACCACCGTGCAACCGGCGCCGATGGCGGCGGCGATCTTGCGGATGGCCTGGTTGTAGGGGAAGTTCCAGGGCGTGAACGCGGCGCAAACGCCGATGGGCTCGCGCACGACGATCTGGCGCACGTCGGGGTTGCGCGGGGGCACCACGCGGCCGTAGATGCGGCGGCATTCCTCGGCGTGCCAATCGGCGTGCTCGGCGCAGGAAGTGACTTCGCCGACGGCCTCGGCCAGCGGCTTGCCCTGGTCCAGCGTCATGTTGCGGCCGATTTCCTTGGCGCGTTCGCGCGACAGCGTCGCGACCTTGCGCAGGATGGCGGAACGCTCCATCGGAGACGACTTCTTCCAGGATTCGAAAGCACGCTGGGCGGCGGCTAGCGCGCGATCCAGATCCGCTTCGGTGGCGTGGGGCAGCTGGCCGAGAACTTCCAGCGTGGCCGGGTTGATGACGTCCTGGGTGCGCCTGCCCTCTCCGGCGACGAATTCGCCGTCGATATACAGCGCCAACTGTTCATACATGCCTGTCTTTCCTTGCGAAGTAGGAGTGGATAGCGATCGCTGTCGCCCGTGCCAGTCTAAACCAGCTTGCGGGCCGCGGGGAGGTCCAATGCGGGGAGGACGCTTGGAGCCAATCGGCGGGCGAACCTTGCGTGCGCGCCCGGGCATGGACAAAATGGTGCATCTTTGGCTGCCCACCCGGTTATCTATTGTGCAACCCGTCGATGCGCGTCCGTCCGGCAAGCCCAGTTTCTACTCACGAGCCTTTTTCCGTTTCATCGACTGGCTCCGCAACCGCATCGCCCAGGCCTCGCTGGTGGGCGACCGGCCCATCTTCCAGAACGGCCAGTTCCCCTGGGTGGCCCGACTCGAAGCCCAGGCGCCCGCCATTCGCGCCGAGCTGAGCGGCCTGCTGGCCGAGCGCCGGCAGCTGCCATCCTTCCATGAACTGTCCCCGGATGTGGGCATGATCACGTCGGACGACCAGTGGAAGACGTTCGTCTTCATGGGCTACGGCCTGCGGTCCGAGCGCAACCTGGCGCGCTGCCCGGCCACCGCGCGCGCCTTGCAGGACATCCCCGGCCTGCGCACCGCCTTCTTTTCGATCCTGGAGCCGGGCAAGCGCATCCCTCGGCACACCGGGCCGTACAACGGGGTCCTGCGCCTGCACCTGGGGTTGGTGGTGCCGGAGCCGGCCGACCGATGCTGGATCGAGGTGGGGGGCGAACGCTACAGCTGGAAGGAGGGCGAGGCCGTCGTGTTCGACGATCTGTATCCCCACGAGGTGCACAACGACACCGCCGGGCCGCGCGCCGTGCTCTTCGTGGACTTCGAGCGCCCCTGCCGGGCGCCGATACGCTGGCTCAACCGCCTGGTGCTGGCGGCGGCGCCGTTCACCGACGAAATCCGCCGTGGCAAGGCCAACCATGACGCCTGGGAACGAAATTACTACCACGATAAAAAAGGGCCGGATTGAACCGGGCCGAAAACGCCCCGCAAAGGGGAAGTTTTCCACAGGCGCTGTCGTGTATTTGCTCACTATCTCAACAAAGGGCTTGCGCTCAAAATATAAGCAGGCTAGAATTGTCAGCTTTCCCAGATTGTCGATTGGCCAGGGATAAGCTCAGGCCAACGTGTTGGGGGAATACCCGCAGGATTTCAACCCAGGGTCGTTGCGTTGCCACCAGTTGCTGGTCTTTGGAGCGGAAGCTCGAGGCGCCAGCCAACAATAAGCAGGGCGGCTGACCTGACGGGACCAAAACTGGCAGGAATTGCAGTGTTCCCTTTTGGGGAAAACCGTATTTCCAGTTAAGTTGGAACAGGAAAAATCATGATCCAAATGCAGACCACGCTGGACGTGGCCGATAACACTGGTGCGCGTCATGTCATGTGCATTAAGGTGCTCGGCGGCTCCAAGCGCCGTTATGCCGGTATCGGCGACATCATCAAGGTGAGCGTCAAAGATGCGGCTCCGCGCGGACGCGTCAAGAAAGGCGAAATTTACAATGCCGTGGTGGTTCGTACCGCCAAGGGCGTGCGCCGTAAAGACGGTTCGCTGATTCGTTTCGGTGGCAATGCCGCCGTATTGCTCAACGCCAAGCTGGAGCCCATCGGCACCCGCATCTTCGGACCCGTTACGCGTGAACTGCGTACCGAGAAGTTCATGAAGATCGTGTCGCTGGCCCCGGAAGTGCTGTAAGGAGCCCTACGATGAACAACATTCGTAAAGGCGACGAAGTCATCGTCCTGACCGGCCGCGACAAGAAGCGTCGCGGTACCGTGCTGGCGCGCGTCGATGCCGACCACGTTCTGGTCGAAGGCGTCAACGTCGTCAAGAAGCACGTGAAAGCCAACCCGATGGCCAACAACCCGGGCGGAATCGTCGAAAAGACCATGCCGATCCACATCTCGAATGTGGCGCTCTTCAACCCCGCTACCGGTCGTGGCGACCGCGTGGGCGTGCAAGAAGTGGAAGGTCGCAAGGTTCGCGTGTTCCGTTCCAATGGTGCCGTTGTCGGCGCCAAGGCGTAAGGGGCGATAGACATGTCTCGTTGGCAAGATCTCTACAAGAGCAAGGTCGCTGCCGACCTGCAAGCCAAGTTTGGCTACAAGAGCACGATGGAAGTGCCGCGCATCACCAAGATCACCC
>Ga0182739_1003917_pt1 | contig 12648 bp, 8 predicted proteins | sample eDN5th30CBELigBY_FD_128873 | JGI IMG/M metagenome (GOLD analysis project Ga0182739, IMG submission 128873) | Enriched backyard soil microbial communities from Emeryville, California, USA - eDNA 5th pass 30_C BE-Lig BY (version 2) (version 2) | ecosystem: Environmental > Terrestrial > Soil >... | reverse complement strand
GGTAACGCCCGAAGAACTGGCCGGCGGCGATGGCGAACGCCTCGGCATCGCCTACCGCCTGCCGGACGGCCAGGTAATCTACGTGCCCGAGAACGGCGGCAACACGGATAACGGACAGTAATATGAAACCACTGCGCGCGCTGCTCCATGCCTTGCCCGCCCTGGCGGCGCTGCTGTTGTCCGCCCTGCCCGCCGCCGCGCAACAAGTGACGCCCCCACCGCAGCCGGTCACGCTCAGCTATCTGTTTTCCGACGGCAACCTCAGCGGCACCTTCGAAGCCTACCGCACCCTGCTGGCGCAACACCCGGAATTGGAAGGCTTGGTCAACCTGGAGTTCCTCACCGAATCGCTCTACGACCAGGCCAACGTGGAGGCCATCCGCAATTCCGACGTGCTGGTGCTGGACATGATGAACCAGGGCATGCTCGACCGCTTCAACACCGCGCACGACACCAACCTGATCAGCGACATCACGCCCCAGGGCACCGTGCTGGCGGTGGGCGTGGGCCTGCAGCCCACGGAATATTTCACCGAACAGGGCGCGGTGTGGGACGAACAGGCGCAGGCCTACTGGCAGAACGGCGGCCGTGAAAACCAGTTGGCCCTGATGGAACTGGCGCTTGGCCGCGCCGGCATCGCCGGCTTCCAGCTGCCGGCGCCGCAGATCAGCCTGGATTTCGGCTATTACTATTCCGGTGGCGATGGCGGGCAGGTATTTGCCGACTGGGACACCTTCCAATCCTGGCGCCAGCAGAACGGCCACTGGCGCGAGGGCGCGCCCGAGGTGGCAATAGGCTTCTACCGCGCCAACTACTACGACAGCGACACCGCGGTAATCGACGCCATGATCGACGCCATCGAAGCGCAGGGCGCCAACGCCGTGCCCTTTTTCGGCTATCCCGACGGCGTGGCATTCGAGCGTCTGCTGCTCGACGAGAACGGCCGCGCGCGCGCCAACGTGGCCCTGGCGCTGTTGATGCGCTTCGCGGATTTTTCCGTGACCGAACAACTGGCCAAACTGAACATTCCCGTGATCAACGCCGTGACCCTGTATGGCCGCGACGAACAGGATTGGCTCGCCTCAAACAGCGGACTGTCGCTATTCGAGGGCACTTTCCAGGTGGCGGTGCCCGAAGTGGCCGGCCTGGTGGCGCCCACCGTGGTGGGCAGCCGCGAACGCGTGCGCGACAACACCACCGGCCTGTCCATTGCAGTGAACAGCCCGATCAGCGAGCGCGTGACCATGGCGGTGCGTCGCGCCCTGCGCTACGCCCGCCTGCAGAGCAAGCCGAACGCCGACAAGCACCTGGCCTTCCTCTATTACAACTACCCGGTGGGCAAGGCCAACATCGGTGCCAGCTACCTCAACATCGCCGAATCGCTGTCCAACATCCTCAACGACCTCAAGGCACGCGGCTACGACGTGGGCGAGGGCGATCTGAGCAGCGACGCCATCCTGGCCGACATGACCGAAAAAGCACGCAACGTCGGCAGTTACGCACCGGGCGAACTCGAAGCCATGGTGGCGCAGGACAGCGTCGAAGAAATCCCCATTGCCACCTATCGCCAATGGCTCGACGCCCTGGCGCCCGCGCTGCGCGACAAGATACTCGCCGACTGGGGCGACCCCGCCGCCGAAAAACTGATGAGCGCCCCTTGTAGCGGTGAAAGTGGCGACGGCAACTGCTTCATCGTGCCCCGCCTGCAGTACGGCAAGATCATCCTGATGCCGCAGCCCGCGCGCGGCTGGGGCGAAGACCTGGAAAAGCTCTACCACGCGGAAGACCTGGCGCCGCACCACCAGTACGTGGCCGCCTATCAATGGCTGAGCAAGGTGAAGGACATCGACGCCGTGATCCACATGGGCACCCACGGCACGCTGGAATGGCTCGACGGCAAGGACACCGGCCTGAGCGAAGCCGACGCCCCCGATGCGCTGATTTCCGACATTCCCAACCTGTACGTCTACAACGTGGACGTGGTGGGCGAAGGCCTGGTGGCGCGCCGCCGCAGCATGGCCACGCTGATCGACCACATGGTGCCCTCGTTCGTGGCCGGCGGGCTTTATCCCGAGCTGGCGGCGCTTGGCGAAAACATCAACGACTACGACATCAACATCGAAAAGAATCCCGAGCTGGCCGAAGCCTTTGCCGGGCCGCTGGTGCAGCGGGTGATCGACCTCGGCATCGACAAGGCGCTGAACCTGCAACTGGAAGGCAAGACCTTCATTCCGCACGAACAGGTGCACCAGATCCAGGACTACGTGGTCACGCTCAAGGAACAATACATTCCCTACGGCCTGCACGCGCTTGGCCGCCTGCCCGACTTGGAAATGCGCCGCAGCACCGTGGATGCCATCGTGTCCACCGACCGCCGGCTGCTGCCGGACGAGCGCAAGGTGCTGGCCGAAGACATGGAGCAGCGCATCATCGATTCCGCCTCCGCCGAGCTCAACAGCCTGGCGAGCGGTCTCGAAGGCGGCTACATCATGGGCAGCAGCGGCGGCGAACCGATCCGCAATCCCGACGCCTACCCCACCGGCCGCAACTTCTACGGCATCGATCCGGAAAAAGTGCCCAAGAAAGCCGCCTGGGAGCTTGGCCGCAAGCTTGCCGACGACATGCTGGCCAAGCACCTGGCCGAACACGGCGCCTATCCGCAAAAGGTCAGTTTCGTGATCTGGGGCGACGAGACCATGCGCCACGAAGGCGTGGTGGAATCGCAGATTTTCTGGCTGCTCGGCACGCGTCCGGTATGGAACGACCGCGACAAGGTGGTGGACGTGGAAGTGATTCCCACCAGCCAGCTTGGCCGCCCACGCGTGGACATCGTGATCGCCAGCGCCGCCGAGGGCATGTTCAACAACGTCACCAACCTGATGGACCAGGCGGTACAGAAGGTCAAGGCCATCGAGGAAGCCGACAACTACGTGCGCGATCATTACCTCGCCACCAAGGCCACGCTGATCGGCATGGGCTACAGCGAGGAAGACGCCGACCGGCGCGCGGGCGTGCGCATCTTCGACGAACCACCCGGCGTCTACAACCTCAACACCTCCAACATCGCCGCTGCCAGCGGCACCTGGGACGACAACGTGGGCCTGGCCAACGACTACATCAACAAGATGGGTCACGGCTTCGGCAACGGCTTCTGGGGCGAACCGATGCAGGATGTGTTCAAGCTGGCGCTCAGTGGGGTGGAAAAAGTGGTGCATTCCAGCTCCACCACGCTGTATGGCGCCCTCGACAACGACGACTTCTACATGTACATGGGCGGCCTTGCCTCCGCCGTGCGCACCGTCAGCGGCCAGCAGCCGGAACTGGTGGTGACCAACACCCGCGATCCCGGCAAGCCGGCCATGGACTCGCTCGACAAGTTCATCGGCTCGGAATTCCAAACCCGCTACATCAACCCCGAATGGATCAAAGGCATGCAGGCCGAAGGCTACGCCGGCGCCCGCACCATGGTGGAGTTCGTGGAATACCTGTGGGGCTGGGACGCCACGGTGGACAACCTGATCGACGACCGTATGTGGCAGGACACCTTCGAAGTGTACGTGCAGGACCGCTACGACCTGGACATGAAGGCCTACTTCGACGAGAACTCGCCTTACGCCTTCCAGGACATGAGCGCGCGCATGCTGGAAACGATCCGCAAGGAACACTGGGACGCCGACGAGGCCACCCGCAAGGAACTCCTGGAAGCCTACCTGGGTTCGGTGCAGGAACATGGGCTCAGTTGCAGCGACATCACCTGCGGCAACCCGCGTCTGATGGAATACATGGTGGAAGAAGGACAGGCCCTGGGCGTGGACGGCGTGGCGCTTGCCGCCTTCCAGGCCGCGCTGCAGGCAGCGCTGCGCGCCGACGTGTCGCAACTGGCGGACGCCGCCAGGGACTTCGCGCGCCAGAATGATGCCCGCATCCAGGCCATGTACCAGCCCGCTACCGCGCAGGCGCCGGAGCTGGAAGGCTTCAAGATGGAACGGATGGACAACAACGCCGCGCCGTCATCGGCCACCGCCACGCTGTCCGACCGCAAGGAATCGCTGTTCCTGCAGGGGCTGGTGCTGGTGGCCCTGCTGATGTGGTGGTGGCGCCGCCGTTTGCGCCAACGGTTGGCCTCCGCCGAATGAGGCGCGGCGCCCTTGCCCTGGTCGCGCTGCTGCTCGCCGCCTGTCATGGCGGGCAGGAGATCACCGTGACCAGCGGCGCCGGCGCGGCCTTCGAACCCGCGCTTGCGGTCCAGGGCAACGAACTGCTGCTGGCCTGGCACGACGACCGCACCCGCACCGACCAGATTTTCCTGCGCCGCTACGATGCAACCCTCGCCCCGCTCTCCGGCGAACTGCAGCTGACGCAAGGCACCAATCCCGCCTATGAAGCCGACGTGGTGTTTCTGGGCGAACGCGCCGCCGTGGCCTGGTACGAAGCCGCGCGCGACGGCAGCGCCAGCGTGCAGGTGGCTTTGTGGGACACCGCGTCCGGCCAACAGCTTTGGCAACGCAAGCTGGGCAACGCGGCGCGCTCGCGCATTCCGGTGCTTGCCGCCAGCGGCGAACGCCTGTTCATCGCCTGGATGGAAGACGTAGACCTCCGGCCCGCCAACCCGCCCCGCTCGTCCACGATCTGGCAGGCCTGGCTGAATGCGGACGGCGCCTTGCTCGCTGCCCCCACGCCACTGGCAACGGCCAGCCCCACCACCTGGAATCTCAACGCCACGCCGTTCGATGCCGAAACCGTGGCGCTGGTGTACGACAGCAGCCATGCCACGCAGGCGCCCGAGCTGTACCTGACCCTGGCGCACGCAGAGGCTCCAGGCGCCACCTGGCGACTCAGCCGCGACGACGGTATTCCCAGCACCTACCCCGACCTTGCCGTCAACGGCGAGACGCTGGCGCTGACCTGGTTCGATACCGTGGCGAACAACAGCGACGTCAGTTTACGGTTGTTCCAGAAACCTTTGTTGAACGAGAATACCGACAGCCTGGACGTCGATCTGGAAGCGCAGGCCATCACCCGCACGCCAGGCGCTTCCATCGGCGCCTACCTGGCCTGGTGCGAGGATGTCCTGGGCTTGGTATTGGTCGACGACAGCAGCGGCACGCAGCAGCTGTTCCTGCAGTTGTTCAATGAGACAGGCACCGCGCTTGGCGCCATGGCACAACTGACAAACAGCCGCACCGATTCCACCATTCCGGCCATCAAGGGCGGCGACCGCAGTTTCCTGCTGAGCTGGAGCGAGTCCAACCTGAATGGCCACGCCACCAACAACGGCATCCTGATGCTGCGGCGCGTGCCGCTTCCCTGAGAATCGCGGAATGCTTACTGCGCGTCTGCCGTCAATGCCACGGCGGCTTCGGGCGACAGCAGCCGGAAGGTGAAGCTTTCCTGCAGATACAGCGCCACGGTGCTTTCGGTATGGGACTGGTAGCCGATGGAAAGATCCTGCCCCAAGTGCAGCGAAAAATCGCCGCCGCGGGTGCTGAGCAGCACGCCGCCTTCTATCCCTGGTGCCCACACGATGTCGCCGCCCAACAGCGGCCGGATGTGCTTGAGCAGCGGATAGCCTTCGTCGCTGGCGCCGCTGACAGTGGCATAGGCCTTTTCGCCAAGCACGAGGATATAGGGGCCGTTGACGCCGGCCAGGCGCAGCTGGGTCAGCGCCTGCGTCACAATCACCGGATAGCGCTTGATGTCGGCCGGCAGTGCGAGTGCCGGATTGTCGGCGCCGGGTCGGATGCCCACAATGCCGGCGGCGGCGTAGCCGTCGAATACGGCGCGGTCTTCGGCAAAGGCGATTTCGCGCGCCGCATCCTTCAGCGGCTGCAGGTCGGGATTGTCCGAACCGCGTTCGACGTCATCGAGCGTCTGGCGCGACAGCGTGAACGGCACGCGCAATTCCACCAGCGGCTGCACTTCATGCTGCGTCGCCCTGACGCCCTCGCCGGGCGCGTCGATCTGGCGCAGCCGGCCGGTGCCTACCGCGGCAAACGCCGTTCCCCGCGGCTCGGCCACGTCCACCACCCGCCGTGCGGCGAGATAGCGCTTCAGGGTGCGGGAGGCCTCTTCCTCGATCTGTTCCCAGGCGGCGGCCGATATCGGGGCAAGCTCACGATGCAGGTTGTTCATGCTGGGGTTCTCCTTTGAGTGAACCGATACCGAGCGAGCTGTCGCTCACGCTGGCGGCCGGTGCGGTGGCAATGGGGGATGGCGCGCCGTCCTGCGTCACCTCGTCCAGGAAGCCGGACGTGGGCACGAAAAACAGCGAACCGGTGATGGCGCGGCTGAAATCCAGCAGGCGGTCGTAGTTGCCCGGCGGGCGGCCGACGAACATGTTCTCCAGCATCCGCTCGATGCGGCTGGGCGACTTGGCGTAACCGATGAAATAGGTGCCGAACTCGCCCTTGCCCACCTCGCCGAACGGCATGTTGCAGCGCACGATGTCCAGCTCTTCGCCGTCTTCCTCGATCACGGTCAGCGCGTTGTGCGCCCAGGTGGGCTTGGTGGCGTCGTCCAGTTCGATGTTGTCCTGCTTGGTGCGGCCGATGATCTTTTCCTGCATTTCCACAGGCAAAGCGTTCCAGCCCGCCAGGTCATGCAGGTATTTCTGCACGATCACGTAGCTGCCGCCGGCAAAGGTGTTGTCTTCGTCGCCGATGAGGGTGGCGCGGGCCGCATCCGGCCCCGTGGGATTTTCGGAACCGTCCACGAAGCCGACCAGGTCGCGCGCATCGAAATAACGGAAACCATGCACTTCATCCACGACGCGCGCCGCGGCGCCAAGACGCGTGGTGATCTGCCGGGCGAGTTCGAAACAGAGGTCCATGCGCGTGGCACGGATGTGCAGCAGCAGGTCGCCCGGGGTGGCGACCGCATGGTGCACGCCCTGGATTTCCTTGAACGGGTGCAGTTCCCGGGGCCGGGGCGAACCGAACAGGCGATCCCAGGCGTCGGAACCGAAACCCACCACGCAGGACAGGCAGGCATCGACGTCGCGAAACCCGACCGAGCGCAGCAACCCGGAAAAATCCGCGCAGAACCCCCGCACGGCCTCCAGGGGCTGCGGCCCCTCTTCAATCGTCAGAACCAGAAACATGGCCGCTTGCGTCAGCGGCACGTCGATGGGCTGGGACATCACAGAAGGCAACGTTCTCTCCTTGCCGAACCGGTGGATCACCGGCAGTTTACCCTGTCGGGGGATTTACGCGTACAGATCGTAGTCGTCGGCGTCCTCGATGGTCACCGTGACGAGATCGCCCACTTCCAGATCCTCGGGATGCTGCAGATAGACCACGCCGTCGATTTCCGGCGCATCGGCCATCGAGCGGGCGATGGCGTGGTCCTCAAAAATTTCGTCCACCAACACTTCCATCTCCAGCCCGATCTTGTCGCGCAGGCGCTGCGAGCTGATCGCCTGCTGCACCGCCATGAAGCGTTCCCAGCGTTCCTGCTTGAGTTCCTCGGGCACGGCATCGGGCAACGCGTTGGCGCTGGCGCCATCGACGGCGGAGTACTTGAAGCAGCCGACGCGATCCAGCTGCGCTTCGTGCAGGAAATCCAGCAGCAGTTCGAAGTCCTGCTCGGTTTCGCCGGGAAAGCCGACGATGAAGGTGCTGCGCAGCGTCAACGAAGGCACGTCGCGGCGCCAGCTCTGGATGCGCGCCAGGGTGTCCTCGGCGGCGGCGGGACGTTTCATCGCTTTGAGAATGCGCGGGCTGGCGTGCTGGAACGGAATGTCCAGATACGGCAGGATGCGGCCGCCGGCCATCAGTGGCATCAGGTGGTCGACGTGCGGATAGGGATACACGTAGTGCAGGCGCACCCAGACGCCGAGGTCGGCCAACGCTTCGCACAGGCCCTGCATGTTGCCTTTCACCGGGCGGCCCTGCCAGAAACCGGTGCGGTATTTCAGGTCCACGCCGTAGGCGCTGGTGTCCTGCGAAATCACCAGCAGTTCTCGCACGCCTGCCTTCACCAACCCCTCGGCTTCGTCGAGCACCTTTCCGACCGGGCGGCTCACCAGATCACCACGCAGCGAGGGAATGATGCGGAACGAACAACGATGATTGCAGCCTTCGCTGATCTTCAGGTAGGCATAGTGGCGCGGGGTGAGCTTGATGCCCTGCGGCGGCACCAGATCGGTAAAGGGGTCGTGCCGGCCGGGCGGTTGTGGAATCACGTCATGCACGGCGCCCACCACGGCCTCATACGCCTGCGGCCCGGTAACGCTCAACACGCCCGGATGCACGCGAGTGATTTCCTCGGCATTCTTGCCCATGCAGCCGGTAACGATCACGCGGCCGTTTTCACGCAGCGCCTCGCCGATGGCGTCGAGCGATTCCTGCTTGGCGGAATCGATGAAGCCGCAGGTGTTGACCACCACCACGTCGGCATTCTCGTAGCTTGGCACGATGTCGTAGCCTTCGAGGCGCAGTTGGGTGAGGATGCGCTCGGAGTCCACCAATGCCTTCGGGCAACCGAGGGATACGAAACCGACTTTCTTGCTGTTGTTCATGGGGTTTACCGTGTTGCGCGCGGCCTCGTGCCACCCGCCAATGAAAAAAATTTCCCGGAGAAATTTTTCGCGCCGCCAGCGGCGGCGTCCCGCAGGGTGGCCGCCAGGGATGGCAGGCCACAAAAAATCAGGGCCGGTGCAAACCGACCCTGATTTTCAGGTATTGCCGAACGCTGTTACCGATCAGCTCAGGCTGGCCAGCATTTCCTTGCGGATGCTTTCCAGCTTCGCCGGCAGCGCGTCGCCGATACGGGTGAACAGCTTGCTCTGGTCCTCGAACTCACGCTTGCTGTTTTCCGCGTCGATGGCCATCAGCTCATCGAAGGTGGCCTTGTCGTAGGCCAGCCCGTTCCAGTTGATGTCCTCGTAATGCGGCACGGTGCCGAATACGGTGTGCTGTCCTTCCACCTGGCCGTTCACGCGCTTGACCACCCACTGCAGCACGCGCATGTTCTGGCCAAAGCCGGGCCACAGCCACTTGCCTTCCGGGCTCTTGCGGAACCAGTTGACGCGGAAGATCTGCGGCAGGTTCAGGCCTTTGTCGCCCATGCCCAGCCAGTGGTTCCAGTAGTCGCCCATGTTGTAGCCGCAGAACGGCAGCATGGCCATGGGGTCGCGGCGGATGGCGGCCTGGTTGTCCGCGGCCGCGGTGGCTTCGGAACCGAGGGTGGCGCCCATGTACACGCCGTGCGCCCAGTCATTGCTCTGGTAGACCAGCGGGAAGGTGGTGCTCAGGCGGCCGCCGAACAGGAATGCGCTGATCGGCACGCCTTTGGGATTTTCCCAGTCGGGATCCACGCTGGGGCACTGATGCACTGGCGAAGTGAAGCGGGCGTTGGGATGCGCGGCCGGGGTTTTGGATTCCGGCGTCCAGTCGTTGCCGCGCCAGTCGATCAGGTGCGCCGGTTTGTCCTTGGTCATGCCTTCCCACCACACGTCGCCGTCGTCGGTCAGCGCCACGTTGGTGAAGATGGTGTTCTTCTCCATGGTGCGCATGGCGGAGGGGTTGGATTCCATCGAGGTGCCGGGCGCCACGCCGAAGAAGCCGGCTTCCGGATTGATGGCATACAGGCGGCCGTCGGCGCCGGGCTTGATCCAGGCGATGTCGTCGCCCACGGTCCACACCTTCCAGCCTTCGAAACCGGTGGGCGGAATCAGCATGGCCAGGTTGGTCTTGCCGCAGGCGCTCGGGAAGGCGCCGGCCACGTAGGTTTTGTTGCCCTGCGGGTCTTCCACGCCCACGATCATCATGTGCTCGGCCAGCCAGCCTTCGTCGCGCGCCATCACCGAGGCGATGCGCAGTGCCACGCACTTCTTGCCGAGCAGCGCGTTGCCGCCGTAGCCGGAACCGTAGGAAATGATTTCGCGGGCTTCGGGGAAATGCACGATGTAGCGGTTTTCAGGATCGCAGGGCCAGGGCACGTCATTCTGGCCGGCGGCGAGCGGCGCGCCGATCGAGTGCACGCAGCGGATGAATTTGTTGTCGTCGATCAGTTTCAGCACCTTGTCGCCGATGCGGGCCATGATGCGCATGCTCACCACCACGTAGGGCGAATCGGTGAGCTGCACGCCCATCTGCGCGATGTCGGAGCCCAGCGGGCCCATGCTGAAGGGAATCACGTACAGGGTGCGGCCCGCCATGCAGCCGCGCAAGAGGCCCTTGAGGCGCTCGCGCATCGCTGCCGGTTCTTCCCAGTTGTTGGTGGCGCCCGCCTGTTCCTTGGTGGCGCTGCAGATGAAGGTGCGGTCTTCCACACGCGCTACGTCGCGCGGATCGGAACGCGCCAGGAACGAGCCGGGACGCAGTTTTTCGTTGAGCTTGGTAAAGGTTCCGGCCTGTACCAGTTCCTCACAAAGACGGTCGTACTCCTGCTGACTGCCGTCGCACCAATGAATGGATTTGGGCTGACAGAGATCGGCAATTTCTTTTACCCAGGCGGCAAGATTCGGTTTGTTTGCTTGCTCTTTGTGAGAGTCCATAGTTACTAAACACTCCGGAAACGGAGGACGGCAACGCCCTCTAGGTTGTGGTTTCTACAGTCGTCTGCCGGAAACGCTCGGCAGGGAGAGTCGGCCAACGACAGCGGAACAAGATGAGCCCCGTATTCTAGTACGCTTGAGAATAATTTTCGACTGGGGTAGGACAGCCATCTTGAGCACTACGGCACGGATTGGGCCGAAACCGCGAGCAATCAAGCCTGTGGCCGCGGATTTGCACAGAGTTTCCACTTTCGGCCCCTTGCCACAAATGCTAAAGTGCCTCCCTTTTTTTACCCCCGGAAACAAGCCCATGAGCAGCTACAAAATCGCCCTTCTCGACGGCGACGGCATCGGTCCCGAAATCATGGCGGAGGCCGTCAAGATTCTAAACCTGGTGGCCGAGCGCAACCCGGTGAACTTCGAGCTGACCCACACGCCGTTCGGCGCTTCGGCCTGGTTCGAATGCGGCAGCGCTTTCCCCGACAGCTCCAAGGCGGTGTGCGATGCCGCCCACGCCATCCTCAAGGGGCCGATCGGGCTCAACCACGAGGAATCCAAGAAAATTCCGGTGGACCAGCAGCCCGAGCGCGGGGCGCTTCTGCCCATGCGCCGCCGCTACAACACCTACGCCAACTTCCGTCCCGTGTACCTGCCCAAGGCGCTGGCGCACTTTTCGCCGCTCAAGCCGGAGATCATCGGTGAGGGCATCGACATCATGATCATCCGCGAGCTGGTCGGGGGGCTGTACTTCGGCAAGAAGGAAACCGGCATCAATGCGGCCGGCAAGCGCTACGTGGCGGAAGTGCTGGAATACGACGAGGATCAGATCCGCAACATCATCAAGGTGGCCTTCGCCACCGCGCAGAAGCGCAAGAAGCTGCTACACAACATCCATAAGTCCAACGTGCTCAAATCCAGCGTGCTGTGGAACGAGATCGTCGAGGAAGAAAAGGCCAACTATCCCGACGTGAAGGTGGAACACATCCTGGTGGATGCGGCCGCCACCTATCTGTGCCTGAGACCCGGCATGTTCGATGTGATGGTGATGGAGAACATGTTCGGCGACATCCTGTCCGACCAGGGCGGCGGCATCCTCGGTTCGCTGGGGCTGATGCCTTCGGCGTGCATGGGGCCGGAAAAGGCCTACTACGAGCCGTCGCATGGCTCGGCACCGGACATCGCCGGCAAGAACATCGCCAATCCCTATTCGATGATCGGGTCGGTGGCGATGATGCTGGAAATGAGCTTCGACATGCGCCAGGAAGCCACCAACCTGTGGCAGGCCATGCAGAGCGTATTTGCTGCCGGCTACTCCACGCCCGACCTGTCCAAACCCGGCAGCGGTGTGAAAATGATCAGCACCAGCGAATTCGGCGACCGCGTGGCCGAGGCGCTGGCATCAATGCCGGTATAAGGTAACGTCGACTGAGGGGTGTTGGTGGGCAGTCGGTACGCTTCCCGGTCTCTCCACTTCCGCCCCGTTGGGCGCAAGAGCGGCGCTGCGGAACTCGCCGCTGCGCGGCTCAAACAGTCCTCGCTTCATCCGCTCTTGCGCCCAACGGGAAGACGCTCCAACGTGGAGAGACCGGGAAGCGTACCGACTGCCTTTCAGCATTTGCTGAGCCGTCAGGAGAACAATTAAGGTTTGCTTCGATATCAGACGCGGATCGTCAGCCCCAGGTCAGCGGGCAAGCGTGGCGAGTGACAACTCGAAGACGAACCAGAGCCCTCCCATGACGGCCAGTTGCGCGGTCACATCGGGCGGCGCCACGAACGTCACCACCACAGCCAGCCCGAATATGGCCTGCAGCCGCTTCGCCGCCAATGTTTCCATGAAACTTTTCCGCGGTGCTTCGGCCACCAGCAATGCCTCGATGGGAATCGCAAACACGGACGCCAGCGCCGCTACCGACTCATGCGATGCCGCCCCACTCTTCTCTATCCGCTGAATCGTCCGCAAACCCAGCCCGGTGATCCCGGCCAGATGCTCCTGACTCCAGGCCTTGCGCATGCGCTCGTCACGAATGCGCTTTGAATCGATCTTCATGTCCACCCTCATACTCCTCTTTGGTTGTCGAATCCGGCAACCTTAGAAGGAAATCGCGCAACGGGCGCCGGCGCGAACCCGCCATTCATGCGCCATTTTCATG
>Ga0182739_1003916_pt1 | contig 12648 bp, 8 predicted proteins | sample eDN5th30CBELigBY_FD_128873 | JGI IMG/M metagenome (GOLD analysis project Ga0182739, IMG submission 128873) | Enriched backyard soil microbial communities from Emeryville, California, USA - eDNA 5th pass 30_C BE-Lig BY (version 2) (version 2) | ecosystem: Environmental > Terrestrial > Soil >... | reverse complement strand
TAAGCCGTCTGTACTGCTAACTGTCGGTGCGACAGGGTTAGCCTGCTAAATAACTAGTGGATACACTGGTGTTCGCAGGAATCCCCCACTTCAAGCTTTAGCTAAGTGGTGGGTAGTTCAAGGGAATCAGATATATAGAAGATATTAATGAAGAAATGAATATTAATATTGTTGTGCATATGGATTTACAATCCAAAAGTGCGTGTAGTCAGTTTAATCAGCAAGAAATTAAAAATAACGGACATACCGACTAATCCAATTATCATTGATGATAGATTTACTCATCTGCCCATCAAAGTAAACAAGTGGCTGAACCTTCTGCAGTTATTAAAAATAATCTAATTGACCACTAAATAATAAAGAAGAACCTTATGAGAATAAATTCACTATTCCCAAAGGTTCTTCATTTTTAATCTCTTTTGTCTGTATTAGGCTCATAATCTACTTCAACATGATTGAGCCCCTCTAATACTTCTTTAATTCTTTTAGATAAGTTCTCTATTTTGAAAATATAGTATACTAATTCCTGCGTCCCTAGATCTAAAATCGTCCCATTGATTGATTTTGCCCCAATCGTACACATTGTTATCAAGAACACCTTCAGGATAACCCATTTGCTCAGTAAGCCACTCTCCATGCTGTGCAATTAAAGCCTTATAGTCCCATTCGTTAATGAATGGGTCAGCTACACATAATTCGATTGCCTGGATAAGCTCATTAGCAAAGAAAATATTAATAAAAAACTTTTTACTTCCTAATTGAACTGGAGATAAAAATCTAATAGTATCTGACACTTCATCTATTTTTGTAGTTTTTATACGACTTTTTAGATTATTTACTACCTCAGGGTATTTAGTTTTAGGATCAATCGTAAACCCATCAATAGTTACAATTCCTTGCTTTAAATTCATTATTTCAATCCTCCAGGCCATTTCAACTTCGCGAATTGCAGCTATGGTGCCGGCTATGATTCGTTCAACCTCGTATAGTTTTCAGGATCAATACCTTCCACCGTCCTCTTAATATCATAATAGCCGGTGATTTCACCTGTAAAGGTTTTACTTCTTGATTCTAAAGCTCATCCTTTTCTTTCATTTTTCTATTTATGCCTAAAAGAAAAAGACCTTAACAACAAACTATTAAGGCCTACTAAAGATTTCAATTTTGAAAATATAATATACTAATTCCCGCATCACTAGATCTTTGATCATACCACTGTGTGATTTTCCCCCACTCAAACACATTTTCTGATAAAATTCCCTCAGGATATCCTATTTGTTCTGTTAGCCATTCTCCATGTTGAGATAGTTTTTCTTCATAGTCCCATTCGTTAATGGATGGATCATTTATTTTTAAATCAATCCCCCAAATAAGATTATTTTTAAATGATAATCGTACATTAAAATGTTTACTACCTAATTTAGGTGCCTTTAAAAATCTTAAGGATTCAGTATAGCTATCTACAGTAATAGCTTTAACCTTACTTGAAGAAATTTTTGTTTTTATATCGACTAATTTACAATTAGGATAAACTAATATCCCTTCTATTTCTAGCTCTCCTTTTTTCAGGTTATACATTATTTAATCCCCTTTCCACTTTCCTCCATCAACTTTACAGCATTTTTTATCTGTAGAACTTCCTCTTCAGTTAATTTATAATTACCCAATTTAATCACATGAGGGTCTTCTGAAATCTCTACAAAAGTCTTAGAAATTGTTTCATACATGTATTTTCCATTTTCGTCTTTTTGCTGCAATAATTTCGGCTCAAATTCTATTCCTTTTTCTCTTAATTTATCCTTAGTAACATCCTCTAATATAGGAATAACTTTTCCTTCTCTAAGAAGATCCTCAAAATCAGGTGTAAAAATTTGCTCCAGACCACCTGATCCAAACTGAGGATTAGCATCTGTCATCCCTCTTGCTGATGGTAAATCATCTAGTAGTTCAAATGCAATAATTTGAAATTTATAATCTCCTGTTCCATCATCAAATTCTCTAGGATTAACTTGAACACCTTGAAATAATCTTTTCGAATCCCCGTTTACACTATCTAACACTTCTTTTGTAAAACTATAACCCGTTGGGCGTGGGTATCCAGCATATAAGACTGTTCCTTTTTTCAGAATAATATCCTCGTAAGTATCTATACCAAAATACGGATGAGAACCCTGCCATAATTTTGCTCTCTGTGAAGGTTTAAGAGCTGCCTTATTTTTTGATGTGGCTTCCTCTATTACATTCCATTTAATATTTTCAAGCTCTCTTATAGTAATATTCGGCTTAACTTCCTTTAAAACTTTTTCAACCACTTCATCATCCAACATAACCTTTGTTCCAACCGAATTTTGCTTCTTTATTACATAACGAAGTACATCTTCTACAGGCTTCGGATTTGGATGTTTTGCTATTTGTTCAGCATATTTTCTTACTACCTTATTTTCTTTTAATAGGTCCGTTGTTTGATAAGGAGCATTTTTCACTTGTAAATGATCTACATATTTCGCTGCCCCCGCAACCCCAACAATCCCAAGTGCCGTCAATAGACTATTCTGTCTCTGTTCATCCGTCAGCTCATTCCCAAACATATCCTTACCGAGCATCGCTTCGCTTAGTCCGTTAGCCGAGACTAAACCGTAAATGCCCATCTCGCTTTTTTGTAGAATGGATAAGGAGTTTGATGTTTTATAGGCATTGAGGGCGGTGCTTGCGGCATCCATTCCTTTAGCTGTTGAATAGATCGCTTTTCCGCCTTTGAATGCTCTTCCGGCCCAGCCGACGACGGGGATGAAGCCTGCTGCGGCCATGGCTCCGGCTGTGATTCGTTCGGCTTCGGATAGTTTTCGGCCTGTTACAGGGTCAACACCTTCCGCTGCTCTCTTAGTATCATAATAGCCGGTGATTTCACCTGTAAAGGTTTTTGTCGCCTCCCACGCTTTTTCGTACCATGGGCGGTTTTCCTTGGCTTCGATTTCTTTGGCTAGCTCTCTTGCTTCGTGCTGATCCTTTTTGAATGTTAAATATTGATTCGTTTGCTTCGCTACATCGTCTTTCAGTTGATAGATTTCACTCGTCTTATACGCGTTAGCATTAAAGTAGAGAGGAGATATGTTCTCTCCCTTTCTCGTCGCCTCCATCAGTTGGTTAAACAGAGCATAGACATAGGTTTCTGTTTGTTCAGATAACGCATATTCCGTCGTTAACTCTTCGTCTAGCTCATTGACTTTTTGAATCGTTTCGTTGCGTTCTTTTTCGGCCTCGTTGATGTTTTCATCGAATTCTTCCTTAGAGAACACCTGGAGGGAAATTAAATCTTCAATATCGTTAAAGATTTGCTGGAGATCTTCTTGCTGCTGGGTGACCATTTCTTTCGCTAACTGATTGGATTGGGACAAATTTTCTTCTAGGAAAGGTACTTTTACAACGGTTTCTCCTGATAGTTGAACATCTTCTGTCATTCCTTGAATACCTTCGAAAAAAGCTACCTGCTGGTCAATGAGTTGAATCCATACATTCGCTACATCAATTTGTGCTTGGTAAAAGCCTTTGATGGCTTCTGCTCCGTTGCCGAGAAAATTCTCATTATCTACAATCTTAGCAAACTCTGTTTTTAATTTCTGAAATTGCTCTTTTAATGTTTTATATTGTTCAGCACGTTCTTTAACAGAATGAACCAACGTGTTGGCTTCATATATTTTCATTTCCATTGTCCATAAAGCCCCTTTACATTATTTAACGATTGCTTCATCTTGTTTTTTCAAAATGTCTACATTCGCATGTGTATCTTCCACGTTTTTTTGAACAGCCTGCATATACTGTATAACCATTTTTTGTAGATTTTCTTCTCTTTGAAGCCATTCTTTTGTAAATGTAAGCTGATTCTGTCCAAGTTCTGTTTCCGAAGGACTCGGGAGATGTAATTCACTAAGCGCTTGTTTCACATTGTTTAATTGTTGAATCACTTCTGAATAATCCAGTTTGATCTTTTGCATTAAAACAGCCTCCCTTTCAAATCATTGATTTTACTTTCTAATTCAGCGAATACTTCTTCTCCTTTCCCTATCAATTGACTCGCTTCATTAGCCAATCCACTTGTGAAATCTAAAACGCTTCGTTCTATCTGTAATAGATTGATTTTATTTTCAATACTTTGCACGTAGTCATCATACTCATCATTGATGATAGTTACCATCCCTGTATGAGCTTTCTCCCTGAATTTATCAAAAGAGTCTGATCGGCTCCCTTTCCATGAATCACCTAGTTGAGGTTCTAGAATTTTCGGAATTTCTTGCAGACTAAGATTTTGCTCTTGTTTTATTTTTCTTTTTGCTTGCACCAAGCGGGAAATTTTTTCATCTATAGCTGCCGATTGACTGGAAATCTCATTGTAAATTTGATTAAGTGCATCTGAAAAACTCATATTTACACCTCCTGTAAAGTGAAACTTCCATCAGTGGGGGAAGAACGTAAAGGCATTCTTTAAAATAAGACGAGTTGAGAGAAGTCTTGTTTCTTCCCTCAACTCTCTTATCCCTCACTTCAATTGCTGGTTTCCTTGCACCATTTTAGGAATAAGCAAAACGAGCATTACCATCAGTCCAATGGCTAGTAAGCCGATTATAATCATTAACTGTATTTGCCGATTCGGAGAATGTTCACTTTTGTCTTTAAGCCGAAGATCCTCTGGTTTCTTATCCGAAAAAAGATTCATTTGTTCGGCTTTCTCAGCAATAGTATGTTGGGCGTTTATCTCCCCAACGAATAACTGATTTAATATTTCTTCATTAGAATTAGACGTTGGAAGTTCAAACGTTAATTCCTTTTGCTGTTCTGGAATGGATTGCTTATTTTCATATAGTGCCTTTTCATGTAAATACTCTGTATTTTCCTTGAACTCTTTTCTTTCATACTCATTCGGTGTTAGTGTTTCAAAATCAGGTGTAGCTGCCTCTGTCACATTTGCGTTTATAAAGAGACTCATAAGAAGCAACAAAGCTAACATCATCCTTCGATTAAGCTTCATATGACTCTTCCTCTTCGATACTTCTTGCTCGTTTATTCTTCCAGATTTGTATAGCTAACGGAATAACAGTCAGAACGACAATGATGCCCATTAACACAGTAACAGCTGGAATAAATAACGATTCAGGTTCATATTGAATCGACATATATACTTTTGACATTGGATCTTCATAATCAATATTTGGTGCTATTAAAGCAAGTAATGGACTAACAAAGAACACCACTAGCGCCACACTCACCAGCCACCCTAATAAGTTTCCAAACGTAAAGCTAACAAGAACGATAGTAGAAACAGCAGTAAGAAGAAGAACTGTCATAATCGTCCATTCAATTGCTCGCACTTCTTCTAATGGATAGATATTTAATCCATATATGCTAATAATTAAACCAACAATTAAATTTAGCAGCGCAAACACAGCCACTTGGACAAGTTTAGGTGCCCCTTTGAAATAATGACTGAAATATCCAATTAATAAACTAGCAATTAACACAATGACCAGGATGATAACAGGCGGTATATTCTTTTCTTCCTTCTTCGACGTGCTATCTCCGCTAATTTGAAGCGGTTGGGCTAAATGATCATAAACCGGCCCATTCTTTTGGCCATCTACATACGCATTTCCTAAAACATTAAAAATATCATCTCGGAACATTTTGGTTGTATCCACATTTGCTGCCCATTTATTATTAAGCGTATTGGCATCTTGTTGTACATTCTCAACCTTTGATTGCAGGTCATCTGTATACGTAACAATTTGATCCTGACTGTCTCCAAGAGAATTCACTAAATCATGAATCATAGCCATTTCTTGCGCAAGCCCCTTCTGATGAGTAACGACGGACTGTCCATCCACTTCTTCCGTTGAAGCCGAATCATCAGCAGAAATGAATTGAACATGATTCATTATTTGTTCGGAGCTGTCTTCAAGTGAAGATAAATCTTCCATAATAGTAGAATGTTGTTCTTCAACCTCTTCACTGTATCCTGCTAAAAACGTATTCAATTGCTCTTGTAAAGTCGTTATTTGTCCTGTTGCTGATGGCATATCTGTAGAAAGCTCATTCCACATAGTTTGTTCTTGCTCGTTTACCCCAAGAATTGGACTGATTCTTTCCTGTACAGCTTGAAGATTTTCATTACTTGCATTCAAGCTATCTTGTAACAATGTTTCTAATTGAACAAGTCCAGCATAATAATTCAAAATAGCATTTGAAGATCCACCTTCAATCTCTTTGGAAAATACAGTGGATAACACATCCTTTTTCTCCTGAGTTAAAACAGGAGAAGCAAGAACCACTTGCTCTTTCTTCTTAATCTCCTCAATTAATTCATCCGTTTGGTCAACTTGGGAATTAGCATTATCTAATAAATCTTTAATCTTTGCATTTAGTTCATCCACAATTGGCTGTAATGGATTTTCCTCAGCGTCCATCGCAGCAAGCTGTTGTTCCACCTTAGACATTCGCTCTGCCAACAGCGGTATACTGTTAATCGTAGCAGTTACCTGCTCTGGTTGCGGTTCAGCAATCGCTTCTAAGTTCGTCTTTATATCATTCAACTCTTTAGAAATCGACTGTAATTCTTCTCGTTCTTTTTGCGTGTTAACAGTTCCCGCCGGTGATTGTTCGGTCGAGGTTTGAGCAGTATCCACCGCTCCCTGGTTATCTGGTTGTTGAGATCCGTTCGTTAATTCCGATTTAAAAGTCTGAAGCTTGTTCACTGCCTGATTCAGAGATTCTGTCTCTCGTTCTCTAAAGTAAGCAATCAACTCTTCCTTTTGACGATTCACTTGATCTAATCGAATCGCAGACAGATTATTCATCTTTTCATTATTTTCTTCTAACTGTTTCTCCATCTCTTCTAGTTCAAGGGACAGCTGTCCGCCTTGTTGATTAAAAGAATTGATAGAATCCGTCAAGGTCGGAATCTGATTGGAAGCAAATGCTTTAATTGTTCCAAGGCTTTCCTCTTGCAATTGCTGCAATATTTGCTGCTGAGCTTCCTGATATTCTTTATATTTTTCTACAAATTCAACAAATGCTGTTAAGTTCTGTTCAAATTGATTAATATTATCGATTCTGTCCGGAGCCGCTTTATCTAGTGATTTCGTTGCTGTTTGAATACTTTCAAGCATGTTTTTTTGCTGCTCAATCTCACCAGCCAGACTTTTTGAACTTGGACTATAAAATGCTAACATCGCCTTTTGGAAGTCAATTTCTTTCTGTACAATCTCATCAAAATGACCTCGAACACCTTCTAGATCTTGTGAAATGTACATCCAATACAACGTAGATATTTTTCCATTGACACGATTAGTCGCACGCTCCATTTCACGTAAAACTTTCTCACGGTTCACGACATTTAATTGTTCTTGAACATCATACTCAAATTTGGCTTTATCTGGTTGTTTATCTTCGTACGTCATAATATTACTCGAAAAATTGGAAGGAATATAAACGACTGCATCGTACTTTGTGTTTTTAAGACCATTGACCGCAGCGCTTCGGCTCATTGCCACCCATTGATAATTGGAATCCTCTTCAAGAATGGTCATAATTTGCGTCCCAAAATCTATCGCTTTATTTTCCTTCTCTGCCTTTATATCTTCATTTACTACGGCAATTGTACGCGTTGCGTTTTCCCTAACTTGGAAAGGGTGATCACCAATAGAACCAAAGAAGACTGCCGGGGTGGCAAGAATAAGGATTATAACTAAAATCATTTTCATCATATATCTTGTTTTACTTATCATAAATAAACCCTCGTTTCAGTAGAGCATAATGGAATTTGTATTTTCGTCTCCTTGCCATTAATGACATAATAGCCATACCCCGGATAGATTTCCTCTTCTTTTCGCTCATACGATAAGGTAAATAACGTTTGTTCTGATTTTTTCATTAATACAACAGCTTGACGAATCTGCTTAATTTCAACGGTTAATGAATCATACCCTTTTGTTAAGTCATTATTACTTCCAGAAACAAATACGTGGAAACCAAGGTGGCTGTAATTTTTCATAAGCTTTGAAATTCGATCCTGCAACAGACTGTCAATAGATTGAGAGAATCGTGAATACCCATCAATAACAAGTACAATTGGTGAATATTCCGTTCCTATAGGACCTTGTTGAATGTTTGCGAGATAATCATGTTCTCTTCCCGCTAACAGATGTTCAATATGACTCAACCAATCTGTAATTTGCTCTTTCGTTTCTAGATACGTGACAGCTTGCTCTGATGAATAGCTCGATAATCCTCGATCAAATGAATCAAATATTCCTACTGATTCTGTTCCCTGATCGATTAAAGAATTTACTAATACCTTTAGAACATTGGTCTTCCCTTTTTGCGCTGGACCAAGAACGATACAATGTTTATTTTTCGCAAAATCGATATAAACCGGTTGAACGGACTCTTCATCAAGACCAATAGGGAATTTGCCGACCGTCTGATCTTTCTCTATATATGATGTAAAGTTCAACATCGTTAATTCAGATGGCAGCATTGGAACCGGTTTAGGCCCATTAAAGCCTTCATATTTTGCTTTCAACAACTGAACATCTTGTTTGATTGATTCCAGTACTTCATAATCATCCTTACCTTCCGTTGGCAAAAATACTTGTGAAAAATAGGACTCATCTTTCCTAATAATTGCTCTGCCTGGAATCGGTTCAGGTGTAAAAGGAATTCTCCCTAATATAGAGTAAACCTCACCGCTGTCCATTAAGTAATGAACAATTTTCGTCTTCAAATTATTCATAAGAGGTTGACGAACTGCATTAATCCTTGTAGCCGTAAAAATCATATAAATCCCTAACGACTGACCATCCCTTGCAAATTGTGTAATTTGTGCTTCAAGTTCCTGCATTTCTTCCTTTATCAAATCAAAATTATCAATCGCAATAAAGAGAAGCGGCAGTTTCTCATCACTTAATTGATTAAACATTTTAATACTGTTTACTTCCTGCTGTTGGAATAGTTGCTTTCTCTGTGCAATTTCACCTTTTAATAGATTCATAAACTTCTCAATCTTTCGCCCCTCATCCATTAAGAAAAAGTCGGCTGTATGTGGAAGCTGCTTTAATGGAAGAAGAGTACCATTTCCAAAATCAAACAAGTAGCAATACATTTCTTCAGGGCTGAATCTTTCCGCCATACTAAGTAAAAGAGTGATGACCGTGTAGGATTTCCCGTATCCTGAAGAGCCAAAAATCCCTATATTTCCATCATCAAGTACATCATAATGAAAGGCGGTTTGACTTTGCTTCTCAGGTTCATCTACTAAGGCGAAACTAATTTCATTTCTATTAGATGCTCGATAAGATTTTCTAGATATCCAATGAGCAAGAGGCGGCAGCCATGGACTTGGCAGCTTCTCAATTCCCATTTCGGCTTGTATGCCTTCTATTTTTTCTACAATTGCTTCCATTTCAGTTTTTTTGTTTGCTGTCTTTCTATCATGAGTCGTAACATTTGATAATGGAATTAAACCAAGATCCGTTACGAGCGCAATTTCATCTTCCGATTGGGAAGTATCTTCGAGATACGGTGAACCGCTCCATGCTGACTGGAATAGCTCATACACTTCATTATTGCCTACTTGTAAATAGCCTCTTCCTGTCTCAGTAATCGTTGCAGCATCGCCGTTTTTAAGAATTTCCCTACTGTCGTTGGCATCCTGCACTTTCAAGGCCACTTTAAACCGTGCGTTACTCCAAATTTGTTCATCAATGACTCCACCAGGCTTTTGGGTAGCTAGAATTAAATGCACGCCTAAACTTCGCCCGATTCGAGCGGCGCTGACAAGCTCCCTAATAAAGTCAGGCTCTTCACTTTTTAACTCTGCAAATTCATCGGATATAAGAAATAAATGCGGTAATGGATCTTTTGCTCTACCTTGTTTATACAAATCCGTATAATCATCAATATGATTCACCTGATATTCATCAAATAAACGTTGTCTCTTCTTTAATTCACTTTTAATAGAAGCAAGTGCTCGTTCACTGAAGTTTTTACTTCCTTCAATATTCGTAATCGTTCCAAGTAGATGCGGCATGTTTTTAAAAGGCTGCGCCATTCCGCCGCCTTTATAGTCAATAAGCAAAAAGGCAACTTCATGTGGATGAAAGTGAACAGCTAATGACAAGATGTACGTTTGTAAAAACTCACTTTTCCCCGATCCTGTCGTTCCGGCAAGAAGTCCATGCGGCCCGTGTGCTTTTTCATGCAAGTTCAGTTCTACAACATCTTTTTTTCCCTTTAAACCGATTGGAGCAGCTAGAGACTTGGCTGATTCATTCGTCAGCCAGTTTTGCTTAATCGGTAATTGATCTACATCTTGCATATGCATCATTTGTAAAAAAGAAACACTGTTAGGAATAGAATTCGTCACTCCTACTTGGTGATTCAATGTTTTAAGCAGACGAGCGAATCTTTCATTGCCTTTTTGTTGATGAGCATCGAGTCTAAATGGAATCGACACGGCTTTTTTATCTTGGATTAAAATATCTCCCTCTTCATCATTGATATATCTCACGAGAGTATGAATATGCTCTGTTAAACTTTCTTTTGCTTCCGCAGCAAATATAACAGATAGTCCAAGGGATGGATGTTCTCCTTCCAAATACTCTAGGATGACATGATCCGTTATTAATTGCTGATTGGCAATAATAAACACGAGATGCGGAGAAAATCTTGTTTTCTCTTTATCCTCCTGAGAATCACGTTCCCGCAGCATTTCGTAAATGGATGAAAGCAATTGATCCCGGGTTTTCTCATTATATATAAGCCCTTTTGCATGAACATGAGGCAATTGGAAATGAGGAAGCCATTTCATCCATTCCCAATCGCTATATTCTTCTTCATCAAAAATAAAGACCATCCGTACATCATGATAACTATGAAAAAAAGCGAGCTGTCCAATAATTTGATGAAGCTCATTTTTCACAACATTTTCTTTACCAATTAAACCGATTGTCCCTTTTGATAAATCGGCAACAATCGGAACACCTTCTATTTGCCGATACACATTCTCCATTTGCTGAGATTGTTCTAATAGATCATCCATCTCTCGATTTGCCATATCTCCAGAATTAATCGAGATTTGATAGCTTGCCGGTACTGTCCCTTTTCCAAGTCTAAATTGGAGAAGGTCATAGCTATCTAATGAACGTTCCCACAGACGATCCGATAGTTGCACTGTCAAGTACTTCATTTTTTCGAATGATGGAAAATGAAAATGCAGTACCTCTCTTTGCTTTTCCGATAGTTCTAATAGCTCATTTCTTTTATTCTCTAAATAATGAGTATAAATTCGGCGTCTCCGTTCTTTCCGCTTTTTTTGAGTTCCTTTATCTTTAAAGAATTGAACAGTTGATGTGACAAGCGTAGTCATGAACATAACCATCGAAATAATAATAAAGATCCCTCTAGGTTGGATAAGTGCAACAATCCCCATAACAATTAGCATAATGAGCGGAGGCATAATAATAAGCCATAGGCCTCTATTGGAATCTTCGGACTCTTGAACTGGAAAGGATAAAGCAACCTTTTCTGTCGGAAGTTCATACACCATTCTTGGTGTTCGCCGATACATCGGGTATTTCTTGCTCATAACAGATTGCGGCTGTTGTATGATCGGAAGCTCGGTCTCATAATCTCCTATACTCTTTATCTCTAACACATCATCTTCAAGAAGCTGAAAGGTCATAAAAGGACACAATAGCAAGTCTCCCACTTTCACTTCTGTCTTCTGCGGAATCCTCTTTCCATTCAAATAGAGATTGGACATCTCAGGCTCAATAACCCAGCCATTTCCCACCTTAAATAGAGTAAAGGCGTTCTTTGTTTGCTCTATAGGAAAAGAATTTGAATGAAAGATCTCTGCCTTATTATCAAATGATGAATATGTAATTTCAGACTGATAGCCTAAATAATAGGTTTTTACCGTTTCATCGGATACCGTTAGAAAAATAGTTAATAGATGATCCTGTTCTTTTAATTGAAAGGAATGATTTTCATTTGCCCTGCCAATCACGCTCCCTTTTCTCCATACAGAGAACCCTGATTCCTCTACTTCGATGGTAATTGGTCCTTCTGTAAATGGATAGTGTCTTAATGTAATCATTTGTTTGGCTTCTGGGCCAACAGTTAAGGAATGCTGTTGACCTTTGCTCAAGGGCACCCTCTGGTAATATTGATCATAAAACAACCAGAGATTACTCATGCTATCATCTCCTGTAATATCTACCTAATTTGAATTTGATTCAGATGACTCCGTATTCTTTGTTTGCGATTCTTTTGATTCTTTAGGTTTTTGAGAACTTTTCTCTTGTTGAATCTGCTCATCCTTCACTTTTGCTTCAGCTTCTTTTTTCGCCTGTTCTTCAGCTTCCCTTTTTTCTTGTTCTTCTTCCCATTCTTGTTCATATTCATCTAATTCAGACTGAATCTCTTTCAGCTTCTGTTGTTTTTCTTCTGCCTTTAACTCATCATCAGCCTTTACTTCCTTTTTGTATTGATATAGCCCATATATAATGATGGATATATCCTCTAGAGAATAGGCAATATCAAGAGCTTCCTTCGCATTACCTCTTCCAATTTGAATCCAATAATTATAATATTGTG
>Ga0182739_1003915_pt1 | contig 12651 bp, 12 predicted proteins | sample eDN5th30CBELigBY_FD_128873 | JGI IMG/M metagenome (GOLD analysis project Ga0182739, IMG submission 128873) | Enriched backyard soil microbial communities from Emeryville, California, USA - eDNA 5th pass 30_C BE-Lig BY (version 2) (version 2) | ecosystem: Environmental > Terrestrial > Soil >... | reverse complement strand
GCCGCCGTCTCGGCCGCCACCAGATCGGCGATGCCCTCGGCTTCGGTGAGGTCGAGCCTGCCGTGTTCGAAGGCGCGGCGCGTGAACTCGCCGGGTTCGGCCACTCGGCAGGATCCCAGATGAGCCAGGGCGTCCAGCGCCGCCCCGACGACGGCGCGGCCGCCATGCAGATGGAGTTCGGCCATCGGCTCGCCGGTCTCGGTGTTCGGTGCGGCAAACCAGACGACGAGTGCCTTGTCGAAAACCTCCCCGGTCGAAGGATCGTGCAGGGCGCGCAGGACCATACGCCTGGGTTCCGGCAGGGGCCGCCGGGTGAGTTGCTCCAACGCGTCACCCGCACACGGGCCGCTCACGCGGACGACCGCGAGCGCGCCGGGATGGGCACGCGTGGGCGTCGGCGTGCCCAGCGCATAGATCGTGGCGTCGGTCACGTCCGCTTGGGCGCCGGTTGAGCCGGGCGCGGCGTAGGAGCAGCCGGCATGGGGCGCGCCATGACCTTGTCGGCGATCTTCTCGTACAGCGCTTCGGGGATCAGGCGCCGTTCGACCAGATCGGTCTTGGCCTTCAAAGGGCGGGCCCGGATGATCGCGTCGGCCCGCACCTCGCCGATCCCGTCCAGGGACATGAGAGCGTCGCGGCTGGCGCTGTTGAGGTCGATCAGACCGGAAGCAGGCGCCGCCGGAGGAGGAGCAGGGCGCGCGCCCTGCGCCAATACCGGGCCGGCGCCGAACAGGATCGCGAGGGCTGCAAGCAGGACTTTGAACGACATGCCGGTCAGTATCGCACGAAATCGCCGGCGCTCGGGACCCGCCGCATCTGCCGGGAGAGGGACGCGCCGCTCATAGGGCCTACTTTAGGCCACCCGCACCCTGTAGTATCCGCCCGCCATGGCACAGCCCTACGACGAAATCCCGGATCGCCGCGCCATCGTGCGCCGCCGCACCCTAGAGGAGGCTCTCGCCCATCTGGTCGAGGACCTGCCGGACGGTGGTGAGCCGCCACGGCCGCCGGTGCTCGCCCTGTTGCGCGATGCGTTGACCAGGGGCCGGGCCGAGATTCGCCGTCGTTTCGAGGAGCCGGGCCCGCTCAAGAATGACGGGCCGGCGGTGCTGATCGCGACCTCCTATCTGATGGACCAGATCATCCGGGTCCTGTTCGACTTCGCCGACCAGCATGCCTATCCGGCCGCCAACCCCAGCGCCGCCGAGCGGCTGGGCGTGGTGGCGACCGGCGGCTACGGCCGTGGCGAACTGGCGCCACTCTCCGACATCGATCTGCTGTTCCTGCGTCCCTACAAGCAGACGCCGCGCGGCGAGCAGATCGTCGAGTTCATGCTCTATCTGCTGTGGGACCTCGGCCTCAAGGTCGGCCACGCGACGCGCACGGTCGACGAGAGTCTGCGCTATGCCGAGCGCGACCAGACGATCCGCACCGCCCTGCTGGAAGCACGTTATCTGTGGGGCGACCGCGCTTTGTTCGACGAGCTGCAGCGCGGCTTCGCGCAGAAGTTCTACGTCGGCGACGGCCGCGACTTCGTCGACGCCAAACTCGCGGAGCGCGACCAGCGCCATCATCGCATGGGCGATTCGCGCTACGTCGTCGAGCCCAACGTCAAGGAAGGCAAGGGCGGGTTGCGCGACCTGCATTTGCTCTTCTGGATCGCGAAGTATCTGTATCGCGTGAGCGAGCCCGGCGAGTTGGTCGCCAAAGGCGTGCTCACCAAGGAAGAAGCCCGCCACTTCGAACGGGCCGAGCGCTTCTTCTCCACCGTGCGCTGCCACATCCACTACCTGACGGGTCGCGCCGACGATCGCCTCTCGTTCGATCTCCAGCGCGAGATCGCCGCGCGCCTCGGCTATCAGGACCGGCCGGGCAGCCGCGGCGTCGAACGCTTCACCAAGCACTATTATCTCCACGCCAAGACCGTGGGCGACCTGACCCGGATCTTCGTGGCCGCCCTCGAGGACAGCCGCCGCCGCAAGCCCAAGCTCGCGGCGCTGTGGCAAAGCCTGCGGCCGCGCGAGCTCGAAGGCTTCCGCCTCGACGGCGAACGTCTGGCCGTCACCTCGCCCGATGCCTTCACCAAGGATCCCGTGGCGATCCTGCGTCTCTTCCACGTCGCGCAGGAGAACGACCTCGACATCCATCCCGCGACCTTGCGGCTGATCACGCAGAACATCCGGCTGGTCGACCGGCTGCGCAACGATCCGGAAGCGAACCGGCTGTTCATGGAGATGCTGACGTCGCGTCACGACCCGGAGACGACCTTGAGGCGCCTCAACGAAGCCGGCGTATTCGGCCGCTTCGTGCCCGATTTCGGCAGGGTCGTCGCGCAGACGCAGCACGACATGTATCACACCTACACGGTCGACGAGCACACGATCCGTGCCATCGGCATCCTCTCCAAGATCGAGTCGGGCGCGCTCAAGGAAGACCATCCGCTGTCGGCCGACGTGGTGCACAAAATCCTGTCACGGCCGGTGCTCTATCTCGCGGTGCTGTTGCACGACATCGCCAAGGGTCGCGGCGGCGATCATTCGCTGCTGGGTGCCGACGTGGCGATGCAACTCGGACCGCGCCTCGGCCTCAGCGCCGCCGAGACCGAAACCGTGGCCTGGCTGGTGCGCTATCACCTCGCCATGTCGGCCACCTCTTTCCAGCGCGACCTCATGGACCCGAAGACCATCGAGACCTTCGCGGCCCTGATCCAGTCACCCGAACGCCTGCGCCTGCTGCTGGTCCTGACCGTGTGCGACATCCGCGCGGTCGGACCGAACGTCTGGAACAACTGGAAGGCCGCGCTCCTGCGCCAGCTCTACAATGCGACGGAGCAGGTCCTGTCGGGTGGCACGCTGGGCGGTGGTCGCGCCGAGCGCATCAAGCATATCCAGACCGAGGTCGCGAAGCGACTGCCGGGCTGGAGCGAAACCGACAAGGAGGCGCATTTAGCCCGCGGCTATGCCTCCTACTGGCTGTCCTTCCCGATCGAGACGCTGGTCCGCCAGGCCGAGCTGGTGCGGGGCGCCGAACGGGGAAAACAGCCACTCGCCATCGAGCATCGGGTCGACGAAGAGCGTTCGGTGACCGAGGTCACGATCTACACGCTCGACACGCATGGCCTGTTCGCCCGCCTCGCCGGTGCCATGGCGATCAGCGGCGCCAACATCGTCGACGCCAAGATCTTCACCCTGGCCAACGGCATGGCGTTGGACACGTTCTGGATCCAGGACCTCGAGGGCAAGCCGTTCGACGGGCCGCAGCGGCTGGCGCGGCTTGCGGCGCGCGTGGAGCTGGCACTGTCCAACCGGCTCGACATCCAGCGCGAACTGGACAGCCAGCGCGGCTCGTGGCCCAAGCGCGACCGTGTCTTCACCGTCGAGCCAAGGGTGTTGATCGACAACAACGCCTCCGACACCTTCACGGTGATCGAAGTCAACGGCCGCGACCGGCCGGGCTTCCTGCACGTCGTCACGCGGGCGCTCACGCGCCTCAACCTGCAGATCGCCACTGCCCACGTCACGACCTACGGCGAGCGCGCGGTCGACGTGTTCTACGTCAAGGACCTGTTCGGCCTGAAGGTCGTGAACCAGGACAAGCTGAAGCAGATCTCGGCGGCCGTCGAAAGCGGCATCCGCGAATTCGACTCGCGCTTCGACCCGGTCCCGAAGGCGGCTGAATAGCGCTGGGGGCCGTCACTCGGGCTTGAAGTTGGCTTCCTTCAGCAGCGCAGTGTTGGCTTCGACTTCCGTCTTGATGAAGGCCGCGAACTCCTTCGGGCCACGAGCGGTCGGGACGATGCCGAGCGAGGTGGTTTTCTCGACGAACCCCTTGTCGCTCGAAACCGCGGCCATGCCGGCGGCCAGCTTGTTCACGACGGCATCCGGCGTGTCCTTGGGCGCCCACACGCCGTACCACGAACTCAGGTTGAAATCCTTGAGGCCAACTTCGGCGGATGTCGGGATGTTCGGCGCGAGCGGCGTGCGCTCCTTGGACGTCACGAACAGGCCCTTGGCCCGGCCCGACGTGGCCAGCGGCAGCAGCGCCGTCCAGGGATCCATGAAGAACTGGACGCTGCCCGCCATCAGGTCGGTGTTGGCCGGCGCCGTGCCCTTGTAGAGGATCTGGTCGAGCGGGATGCCGATGCGCTTCAGCCAGGCGAGTGTGGCGATGTGGCCGGCCGAGCCGCCGGAGGAAATCGCCACGAAGAACTTCTTGGGATCCTTGGCGACCGCCGCCATGACGGCAGCATAGTCGCTGCCGGGCACATTGTTGTTGGCCAACAGCACCAGCGGCGCTTCGCCGGCCTGGGCGATCGGGCGGAAATCGGTCTGCGGATTGTAGGGGCAGGAGGGGACGACCGTCTTGCCGAGCACGAACAGGCTGGCATTGAACAGGATCGTGTAGCCGTCGGGCTCGGCCCGGCGGACCGTGTCCGAGCCGATGGTGCTGGAAGCACCACCGATGTTCTGGACCACGATCTGCTGGCCGAGCTTCTCCGACAGGAACTGCGCGGTGATGCGGCCGAGACCGTCCGTGCCGCCGCCGGGCGGGTAAGGCACGATCATCTTCAACGGCTTGCTGGGAAAATCCTGGGCAAGGGCGGAGCCGATGGACGGGACGGCGAGAAGCGAGGCACCCGCGGCGCCCAGCACGGTCCTACGACGGAGTTTCATGGAAGAGGGCCTCAGGGTTGCACCAGGACAGAAGATGCACACAATGTGCCATGTTCTGTCTCGCAAACCGTGCCTGAGACCCGTCTTTCACTGATTTCCCCGCACGGAACACCCAGGGCCCGCGACGTATCCAGATGCTGGCGAAGCGTTGCCGTGGCACCCGGGGCGATGGGAGCAGGAACCCCCTCGCGATAGGCGGACTTCAGTTCGACGACGCGCTGTCGCCCGTCGCGCAAGGCCAGGACGAGGTCGACCTGGAGATAGTCGATCGTTTCGCCCGAGCTGTTCTCGACCACGAGGCTCGGTACGCAGTTGCCGTACACAGTGGAGTCGCTGCCCCTGGTCACGGCGATGCCGTCGGCGGCAAGGGCTGCCGTTGACGAGAGAACCCCACCCAACGCTACCCAGGCTGCCTTCATGGTCGCCTCCTGCTTTTCCTTACGGCGCTTGGAGCCTCTGTTCCCGGCGGGTCGCCAGCATCTGCAGGATCGTCGCCGCCGTCTCCTCGATCGAACGGCGGGTGACGTCGATGGTCGCCCACTTGCGACGGGCATAGAGCCGGCGGGCGTCCTGGATCTCGCCCTGTACCGTGTCCATGTCGGTATAGTCGGTCTCGGTGTCCTGCTGCATGAGCCGCAGGCGGTTGACGCGAATCTGCACCAGCCGTTCCGGATCCGTGATCAGGCCGACGATCAACGGCCGCTTTGCCTCCTCGAGTTCCGCTGGCGGCGGCACCTGTGGCACCAGCGGGACGTTCGCCGCCCGCACCCCACGATTGGCCAAGTAAACACAGGTCGGTGTCTTCGACGTGCGCGAGGGTCCGACCAGGACGACGTCGGCATCGTCCAGATCGTGCGTCGACTGGCCGTCATCGTGCGCCAGCGTGTAGTGCATGGCATCGATCCGGTCGAAATATCCCTCGTCGAGCTGATGCTGGCGGCCGGGCCACTGTTCGCTCTTGGAATGGAAATGAACGGCCAGCACGCTCATCGCTTGGTCGAGCACGCCGACGCAGGGAAGCTGCAGGCGCCGGCAATGATCGCGCACCACGTCGCGCAGTTCGGGATCGACCAGCGTATAGAGGACGGGACCGCGGTCGCGTTCGACCGCCTGCATCACCTTTTCCATCTGCGCCGGCGAGCGCACCAGCGACCAGACATGCTCCTGGACGAAGATGCCCTCGTACTGAACGAGACAGGCCCGCGCGACGCTCGAGACGGTCTCACCGGTCGAGTCGGACACGAGATGGACGTGAAAATTGCGGTTGGCCACGGCCCGTTTTACCCCACAGCGACGCTGGGAGAAACGCGGGATTGATCCGGGCATTCCGGGGACAAAGGGCACACCCGTCGAAACGGCCCCGATTCGGGACACGACTCGCCTCGCCCGTCCAATTCTTCGTCCCCTGCGTATACCTTGGGACGAATGACCTGCGAGTCGGGAATCAGGCCCTGGAGTCGCGTGGAATCGGTACGATCCGGTCCACAGCCTCCTGGGGAACGATCACCAATAGGGCGTATCCCCACATGCCACAGGCCCTACTACTGCTACTACCTAATATGAATAGAGTAGAAGGAAGCATGAGGGACAGAGCTTGAGCAGTGTGAACCCGAGGGGGAAGTTCCTCGAGACGTTGGCCGGAACGAGACATCCGACGCCACCCATCTGGCTGATGCGCCAGGCCGGACGCTATCTGCCGGAGTACCGTGCCGTACGATCGACGACGCGATCCTTCCTCGAATTCTGCTACACGCCGGACAAGGCGGTCGAGGTGACCTTGCAGCCGATCCAGCGGTTCGGTCTCGACGCGGCGATCATCTTCTCCGACATCCTCGTAGTGCCGGACGCGCTCGGCCAGAAGGTCTGGTTCGCAGAAGGCGAAGGACCGAAGCTGGAAGCGCTGACCGATCCTTCGCAGTTCGGCCGACTGTCACGCGCGCGCCTGCAGGAACATCTCGCTCCGGTTTATGAAGCGATCCGCCAGACGCGTGCCGAACTGCCGAAGGAGACGGCGCTGCTCGGGTTCGCCGGCGCACCGTTCACGCTCGCCTGCTACATGATCGAAGGCAGCGGCAGCAAGGACTTCGCCAAGGTGAAGAAATGGGCCTACGCCCATCCCGACTCCTTCAAGCTTCTGATCGATCTGCTGGTCGACGCGGTGGTCGATCATCTCGGCCACCAGGTCGAGGCCGGCGTCGACGCGGTTCAGCTCTTCGATTCCTGGGCCGGCGTCCTGCCGGAGGAACAGCTCTTCCATTGGTCGCTCGACCCAATGGTGCGGATCGCCAAGGGTTTGCGCGAGCGTCATCCCGACGTGCCGATCATCGCTTTTCCGCGCGCCGTCGGACCGGCGGCCCTGATGTACCGTCTGCCCGAGACGTTCAGCGCCCTGTCGCTCGACACCGGCATCGGGGCGCATTGGGCGGCAAAGGAAATCCAGCCGCACATCTGCGTACAGGGCAATCTCGACCCCATCATGCTGGTGGCGGGGGGCGAGGCGATGGAGCGCGAGGCGATCCGCATTCTCGACAAGCTCGGGCACGGGTCCTTCGTGTTCAATCTCGGACACGGCGTGGTACCGCAGACGCCGCCCGACAATGTCGCGCGCCTCGTCGAGATCGTGCGCAACTGGAAGCCGGGCTGAGGTCTGCGCGATGAAGATCGCCATCGTCCTGTTCAATCTCGGCGGTCCGGATTCGCCCGAAGCCGTGCAGCCGTTCCTGCGCAACCTGTTCAGCGATCCCGCCATCATTTCGCTGCCGTCGTTCTTCCGGCTGCCGCTGGCGCGCTTCATTTCCCGCCGCCGTGCGCCCAAGGCCCAGGCCATCTACGCTCAGATCGGCGGCAGCTCGCCGATCCTCGGGCAGACGGAAGCCCAGGCCCGCGCACTCGAAGAGGCGTTGGGGCCGGAGCATGAATGGCGCGGCTATGTCTGCATGCGCTACTGGCACCCGATGACCGAAGCGGTCGTGCGATCGGTGAAGCGATTCGCGCCCGATCGCATCGTCCTGCTGCCGCTCTATCCGCAATTCTCCACCACGACGACGGCGTCGTCGGTGAAAGCCTGGAAGGAAGCGGCGGCCGCGGCGAAGCTCAGCGTGCCGACGCAAACCGTCTGCTGCTATCCCGATGAGGAAGGGTTCATCTCGGCTTCGGTCGATCTCGTTAAGCAGGGTCTTGCCGAAGCGGGCGATCGTCCCGTGCGTGTGCTGTTCTCGGCGCACGGGCTTCCCGAGAAGATCGTCAAGGCCGGAGATCCCTATCAGGCGCAGGTCGAGCGCAGTGCCAAGGCGATCGCCGAGCGCATCGGCGGTCTCGACTGGTCGGTCTGCTACCAGAGCCGCGTCGGCCCCCTGAAATGGATCGGTCCCTCCACCGACGCCGAGATCCATCGCGCCGGCAGCGACGGCAAGGCCATCGTGCTCTATCCGCTGGCCTTCGTGTCGGAGCATTCCGAAACCCTGGTCGAGCTCGACATCGAATATCGTCATCTCAGCGAGAAGAGCGGCGTGCCCGCCTATGTGCGGGTCCCGACCGTGGGCACGCATCCCGCCTTCATTGCGGGTCTCGCCGACCGCGTGCGCGCCATCCTGGCCGAACCGCAGGTCGCCGTCTGCCATGGTGCGAAGACGATGCCGTGCAGCGGCAGCCACCGCGGATGCCCGCTGATCGCCGGAGCCGCCTGATGCTCTACGAGGTGCTGAAGGCGCTGCACATCCTCTCGGTCATCGCCTGGATGGCCGGGCTGCTCTACCTGCCGCGCCTGTTCGTCTATCACGCCGATGCCGAGAAGGGCTCGGTTCAGAGCGAGACCTTCAAAATCATGGAGCGGCGCCTGCTGCGCGGCATCATGAACCCGGCGATGATCCTGACCTGGGTCTTCGGCCTTCTGCTCACCTGGCAGGGCGAGTGGTGGCACGCGGGCTGGTGGCACGCGAAGTTCACCTTCGTCTGCGTCCTCACCGTCGTGCACCACCTGTACGGCCGGTGGCGCAAGGAATTCGCGGCGGACCGGAACGTGCGGCCAGCCAACTATTATCGTTGGTGGAACGAAGTGCCGACCCTGCTGATGATCGCGATCGTCTTCCTGGTGGTCCTCAAGCCGTTCTGAGCGAGCTGCGCCCAAGCAACTGTCCGGGCCAGATCTTCCGTTCGACCTGATCGGCGACGATGTCGGCGATCGTCTCGCCGGCAAATCGTGTGAGGCGTGAGACCGGCCGGTCCGCCGGATAGGACAGGACCAACTGCCGGACCGGCGCCGGACCGGTCAGCGGCGCAGCGGCCAGGCGGCCCGCTTCGATGTCGTCGTGAATGGGCGACAGCGGCAGGATGGTCCAGCCATGACCATGACGCACCAGATCTTTCAGGGTCGCGTAGGAATCGGCTTCGACGGCGATGTGCAGTGCGATGCCGGCTTCCACGGCGCACTGCTCGACGATCGTTCGCAAGCCGTGACGCGTGCTGGGCAGAAGGATGCGCTTTCCGTCGAGGTCCTTGAACGGGATCGGGCGTTCACTGGAGAGGCCTGAGTCGGGTGGCCCGATCAGGAACAGCTTCTCGAGCAGCAACGGCTCCGACCGCAGGGACCTCGCAGAATTTGGATCGTAGAGGATGGCGACGTCGATCTCGCCACGATGCAGCCAGTCGAGCAGGTGACCGGTGTAGGCGCCGACCAGTCTCAACTCGACCTGCGGGTGGCTCTTTCCGAAAGCAGCGACCAGGGGGAGCGAGAGGATGTCTGCCACCGTCGGCGGAAAGCCGATCGAAATCCGGCCTCGCAGAGGAGCGTCGAGATCGGCAGCGGTGGCGCGGATCTCTTCCAGCTCCGTCATGACGCGCGTGGCGTGTTCGAGTATCTCCCGCCCCTTGTCGGTGAGCACCATGCCGCGCCCATGCCGGGTGAACAGGCGGACCGACAGTTCCTCTTCCAGCATCCGGATCTGGCGGCTGAGCGCCGGCTGGGCGATACCGATCCGATCCGCCGCCTTGCTCAGGCTGCCGAGCTCGGCGACGTGGATGAGGGTGCGAAGTTGGGAAAGCTCCATGGGAGCGATACAATATCGTTATATCTGTTCATTCCCAACAGTCGTCCAGTTTCGCTATCGTTATAGCTACTGTGCCGACCGATCCTGAACCGGGAATGGAAGAAACATGACCGCCGCACCGACGCAGCCTGATTGGCGCGACCAGATTTTCGAGGTCTTCCAGGACCATGACGTGAAGCAGGTCTATCACGTGCCCGACGCCGGTCATGGCCGGCTGATCGAGGCCTGCCAGAAGTCGAATTCGATCCGCACCCTGGCGCTCACGACCGAGGAGGAGGGCATCCCGCTCGCCGCCGGCGCGTGGCTGGGCGGGCAGCGTTCGGTGCTGCTGATGCAGAGCTCGGGCGTCGGCAACACCATCAACCTGATGGGCATGCCCAAGACGCTGCGCTTTCCGTTCCTGACCCTGATCACGATGCGCGGCGACTGGGGCGAGTTCAATTCCTGGCAGTACCCGATGGGCCAGGGCACGCCGAAGGTGCTCGAGGCGATGGGCGTGCTGCTCTACTCCGTCGACAATGCCGCCGAGGTGAAGACCACCGTCGACGCCGCCGCGCGTTCGGCCTTCAACGGCGGCCAGGCCGTCGCCGTGTTGCTGCGCCAGAAGCTGATCGGCATCAAGAATTTCGGGAAGAAGTGAGATGAGCCCCAACAAGTCAGGCGCAACGTTGCAGCGCCGCCCGCTGGTCAAGCAGCTCCTCGATAATGCCGGTGACGACCTGCTGGTCATCGCGGGCCTCGGCTCGTCGAACTGGGACATCACCGCCGCCGGCGATCGTCCGCTCAACATGCCGCTATGGGGCTCGATGGGTGCCCCGGTCGGCATGGGCCTCGGCCTGGCCCTGGCGCAGCCCACCAAGCGCGTGCTGGTCATCACCGGCGACGGCGACATGCTGATGAGCCTCGGCTCGCTCGCCACCGTGGCGACGCAGATGCCGGAGAACCTGGCGATCGTCGTACTCGACAACGAGAAGTTCGGCGAGACCGGCAACCAGGCCACGCACACCAGCCCGCGCAACAACGGCCCGACCGATTCCGGCGCCGGCACCGATCTCGCCATGATCGCCCGCGGCTGCGGCATCGCCGACGCCACGACCGTGCGCGAGTCGAGCGAGGTCGCAGAGTTGGTGAAGGACGTGCGCAGCAAGAAGGGTCCGGTGTTCCGGCTCGTGAAGGTCATGGTAGAGAAGCTGGAGTTCGTGATGCCGCCGCAGGACGGTGCGCATCTCAAGGACCGTTTCCGCCAGGCCCTGCTGGGTCACCCTTAAGAGGCTCCCATGACCGACTACACTCCCTTCCCGCTGATCGATCTCTCCGGCGGCCCCAGGGAGCGCGGTCGGATTCACGGCAAGGCCGCCGCCGATCGCCTGCGGCGCGGGGCGAAGATGTACGCCGAGTCGCTGCTCAAGTCGGGCGTCGACTGGAAGGAACTGGAGCGGCGCGCCGAGGCCATGGTGCCGCTGATCGACAAGTTCGATCCGACCTATACTGAGGAAATGCGCGGCATCGCCGAAGGCGCCAACGAGCCTTTCGCCGCCGTCGTGCTGATGAACGCGCGCACCGAGATGGTGGTCGCGGCACGCAAGCAGCAGGCCGCCAAGCACTTTCCCGACGGCTGTACGGCGGCGCTCGCACTGCCCGAGGCCAGCGCCGACGGTGTGCTGCTGCATGGTCAGAACTGGGATTGGCGCTCGGAGTGTGCCGAGAACGGCGTGGTGTTGCGCATCCGTCGCGATGACGGGCCCGATATCCTGACCTTCACCGAAGCGGGCGGACTCGCGCGCTCGGGTCTCAACTCGGCCGGCATCGGCCTCACGGCCAACGCGCTGGAATGCGATCGCGACTATCAGCGCGGTCCGGGCGTGCCGCTGCCCTTCATCCGCCGCAAGGTGCTGGAGGCCGCTCATCTTGCTCACGCGGTGCAGACGATCGTGTCGACGCCCAAGCCCGGGTCGAACCACATGGCCGTAAGTCACTGTGACGGCGAGGCCTTCGGCTTCGAATGCGCGCCCGACGACACGTTCTGGATCGCGCCAGACCGCGGCCTCTACGTCCATGCCAACCACTGGATCGCCGATTCGGCGCGCGCCAGGGTGAAGGATACCGGCCTCGCCGAGACGCCGGACTCGATCTATCGCGACAAGCGGGTGCGCGACCAACTCTCGCCCAAGCGCGGCAAGCTCACCCTGGAAGATTTCCGTCAGGCCTTCTTCGACGATTGGGGCACGCCCTATTCGGTGTGCCGTCCGCCGCGCCTCAACTCACGCGGCGTCTCGACGGCAACCACGGCCATGATCCTGATGCGCCCGGCCGAGGGCCATCTCGAAGCCTGCCCGATGCCGGCGCTGAACCGCCAGTTCACGACCTACACGCTCACGCCCGATCGCCTCGCGCAGAAACAGGCGGCGGAGTAGCCCTCTGTCGTCCTGGGCGCAGCGAAGGACCTGACGGAACGAGCAAAGGACACCCTGGCGGGCGGGAGATCCTTCGCTGCGCTCAGGATGACAAGAGAAAAAGAGAGCGCAGCGGAGCGACGACGGGCTTTCTAACCCGGATACCACGCCGGCTTGCGCTTCTCCCTGAAGCTGGCGAGGCCTTCGGTAGCCTCGTCCTGCTGGCGGGTGCGGGCGTGTTCGTCGATCAGGTCGCGCAGTTCGCCGTCGTCGACGAAGGCGCGGGCCGAGGCGAGCGAGCGCAACTTGGTCGCGGTGGTGGCGCGCGGTGCGTTCATCAGGACGGCCTCGACGATCTTCTCTCCGGCTTCAGAGAGACCGCCCACCGGGCAGACTTCGTGCACAAGGCCGAGACGGCGTGCGTCGTGGGCGCCGAAGCGTTCGCCGGTGAGTGCGTAGCGGCGCGTCTGGCGCAGGCCGATCGCCTGGCAGAGCTGCGGCAGGATGATGCCGGCCATCAGGCCCCAGCGCGTCTCGCTG
>Ga0182739_1003914_pt1 | contig 12651 bp, 10 predicted proteins | sample eDN5th30CBELigBY_FD_128873 | JGI IMG/M metagenome (GOLD analysis project Ga0182739, IMG submission 128873) | Enriched backyard soil microbial communities from Emeryville, California, USA - eDNA 5th pass 30_C BE-Lig BY (version 2) (version 2) | ecosystem: Environmental > Terrestrial > Soil >... | reverse complement strand
CGAAATCTCCCGCCTTGCGGGCTCCCCTTCCCCCGACGCGGGGGAAGGGGCCGGGGGATGGGGGTCGAGTGGAAAATCAGCCTCGAAATCGAGATGAGGTCAGTGCTCAGCGCGACAGGGGAGGGCACCGCGGACAGTGCCGCCCCCCGTGGGGTGGGGTGTCCGTAATCCCGCCGTGAATCGCCTTCTTTCACAAAGCGGGGTGGGTCCAGGGTAGGGGCGGCAGGCCCTACCCTGGCGCAGGTGCAGGGGCGCGCAGCCCCTGCAGAGTGAACGCGACTCTCCGCGGGTGCAGGGCCGCGCAGCCCCCGTCTCACCCAAGCCGCTTGAGAGCCTTCTCCACAGCCTTCTGTTGCCCGAGCGAGAGCGACCCCACCGCGACCATGCTCAGCCGCTCCGGCCGGAAGATGTGCTGCGCCGCCTCCCGCACCTGCTCCCGCGTGACCGCGAGGATCTGCTGGTGGCGCTCGACCGGCGTGGGGGCCAGGGCGGCGAGGCGGGAGAGGCCGTAGTAGCCGGCGAGGGCGTCGGAGTCGTCGTGCATGGCGCGGACCTCCCAGCCGTGGCGGGCCTTCACCTTGTCGAGCTCCTCGTCGGTGGGGCCGTGGGCGGCGAGGTCGACGAGGATGTCGAGGATCTCGCGGCTGACCTCGGCGGCGCGGGCGTGCTGCACCTCGGCCGCGATGTCGAAGATGCCGTCGTCCTCGTAGGCCTCGTTGAGGGCGCTCACGTCGTAGGCGAGGCCCTTCTCGTTGCAGATGCGGCCGTAGAGACGCGTGGACATGCCGTCGTCGAGCACGCGCAGGAGGGCGCTCACGGCCGGCTCGCGCACATCGTGCTCGCCGACGCTGCGGAAGGCGATGCGTAGGTCCGTCTGGCTCGAGAGGTTGTGGACGTGCTCGATGCGCGCCTTCTGCTGGTCGAAGGGGGGCGCCGTCGTCGTGACCCGCTCGCCGCGCGGCATGGAGCCGAAGTGGCGCTCGGCCAGGCGGATGCACGCGTCGGGGTCGAGGTTGCCGGCGAAGGAGAGGACGCAGTTCTCGGCGGTGTAGTGGCGCGCGTGGTGGGCGCGGAGCTTGTCCTCGTCGAAGCGGTCGAGCTGCTCGATGGAGCCGGTGATCGTCATCCCCAAGGGATGCGAGCCGTACATCAGGGTGCGGACGCGGTTGTCGGCGTCGATGTCGCGCCCCTCGTCGTCGAGGTCCTCGAGGATCTCCTCGCGGACGATGCCGCGCTCGACCTCGATGGCCGAGAGCCGGGGGGCGAGCGCCGCCTCGGCGAAGATGGCGAGCATGGGCTCGAGCGATTCGGGCGGGAAGTTGACGCTCATCAGGCCGTGATCGACCTGGGTCGAGGCGTAGAGCATCCCGCCGAGCCGCTCGAAGGCGAGGGCCTGCTGATGCGAGGTCTCGAACGACGGCGTCCCCCGGAAGAGCATGTGCTCGAGGAAGTGGGAGATGCCGTTGTTCTCGGGGGTTTCGAAGCGCGAGCCGACCCGGATGTAGAGCGCCATGACGGCCTGCTCCGCGGACGGGCGCGGAACGCAGACCACGCGCAGGCCGTTCGTCAGCGTCGCCTCGACGTGCCGTGTGCCGACCGGCGCGCGCGAGGCGAGCTCGCTCACTCCTGTTCCTCCGCCGTGACCGCTTTCAGGAAGGCGTCGTTGACCTTGATCTCGGCCTTCGCCTCGGTGCGCAGGCGATCGATGTACGCGTTCAGCGCCTCGGCCTGCTTCATCGCGAGGAGCGAGGCCTCGAAGACGTCGCGCTCGGACTCGAACTCCTCCTGCGTCGGCTTCTTGCGCTCCTTCAGCTTGAAGATCGCGTAGCCGTCCTCGAGGCGGACGAGGTCGTCGGGCAGATCGCCTTCCTTCTCGAGCTGGAAGGCGAGGGCGGCGACGTTCTCGCCGGAAGCGACGCCCGAGATGGGCTCACCGTTCGGGCCGAAGCCGTCCGCGCTCTCGATTTCCGGACGGAGGCTCGGCTCGCCCTCGGCCTCGGAGCCCTTGCCCTTCGGCTTCTTGGGAAGCTCGGCGAGGGCCTCGGAGAGCGCCTCCTCGAGGCTCTTGCCGGACTTGGCGGCGGCGAGGACCTTCTTCGCGGTCTCGGCGGCGAGGGCTTCGCCCTCCTTCGCGATCATCAGCGCCTTGGCCGCATCGCGGATGGCCTGCTGCTTGGCGGCGTCGCCCTCGAGGATCGATTCAGCCTTCACGACGTGGAAGCCGAACTGCGTCTCGACGATGTCGGAGACCTGGCCGGCGGAGAGGGCGAAGAGCGCCTCCTCGAAGGGCTTCACGGTCTTGCCCTTGGGCACGCAGCCGAGGCTGCCACCCTCGCGGGCCGAGCCCTTGTCGTCGCTGATCTCGCGCGCGACCTTGTCGAAGCTCTCGCCCTTGCGGATGCGGGCGACGGCCTTCTCGATCTTCTCGCGGGCCTCCGCCTTCTCGAAGTCGGGCGCCTCGGGGGCGACGCTCACGAGGATGTGGCGGGCGATGCGGCACTCCGGCAGGTACTGCTGGATGCGGGACTCGGCGACGCGGTCGACCTCTTCCTGATTCGCCTTCGCCCAGGCGTCGATGGCGGCGGGCGAGAGGTCGAGCACCTCGTTGGCGAAGAAGTCGCGGCGGAAGCGGACGTAGTCGATCGACGCGGACGACTTCTCGCGCTGGTAGGCCTCGAAGACCTCGGCCTCGCCGACGCGGACGCGACCGCGGACGAGATCGCGCATGCGAGCCGCGATGAGCTCCTTGCGCTGCATTTCGCGGAACTCCTGCGGGCTGCGGCCGGTGAACTGGCGGACGGCGCGCTCGTAGAGCTTCACGTCGAAGCGGCCGGTGTCGGGGTTCGTGACCGGAAGGAGGCGGACGAGGTCGTTGTCGAGCCGGAACGAGTAGGCGAGCATCCCCGCCTGGCTGGCCGGCAACGAGACGTGCATGCGGCCGGCGATGAGCTCGTCGGAGACCTCGTCGTCGCTGACGGTGATGCCGAGCCGCTTCGCGTCCTGCACCAGCAGCGCCCGCTCGACCATGCCCTCGAGGACGATGCGCTGAAGCCCCATGGCCCTGAGCTGCTCGGGCTCGAACATGCGGCCAGGAGCGATCAGGGAGAGCTCGGCGGCGAACTCGCGCGGGTCGATGCACGTGCCGCGGACCTCGGCCGCGCACTGCTGTTTGAGCGAGGCCCCCGACACCTGTTGACCAGGGCGGAACTCGATCAGGAACACGAAGATGATCGCTACGACGATGCCGCCGTAGACGATCGAGGTTAGGCCTTTTTGTCGGAAGAGATTCATGTAGCCCCGGCGGCCGGGCCACATACCACGCGGATCACAGAGGTACAATTCGCGGCGGAACGGCCGCCGGACGCGTCATTTGCCGTCGTCGGACCGGGCCGCCTTCTCGATCGAGAGCGCGAATCGAGCCTCGTCGACGGCCTGCGCGATGCCCTCGACGAGCTTCTCGAAGCGGACCTCGTACCAGGTATCGAGGGTGCGCTCCGGATTGCCGGGGTCGTTCAGATCCTGGACGCGGGCCTCGCGCTCGACGAAGCCGCGGGCGGCGGCGGCACGAGCTAGGGCGCGGGCGTGCTGGAAGAGATCGTCGATGGTCGCGGTCGGGAAGTCGCTGCGTTGGGCGCGGACGACCAGGCCGACGCGGAGGGGCGAGCCTGCGGCGAGCGAGACGCCGGAGTCCATGATGAGGTTGTCGCGGACCCGATCGGCGATGTGGACCTCGTCGCCTCGCGTTCGGTAGACCTCGAGGCCCGCTTCGACGAGGGCTCGTTTCACATCGGTGACGGTCGTGGTGGTCATGGCTGATGAGCGACGCCGTGCCCCCACCCGCGGCAGGGGGCGGCAGCTTCGCAGGGCGACGCCGATGTCGTCAAGAAGAGCGGCCGGGCCCAGGTTGCGCGAGCACGCAAAGCGCGCTTCACTCGCACCCCCCCTTTCACATTCAGGAATCCCGATATGGCCTCGACGAAGTTGCCCGATTGCGGCCTTTACCGGACGACCAAGGCGCTCCCCGGCCACGAAGAGAAGATCCCGGCCGGGCTGCTCGTCTACTTCCACAACCACTCCGAGTCCGGTCTGCCGCAGGTGCTGGCGCCCGACCACCCCGTCCACAATCGCTGGCACTTCCACGGCCCCGGCATCCTGGTGCGTGGCCTCTCGTGGCTCGAGACGCTGGTGCCAGTGCTTGCCGAGGGATTCTACGTTCTCCGTCGGGATGTGCCGACCGTGGGTGGCGGCCGCTTGCCGAAGAATGCGCTCGTGCAGCTTGGCTATAAGAACGACGCGACCCCGATTCTGTTCATCGCCCGAGAGCGGAATCCGCTTGCCGAGAACGATCTCTTCTTCGCGCGTGAGGGACAGGTGGTCAGTCGCGATCAGCTCTCGGCACTCGACCGCGTTCTGGTGCAACACGAACAGCCCGCGCCGGGCGCTCCGAACGACGACAGCACGCCGCCTGTTCACTGACGTTGGCGGGATAGTGACGACGCCCTTCGTCAAACGCTAGGCTAGGCCCCCCTCATGCCTTCTTTCTCGAACGGCCGTGCGCTCGCAAAACGGTTGGCGACGATCCTCGTCGAAAAGGCTAAGCCCGACGAGGCCGTCGCCATTTTGTCCACGTGGGCGGCGTGCGGACCCAATGACGCGGATGGGCAGGCGCTCTTGGCGGAGGCCCTACGCCTCGATCCGGCGAGCCGGATCGCGAAGATGGCTTTCGAGCGGATGGAGGGGCTCGCAGGCGATCACGCGCATCTCGACGCCCTGATCGCGCACTACACGGTGGAGACGCTCGAGAAGCTCGAACGTCAATACCGTCGCCCGACGTTCCACCGCGCGCAGGTCGGCTTCAACAACAACGTCAAGTACAAGGGCGCCGTCTTCCACGTTCAGACGGAGGACTCGGGCGTCGAGCGGCCGCACGTCATCACGCACCTGTTCGCGGACGGCGGCCGCATCATCAAGAGCCACAAGCGGACCTACGAGCAGGAGCTGAACCGGGAGGACCTCGCCCTCTACGTGCGGCAGCTCATGAAGGCGCAGCACATGGAGATGTGCGTCGCCTTACGCGAGGGGAGCTTCGACGAGATCATCGCGGGGCGTGCGAACGCCGGTGGCGTGCGCTTGCTCGAAGGCTTCCCCGAGGTTCGCATCCGGCGTGGCTCGGGCGAGAAGAGGGCGAGCTCGCCGGAGCTGCAGGTGCCGAAGGCGCCGGCCCCGGTGGTGCGCGCGCGCCTTCGCGCGATGCGAAGCCTGTGGGGTGGCCAGGAGCTCTACGAGGCGCTCGGCGACGAGGTGGTGATCGGCCGACGCGGTGACGTCGCGCTCGACGGCGAAGTCCTTTCCGCGGAGCGGGAGGCGGTCCTCCGTTATCGCGACGGCAAGCTCTGGCTAGCGAGCGTCGAGCGGGGCAATGGCGTGTTCGTGCGGGTTCGCCATCCCGTGGAGCTCGATTTCGACGACGAGGTGCTCGTCGGCGATCAAGTCCTGAAGCTCCGCCCCAATCCGGAAACCGACGATTGGCCCGACCCGGGCCCGACCTATTTCTATTCGTCGCCGCGCTGGCCTTCGTCGTTCCAGCTCGTGCAGATCTGGCAAGGCGGCCTGCCGGGAGCGGTGCTCGTGGCGCGAGGCTCGACGGCGCAGATCGGCGCTGCCATCGGCGACATGCTCTTTGCCGACGACCCGCTCGTCGACGACCAGCACTGCGTCATCGAGGAGCAGGCGGGATCCTTCGTCCTGACGGATCTCGGCTCGAGGGCGGGGACCTTCGTTCGCGTGGTCGGCGAGCGCGAGGTCATCGACGGCGACGAAATCGTCATTGGCCGCACCCGGCTACGAATCGAGCTCGCCTGAGACGTCGCACCGGCGTCATCGCGGCTCGATTCGTACGCAGAAAAGCACTTAGGCGAGCACCGAGCGAAGAGGCTTTCGCCTTTCGTTCCGTGCTCGCCTAGCGCTTTCGCTTCGAGAGCGGGGCGTCTTACTTGACCCAGTAACGGGCCAGGCGGCGCTCGCCTTTGCGAATGAGCTTGCCCTCATTGACGAGGAGCGAGAGGGCGCGGCCGAGGTCTTCCTTCGAGCCGGACTTCTTCATGACGTCGCTCTTGCTGAAGCCGGGATCGAGCTTCTTGGCGGTATTGAGCGCGAGGTCCTTCTGCGCCTGAACCTCGTCCGCGGTGGCGCGGCGGCGACGGCCCTTGGCGGCGCGCTTCGTCGTGCGGGCGGCGGGGGCCGGCGCGGCGGCGGGGGCGGCGGCGCGGCCACGAGCGGCCGGAGCGGCGGCGCGAACTGCGGGCAGTTCGATTTCGGCCAGATCGTTAAGGGAAGAGGATCGGACCGCGTTCATCACTGCGGACACGAATTCGTTGCTGAGTTTCTCGAGTTGAGCTCGCAGGTTGGACATGCCCGTCCGATTAGTCACGAACGCGATGCTTTGCAAACGAAATCGAAGCCACACATCGCGTGGTTTGCATTCGCGCGTGCCGTTTCGCGCGCTTGCTCAGAAAACGCCGGACAAAGCCAGTGCCGCTTCGCCGTCTTTGACGGCGACGGGAGTGATGCGGAGAGCGCGGGAATTCGCGGGAGAAGACGAGGGCCAAAGAAGCCAAGTTCCCGCGAAGGCGGCAGCGGAAACGCCCGCGGCGACGAAGCCGACTGTTGCGATTCGTCGATGTGAGGTTGCATCGGCGACGCTCCGCGCGAGATCAGCGCAAAGCGTCCGGGCCGATTCGGCGGGCGCGCCACATTGCGCGTTAGCCAATGGGCCTTGGGCGGACAGCGCCGCGCGGGCCTCGGCGGCGCGGTCGTCTGCGGCATTTGCAGCCAGGTGGTAACCGATACCGACGCCTAGGGCGGCTGTCGCCAAGGTCCCCTCCGCGACGAGGATCCAAGTCCGCAAAGGTTGCGACGACGAGGCTTCCGCGGCGGGTGAAGCGTGGGCGTCCGGAGGAGGCGAGGGCAGCGGCTCGCGTTCGATTTCCGACGAAGCGAGTGGCAATGGTGTGGCGGTCACGTTGGTGACGACGGCGTCGCCTTCGGAGAGCAAGAGATCGTGGAGGAAGGGCTCGTGCCCCGGAATCGTGACGCGGACGGTGGAGAGGCCGGGATTGCGCCGAATCGGCTGACCGAAAAGGGAGCTGGGGAGCTCGCGGCCGTTCACTTCGAGCGAGGCATCGGTAATCCCGTCGGGAAGCACGACCGTGATCGTCGGAATCCGTCGCAGCAAGGCGCGTCGGCTGGGGCCGAGCAAGCGCCTCACGTCATTCGCATTGGGATCGCTCTCGGCCAGCTCGCCCGCGCGATCGTATTCGCTCAGCGCCTCGACGAGCCGCCCGAGCTGCTCCTCGCAGTAGGCGAGGTGGAAACGCAGGCCGGCGGTCTCTTTGATCGCGATCGCCTCGCGCAGCTTGCTCGCGGCGAGGTTCCAGTCTTCCTTGTTTTCGGCGGCCAATGCTTCGGAAAACAAGCGCCGCGCGTGGGTAATGTCCGGGGTCGCCGGGGTGCCGTTGGCAAGGGCGGGTGCGAGCAGCAAGGCGACGAGGAGTGTCCAATTGGGTCGGATCATGAACGCCTCCAGAAGCAGGTGCTTGCGATGTGGACGTTCGAGGGTAGCCAAATGCTCGCGCTTTGGGCAATGCCGACGCTCTCGCCGTGTGCGCGGGAGGTGGACAGGGCCGCGCAAAGTGGGCTAAACGGCGCGCCGCGATGCGCGGTCTCTACGCAATCATCGACGTCACGACGCTGCGAGCGCGCAATTTGCCGGTCGTCGACTTCGCGCGTGCGGTGGCGGCGGCGAAGCCTTGTGCATTGCAGCTCCGCGCGAAAGACGCGTCCGCGAGCGAGACGCTGGAGCTCCTCCGGGCGATCCATCCAGCTTGCCGCGAGGCCGGCGTTCCGCTCTTTGCGAACGATCGCGTCGACTTGGCCGTGCTCGCGGGCTGCGAGGGCGTTCACGTCGGGCAAGACGACATGCCGGTGCCGCTGGCCCGGTCCATCGCGAAGGGATTGCTCATCGGGGTCTCGACGCACGATTCGCGGCAAGCCGAGCGAGCCGTCGCCGACGAGCCCGACTACGTCGCGTTCGGGCCGGTCTATGCGACGAAGTCGAAGGCGAATCCGGACCCCGTCGTCGGCGTCACGGCGTTGTCGGAAATCGTGCAGCGCTGCCCGATGCCCGTGGTGGCGATAGGCGGCATCGACGCGGAGCGGATTGCCGAGGTCGGGCGTGTATGTCCCGTCGCGGCCGTGATTGGCGCGCTCATCCCGGAAGGGCTCGGGCCGAGCGACCTGGATTGGGTGACGCGCCGAGCCGCGGAGCTTCACGCGCGGTTGCTGCAATCGTGGGATGCGCGGCCAGAAAAATCGCCGTCGTCGGTTCCGTGACGAACGGCTGGCGCTAAGCTGCGGCGCCTTCGGCGAGGCCCCTTGGCGGAACAGGCAGACGCGGGGGATTTAAAATCCTCTGCCCGCACGGGCGTCCCGGTTCGAGCCCGGGAGGGGCCACCTCGATTCGGCCGGCGAGCCTCAGCGGCCCGCGAAGATCTGCGTCACCCAGATGGTGCCGTCGGAATCGGGGACGACGGCGATGCCGACGCGCTCGAAGCGCGGGTCGAGGAGGTTGCCTCGATGCGAGGGCGAGGCCCAGAGCGCCCGGTGCGCGGAGACGAGCGAGGCCGCGTGGGCGACGTTCTCGCCGATGGCGGGCGCGAAGATGCCGCGTTCTTCGAGGCGTTGGTGCGGTGGGCCATCGCCGAGGTCGTGGGCGACCCGCCGCGTCGAACGCATCCGCAGGGCGTGTGCGCGCGCTGCCTGGTCGAGGGCGGAATCCCGGACGAGGGGCGCGAGGCGTTCGCTCCGCCGGGCGAGGGCGATCATCTCGACGAATGCCTCTTCCGGGTCGTCGCTGGTGGCGTGGGCCTCTTCGCCCGGCGCGCGGGCCTGGGGCTCAGAGAGCGGTACGTCGGCGAAGAGCATCGTCTCGAGGACGGGGCGCGGGCCGCCCTCACCATCCGCGAGGACCTGGGCCAGCCAGATGCCCTCGCGGTCGGCGCGGAATCGCGCGCGGACGCGTCGTCCGTCGAAGCTGGTAGGCACCGAGCGCGGCTGACCGGTCGGCCCCAGGACGACCACCTTCGCCCCGTGAGCGGCCACGCGGAGTCGGGCGTCGAGCGTGACCCAATCGCCCGGTCGCACCTTCATGGACAGGGGTTGCAGGTCGGCTTGGGCGAAAACGACGACGGCGGCGAAAACGTCGCGCCCTTCTTCGTCGCGACCCGAGGCGATTCCGCACCGCCGCTGGCCGGCGTCGTCGAAGGTGGCCAGCCAGGCTCGCAGACGCTGCGCCGCCGTTTCCCGACTCAGACCCGCGCCTTGCAGCGTCCAGGCCCGTGGGCGGAGGTGCGGAACGCCCGATGCCCGTAGCGCGAACACGAGTGCGTCGGTGTTCCCGCCCGAGATCTCACGCCGGACGAGCCCGGCCGCCACCTCGTGCAGACCGCCCTCACCCTGACCGCAAATGGCGAGCAATGGTTCGTCGCGCGCATCCGGAGCGGGAGCGGCCAGCGGAGAGCGATACGACTGCGCCGAGGCATGGCTGATGCCGAGAAGGCAAAGGGCAAGGGGGAGGGCTACGGCGCGCATCCGTCGCGAGCGTACGCAGGGAGGTCGAGGTGACCAACTTCGCGCCAGCCTAGCGTTCGTGGTACGCACTCCGCGAAACTTTGTCGTCGAGCTCGCAGAAAACGATGCGGATACGCCGCCATGGCTGAGTGGACCAGAGCTGCGCGAGTTGGGGCCTTCGCAGTCCTCGCGACGTCGGCCGGATTGGGGGCATGGCGATTCGTGAATCGGACCGGCGGCGCGACCGGCGGCTATGTCGTCCACGTGGAGCTTCGCGATGCCATCGGCCTGGCGCCGCAATCGCGTGTGATGATGGCAGGTATCCCCGTCGGCTCGATTCAATCGATTCGTCTCGAGCGGGGTCTCGCCCGCGTCGACATCAAGGTCATTCCGGGGGTGACGCTCTATGAAGACGCGGCCGTCGGCAAGCGGAGCGCGAGCCTGCTGGGCGAGTATTACCTGCAGCTCGCGCCCGGTACCGAGGGGCTGAAGCCATTGGAGAACGGCGGCCGGATTGCCAACGTTCTCGAGAGCCCGACGACGGACCAGATCATGACGGACCTCGCCGCGATCGCCGATCGCGTGAAGGTCGTCGCGGAGAGCCTCGCCAACACCATCGGGAGCCCGGAGGGCGAAGCCGACATGCGCTCGACGTTGCGCAACCTGGCTTCCGTCACCGAAGCGCTCAACGAGACGGTGCGTGAAAATCGGGAGACGATTCAACGCACGCTGCTCAATCTCGAGAACATCAGCGGCGATAGCGCGCCGGAGATTCGGCAGATTCTCGAGAACGTTCGCGTCATCACCGACGACGTCCGCGTTCTGCTCGCCAACAACTCGGGCGAGGTCCAAGGCTCGCTCGGCCAGGTGCGCGATACGCTCGATCGCCTCCATCGCGCGAGCGGGAAGCTCGAGAGCGCGCTCGAGCACATCGACTCCGTGACGGGGCGCATCGATCGCGGCGAGGGAACGATTGGTCGCCTCACCAAGGACGAGTCGCTCGTCAACGAGGTCGAGGGTGTCGCGGAGGGCGTCAACGACTTCGTCGAGAACGTGCAGCGTTTGCAAACGATCGTCGGGCTGCGCTCCGACTACAACGTCCAGGCCGGCACGATCAAAAGCTACGTCGAGCTGCGTCTCCAGCCGACGGAAGACAAGTACTACTTGATCGAGGTCATCAAGGATCCGCGCGGCTACACGACCTTCGAGCAGCTCGATGTCGATACCACCGACCCGACGCGACCCAGCCATTACCGCGAGGTGCGCACGATCACGACGAGCACCTTCCGCTTCTCGTTGATGTTCGCAAAGCGGCTCGGCTACTTCACCGGTCGCTTCGGCATCAAGGAGTCGACGGGGGGCATCGGTCTCGACACGCACCTCTTCGCCGACCGCCTCGAGATAAGGCAGGACCTCTTCGGTTTCGGCGAGCAGCTCCGGCCGCGCTGGCGCATCGACCTCGGATACCAGTTCCTCCCGCGCCTCTGGCTGCTCGGTGGTCTCGACGACGTCCTCAATCCGGAGCGGAGGGACTACTTCTTCGGCCTCCAGCTTCGCTTCAACGACGAGGACCTGAAGTCCATCCTGCCGTTCACGCCGATGCCCTGAGGTCAGGCGACGTCGGTGATGATGCCGCCGGCGATGCCGACCATCAGGCTGCGCAGCGCTTCGCCGAAGGACATGCCGCGCATGGCGTGCAGTTCGTCGAGCGCATCGCCGAGACGTCGCTCGGTGCCCAGCGCGCTGAGCATGTGCAGGACCGGAGCCGGCCAGGTGGTGCTCTTGGCGTGCGGGGGCGGGGGGCGGACGGGCGCGAAGACCCAGTCGAGCTTGTCCCGGTACTCCTCGACGACGGCCTCGTCCGAATAGGCGGCCTCGAGCCCGGAGAGCATGAGCTGCGGCACGTCGAGGTCGAGGGGGAAGGCGACCCGATGGGGGGCGGCGCCGCGGAAGTAGCCGAAGTGCCCCTCGTGCCAGGTGAAGAGGGAGGCGATTTGGTCCCGCCCCTGGCGCTTGATGGCGCGCATGAGCTGCGCCGGATCCACGAGGCCGAGCTCGAGCAGCGTGTCGTCGAGGCGGCCGCCGTGCTTCGGCATGGCGAAGAGCGCCATCTCGAGCTCCGCGCGTTCGAGCGCACCGCGGCGGACCAGGTACTCGCCGAGCACGTCCTGCGGCTCGGTCGAGGCGACGTGGATGAGCTTGCCCGCGCGGAAGTAGAGCTCACGTCGCCCGACGTTCTCACCGACGAGGAAGACGGCGCCGGTCTCCTGCATCGTCAGCACCCAAGCGAAGAGCTCGAGCAAGGAGGTGTGCGAGAGCAGGTCCGAGTAATCCGCGACGCCCGGGCCGGGGAATCGCTTGGTCACCTCGGCGTCGGTGGGCAGGTGCGAGGCCAGGCTCTCGATCTCGTCGATGTGCTGGAAGGCGGCGCCGGCAAGGCTGACCTGATCGTGGCGGCCCAGCTCACCGTTCTTGATCATCTCGACGATGCGAGGCGTGCCGAGGCCTTCGAGGATGCGTCCGTCGCGCGCGCGGACCAGGTTGCCGGCGGGGGGCGGAGGCGATGGGGGAGCTTCGACTGCGGGCGTCGGCTCGGAGCGCCTCACCGGCGGCACCTCGCGGATCAGCTTCTTGGCGGCCGACGGCGTTTCGGCCGTCCGTCGAACTCGCTCGGCGAGCTCCGAACGCAGCTCGCTGCGCGCCGGTCGCTCGTGATCGGCGAGGGCCGCGTAGAGCTCGTCGGCGCTCGCGATTCGCTGGCTCGGCGACTTGGCGAGCCCGCGTTCGAGGATCGGCAAGAGCCCCGGCGGCACGAGGTGCGCGGCCGCGTGCAGGTTGTCGAGGCGGCAGTCGCGGATGGCGAGGAGCACGGCGAGCTGGCCGGAGCCCGCGAAGAGCGGCCGCCCGATGAGCATCTCCGTCAGCACCACCACCAGCGAGAAAAGGTCCGCCCGGTGATCGAAGGGCTCGCCGGCGACCTGCTCCGGCGCGAGGTAGGCGTACTTGCCCTTGAGCACGTGGCTG
>Ga0182739_1003913_pt1 | contig 12651 bp, 9 predicted proteins | sample eDN5th30CBELigBY_FD_128873 | JGI IMG/M metagenome (GOLD analysis project Ga0182739, IMG submission 128873) | Enriched backyard soil microbial communities from Emeryville, California, USA - eDNA 5th pass 30_C BE-Lig BY (version 2) (version 2) | ecosystem: Environmental > Terrestrial > Soil >... | reverse complement strand
CGGAACCCGCAAGTCCCGCTTCTGGCCCCGCGTACGCATCGCAGCCGGGTTGCTCGCCTGCGTCATCTTCCTGTTTCCGGTGTTCTGGATGGTGTTGTCATCGTTCAAGGCGCAGCGTGATATCTTCACGGTGCCGCCGACGCTGTTCTTCACACCGACGCTGCAGCACTATTTCGAATACATGCAGCGCGCCGACATCAGCCGCCGCATGATCAATACGATCATTGTGGCAGCCGGCTCCGGCATCATCTCGATTGTGGCAGGCGGCATGGCGGGCTATGCCCTGGCGCGGATCCGGCTGCGGGGTGCCGGGACGATCGGCGTGCTCATCCTCCTGTCACGCGGCGTGCCGCCGATTGCGCTTGCCGTGCCGATGTTCCTCGTTGCCCGCTCGCTCGGCGTTACCGATCAGCACATCACGCTGATCCTCGCCTACTGCACCTTCCTCATTCCGTATGTGATGTGGCTGATGCGCGGCTTCTTTCTGGCCTTGCCGAAGGAGCTTGAGGAATCCGCCATGATCGACGGTTGCAGCCGCATGGGCGCGTTCTTCAAGATCATCGTGCCGATCTCGATGCCTGGCATCCTGTCGACGTTGATCTTCAGCATGATACTCGCCTGGGAAGAGCTGCTTTTCGCGCTCGTGCTCACCAATCGCTATGCGTCGACCATTCCCGTAGCCATCGCCGGCATCGCCGGAGACACGGTAAACGGCGCCAACTGGGGCGCGCTGACGGCGGTGGGGACACTTACGGTTCTCCCAGTGGTGGTCTTTGCGCTTCTGGTCCAGAAGTGGCTCATTCAAGGCCTCGCCGACGGCGCGACCAAGGGATAACCAGGATGAAGTTCATGATAGTAAACGCCCGGAAGATTGCCCGATGACGAAGCCTGCGATCTTCCTTTCCAAGACGGACCTCGCCCGCCGGCATATCGAAGGGCTGATCATCTCGCGCCAAGTGAAGCCGGGCGACCGCATCACCACGCGGGAGGTATCCGAAGCGTTGGGCATTAGCGAGACACCGATCCGCGAGGCAATCCGCAGCCTTGCCTCCGAGGGCTGGCTGGAAGTGCAGACGCATGTGGGCGCGGTGGTGGCGAGTGCGGGCAGCGAGCAGCTGCGCGAGATCTATGCGCTGCGCGGGTTGATCGGCTCGCTTGCCATCGAGCTTGGCAGTGCCAGCTTCAACGCGGAGCGGCTGGCGGCGCTTGACGCCAACATCGCCGAAGCGACGGCAGCCGTCGATGCCCAGGACACGACGCGGTATACGCAGACCAACCACGAGTTCCATGTGCTCTTGAGCGACACGCCGCAGTCGCAATGGTGCCTGCGCATGCTGGTCAACATGAGCGCGATGACGTCGGCGCACTATGGCTTCAACCTGCTGCCTGAACGCATGGCTGCCTCGCTTGCCGAACACAAGGCGATTCGCGATGCACTGCGCGCCGGCAATTTCGAGGCTGCCGCGTCGTTGATCAAGCTGCACGAGCGGTCCGCTTATGAAACCATCGCAAGCGCGCTTGCAGAAGACAATGAAGTCCGGGCCCTAGGCACGGGCTGACAATAAACATCGTAGCGGGTGCCGGCCTTGAGGAGGGCCGCGCTGGCGACAGACGATGGGGAGAGAGTAAACGCATGAGCACAGTTGCTATCCGCAACGTTCACAAGTCCTACGGGGCGCTGCCGGTCATCCACGGTGTATCCCTCGACATTTCCGATGGCGAGTTCGTGGCCCTGGTGGGTCCCTCCGGCTGTGGCAAGTCCACGCTTCTGCGGATGATCGCGGGGCTGGAGGACATCACCGCGGGTGACATCGTCATCGCGGACCGGGTCGTCAACGACATCGCACCCAAGGATCGGGACATCGCCATGGTGTTCCAGAACTACGCTCTCTATCCACATATGAACGTGCGCCAGAACATGGGGTTCGCGCTGCGCCAGCGGAACATTCCACGTGACGAGATCGACCGACGCGTTATGAACGCCGCGCGCATACTTGGCCTTGAGCAGCTGCTCGACCGCAAGCCGCGTGCACTCTCCGGCGGCCAGCGCCAGCGCGTCGCCATGGGCCGGGCTATCGTGCGTGACCCGAACGTCTTCCTGTTTGACGAACCGCTTTCGAACCTCGACGCAAAGCTGCGGGTGCAGATGCGCTCGGAACTCAAGGAACTGCACCAGCGCCTTGGCGTCACCACCGTCTATGTCACGCACGACCAGATCGAGGCGATGACGCTCGCCGACCGGGTCGTGGTCATGAATGGCGGCATCGTGGAGCAGATGGGACCGCCACTGGAACTCTACGACAAGCCGATGAGCCTGTTCGTCGCGGCCTTCATCGGCTCGCCGCCGATGAATTTCCTGGAGGGATTGCTCAACACACCCAATGCACTCATCCTCGATGACGGCACCGAGGTGGCGCTGCCATCACCGGTTACCGGCAACGGGCGCACCACGATTGGCGTCAGGCCTGAGCACCTTTTCCTCACGGATGCCGGATGGCCTGCCGTGGTCTCGGTCATTGAGCCGACCGGTTCTGAAACGCAGATCACCGCACGTTTGGGCGACTATGTCATTCGCGTCCTTATCCGCGGCCGAACCGATGTGCAGCCCGGCGAGACAATCCATGTTTCGGCCAAGCCCGCCGACATCCACGTGTTCGACACGGCCTCCGGAAGGCGACGCGAGACGGTTACGACGTAAGACGACAGCGATGCACAGCTCGCTATTCAAATTCAAGAACAGGCATTGAAGGTCATGAGAAACAAAGCAAGAATTGCCGAAGTAAAGACGCTCTCCTGTAGCAATTCCTTCCGCAACTACCACTTCCTGAAGATTACGACAGAGGATGGAACTGTCGGCTGGAGCGAGTTCGACGAGAATTTCGGTTCGCCAGGTGTTGCTTATATCATCAATGAACTCAGCCATCGGCTGATCGGCCAAAGCGTTTTGCTGCACGAGCACATCCGCGAGGACCTGAGCGATGTGACACGTCCTGCGCTCAGTGGCGTGATCGCTCAGGCTATCGGCGCGATGGAAAACGCGCTGCTCGACGCCAAGGCGAAGATCATGGACGTTCCGGCCCATGTGCTGCTCGGCGGCATGGTGCGCGACAAGATCCGCGTTTACTGGTCCCACTGCGTTGCCTATCGCATGCGGACCGAGCATTTCTCACCGCCGATCCATGATGCGGATGGCGTGCGCCAGATCGCCAATGACGTGCGTAATGACGGTTTCACGGCGCTGAAGACAAACATCTTCGAATACGACGAGAACGACAGGATTTCCGCCTGGGCGCCGGGGTTCGGCCGTCCGCATGACCTGTCGCGCAATGTCGAGCGCAAGACGCGCCAGGATCTGCGCCGGCATCTGGAAATCATGCGCGAGTCCGCCGGTCCCGACATCGACATCCTCCTTGATCTCAACTTCAATGCGCGCACGGATGGCTATCTGGAGATGATCCGTGAGATCAACGATCTCGACATTTTCTGGGTGGAGCTCGATACGCTCGACCCAAAGGCGCTGGCTTATATTCGCTCGAAGAGCAATCATCCGATCGCTTCCTGCGAGACGCTTCTCGGCCTGCAGCAGTTCCTGCCATTCTTCCAGAACCAGGCCGTTGATGTCGCGATCATCGATACACCCTGGAACGGTGTCTGGCAGTCGCTGAAGATTGCCGCTGCCGCAGCAGCTTACGAAGTGAGTGTCGCGCCGCACAACTTCTATGGCCATCTCTGCACCATGATGAATGCGCATTTCAGCGCGGTGGTGCCGAACGTGAGGATCATGGAAACTGATATCGACCGTATATCCTGGGATGCGGAAGTGTTTACCCATGCGCCGGTGTACAAAGACGGCTACCTGATCCTGCCGGACCGCCCGGGCTGGGGTACAGAGCCGAACGAGGAGGCGCTGAAGAAATATCCGCCGCTTGCCAAGACCGGTCTCATCAACCGCACGGCGACGCCGCGTCTGGAATTCTGACCAGTCGCCTGGTGGGCAGAGGTTCTGCATGATCATGAATGAAACGGTCGACGTGCTGATCATTGGCGGTGGCGCTTCGGGTGCCGCCGTCGCGTGGAGCCTCGCCGACACGCGGATGCGCATAGTCTGCCTGGAGCAGGGCGATTGGCAGGAGCCGTCGCGCTATCCGAGCACCGGTCTGGATTGGGAGAACAGGCAGTTCGGCGACTATGCCATCAGCCCGAACCGCCGTAAGGGGAAGGCCGACTATCCGATCAACGACGACGAGTCTCCGATCAAGGTCGCCAATTTCAATGGCGTTGGCGGTGGCACCATCCTCTATGCCGGGCACTTTCCGCGCATGCATCCTTCCGACTTCCGGGTGCGTTCGCTGGACGGCGTGGCCGACGACTGGCCGATCGACTACTGGAAGCTGGAGCCTTTTTTCGCGATCAACGACCGCATGATGGGCGTGGCCTCGCTTGCTGGCGACCCCGCTTACCCCAACAAGGAGGCGGTGATGCCGCCTTTGCCGCTTGGGCGCACCGGCGAACGCCTTGGCCGGGCCATGAATGAGCTCGGCTGGCATTGGTGGCCTTCCGACAGTGCGATCACGTCGCAGGAATATCAGGGCCGCGCGCCCTGCATCAATCTTGGTCATTGCGGCCATGGCTGCGCGCAGGGAGCCAAGTCCAGCACCGACATCACCTACTGGCAGGAAGCGATCCGCAACCGCGTCGAGCTGCGCACCAATTGCCGCGTCAGCCGGATCGAAACAAACGACGACCGGATGGCGACGGGTGCATGGTATTTCAATGGCGATGGCGAGGAAGTCTTTCAGCCAGCCGAGATCGTCATCATGGCGTGCAATGGCATCGGCACGCCGCGCATTCTCTTGAACTCGGCTTCAGAGCGGTTTCCCAGCGGACTTGCCAACTCGAGCGGGCAGGTGGGGCGCAACCTGATGTTCCATCCCTACGGGCTTGCGCGCGGTACGTTTGACGAGAAGCTCGACGCATATCGCGGCTCACGCGTGTTCATGTGGTCGATGCAGTTCTACGAGACGGATCGGGCCAACGATTTCAAGCGCGGCTACTGCTATCAGTTTACGCGCGGATTCAGCCCGGCGATCACGGCAATCAACGGCATGGGCGATGGCCTGCTGCCATGGGGCGAGGGGCATCACGCGGCCTATCGCGACCTGTTCGAGCGGCAGGCGGGCATGGTGTCGGTCTGTGAGGATTTGCCGGAGGAGATCAACCGCGTCACGCTGGACCCCGCGCTCAAGGACGCGAACGGCATACCCGCGCCGAAGATCACCTATCGGCTGGGCGAGAACACGCTGAAGATGCTCGACCATTCGCTGGCGCGTGCGACCGACATCCTCACCGTGGCCGGTGCGAAGGATATCGTCACTCGTGCGCCGCTGCCCTATGCGGGCTGGCATCTGCTTGGCACCGCCCGCATGGGCGATGATCCGCGCAATTCGGTAGTCAATAGCTGGGGCCGCAGCCATGATGTGAAGAACCTCTTCATCGTGGATGGCAGTGTGTTTGTCACGTCCGGCGGGGTGAACCCGACATCGACTATCCAGGCGATCGCTCTCTACATCGCCGACCAGATCAAGGAGCGTCTTCATGACCTCTTCGCCTGAAGCTGCTTCGCTCACGGTCTCGGACAGTCAGGTTGCCTGCCTCGCCTGCATCGCAGGCCACATGATTCCGGCGAGTTCGGAGTTTGGCGTGCCTGCAGCCAACGATCCCGTCATCCTCCAGGATATTCTCTCGATCATCGACCACCGCGACCATGGGGCGGTAGTGTCCCTACTTGCGAGCGTGGACGACGCGGCAGGCGGCTCTCTATGCGCCGTTGGAACTGCCGACCAGGCGGCACTTCTGGCCAGGCTCCGGGCGGACCGGCCGGGCTTTTTCGCCGTGATCGAGAGCATCGTCGCCCGCGCCTACTACCGCGACTCACGCGTGCTTGCGTCGATTGGCGTGGAACACCGTCCGCCGTTCCCAAAAGGTTATGAAGTGGAGCAGGGCAACTGGTCGCTGCTTGATCCTGTGTGCGAGCGCGGCAAGATCTATCGGGACGCGTAGCGCATCCGATCAAAACGTGGTTCGAATATTAAAGGAAGGGTTGGCTGGGGAACCTGGATACTCATCCAGTCCAGTGCTAAGGACATATAATCGTTGACTTTCAACGAGTTGCTGGCAATCTAGAGGTACGCAATAGAGGTACGCATTGGGGTGCGAACAGCGGTGGCGCGGATAGATCGTAGCTATTTGGAAAGGATGAATGGTGGCCGCTGGAGGGTCGTGGTGTCCGTGCCCAGTGATCTCCAGAAACAGGTTGGAAAGACGAAGCTCAAGGAAGCCCTTCCTACGGATAGCCTCGTAACAGCTAACCAACTCAAGCACCCGGTGATCGCGAGGCTCAAGGCCACGATTGATCGCTACCGTAGTGCATCTCCCTCTGACAGCTTGACACATGAAGCATTGGCGCTTCGCCAAGTGCTCCTACAGACAGACCGCACTTCGGAACCCCATGAGTATGGGGATTATGATGCCATATCTGACGCTATCGTGCTCCGCGCGGAGGAAATTGCTGGCCCGCCAGTGACCACCGAGGACGGCGACCCTGTATTCAGTCCTGACCGTGAAGCGCGCGCCGCAACCTTCGCTGACATCGCCTTTGGCCGGGTCACACCTCTGGATACCCCTATGGAGGCGTTTCTGGCCGAGAAGAAGAAGTGGAACGCCCGGACTACAGCCGACTTCGAGCGGGCATTTGGCTACCTCAAGGCTTGGATGGTCTCGAAATCTTACGCCCCTACCGTGGAGGCGTTGACGAAGCGGGTGGCGGGAGAGTTTGTGAGTGGCCGGCTCGTTGAAGGTGGACTGGCTGGCGCGACCATCAACAAATATCTGTCTGGCCTGTCCGGCTATTGGGAATGGCTTATCAAAAAGGGTTACGCAGAAACCAACGTCTGGAAGGGGCAGCGCGTCGAGAAGAAGCGGCACGTTGACGAAGAAGAAGAGATGCGGCCATTCACCGCTGACGAACTCGACAAACTCTTCACAGGACAGCCAAGGCGAACTTTCGTCTATGATGCGATGGCAATTGCTGCGCTCACGGGTGCTAGGCTGGGGGTGATCGTCTCGCTCAAAGTGCGCGACTGTGAAGGCGATAACTTTCGTTTCGCCCGAGCCAAGCGCGAGAAGCGATCACGCCTAGTACCAATCCACCCTGACTTGCGAGGATTGGTCTATGCGCGGACACGCGGAAAGAAGCCCGATGATGATCTGTTTCCAGAACTTCCGCCTCTCGGTCCGAATGACGATCCACGGAGAGAGCGGGGACAGCCGCTTACCAAATCGTTCAACGCCTACCGCAATTCGTTGGGGGTGGATGACCCCCGGCCATCGGATGGACGGTCCCGTGTAGTTTTCCATTCCTTCCGTCGCTGGTTTATTTCGAGTGCGAGCGATGCGCTTAACAACGGAGCAACGGGATATTCGCCTTGGACCATCGCGGAGGTGGTAGCGCATTCGCAAGACGACATGCCGCTGGACATGACCATGGGTCATTACAAGGCCCCAGATGAGGCAAAGGCGCGCCGAGCTTGCGTCGAGGCCGTCCAGCTTCCGCCCAAAGCGAGAGAGGCTTTGCTGGTGCGTTACCCTGTGCCATCGGAACTGCGGGGCATCGCGGCAGATGAAAATCCACCCCTACCCAAGCAACCCTAGAGAAACCCCTTAGCGGACGCATGGGCGAACCATCCATTGCGCTGGCGCTTTCTGGCAATCCCTATGCGTCCCCCTTGGGGGGCTTCCCCTGCCGCCCATCGCGGGCGGTTCCATCATCATCACCACGAACACAATGGAGGTATTCAATGGGTGATGTTCATCATCGTCTTGTCCCCTCGGCTCCGGTCAAGGTGGCCGACCTTGGCCGCGTCATTCGGGACGCTATGGCGGACGCTGTAGGACGCCATGTCGATTTCTTTCATGACGGATGGAAGCCAAGGGGTCTGTTCCTGCGCCTGCCGTTCACCAGTATCAGCATGTGGCTAGAATGGTCGCCAGTCTCGGTCGGATGGGGATATGCAGCCAATCCCCCAAGGGACCGGGAGGTTTATCTTGGGCATGTCAGGGGCGTGGTTTCGGTCGGGTAGATAGATGGTTTCCCTGCAATAGGTTTTTCGTGCTGCGGTGATAACCGTAGAAAGGCGTTGACGGGGATGGGTAGTAATCCCTCGCCTTGTCACGCTCACGCGCCCACGGTCACCCCCGCAGCACGCTATGGCTGTTTTGCCGCGCGCTCTTGGTTCAACTCGAACAAGCGCGCCAAGATTTCGTCATCTGACAGATCGGCAGGCCAGCCATAGGCCGCCGCTACGGCCTCATCCAGCGCCTTGTGGGCATTTTGGAGCCACGCAGGGCATTCATTGTAGAGATTAGTCAGGGTCCGCTTCTTGAGCTTCTGTGCGGCTTCCTCGTTGATCGGCAGGATACGGTCAGGGTAGCCGGGGACCACCTCCGGCTCCCGCTTCACTAGGTCGGGCGGGTTCAACCAGTTTTCCCGAAGCTCGTTGAGACGCGCTGCCGCCCCAGCGATGGTGATAGCACGAGGGTCATCGGCATAGTCGGCAGCCGGAATATCCGGAGTGAGTCCCTCGGGGAACGGAAAGGTCTCGAAGGTAGTCGTGGGGGTGTAAGCTGGGCGATCTTCCAGCGTTGAACCAGCTCTACCCGCCCACAAAAGATGAAATTTCGATTGCGCGACGCCGAACGTAGTGAAGTCAGATCGGGCAATTACTGCCAATGCGCCATCGGGCACCACGCGACTATCGATGAAACGGAAAAGCCGGTGTTTTGAAACACTGGGGGTTGCAATATACCGCTCAAGCTGTGCAATCGCGCGCCGCATTTCTGGTCGTGGCCAGTAATATACCCACCACTGCTCGTTGGCTCTGGCCTCCCGCTTCCCGACGCGAGCCGGTCTTACATGCGCATCGAGATACGCAAAAGGGGCTTCATACAAAGCAACATCGGCAAGACTTCGGTCCCATCCAAAATCAATGATCCAGCGGCCTTGCGATCTACGTATAACATCAAAACCGCTTGCCCAAGGATGCATGACGTCTGTATTGGAACGACCGTTTGGATTAATAGGCAAGCGAAGCCACTGCCTTGCTAGTTCACCGTCTACATCAAAGCTCCCCACGCGTTTGATACCCTGAAAAGCAATACCTGCATTCTCACGAAGCGGAGTAACCCGAGATAAATCCACACTACCTGAAGAAAGGTTATCGTATATCTCAGAGACAAGCATACCGTTCAGCATGATGTCCTCAGTGGGGAAGTCTTTTCTCTCGAAGCACACCAAATCTACCATTACGGCGGCACCGTCCACAGTCCACGGTTGATCGGTCCATGCTGAAAAAATGCGAGCAGTCTTTCGGATGGCCGCAAGGATATGTCGATTAGACGCCTGCTTGATAGAATTGGTTGCAACTAGACCGACACGATCTGTTTCGCCGGTGATAATTTTTCCGTGAGCTTTGGCAAACCAATAACTGACAAGATCGGCTCGGCCCTTTAAGCGATCAGAAAACAAACCTCTCAGATGCAATGTATAGCTTGTTCCCAAGACCACCCGCATCTTCTTGTCCCCAAGGAACGGCGGGTTTCCAATGATAACGTCCGCATTCGGCCAGCTAGCCTCAACCCACGCTCCACCCTCTTCGCCGTTTCCAAGCTGCCATGTCATCAGCGCATCACGACATTCGATGGTCGCCAGAGGTTTCAGAATTGGGCTCCCACTCGCCGCAAAGCCGTTCTTCAACATCCATTGGATTTCACCTATCCAAACCGACACGCGGGCAAGTTCAGCTGCAAAGGGGTTGATCTCGATACCCTTAACCACCTCCGGGCCAATCCTTGGAAACCCCCTCGGCAGCCCCAATGCCTCCGCTTCGACCTGCGCGCGATGCTCCAAATCCTTGAGAGCCAGCAAAGCAAGATACAGGAAGTTGCCGGAACCGCAGGCAGGGTCGAGAACGCGATAGTCGGCAAGGCGCTGGAGGTGAGCGTCAAGTACGGCCTGCGCCTGATTAATGGAGCGAGTGCGTGTTCCCCCTTTGGCGGCTGCGGCCTTTTCCATGTGGCCGGATATCTCTGCCTTGGCCTTCTCCCATTCCGCCGTCAGCGGTTCTACGATGACCGGGTTGACGATCATCATGATCTTCTCGCGGTCGGTGTAGTGTGCGCCAAGCTGGCTGCGTTTGTCGGGGTCGAGGCCACGCTCGAACAGGGTGCCGAGAATAGAGGGGTCTATGTCTCCCCAATATTGCTTGGCCGCGCGGTGGACGATGCTGATTTCATCTTTGCTCAGCGAGAAAACGAGGTCGTCGTTGAAAAGCCCGCCGTTGAACCATTCGACCTTTTCGAAGCCGACACGTCCGCCTGACTTCATGGCAGTGAAGAGGTCACGGGCGAAGCTCTCGAACTCAGATGGATCTTCGAGTGCCCGTTCCAGCATCCGAGTGAACATATTGTCGGGCAGCAACTTCACGTCTTCCGCGAACATGCAGAAGACCAGCCGATTGATGAAATGAGCAACCTGTTCGGCATCGTGACCGCGTTGCCGTAACAGGCGGGCAAGCTCGGCAAACTCTCCGGCAACCTCTTCGGTCAGTTGCTGGCGGGTCTTGGATGGTCGCAACGCCTCCGGGTCAGACAGTGCCGCCTTCAACCATCCCCGTTTCTCGGGGTCGCCAAGATCAGCAATGGCAATCTCATAGACCTTGGAGACGGAGTTGGTCCAGTTGGTGTGAATGCGGATGGTCGTTCCGATGTCGGAGACGATCAACAGAGGCGGATTATCTAGCGCGATGGCGTAGCGTTGGAGCTGCGCAAAGGCCGTGTCTAGGTTCGCCTTGGTGCCCTTGTACTCCCAACCAAAGTGTCCGCGTTTGAACACATCTGCGAAACCGTTGCCACCCGTAGTCTTCGATGCGCCAACCTCGAAACCGTAATCCTTGCCGGTCGGGTCAACATCGGCAGGGGTCGGCTCATCCAGCATTCGGCATAGATCAAGGAAATGCTCTTGTGCCGCAGCGCGTTCTTTGAGTGCCGAGTTCAGCCATTTGGATATAAACTGTTGTGGCGTCATATATTATCAGCGCCCCCTCACGCAGAAACTTGCGGACACCATATGCCGAGCGGTTGATTCGCGACAAGGACAGTAGGGGGGCCAGATCAAGCCGGTCTCAACGGTTTACGTCTGTTTTCTTCGCTGCGGTAGAGACCGTAGAGCGTCAATCGCCCGTCTCTAGGTGTTTCCTCCCTGTTTTACGTCCGTTCGTTTCTACGGTCCCTACGGGTGCGAAAAGATCGAACCCCAATTACCCCCCACAATAGGAGGAGGCCCCCTAGGTTTGCATATAGCTTATCTCCGTAGGTTAGCTTTAGGCTTCCCTTATGGAAGCCAATAGCTGCGTCCTAGGCCATTCCCTTCATCATCATCTTCCATCAATCCTTTCTGTAAGGCTTAAACCGAAGCCTTCTGCCAAGCTCTGACCAAGAGGCTTGCAAGGATGATGATCGCTGTTCTCGTCCGAAGACTAACCGTTCCGGTTTCTGGTCTTCATTCTTCAAAACATCCCAGCCGCTTTGCCCGGTGCCTCTGGCCCGTGGTCGTCGGCATGCGACAACCGCAAGGAACCCACATCATGCTGGTCATCAACATTGCGAACAACGATAGAGGCCGCAGCTTCACCGCCACCTGCGATGGCATCAGCAAAACCCATTCCCGTAAAGACCCGATACCCACGTTGTGCCGGAGGCTGATAGATCGTGGTCATTCTCCCCACACGATGGTCATGGTGGTTCGTGGAACAACCCCGATCTTCAAACCCCGGTCGCTTGGCGCATGGGCGGCCTATGATATTGTAGATGACGATAATCGTGGTCTCATCCGCAGGCGCTACAGGCCCTTGCCTGACTTCTCGGGTGATGCTGATATCGCAAGGAAGCCCAATGCGCAGTCGCGCCTCTGCAAGGAAGCGGCCTGAATGTACCCACAGGGTCACGGTGTTAAAGCCGTGGCCCTGTTTTTTCGCGGTCAACACCATCCGTTTCTTGGTTCGGTGAGTACCCAGCGAGAACGTTCATTCTTCCCGCTGCGGTAGGGGCCATGGAGGGGCGTTGTGGGTTCCTTAAGGGAATCTCTATGGACGCCGCATAAAGCCTCTCGTCGGTCGCCACAGGCGCGGGGAATGGATATCCCATGTGAGATGGGACCGGCTTGTTTTTGGACAAAAATTCGAGCCGCCATCGCAATTATAGGATAACGGCGGTTCCCCCCTCTGCCCCCGATTTTTTGGCGTTTTGCCGGGACCATGTTGCCGGGAGAACATGCCCCCAATTTTGGGGGTGTCCCCATCGTCCACAGCAAGGACGGCCAAGTCTTCGCCAACAGCCGGGACGTGGCGGAGTTCTTTGGGAAGCAGCACATGCACGTCCTTCGTGACATTGACGCCCTGATTGAAAGTGCGCCGGAGGCATCATCCAATTTTGGATTATGCCCCTATCAGGCCGTGGCGGAGTTCTTTGGGAAGGAACACTTCAACGTTCTTCGCGACACCCGCAACTTGGAGATGCCATCAGATTTGAAGGCACCCT
>Ga0182739_1003912_pt1 | contig 12653 bp, 13 predicted proteins | sample eDN5th30CBELigBY_FD_128873 | JGI IMG/M metagenome (GOLD analysis project Ga0182739, IMG submission 128873) | Enriched backyard soil microbial communities from Emeryville, California, USA - eDNA 5th pass 30_C BE-Lig BY (version 2) (version 2) | ecosystem: Environmental > Terrestrial > Soil >... | reverse complement strand
GAGCTGTTCCCGACGTCTGCAGTGTTCCGCTCGGGCCTGGCCGCATTCACCAAAATCTTCGCCGACCAATTCGCCGGGGACAACGTGAGGATCAACAACGTCCTCCCCGGCTGGATCGACAGCCTGCCGGCCACCGAACAGCGCCGCGACAGCGTGCCGCTCAAACGCTATGGCACCCGCGAGGAAATCGCCGCCACCATCGCGTTCCTCGCCAGCGAAGGCGCTGCCTACATCACCGGGCAGAACATCAAAGTCGATGGCGGCGTCACACGTAGCGTTTGATTGCCCGTTGGCCGCAGCATACGCAACGGCGACCCCCACCTCCTTCGAAGCTATCGGTCAGCGTCACCCTTGCTGGCCGGCGGCGGGTATTAGGTTAGCGAGACGGCGTGCCCATCTGCTGCTGATGCTGCATCATCTGATCCATCATCATCTGTTGCATTCCCATGTATCTGTCCATCATGTATTGGTGCTGCCTCATCTGCTCAGGCGTCATTCCGGCGTAATGGCTGCCCATCTGCCCCCAGCCCATCATGTGGCCGCTCCCCATCATGCGACCGCCCATCATGCCGCCGCAGCACCCCATCATTCCCTTCATCATGAGCATTCCTTGCTGCATCATCGCCTGGTGATCTTGCATGAGTTTCTGGCGCTGGACTGGATCGGTAGTTTTGTGGATAAGGCTCATTTGATCCTGCATTTTTTTCAGATTTTCTTGAGCCTTCGCCATCTCCTGATCAAATTGCTCAATGTTCATCGACTGTTGAGTCGGCTCGGCGGCGCTGGAGGCCTGCTGGGCAAGGGTTAGAGCAGGAAAAAGAACACCCGCCAAAGCCAGGGCGACGAGTTTGGATGCTGTCATGGTTCAGATCCTTATAGGGAATGGCGGGCAGGGAATGGAACGTTGCTGTTAAGTATAGGCCTCGATTAAGGACGCAAACTGGTGCACGTTGAAAGGTGTCGCTGACACCTAAGCAAGTCGTGAGGGGCGCGCGCAAACATTCATGGGCTACCGGCGCAAAGTTAAATAATGCGCCATCACCCAAACACTGTGTGTCGACAAGGGTTGTGCCGGCGGCGCCGATGGCAATCCAAACCGCCTCTTCGCGTGGAACGGCCCAACCTTCTGCCGTTCATGCTCGCCCCTGGCTTCATTTTTTAACGCGGGAGGATCGCCAAGAAGACCTCATGCGCATCATCAGGCGTAACTCAACCAAGCCGATGCGGCTTCGCCAGCGTCATTTCCACGCATCAAGACCGCCAGTAGGGTTCTCAGCTTTGCTTTTGAAAAACTCTCGTAAATGATCAACAAAATAAGCGACTTTCGCAGATAAATTCAGGCGTTCTAAATAGACAGCGTAAATGTCTGCCGGCTCGGTCTCATAATCGTTCAAGACTTCCACAAGCTGACCTGTACGTAGATAACCGGCCAGGTTCCATTCCGCTCGCATCAATATCCCATGCCCGTCCAGCGCCCAAGTCAACGCTACCTCTCCATCGTTAGTACTCAAGCTCCCGTGGACCTTGATGGCGTCGAACTGTTTGCCTTTAGACATACGCCATATCCCGAATGCGGATTCATTTTGACGCAACACGATACAGTTGTGCCGGACCAGGTCTTTTGCCGTCTCAGGAGTTCCGTGGGTACGTAAGTACTCAGGGCTTGCACACAAACGTCGGCGATTAACCGCTATTTTCCTGGCAATGAGCCTTGAATCAGGCAGCTCACCAAAACGGATCGCCACGTCAATTGCGTCATCAGGGAGATGGATAGGCCGGTCCGTCAGGTGAAGCTGAACTTCAACCTCTGGATAGCGCTTGGCGAAGAGTGAGATGGCTGGCCCTACATGGGTGCGGCCGAAGCCCAGCGGTGCATTCACGCGCAACAAACCCTTTGGCTCGGCCCTGCTGCTGGATACCTGCCGCTCCATCTCCTCGATCTCACCGAGAATGCGTTTTGCATTGATCAGGTACGTCTCACCTTCGGCCGTGAGGCTGATGCTGCGCGTCGTTCGGTTCAACAAACGAACGCCAAGACGCTTCTCCAATTGCGCAAGCCGCTTGGTTACAGCGGGGGGAGTGAGGTTCAGCTCACGGGCTGTCGCTGCCAGGCTGCCAGCCGCCACCAACTGGCTGAAAAAAGCAAGTTCCGACACAGGATTCATAATTAACCTCAAGGAAATAATGTCTTGAATCTGAGTCTATTACACCACTCAGAAAAAACCATTACCTTAGGCCTGCCTGATTAACCACAAAAACGCTGGGCTATTTAGCTTTGCCGGTCTTGCCTGTCTGCCGCTTAGCCCAGTCGCCACATAAATCCGACTCACAACAATAATTCGGAGACGGCAATGGCCAAACGATGGATAAGTAAGCTGTATGTGCAGGTACTGATTGGCGTCTCAATTGGGGTACTGCTAGGCGTGCTCTGGCCGGAGGTCGGCGCAGACATGAAGCCACTGGGTGATGCCTTCATCAAACTGATCAAGATGGTTTTTGCACCGATCATCTTTGCAACCGTGGTTCTCGGCATCGCCAAAATGGAAAACATGAAGGAGCTCGGCCGTGTCGGTGCCCGGGCCCTGATCTACTTCGAGGTTCTCTCCTCTTTCGCATTGGTGCTGGGCCTGATCGTTGTGAACCTGGTGCAACCTGGCCAAGGCATGAACATCGACCCTGCCACCCTGGATAGCAATGCCATCTCTACCTACACCGCTGCTGCCGTTAGCGGATCGGGCGGCTTCACCGACTTCTTGTTGCATGTAATCCCCGGCAGCGTAGTGGATGCCTTTGCCAAGAACGAAATCCTGCAGATTCTGCTGTTCTCGACCTTACTCGGCATTGCGCTGGCCAATCTAGGAGAACGCGGCAAGCCCGTAGTCGATGTGCTCGAGTCGTTTTCTCACGGCATGTTCTACATCGTCGGCATGGTGATGCGCATTGCTCCGCTGGCAGCCTGTGGCGCCATGGCTTTCACCGTCGGCAAATATGGCCTGGGCTCCATCGTTTCGCTGGGCAAGCTGATGGCAACTATGTACGTGACCTGCTTCCTGTTCGTGGTGATCGTTCTCGGCTCAATCGCTCGGATGTCTGGGTTCAGCTTGTGGAAGTTCCTCAAGTACCTGCGGGAGGAGCTGTTCACCGTATTGGGCACCAGCTCATCGGAGTCTGTTGTGCCACAAATGATGAACAAACTGGAGAAGGTCGGCGTCTCGAAACCGGTAGTAGGCCTGGTCATTCCTTCGGGGCTGACTTTCAACCCTGACGGCCAATGCATCTACTACACAATGGCGGCGATATTCATCGCGCAGGCAACCAATACCCCACTGACCCTCATGGACCAGCTGATCGTCCTGGGCGTGCTCCTGCTCACATCCAAAGGCTCTGCAGGCGTCACGGGTTCGGGCTTCATCACCCTGGCCGCAACCCTGGCCACCATGGACAACATCCCTGTAGCCGGCATGGTTCTGCTTCTTGGCGTAGACCGCTTCATGTCTGAGGCTCGCGCCATTACCAACACCATCGGCAACGCCGTGGGCACCATGGCCATCGCCAAATGGGTCGGCGCCCTCGATAGCACCAGGATGAATCAGGTCTTGGATGGCCAAGCGGTGGGCGAGCCAGAAAAAAACGAATCACTGCCTTCGGCTACCAAGCCTGCCATTGACTCTGACCCAAAAAACCTTGTGATGCACTGAGGAAGTAAACATGGAAACCGTAGACAAAGAAGCCGCTGTGGAATCGCTGACCGACGTCTTGGCGAAGTTCACCGCCTACATCGGCAAGCGCCTGCCCAAGGATGTAAAAGAAAAGACCGCCAAGCTGCGCGCAGCGGAAACCAACCCGCTGGCCATCGCCGTCTACGACTCGATGGCCGACAACCAGGATTACGCTGACAAGTTGAACCGCCCCAGCTGTCAGGATACCGGTGTGATCCAGTATTTCATTTCCGCCGGTGCACGCTTCCCGCTGCTGGGCGAAATGGAGGGCATCCTCGAGAACGCCACCAAGGAGGCGACCATCAAGGGCCCGCTACGCCACAACGCAGTTGAAACCTTCATCGAAAAGAACACCGGCACCAACACCGGCTCGAAGATCCCGTGGCTGGACTGGGAAATCATCCCCGATGCCGACTACGCCATTGTCGATGTGTACATGGCGGGTGGTGGCTGTACGTTGCCGGGCTCGGCCAAGGTGCTGATGCCAGGGCAAGGCTACGAAGGGGTCACAGAGTTCGTCTTCGATGTCATCACCTCCCGCGGTGTCAACGCTTGCCCGCCTTTGCTGGTAGGCGTGGGTGTATCGACCTCGGTCGAGACCGCGGCACGCCTTTCGAAAAAGGCCATCCTGCGCGAAGTGGATTCCAGCCATCCCAACGAAAGTGCAGCGATGATGGAGAAGCTGCTGGAGGAAGGCCTGAACGAAATCGGCATTGGCCCCCAGGGTTTGACGGGCAACAGCAGCGTGATGGGCGTGAACATCGAATCGTCGGCCCGACACCCCTCGACCATCGGCGTCGCGGTATCGACAGGTTGCTGGGCGCACCGCCGCGGCAAGATCCGCATCAATGCCGACCTCACTTATGACATCCTCTCCCATGAAGGCGTAGCACTGTGAAAAAGATCCTGACCACTCCAATAAGTGACGAAGATTTGGCAAGCCTGAACGTTGGCGACGTGGTTTACCTCACTGGCCAGTTGGTGACTTGCCGAGACGTTGCACATCGCCGGCTTATCGAATTAGGCCGGGAGCTTCCTGTAAATCTTCGCGGCGGCGCGATCTTTCACGCAGGCCCCATCGTCAAGAGAAAGGACGATGGCAGCTTTGAAATGGTGTCGATCGGCCCGACGACTAGCATGCGCATGGAAAAGTTCGAGAAACAGTTCATTGAGCAAACTGGGGTAAAGCTGATCGTCGGCAAAGGCGGCATGGGCCCGGAAACCACCACGGGCTGCCTTGAGAACAAGGCGGTGCATGCAGTGTTTCCAGGCGGCTGTGCAGTCTTGGCAGCGACCCAGGTGGAAGAGATCGAACGCGCCGAATGGCAGGACTTGGGCATGCCGGAAACGCTATGGGTCAACCGTGTACGAGAGTTCGGCCCGCTGATCATTTCTATCGACACCAAGGGCAATAACCTGTTCGAGCAGAACAGAGCCCGGTTCAATGAACGCAAAGGCGCGGTGATCGAGAAGATCAATAGCCAAGTACGGTTCATCAAATAAGCGAATGGGCGGTGAAGGTGATCAACTCCACCGCCCAACACCGCCATCCCCTGCCCTCTCAACGTACTCGCTGAACGTCCAAAGTAGTGGAACGCGACGCGTCATACATCCCAAATACGCCCAGAGACAGCCATGCACAACCGCAGTCATCATCAATTGCGAAATGACTTCCGTGTTCTTCTCAACGGTCACGCTTGCCTGAGTACCGCTTCGGTTTTTGACCCTTTATCCGCACGCATCGCTTCGGATCTCGGCTTCGAAGTTGGCATACTGGGCGGCTCTGTTGCCTCCCTGCAAGTGTTGGGTGCTCCTGACATCGCTTTAATCACCCTTAGTGAATTCGCCGAACAGGCCACCCGAATTGGCCGCGTGGCTAGCCTTCCGATAATTGCTGACGCTGATCATGGATATGGTAACGCCCTTAACGCCATGAGGACTGTTGTCGAGCTAGAACGGGCTGGGGTTGCAGCACTCACCATCGAAGATACCCTCCTGCCTGCCCGTTTTGGCAGCGGTGCCCTGGAGCTGATCAGCACCGAAGAAGCCACCGGTAAACTGCGCGCGGCGCAAGAAGCAAGGATTGATAGCTCACTCGCCATCATCGCCAGAACCCACGCTGGTGTGCAGCCGCTACAGGACGTTATCCGTAGAACCAGGGAATTCGAGCGATCGGGTGCCGATGCGGTGTGCCTCGTTGGTGTGAAGGATGTTCATGAACTCGCCGCCATCGCCGATGGATTGACCCTTCCAGTGATGCTAATCACCTATGGCAACAGCGAGCTTCGGGATGCACCTGGCCTGGCAGAACTCGGCGTGCGCATCGTGGTGGATGGCCATCAAGCATACTTTGCCTCGGTTCAGGCCACCTATGAAAGCCTGCGCATACAGCGCCGTCGCCAGGTTAACGCTGACAAATCGGCCTCAACGCTCGTTGCTGGCTATTGCTTGCAAAACGAATATAAAGACTGGGCAGCAGAGTTCATGCTTTTCTCAAAGTAACAACTCAGCACTGTTGAACGCCCCTTTCCGATCCAGGCGACGGATCAATCAAGGGATGATCGCAAACCAGTCCCATCAGTGTCGGCCAAGGTCAGTTATCCCGCCATGTGTCTGGAGGCGTGTTTGCTTGCGGTAAAAGGCGTGAATAGCCCACACCACCCCTACGAACAACAAGCCTGTTCCAAGCGCTTCCATAGGAGACGGCCAGCGTTGGTTGATGAGCAGGCCCATCGTAGTTGCATAAATGGATCCGCTGGCGATCAATTGCCCGCTCAGCGCCAGCGGAAGACGCCGCGTTGCGATTGACCATGCCCAGGCACCTGCAAGGGTGGCCCCTAACCCCTGAATCAGCCCACAGACGATCAGCGCCTGAGTACCTGCCAATCCGCTCGGATAGCTAGCGAAATGAGACAGTTTCAAGTACAGCCCAACCGGGATGAACGCCAGCATTTCGACGCTGCACATGAAGATCAACATGGCTGACCACAACATGGGAGACATGCTTGGGCGTCGAGCCAAAGCACTTTCATTCAACAGACCAAAACCGGTCCAGAATGCGATTGCCAACAACGATGCAAGCAACCCAAGCAGTAACGACGCGGTCGGGAGCACTACCGCCGCACGGCTAGCATCAAACACGCTCAGATTGACCAGGCTGATGCCCAGGGCCGCCACCATCAGTGGCCCGGCAATGGCGCGCCAAGGCACGCTGGCGCTGCGCATGTTGCCGGCAATCGCGAGCACGATCGGTACTGACCCCATCATCACAGGGGGGATCACCGGCCCGGCTGCTAAAACCGCAGTGGTGATCAGGAAGAAGTAGCCAATGTATCCCAAGAAGCCCAGCAGTGCGGCGCAGGCCCAGTCACTCAGTCGCAATTGCCGCACTTCGCTGCGGTAAACGAACAGCACCAGTAGGCTACCTAACCCGGCAAAGGCATAGCTCACCACCGCCAGGTCAAAAAGGCTGTAGTCACCGACCAGCCCCGGAAAAATGTAGAGCAGTGACCAGGAAAAGGTGGCGGCAATGGCCGCTAACAGGCCCAGGGTCATACGCTCTGCTCCTGCCTCTGAATCCAGCAATGAGCTATTTGCCGGGCAGTGTCGAATACCCGCATGTCCTGGCCCATCGCGCCGCTGACAAAACTGCCTTCCAACAAGATAAACAACCCTTGGGCAACTGCGTCGGGGTCGTTTATACCGGCGCTTATGGCCAAGGCAGCAAGGTTTTCGCGTATCCCTTGCTTATGCCTGCTCACTGCTAAATGCACGGGGTGGCTAAACTGGGGGAACTCAGCCGCACTGTTAACGAACAGGCACCCGCGCTCGCTATCTTTCAAAAGAAAGCGTTCATACAGATCGAAAAAAGCGAGCATGCCACTGACTGGCTCAGGATGCCTGGCCAGGGTGCGCGCTACCTCTTCACGCCAGCGTCGGTCACGCTCCTCAAGGCAAGCCACTATCAGCGCATCCTTGGAGGGGAAATGGCTGTAGAGCGTCATTTTGGTAACACCCGCCATCGCGGCAATGGCCGTTACCCCCGTCACGTACAAACCTTGCGACAGAAACAGCTTCAGCGCGGCATCAATCAAACGCTCACGGGTATTGTCCAATTCAAGGCACTCCGGCAAAGGGACGGAGCTGACTATACTGACCGGTAAGATTCAGGCCGCATCCAGATACGACCTGAAGCATGGCCGCTACGACACAGAGCGCAGCAGCAAAACGCAGGCCTGGCCAATCAGAAACTTGCTACGCCAGCTAAGCGCCCCCTGTACTTGGGATGCGAATCTGGGCTGTGTGGCTGATCGTGCCGTCTACCCTCTTGCGAAACACCGCTTGGCCCAACGTGTCTTGGCCATGCCGGTGGCAACAGTGTTTACCGAGATCGATCCCGACCCGTGCTGACTCGCTCGTGATGATGGCCTCCAAAACAAAACACCCTGCGAAAGCTTAGCCCTCGCAGGGTGTGGGGGTGACCCGTTCATTTAGCCCGGCCTACGCTGGGCTTTCGTGCACGCTAAAGCCGGTACTGCATGGATGCGGTCAAATCATCGATCATTTTTTGAAGAAGACCCGACAGCGTTGCGGAGGCCTTTCGAATTATGATCGCCTGGCGTCGTTCGAGAGATGGCCGTGGACTTGGCCAAACCGCGAGTGTCCTTGGAGTGAGCGACACCCGAGGTGGTGGTGCCATGACCGTTGTCGCTGTTGCGCGAGCTTCCGTAATGATTGCCGCTTACCCCATGATCGCGTGTCGCCTTTCCAGCGTGATCACTTCCAAGGCCCTTCCCGCTTCCACTATGCCCTCCCATGCCACCGCCATGTCCGGCGCCGTTTCCACCGCCATGTCCGCCGCCACCGCCATGACCACCGCCGCCGCCGCCGCCGCCACCGCCACCGCCACCGCCACCGCCACCACCACCCTTGGCATAGGCGGAACTGATCGGGGAGATATCGGCGGGCAAGAATGCCGTCATCCCGAGTGCCAATGCACAAGCAAAGACAGCAACCAAAGGTTTTTTCATTTTTTGTTCGGCTCCGGAGGCGCGAGTGGGTAGCTAAAGTGCGGGTTGGACCTGACACAGACACCAAAGTTCTCGCATTCCGACAGACTGCCAGGGAAACGCTGATCACGTTTTCCCGAGCGCGTAATGAGCAACATCTCGACCGCGCCAGGCCCATTTTTCGGCCGATAGCGCAGCGTTCAACAACTACCGGCGCCCCATCCACAGGTCCGACAGCGCAAACAACGTGGTCCGTTGTGCAGTGTTCTTGACCAAGCCACGAAAGCGAGCCTTCACATAACCGAACTGGCGCTTGAGCGGACGACTGTGTCAGCACAGGTAGTCTGCCCCGTCCTGACGTGTTCGGAGAATCCTCAGCCAACCAAGCAGGGCCGAGCCCGCCAGTGCTAACAGCCCTTGAGGTTCCGCCTTGCTATTGGCGTACCCCGCCGTCAGGATGGATGCTTCATCAGGCTTAAGGAGAGAGCCGTGTTTCCCATGAACGTGTGGTTCGCCTATACCGCCGCCTGCGTGCTGTTGGTGCTGGCACCGGGCCCTGACAACGTGTTGGCCATTGGCCGCGGTCTCAGCCAGGGTAAAGTCGCAGCGGCCGTATCCGGCATGGCGTCAGGAGCAGGCATTTTGTTTCACGTTGCAGCCGCTTCGTTAGGCTTGACCCTACTGATGCAAACCTCGGTGCTCGCATTTTGGGTGATCAAGCTCATGGGTGCCGGCTATCTGCTCTGGCTAGGGATCAAGGTGCTGCGCGCTCGTAACCTCATAAGCTTTCAGCCGGCCTCCAGGCAATCGCTGCCCAGCATTTTTCTGACCGGTCTGCTTTCGGCTGCGCTCAACCCCAAGCCAGGTTTGTTCGTGCTGGCGTTCATTCCCCAGTTCGTCGACCCCGCACGCGGGTCAGTCAGCGTGCAGATGTTGGTTTACGGCGTATGGTTCGCTGCACTCACGGCATTGGGGTTTGCCTTGATGGGCATTTTCGCCACGGGACTGTCTCGCTACCTGTACCGGCGGCCACGGCTGGTGAATGGGCTGAACGTGGGCGCAGGCCTCACCTTCGTTGCGTCTGGCGTCTCGATTGCGACGTTGAGCCAGAGATAGCAAGCAGGAGAAAGCGGCGGGGCTGCGTATGAGCCCCGCGTTTCATCACGATGCTGAAGCCTCATCGGCCAGCTTCGCATGGGTGTTGAGCTCCTCGGCGATGAAGGCCGAAATCATCGCCCGATAGACCTGTTCCACCACCTCAGCCGAGGCACCGGTTTCGTCAGCCATCTCACGAACCTTCTTGATCACTTGCTCGACCCGAGCGGGTGCACGCACATCATCGGTGGTTTTCTTGAAACCCGCTGCTTGCGTTACGAGCCTTCCACGTTTGGCGAGAAGCGAAACGAGGCTGCGGTCGATTTCATCGATCCGTTGACGGACTTCGTCCAGAGAGGTGCAAGGTACATCCATTTGCTTGACTTCCTTTTCATGAGCCTGCGATGGATTGGAGCAGGCTGTCGTGGGTGATCGGGGCGTGCAGTGTAGCTTCTATGCTAGGTTCGCTTCACGCTCCTCAGAGGGGTGTAACGCCGCAGCGAGTGGCCCGCCACGATGACCGGAAATACTCGATACACCCAGGCACTATCGACTGGCAATACCTATAGATCGCAATCTGTGCAGGCCCCTCCAGCAGGCAGGGGATTTTCTTGTCAATGGGCTAGACAACGTTCTACGCTGCACCTGCTGCCGACCAAGCATTTTCAAAAGGTAACTGGCGTGATTAGAAACGTACTGCTCATGAGTGGGCTCCTGGTTTTAGCCGGCTGCGCAAACCCGTACGCCACCAGCTATAAATCTCTTTCTGATTCGGAATATATCGCCGCTAATCGAACAGCTCCCGCTCCGGCCTTACCGGTTGTGGCGTATGGTTCAAATCCCGTCCAAGATGTTCAGTCATACTATGAAAATGGCTATGAAGCACTTGGCTTCAGTATGTTCAGCGATAAATTATCGAACCAGCAAAAAGCTGTTCAACAAGGGCAGACGGTTGGTGCTGACTTAGTGGTCTACTATCAGCCCATTTATCAGCGCACGGATACAACAGCTGTCCCCTTATCACTTCCGACTCAACAAACCGTAAGCAGTTATAGCCAAGCGACCGCCTACAATAACTCTGGAGGATCTGCTACCGCTTACGGTTCCTCTTACGGAACGATTTCAGGTCAGCAATGGACTGTAGTTCCAGTCAGCCGTGACACCTATTTCCAGACTGCAACATATTACGTCAAGACAAACCAGCCGTTAGGGCTCCATTTCCGCGCGCCCACTGCTACGGAAGCTCAGGCTCTTGGTACTCAAAGGGCTGTTGTGATCACTGCGATAGTGCGCGGTTCAGCTGCTTACCAGTCAGACTTCCTTCCTGGCGATGTAATTCTTAAAGCAGATAACCTGACTGTTGACCAAATTCCAGACGCTGCAGAATTTGCACGAGCACGACGAGGAAAAACAGTTGACGTCCTGATGGTTCGTAATGGCAGCCCCATGGTGAAAAAACTCACGATGCCGTAGCTCACGCCCAGAAACTTTCCAGTCAAATAAAATTCGAAAAACCCTGAATCCCTCTCATGGAGGGATTTCAGTAGCCACTAGTGAACATTCGCAAAACGCACTGCAAAACCACTGTCACTGACTGCGAACTCACTCCCACAATTTGCGAAACTCGCACTCCAGCAGGTCGTGTCCCAGGAAGTTGTGTAACTCATCATAGCTCTGACCACTGAGTTTGCCGTTTAGCTGATCACGGCCGATAGCTTGACCTGTGGATTATCGCTGACTGCCTCAAAGGCCTCCGACTGCATGTAACGCCGCTGCAGGCACCACTCGTCGTTCTGCTCCAGCAGCATCGCGCCTACCAGTCGCGTAATCGCTGGATCGTTGGGAAAAATCCCTACGACATCGGTGCGACGCTTGATCTCGGCGTTGAGCCGCTCAAGCGGGTTGGTGCTGTGCAACTGCTGTCGATGCGCCTTGGGAAACGCCATGTGCGCCAACACTTCATCCTCGCATGGCTCATACGCCATAGGGCATAGGGCATAGGGCATAGTCCACCAGCACCTGCTGAGAGATGTCGGAATGGACCTACTCACCCAAGTAGTTGTTCTGCGTCGCTTGGTCTCGCCCAGAGGCCGAGCTTTCTCTGCCTCCACTAGGTAATGGCCGATCATCTCCTTGACCGTGTGCCATACCTGGGTGGCACGCTCGATAGCACCAGGTTCAGCCAACTTGGTTTCCCGTCGCTTCGCCCAAGCCACTGCAGCCTGTTTGCGGGCGAACGTTTGGCTCTCTTGGTAGACTGTCACCTTCTCGCGATAAATGCGGATCTGGACGAGGTAGCCAGTGCTGCCATCGGCCTTTTTACGCGTTCTGATCGTTGCCATCTGAGATTGGTACGTTGTACCAAGCGCTTGGTACAAACGCCCCAAAACCCCGAAAATTGGTACAAAACACGTTGAACGAAATGACCGCAAAATCAGGCTTGAAGCCACAACCCACGCGCCCTGAGCCGTCACGCCGCTTCAGCGTTGCCCCCATGATGGACTGGACCGACAGACATTGCCGGTTCTTCCTGCGCCTGCTCTCCCGGCAAACCCTGCTCTACACCGAAATGGTCACCACCGGTGCCCTGCTGCACAACGACGCTCACCGTTTCCTGCGTCACGATGCTTCTGAGCACCCGTTGGCCCTCCAACTGGGCGGCAGTGTGCCGGCCGACCTGGCCGCGTGTGCGCGCCTGGCTGAAGAAGCGGGCTACGATGAGGTCAACCTCAACGTTGGCTGCCCGAGCGACCGGGTGCAGAACAACATGATCGGCGCATGCCTGATGGCTCACCCGGCGCTGGTGGCCGACTGCGTGAAGGCCATGCGT
>Ga0182739_1003911_pt1 | contig 12658 bp, 9 predicted proteins | sample eDN5th30CBELigBY_FD_128873 | JGI IMG/M metagenome (GOLD analysis project Ga0182739, IMG submission 128873) | Enriched backyard soil microbial communities from Emeryville, California, USA - eDNA 5th pass 30_C BE-Lig BY (version 2) (version 2) | ecosystem: Environmental > Terrestrial > Soil >... | reverse complement strand
GGGATGGGCTGACGCCGCAGGGTGCTGTGGAACCCCCCGAGATCCCACAGCTTCTCTACGGCTACCGACGCCCACAATGCAAGGAACGCTAACCTGATAATACCTAATATGATGGATTTCTTTTCCATAACCATTGCTTTTTCTTGATCGTACGCATCCGTTCTGCAACAAGTCGCTGCATATCCACTACCCGGCTCAGGTGCTGGCGCTGTTCGGCAGTAACGGTGTAAAACCAAAACAGGCTATCCAGCCAATCAATCAATTCTGGATCGGCTGCCACCGGACATTGCACAAATCCCACTGCCTTGATGCCGAAGCGCCACACTACGCGCCCATTCGATACCGATAGATATGCTACCCGTTTGTCTTTGGAGTCGTTGTGGTATAGCCGGATGATGAACGGCGATGCGTACGTATCGGCATAGACTACATTGCCGAAGCCGTGCAGCCACTCAAGCGTTGCCTGGCAGGTTCGCTCGCGGAAGAGTCGATGCCAGAATGCTTGAATCATCGCCGGTGTGGTGGCTGGGGTAGGGGCTGTTGCCCAGGGTTTATTTGGTATGTGTTGAAGTGTTTCCATCGCTTTCATTTTTTGTTCCACGATACAAGAATACGGCGGATACGGAATTTTAGTGGGGAAAGCCGGATGGCCATGGTGGCACCACCAAAGCCGTAAAATGGGGAAAGAAATGGGGAAAATGGGGTTGTTTTTTGGAAGTGGCTGCGTAACGAAAACGGCCTTCTGTAGCGTTTAGCTAAGTTTCGTGCAGACAAACACCCAAAAAAAATGGGGAACGATTTCCTTTCCCCAACTTTTTTACTTTTTATCAGGAATCCGTGCTTTTGAAGCCAAAATCGGCCTCCAGTTGCTTCCGTATCCTGCCCAGCAGCAGGTAAAACTTCCGTGCCGCCCGATACAGTTTTTCCTTGTCGAACTTGAGCAGTAACCTCGGAAGCACCTTCTGGCCGCGGCGGGTTACGTGCACGGCTGAGTAATCGTATATGGCCTCTTCCGGCTTGGCATAGTCGTAGTCGCTGGGAAAGAAATAGTGGAAACGTACGCGGAGGTCGAACCCGACAAGTTTACTGAAGAGGTTACCGCCGCTGTTATCTGGGTGTGGCGTCCCACCGCGCTCCCACCATCCCATGCGGCTTTCCAGCCATACCTTCATATGGATGCGCAGCGACTCGTTGTGCGGGTCGAATACCATGCCGGGCTTGGGGTTGTAGTGAGAGATGGTCTGTTCCCACCGATGGAGACAGGCCTCCAATTCTCCCTTTTTGTCGGCTTCGGCGAGTTCCGCCTCCCGCATGTCCTTCCACCGCTCAAAGATGCCCATGTAGTTGAGGTTGTGGTTGACGAAGAGCTCCAGAAGCCGGTGGTTCCAGCGGGATGACTGCCTGTCCGCGGACAGCGTAAGGCCCTGGTTGAGTAGCAACGGCACGTAAGCCCTGTGCCGGTAGGTGAGCTCCGGCAGCCGAGTATCGTCGAACAGGTTGCGGAACGCGCACCGCATCTCGTGGCAGTATGCGGCGGGCAGGCCCCGCCGCTCAATGGCTGTGCAGATGGCCGGCAGGTCCCGGTCCACAATCGCCCGGAGCACATCCCGTTCGTGCTTGGGCAGCAGACGTTCCTCGTCAAGCAGATTGGACCGGCCGTCCTCCAGTTCTTCCAACAACCGCCCGAGCGCCCCACGGATGGGTTCGCTCCAGGGATGCCGGTTGATGAGCCTTACCGCCTTGTGGTGGTATTGGTTGAATTTGAGTGATAGCATCTCGGGGTTGGAGCATTGCTCCAGGTTATGCTGGAATTCCGCCGAGGTATCCCCGGCCAGACCGACCACCTCGTCTATGCTGCCTTGGTCTTGCTGGCCATCTGCGGTCAAGCGAGTCCATGTGGTCAATTTCTTTTCAAGTAGGAGTAGGCTATTTATCATGCAGCGCTCCCCGTTAAGTATTACTTATGGCGTTCTCTGCCATCTTATGCAGCCTCAAACTCGTGTATGGCATTCCATTGCGCCGCATAAAATTGCGGAAGGTGTCTTCATCCACCTGCATATGCAACAATTGGACTTCCAGTGTAAGGCGGTGCTGCCAGGGGCTGTACAGTCGGGTAAAATGCTCGATACGTTCGGCTACCGGCAGCGCAGCACGTTGGGCCAGCGACCGTAGATAGACATCGTTGCGCTCCGCCATCCGCTCAATGGCTCCGCGGAGCGCGGGGTGGATGCCCATCAGTGCCCGCAGGCTGGGATAGGAGATGCGCAACCCGCGGCCCGCTTCAAGCGCCTGCACATACGCGTACCGGTCTTCGTGATGCAAAAGTGCATCGGTATCTAGCAATACCGTATCGGGGACAAGCAGTTCCAGTGGCTGCTTACCGTCCCATCCTTCCAAAAAATACGAATGGGCCAGCATCCATTCAAACCAGTACAGGTGGCCGCCATGCCAGCCGCCCGGCTTTTCCAGCATTTCGTAGCGTTCTGCGGAAAACAGGTGGCAACACCTTGCAAGATCGGCCGCCAACGGCGTTTTCGCCGGCATGGCCAGCCCCAATGCGGGCAGCACATAGCGGCTCAGCAGTTCGCGTTTCAACGGGATATCGTGGGCCAGCATCTTCATTATTGTATTCAGCTTGTCTCCGACAAAAGGCATAACCACCAATCCGGCCGGTGCACGCGGCTGGCAGGTGGTTATGCCTTGATTATCTGATCGCACTATCGCAGCGCTCGGCGCCCCCTTCATGCGGATTCCGGTTATGAACTTGCCAGTGCCTCCGGTTTGTACAGGGAAGGCGACGAAAACCTAAGGGGTACGCCGACCGAGCATCCGCATGCCTCACACCCCCGGGGGAGAGGGGTGTTTTGTTAAGGCACTCCCCTACGTACTGTTGGAGCTCCTGAAAGGGCAATACCATTTTATCATCGAAAAAAATTGCAATGTATTCATAATCACGTATTTAATTAAATTTTTTCTTGTTTTTGATTAACTTGTTAGTTACATTTGTAATGATTTGCTTATCGCCTTTTATATCCTTTGCTTACCCTTATCTCTTTTGAGAAAAGCATTTATACTATTGTAGTCTGCATATTGTTCGCAGAACGCTGATAATCAATGATAAAATTTTCAATCACCAATTAACAAAACAGCCAAGCCATGGAACGGGATGCCCAGCGATATCACGGGGAACTTTTCAGCCGCTTAATGGTTCCAAGCCAGGCCAAAGCGGCATGGGCGAGCCTGTATAGTACGTACCGGGGGCCATTGGTGAGGTTCCTGACCAACAAGTATATCCGTCACGACGAGGAGACCGTCTACGACATTGTCTCTACGGTCTTCCTGGAGCTATGGATGGTACGTGAGAAAGTAGCCAAGCTGAATATCGCCAAAGATTGGCTGTTTAAGGCTGCGAAGAATAAGGCAATCACTTACCTTGAAGCTTGGAGGCAGCGGCCCATTGAAAACCTTGACGACTACGCGGATCATCCCGACGATTACCGCATTGATCTGGTCTTGGAAAAGGAAGAAGAAAAGCGGCTGCTACACAAGGCACTGGCGCGTTTGCCGCCAGGCATACGGGAGGTGATGAAGAAAAAATACATGGAGGATATGAAGAATCAGGAAATAGCCCGATCGCTCGGGAAATCACCCCAAACAATCGGTAACCAAGTGGTGTATGGCAAAAGAAAAATGAAACATGATGTAAACATATTGGACCTATGGAACGGAAGCTACGCGACCGAAAGTGATGACCCAGAAAACAATCGAAACGATGATTGACAACACGACATATGTAAAGAACCTGATCAGAAAGCAAGTGGAAGATACGCTGACCAAGGAGGAGTACGTGGAGTGGAAGCTGGCTAAACTGTATTATGACGAGGAGGAGTGGTTTGGCCTGGAGGTGGATGTCTTCTGTGAAGTGGATGATGCACAACCGGAGGAAGAAATGGTGGATTGGCGGCCGTTGTTCGCAACGGCACAGGAGCGGGAGAGACAGCTGAAGCGGAGTGCCAGCCGCACGGCGCGCAGGAGCAAATGGATGATTGCAGCTACACTGCTGATTACGATCGGATGGGGCATCAAACACCATTGGGATGTGCACTACGGGCCATTGCCCCGCTACGGTGACTGCACAGATCCGGGGGCCACCAGAAACTACCGGAATGTGCCACTCAAAGCGTTTATCCGTAGCGAAGGCGCACGGGTCGGTGCCAAATTCGGCGACGTGCGGTGCCTACCGGACTCCAAACGGATCAACGCGGCGATGTGCTATAGCGCTACCCTGGAAGATTTCCTCGTGGCAATTGGAAAAGAGGGGGTGAGGGTGTATGCCGAAAAAGGTGTATATACCTTTTGCGACCCCGCCACCGGCAAGCCTTGGGCCAGGGCAACCGTCGACGCCTATGCATTGGCGGACGAACCTTTCTGCGACTGCCGCAACGACCGTAAAGGGGTGATGGCGATGAATGGTTTACAACAGATATGGTTTAACATGCTTTTTTAGAAAGGAGGTATTTTTATGCAAACGAACCCTTACTTTGGCCATCCGGGCCACAGCAACGGGCGGCAATCGGACAACTGGTCTTCGGTGTGCAGAAAGTGCTGGGCAAGCTCTACTACAAGTACCGCTACGGCACCAGGGGCGAAGGGGATGCCCCAGTGGGGTGAGCTGCTGGTGACCACCTCATCGGTGGGCAATGTAATTGCCTCGGTGGACCCATTGCTGCGCTACTAGGCGTAGGCACGGGCGTGCAACGACCCCGGCAAATCGAAATAGAGCGAGCCTGCATCGCGCTCCAGATAACAACTAGGGGCAGTCTCTAAAGGCGGCCCCTAGTTGTGTTTGTCGGTCAGCAGCCCTCATATATCGGTTAGGGGAAAAGGGGTCGCCTAAAAACATGTGGGTAAACAAACCGTAATACTATTCGCCCGCTAAGGCTTAATACATATACATAAATTAATTCATCTTTTTAGCACTCAACACGAACACCTCCACCTCCCGCTCGGCTTCAAGAATACTAATGCCATATCGCCTTAATGCCAGACGTAAAGAATGGTAATCATTCACCACGTCATCAAACTCGATATCTATATTTCCCGAAATCCCGGTTTCATCGACTAAAATCTTTGTGGATTCACTTTTTCGGACAGTCGAACTCACCCAGGGAAGGAAGTGATCTTCCCACTCTTGATTGATCAACACCTGTCGTTCGTGAGTCACGTTATCCCGCAGATATAACGTATTTTTACGTGCCCCTCCTTTAGATTCGAACACACTTTTTCCCTCTGAAAACGTGAGTATGAAAGCGGGCAATCTCCTCTTTTCAACCCGCCCAAATACTGGAACATATCGATTCAGATCGGCTAACGCATAGCGATACAAACTATCCGAAAGTTCTCGGGGCACAATGAAATCATACGTATAATACGTCTGATCATCCAATGCCGATATGTTCCCTTCGATAATTAAGCGCCCATGACGAAGAAGTGGTACAAGTCGACTGGCCAACGATTCGTAGAGGTTGCGTAGGGGTTTGTTCATAGCAAAATGCCGGGTGCTATCCAGCAAACGTGGGTGACGGAAGTACCCCGCATGTCCTTTGATCAAAAGAGAAAAATGCTCAATTTGACTCCGGTCCACATCCTTACTGAGAAAAAGCGGATGATCGGTATCCATGTTCGTAAAATCCTTCTTGACTTCTATATCCGACCGCCGTCCATCCAAGTATCCTTGTATCGTTGAAGCGTTGGAACTCCCACCATTGGTAATGGCAACGACATATCCGGTGTTAGATATCCAGACATGGTGTGGAACGGCCATGTGCGGAAACACGTTCCTCAGATAGTCCTCGCCTGCGACGCTAGGTGTTTTGGGTAAGTTTATAGGTTGGTTCCCACGTTTCTGGCGGCGTGCATTCATTAGCTCGAAATGGCGATAGACTTTATCCTGATTCTCCTGACTGTTGATCAACAAGAATTGTACAGACCCAGCAAATTGCTTTTGTAGGCTGTCCACCTTCGGAAATGCAGCGATACAGCTGGTGCAGCTGGTACTCCAGAAGTCCAAAATAAACAAAGCTGGGGGATCGGACGCCCGACCTGATTTCTCCAGAATATACTGAAAAGTAGAATCGGCTACCCGGTCTCCAGGCCGGATCGTTAATTGATTCCCGTCCTGCCCTTTGGCTGCCCATGCCGCGCCGCATAGCAGCAAGGACAATACCCATGTGGTGCCTCTCATTATCTCGGATTTTGTTCTACCTCCGACATTTTTACAATATCACCCGGAATCGCTATCGCATACCTTGGATCGTTGGGTGGAAGGACATACTCCTTACCCTTTACGGTACGACGCAGTGTTATATTAGCACCGTCCCGGTTCAACCGTTTCAGGTCATACCATCTAACACCTCTATATAGGAGACTTTTGCGACGTTCCAGAAGGATTTTGGCCAATAGATCACTGTCGACCATATCTACAATAGGCTTATAAGCGGAAATGCCGTCCACTTTCTCCCAACGCGAAGCGAGCAGCGTATTGATATCTTGTATCGCCTGCTGTTTACGCCCAGTTCGAAGCGCGGACTCGGCCCGGATAAGATAAGTCTCATCCGTGGCTAATCCAATAAACAAGCTGCTTCCTCCCTGATATCTTCCTCCGCGAAAGCCATGACTTCCATCTGTATTTGCGGAAAAATAAAGTATCTTTCGAAGATCGCCGGCTTCGTAGCTATCTACCAGATCCGTAGCCACGAGTGACCTAGTTAAATTCAGAATCTGCGGAGTGCCGATTGATAACACATAGATCACCTCTTCATTCAACGACGGCAAAGGGTAAGTCGGCGTATTGTCGATTTCCGCATGGTCCATCAAATCGCTTTTCAGCCCCAATAGCGTATCGGCGTATGCATATGATTTTTCATAATTGCCCATATACAAATAAACCCGTGCCAGTTCAGCATAAGCCGCTAATTGGCTCGGATTGTACAAACTTGCCGCAGTCCTAGGAAGTAACTTTACAGCAGCTTCCAGATCTTTGGTGATTTGATCATACGTTTGCTGCAAGGTGGATCTGAATGATCGTTTATTGAAATCGGTGTCCAGCTTGATAGGCATGCCCAGTTGTGACGCACTTTGGTCCACATCGTAAGCTTCACACCAAACCAGGCTAGCTCGAAAAAGTTTCGATCCCCGAAAAAAGAGTGCACGCCCCCGTACGTTGTCATACTTGGAAGCATTTGCTGCATTGCGACCAATTTTAATTATTGTTTCCTCAACAGAATTAGCTAAATAAATCGCATTATAGGTTCTATACCACGGTGATGACGTGCTGCCTTCGTCAAATATATCATAGGGCTCCCATGTATACATTCTTCGATGACTATCGGATGAGACCCCATCATAATTCGCATCACTTATGGTATAATCGTCGGAACTAATTGCAGCTGCATCAATGCCGCCCCAAAAAATTAAATCATTGGTCATTGCCTCCAGGTCTTCTAATGTAGTAGGTATGGTCAGTTTCTGATCCGGCTTTTGGTCTAAAAACTTTTCGCACGATACGAGTAACGGTAAAAAAGTGACTAGAAGAAATTTATATTTAGTTCTCATAATGCACATTGAATACGAAGTGAATAGATGGTGGCAGGCGAAATACCTACCGATGAAAAACTACTATAATCAGGATCAACTCCTGCCGAATTCCGATTATACATCAATCCTAAATTATTGATATTAAAGGATACGTCCAGACGACGCAAGTTCCACTTGGGGGCCAATGGAATAGCGTATGAAAAGTTGATATATTCGAGACGGATGTGATCGCCGCGTTCTACAAAGGGCTCTGCATAGGCATAAAAGTTTTCTGCGCCCGACAAAACAGGATACACCATGGCTGGTATATTTGTAATCTTTTCATCGCCGGACTTTTGCCAGCGTTTGTAAAAGTCTCCGTGCCCATCCCAAGCCCCATACAACCTGCTGTACCGAATGGTGGCCCTCCGGAAGTAATAATCGAATTTATAAGACATTCGGAAAGATATGGCGAAGTCCCTCCATTCTAGCGTGTTCCCAAAAGAACCAAACCATTTGGGTAAAATGCCTCCGTGAAACACCAAATCATTGACCGACGCCGCCGAACCTGTAAACTGGCGATATTCCCGGGATACTTCGCCATTGAGGTAGCCGAGGGGGGCACCGTCTTGACTATCCAATCCTGCCCATTTATAAGAATACATTGTATTCACAGGATAATTTTCGCGTCCGGTAACGCTGTTTGTTGATCCGCGTATATACGAACTCGCACTTTCGTTTTTGAGATAATAATCTGTGACCTTGTCGCGATTAAGACTCACATTCAGGTGGGACGACCATCGCAAAACCCCGCCGGTGTTCATAGTATTCATTTCCAAATCTATACCTCTGCCTATCATCGAAGCAACATTTTTAATTATGATGGGGTCGGTACCTCCGGTATAATCTACGGGCGTGCTGCCATATAAGTCTTTACCGACTTTCAGATACCCTTCCAGACTACCCTTTATCCGCTGCCGCAATAGGGAAAAATCAATACCAACATTCGTTGTAGACACGGTTTCCCATTTCAATTCTGGATTGACGTAGGTTTGGACTTGGGCATAGGGCAATTGGTTATAAGGATTGGTTCCAACATATCGAATCGTGGTGAGTGCCACCTTCGAGGGGTCCAGATTCCCCGTACTTCCGTATGTCGCTCTTATTTTCAGATAATCAACCATTGACGAATGCCAAAAATCTTCTTTTGACAATTCCCAGGAAGCTCCAACTGACCAGAAAGGATTCCATTTGTCGTTCACGTTCAATCCGAAGAGATTGGACGCGTCTCGTCTGGCACTGAATGTGGCCGCGTATCGCTGCCGGTACGTATACGCCCCATTTGCATACGTTGAAATAAAATTGTTTTTCCGCTGATTAAGTGCAATACCCGATGGAATAAATGCTTGCCCGCCGCTGATAAAATACGTATGTTGACGTGTTAAATCGATAAGCGTGTGTGTCAGATTCTCGGGGTTATATCCAAACAGTTTGTCGCTCTTATTTTGGAAAGAATGACTTCTTACTTCTGAACCCAACAGCCCCACAACCTCATGATCATTCGATTGCCAATGATAAGCAAGTTGTCCCCTTATATTATGGGCCTGCATGGCATCATTGGTAGAAGTAAGCATACCGCCTTTCGGAACCGGAAATTCCAATTCTCCGGTCTGCGGATTCCGTTTAGCATACATATTCACCGTATTCCTGGCTTCATAGCTGTCAATGGTTTGCAAATTTTCGGAAAGTCCGCGCTGCGTTTGGAATTGGTAGTTGACCGATAGTTTAAGCCATTTTAGCAAATCAAATTCAAGGCCGGAAGTCAGCGTTACGTGCGTGCTTCGTTGCGTATTCCGATTGTGCTTATAGTCTTCCAAGGGATAATACTTCCAATCCAGCAACTCAGGGTCCGTCAACGTTTCCAAATAACTGAGCCGATTATTCATAATAACAGGTAGTGCATTTCCTTCGGCGTCGGCAAACTCAGCATACGGAAAAAGACCATTACTATATGCGTTAATGTCTCCGTATCCCGGACGGCCACTTTTCGATCTCAAAAACGAAACATTAAAGCCTCCATCAATTCGTAAACGCTTAGAAATATACATGCGTGAATTAACCAGAAAATTAGAGCGGTTTGTCTCATTGCCAAGGTCGTTTCTATTGATCCCGTGCCCGGCAGAAGCATTCCATGCAAAGCGATTGGTGCCCATTGCTAGATTGAGGGTGTTCTGGCTTTGGAGACCGGGCCGATACATATAACGTAGAAAGTCGTCTCGTACATCCCGTTTACGAAGGCGGTTGATTTCCCGCTCAATGTCGCCCACTTCCTCTGGATCGGTGGTGTTCCCTTTTTTTATCAGCAATTCGACTAAAGGAGACACAGCCGGTCGACTCACCGAATTGATAATGCCGGTATGATACCCATTTTCAAATAGCATCTGTTCCACATCGATCATGTCCGAAGAATTGACCAAATCAAGGGCAAAAAGGTCCGGCTTCTCTTGTATAGCGGTTAGTGTAGAGAAATTTGCGCTTATTTTTTGGTTCGGTTTTGCCTTTTTGGAAGTTAGTACAATCACCCCGTTTGCGGCTTTCGCTCCCCATATAGATGCTGCAGCCGCGTCGCGTAAAACAGTTACTGATTCAATATCATCAGGATTGATATTTCCCACATCTCCCTCATAGGGAAAATTATCCAAAATGACTAGCGGAGTTGTGTTGCCAAGAATCGTACCGACCCCACGCACCAGCATTTGGCCAGAACTTAACTTTGCGTTTCTATCCATCACCATCCCGGATGTAAGAATAGGAAGGCGGTCCAACACGTTGAATTGGATCTGTTCATTCAACCTTTCATTATCAATCTGTACAAAACTCCCCGTCGCCCGTTCTTTCGGCAACTGCTGATACCCCGTATTGACCATCACCTCCACCTCCTCCAGTTCTGAAGGGGCGGATTGGAGCACTACGGTGCCCACATCGGCCGCGGCCACGACGTTGGTGCCCACATGCCCGATATAAGATATTTCCAACTGATAACCATCCGGCACATTTCGTAGTAAAAAATACCCGTCCCCATCGGTTTTTGTCTGCAACGTGGTCCGTTTTCCCTCGGCATTGAGCACGCGTACGGAAGCTCCGACCAAAGGATTCCCCAAGCTATCCACCACCCGGCCGTGCACTTCGGGGTAGGCGAGGATGGGGTTTTCGGCAAGGTGAGCTTCGCTCGTTCGGCCTCCGCTAATTGAGTGGGGTTTCGGGACGATGGTAATCACCTTATCATTGACCGTATAGTCTACGGGTTGGCCTGCAAAGACCAGCGGCAGCGCTTCGAGGATATCCTTTTCCGTAATGTCTAGGGTAACCGGCTTGGTTCCCTTTAAATACGCAGGATTGTACACGAAGGCGTACCCGCTTTGCTTCCGTAGTGCCTTCAACACAGATGGCATGGAAGCATGGTCTACCCGAAGACTTACCTTCTGGGCGGTGGCGGTGGCCGATACGCTGAGCGAGAAGGCCAAAATCAGAAATGTCGTCAGCTTCATCAAGAGAACAACGTGTGTCAGTCTTTCAATGCTCATGCGGTAAAAGCGGGGTTTGGGCACCCCCGGTGCATGGGCATGAATAAAATAATTCATACTTTTGTTGTGTTAGGTTAGAAAATAGTATTGCTTCGTCAGTGATGGTATTTGTTGCCTGGCAGCCGCCGGATCCCGAGTGCAATCGGGTTCCGGCTTTTCGCTACCAGGGCAAACACATGAAAGTCATCGTCGCTCCATAACCCTCCTTCCTTCGATATATAGCTGTTTACCGGTATTCAGTTTCAGGGCTTCCAATACCCCGGATAGTTTCGTGTTTCGCGGCAATTCGCCTTCCAGCCGGAGACCGCTGGGCCAGTCAGACACGTGGAAGGTGACGTCGTACCAGCGTTCCAGCTGCCGGACAATAGTCATTATTTCGGCGCCGTTGAATACAATAAGGCCGTCTTTCCAGGCGGTGTACGGCTCTGTATCCACCGCGTTGACGTCAATCGTCTCCCCGCGTAAAATGGATTGCTGACCGGGGTTGAGATAAGAGACGTTAGACAACGGGTTTGAGATGTCCTCCCCATTGACAATCACCTTTACTTTCCCATTTACCAAAGTGGTTTTGGTTTCAGGATCGTCAGTGTAAGCGGAAATATTAAACTCGGTGCCGAGGACCTCTACGCGCTGGCCTTTACTCACTACCCTGAACGGCCAGGCTTGCTTTTGTGCATTTTTGCTGTTTTGCTGTTTTGTTTTCGCTACATCAAAATAAGCTTCACCTGTTAGTTCCACTACCCGTTCATCATCGCTGAACTGGCTCGGATATTTCAGCGTGGATGCCGCATTAAGCCATACGTTGGTGCCATCGGGCAGCGTGATTTGGTAAGTGCCGCCTTTTGGGGTTGTTAGAGACAATAGACGTAAAACATCAGACTTTGGAACTTCGGTTTTGCCGTCCAGAACGTTGCTGCCATCTGTATATCTTATTTCATCGCCAACAACAATTCCCGGCTGCGCCTCGCTTAAATCAATCGTGCGGCCATCGGCCAGCGTGAGCGTGGCGCGGTTGCCGCCGGGGCCGATGTCTGTTGAAGTGAGGGTTTCAGTTTTCGGTTTTGGGCCGAACACATCATCGAAGAACACCCACATGCTCACCGATGCAAAAGCCAACACGGCGGCTGCGGCATAAGGTAACCAGCGACGTCCGGGAATGGAAGGTTTTTCTAGGATAGTTTTAGCTGGCAACGGAGTAGATGCCGGCGGGAATAGCTGGGCTTCCAGCCGTGCATAGATGTTGGCCTTCTCACGTTCCGACAACGTATCGAGAACATCGGGCTCCGATTCATACAAATCGTAATAGCGCTGCAGCAGGTTTTCTTCCTGCGGAGAGGCAAGACCCCGGCGGTGCCGTTCAATTAATCGCAGGAATTGTTTTTTACTGATCATTAGCTATTTGTTTACTTCCGTTTTGCAGGAACCCGGCGCTTCCGACGTTGCTTTTTGTCGGTTGCTGTATATACTATGTGCGGGTAACGGAAATTTTGCCCACGCGG
>Ga0182739_1003910_pt1 | contig 12659 bp, 10 predicted proteins | sample eDN5th30CBELigBY_FD_128873 | JGI IMG/M metagenome (GOLD analysis project Ga0182739, IMG submission 128873) | Enriched backyard soil microbial communities from Emeryville, California, USA - eDNA 5th pass 30_C BE-Lig BY (version 2) (version 2) | ecosystem: Environmental > Terrestrial > Soil >... | reverse complement strand
ATGTTTGTTTATACAAAAGAAATACAAGGATAGTAGATTTTTTTATAGTTTAGAAAAAAGGAAAATTAGCGGATAAAGAGGGTTGAAAAAAATAGCCAGCAACTTGGCCGACTATTTTTGATACATATACGATTAAATTTTCTATGCTCTTTTTTCTATTAAAGTTCCTTCGTTGCGGATAAAGAAGGCTGATAAAAATGCAAAAATACTTACAATAAATCCGAATAAGAAGAGATGGTGAATACCATCCATAAAGGTAGTACCACTATTTAGCAAAGATCCCATAATGGTTACACCGATTGCTGTTCCCATATTTCGGCAGAACATAAAGAAAGAAGTAGAGATCCCTTTTTCGTGATTTCCTACTAATGCTTGAGCGCCAATAACACCAACAGTACTTAGTAGTCCAAATGCTAATCCTTGAACAATCATGAGGATAAAGACGTACCAGAAGCCGTTTGATTCATTTAATAATACTAATAAAATTCCTGACAGTAATAGTAATGTATTTCCAATTATTAATAGAATGCGATAGCCATATTTTAATATCCATTTACCAGCTGGAACCGACATGGCCATCCATCCAACAGACATACCAAGGAGAGAAACACCACTCCATAGGACAGAAAGGCCAGCTTGGTTTTGCAGGAATAATGGAATATAGCTTGATGTTCCAAATAAGGCCAATGTTCCAACAAATCCATTAAGGAAAATCCAAGTAATTGTTTTATTCTTAAAAATGGATAATGGAACAATAGGAGAAGATTGTCTTTTCTCAAAGAAATAAAATGTGATTAATAGAAGGATACCGACTATAGCAAAAATAAACAGATAACTTTCTAACACGGTAACTAGTAATACACAAGTTATGCCGACTCCAAACAGGACAGCACCAATATAATCTACTTGTGCCTTTTTAGGTTGATAAACTTCTTTATATGGAATCAAAGTTAATAGTGCAATGATACATACTGGCAAATTAATGTAAAAAATCCATCTCCAACTCAAAAACTCTACAAAAAGAGAACCAAGTGTGGGAGCTAATACGGCAGATAATGCCCACATGCCAGTAAATAATGCTTGGATCTTCCCTCTTTTTTCAATAGAAAAAAGGTCTCCAGCAATGATAGCAGGAAATGGCATCATGAATCCAGCTCCCATTCCCTGTAGTGCGCGGAAAATGACTAATTGAGGCATAGTCGCTGCAATTCCACATAAGAGTGAGCCGATTAAAAAGACGATAATCCCGAAAGCAAACAGTTTCTTTCTACCAAAAAGATCAGAAAGTCTGCCGGCAATTGGTGACAGTATGGTGCTAGCTATCATATAAGCAGCAAAAGACCAAGCGTATAATGCCGTTCCGCCAAGTTCCTCTGCAATAATTGGCATGGTTGTATTCATAATAGTCGTATCAATAGAGGCGATCAACATTGCAAGCACAATGCTGCACATTACTAATAGTCTACTTTTATTCATTTAATAACCTCCCTATATTCAAGAGAAAATTATAACGCATATTGATTAATTAATATAGAGAAGGGAATTAGTTTAGAAAAAATACTGCCGTAGCAGATAGACAAAAATAGCATAGTAGGAGCGGATTTATTCCACAAATTCGTCACCGTTTTACAATCTTTTGCATCTTGCATTGCTAGTGGAGAAGGGGTAAAATACCATATAGTAATGAGTGAGAATGTTGTCGATTAGATGATTGATAACTTTAATAGAGAGCATTTAAAGAAAGGGTTGTCCCAATGGCAAACGAATTTCGTGTTTGCGACGATTGTCAGGCAGTAAATTTAAAAACGTTAATACCACGTTTAAAGCAAATAGATCCAGATGCAAAAATTGAAATAGGATGTCAATCCTATTGTGGTCCTGGTCGCAAAAAAACATTTGCTTTTGTCAATAATCGTCCACTAGCTGCATTAACAGAAGAAGAGTTAATGGATAAAATTAATACAAAGTTAAAAAAATAATAGAAACTCATCTATTATTTGAAATTTTCAAATGAAACAACAACAATGAAAAACAGAGTCTTTGTAAAACCAGAGGAGCTTCCACTAGATAGTTATTTTATGGAGAAAACCATGATTTTTTTCCTTTTTAAAATGCCTACACGGAACCCTCTTTTTCTATCTTTAGAATATGGAGCGTACTCTAAATTACTAGAATGAATAAAAAATAGCCAATAGAACGAAAGAGAGTGAGAAAGATGCCATATTCGACGGATAAGCTAAACGAAGAGAAAGTATTTAAAGATCCAGTCCACCGCTATATCCATGTTCGTGACCGAGTGATATGGGATTTGATTGGGACGAAAGAGTTTCAGCGCCTGCGAAGAATTAAGCAGCTTGGCACGACTTATCTTACTTTTCATGGTGCGGAACACAGCAGGTTTAATCACTCTCTAGGAGTATATGAAATTGTGAGAAGAATAATTGACGATGTTTTTGAAGGCAGAGAAGAATGGAATAATAACCAAAGATTGCTTTCTTTATGTGCCGCACTCTTACATGATTTAGGACATGGTCCTTTTTCTCATTCGTTTGAAAAAGTGTTTGATCTCGATCATGAAGAATTTACACGCAGAATTATCTTAGGAAAGACAGAAGTAAATAAAGTCTTAACAAGAGTAGAGAAAGACTTTCCCAAAAAAGTGGCCGAAGTAATCGCAAAAACGTCAAAAGAAAAACTAGTTGTTAGTCTAATCTCCAGTCAAATTGATGCAGATCGAATGGATTATTTACTAAGAGATGCATACTTTACAGGGGTTAGCTACGGAAATTTCGATATGGAAAGAATCTTGCGTGTCATGCGTCCACGTGAAGATCAGGCTGTTATTAAGAAAAGCGGAATGCATGCTGTAGAAGATTATATTATGAGCCGTTATCAAATGTACTGGCAGGTATATTTCCATCCAGTGACAAGAAGTGCGGAAGTAATTCTTACGAAGATTCTACATAGAGCGAAACATTTACACGAACAGTTCTACTCTTTTAAATATCACCCCATTCATTTTTACTCACTTTTTGAAGAAGAGACATCCTTAGAGGACTACTTGAAATTGGATGAGGCTATTATTCTCTATTATTTTCAAATGTGGCAAGAAGAAGACGATACTATTTTGAAAGACCTTTGCCGCAGGTTTATGAACAGGAATCTTTTTAAATATGTTGAGTTTGATCCAGCGAAAGAGTATAAGAAACTCCAAGAATTATCTGGGTTATTTCAAAAAGCGGGATTAGATCCGGAATATTATTTAGTTGTAGATTCCTCGTCTGACCTACCTTATGATTTTTATCGACCTGGGGAAGAGGAAGAACGGTTGCCCATTCATCTATTGATGAAAAACGGAGAAATAAGAGAGCTTTCCAGAGAATCGGAAATAGTCGACAGTATCTCTGGAAAAAGAAGAACCGATCATAAGCTGTATTTTCCAAAGGACATTTTAAAGGATGACAGTTCTAAAGGGAAAATCAAAAAACAAATTCGTCAATTGTTGGATATTCAATAGATGTATGTCTTAGGATTAAATCGAGTAGGAGATGACCCAATTTGTTAAAAGATCATGCCAAAGTAATGAAAGCAATTGCTGCTTCGGGCGAAATTATTGGAAGAAAAAAGCTGCAAAAAATGATATATATTGCGAAAAAGCTTGATTTTCCGTTTCATGAAAAATATCAATTTCACTTTTTCGGTCCCTATTCAGAAGAGCTGACCTTGCGAATCGAAGAACTATGCAATATGGGATTTTTAAATGAGATAAAAGAAAAAAAGGGAGGCTATTTCCAATACCGTTATACCTTAACCGATAATGGGAAAGAGTTTCTGGCACTTAATGAAGTGGAGATGCCTAATTTATCGCCTTGTCTGGAAGATATGAATGGCCAGAATTCAAGATTTCTTGAACTTGTTTCAACCGTTCTATTCTTTGATACTTTACCAAAGGAAGAAGTGAAAGAAAAAGTTTTTACTTTAAAAGCAAAGCAAAAATATACAGAAGAAGAAATAGAGATAGCCTACACATATATTGAAAGCTTAAAAGAGAAAACCATTCATTAAAAAAGATCCTACCATGCAATGAAACGATTTGCTTGGTAGGATCTTTTTTAATGGCCATTATTGATCACTTAAGCGTTTGCCTGCAACAGCGTAATGGTTTGTAGGCATTTCCTCAATGAAGACAACTACTTTTTCCTTTGAGGCACCTGTTGTTTCTACAACAGCATCGGTTACTTTTTCTACTAGATTTCGCTTTTGCTCTTCTGTTCTACCTTCTAACATCTTTACAGTTACGTATGGCATCTGTTAGTCCTCCTTGGTTTTTGTTAGTAGTTTTTCATATTTTTTGAAAAAGTGCAAGTTTCTAATCATTTCTTTGTAATTAAAAGGGGGGATTTTTATTTGCTCCTTTCCTAGGAAAAGAAAATTTTCCTTTCCAATTTATAATCATGTATAATTTTAGAAGGAAACATTACTAGATAGAAAAAAAACGATTTTCCGTAGAAACTGTTTATAGAGGGGAGCTAATCATTTGTTATTTTCGCAAAATTTGGCGGATTTGCCTTATATTATTATTTCCATTGTTATAGGTTTTACCTTCCATGAATTTGCACATGCATACGTAGCTTATAAATTTGGAGATCCAACAGCGCAAAAGCAGGGAAGATTAACGCTAAATCCTATCGTTCACATCGATCTCATTGGTGCAATCTTTATTTTGATTGCTGGGTTTGGATGGGCGAAGCCAGTGCCAGTTAATCGTCATTACTTTAAACGACCGAAATTAGCTGGAGTATTGGTTTCTCTAGCGGGACCTGTTAGTAATTTAATACTAGCTTTTCTTGGTTTTATTATTATTGCACTATTAATAAAGTTAAATGTTCCAGTAGGAAGTAATTTTGATTTATATCCGTTTTTTCAAATTTTTGTCTATATGAATTTATTACTTTTTGCTTTTAATTTAATTCCGCTACCACCTCTAGATGGCTACCGAATTATAGAAGATCTAGTTTCCTCTCGAGTTAGAGCAAGAATGTCTAAGTATGAGGTATATGGATCTATTTTATTTATTGTATTAATTGTTACCGGTTTATCAAGTTATACAATATTCCCTTGGATTGAGTTTGTGCGAGTCTTTTTCCTTCAACTGTTTAATCAATTATTATTTTAATTTGTTAGAATGGAAAAATTGTCTTTCTTGCACGACAAATAAGAATCGTTAAGCAGCTAGCAATCCGCGATCGCTTAGAATAAATCGCAGAAGGAGTATGAAAAATGGAAGAAAAAAAGAAAAAAACAGTAGGCTTTAATATTATTAAAAATGACCCAACAGATGGGCATAAAGGTTTTGGAATTGGCAGTCTTAGTTTAGAAAATGTATCTCCTGTTATTATTGATGTGGAAGCAGGAGAAGCAATCGTTGATATTGGGGCGATGCATGCAAGGAGTGCTGTAGAGCGTGGTATCAAGTTTTTAAAAAGTAAAGAAGAAGTGCCAAATGGCAAGGCTTATTGGCTAGTATGGGTAACGATTGACCGCAAGCCTGAAGGTCCTTACTATGCTGGGGTAACAGCTTGTGAAATGACCGTAGATCGTTCGATTCGCAGAGGCTATAAATCCTTGCCAGACCATGTGAATAAGATGGATAAAAGTATGAAAAGGCATATTATGGTTGATAATATGGATGATAAGTCTAAAAAGGTGCTTGCTGATTTCCTAAAAAATCATGATCAGCAACTCTGGGATAACTCCCTAGAACAGCTGAAAAAAGACTTGTTAGGATAATTTTTTGAAAATGTTGACAAATGTGAAGAGAAATCGATAAACTAAAAGAGAAACAAATAAGGCTACGGATAATAGCAACAAACTATCCGAAAAAAGCCTTCAATAAAAAGCCCTTTTAAAGGAGATTGTTTTATGAGTGTGAGTGTTCTTAACTAACCGTTAATTTTATACGGCCTTGAATGTTGTTAAAAAATCGGAATTCTACCGGTTTATTTAGCATGCGAATTTCAAGGAATGTTAAGAATAAGCCTCATAGCGAGCAATAGACGATCCAAGCTATGGCATATTTGTCATAGCTTTTTTACTTTATTGCGAAGGATTTCCTTATGCCGCAAACAAGCGGATAGGTTTACCCAAAAAAGCTAGTGTGAGCGTTTGTTCATGCTGGCTTTTTTCTGTTTTCAAGGGTTTTTCAAGAAAAAATCAGGAGGTAATTAAATGAATCAACAGACATTTGAAGTATTAGGCTTCTATAAAATTTTAGAGGATATAGAAGCTTATGCGAAAACAAATTTAGCGAAAGAAACCATTCGGAAGCTGCGACCCATTCATGATAAAAGAAAAATGGAGCAGTTGATAAAGGAAATAGAAGAGGCTATAAAAATTATAGAAATATCTAGTAGTGTTCCCATTCATACGCTTGATGAAATGTCCCTATATTTAAGTCAAGCAAAAAAGGGGATTTATATTCGAGCAGATCAATTTCCATTTGTTATTTCCTTTTTAGAGCATTGCACAAAGCTTAAGCAGTTTATGCGTGATAAAGAATTTGCTGCTCCGAATGTTTCACTGTATGTTCAATCTATCCCTGATGTTAGGGAGCTTACAGAAGAAATAGCAAGATGTATTAGGCATAGTAATGTCGATGATTACGCATCTAGTGATTTAGCCTATTTAAGAAGACAGTTATCTATCTTGACAGATCGGGTTAAAGAAAAGGCTAACCAACTAGTGAAATCAAAAAAATATGCAAGTTATCTCCAAGACAAAATTGTGTCCGAGCGTAATGGACATTTGACTCTCTCTGTTAAAAGAGAATACAAAACCAAAATGCCAGGAAGTGTACTTGATACTTCTGCATCTGGTGCAACGGTATTTATCGAACCAATTGAATTGGCAGATATGCAAGCGGAAATAGAAACAATGAAGCTGGCAGAAGAGTATGAGGTAGAACGAATTTTATATGAATTAACAGAAAAGCTATTAGCAGAGGAAAATGCGATAAATCTAGCTATCGAAACGATGCATTATTATGATGTTTTGTTTGCGAAAGCAAAATACAGCAGAGCAATTGATGCAAAGTCTCCCGTTTTAACAGATGACTATATGATTCATTTAAAAGAAGCTCGTCATCCAATGCTTGGGCAGAAGGCAGTCCCTTTAACCATTTTATTTGGCGAAGAGCATCGTGCCCTCGTTATTACAGGACCAAATACAGGTGGGAAAACAGTAACATTGAAAACAATTGGTTTATTAACAATGATGGCACAATCAGGCTTGCTAATTCCTGCAAAAGCAGGGAGCAAAATAGCGATTTTTCAGCATATATTTGTGGATATCGGTGACGGACAAAGCATTGAACAAAATTTAAGTACGTTTAGTTCAAGGCTAGTGAATATTATTGATATTTTAAGAAAAACCAATGACCGTTCGCTTGTATTGCTTGATGAGCTAGGATCTGGCACAGATCCTGGAGAAGGGATGGCCCTCGCTATTGTAATTTTAGAACAGCTTTATCAAAAAGGAGCAACATTATTTGCGACGACTCATTATAGTGAGATGAAGGAATTTGCGGATCAAACAGAAGGGTTTTTAAATGGAACAATGGAATTTGATATCGTTACATTACGGCCGACATATAAGCTGTTATTGGGGCAAAGTGGGAGAAGCCAAGCATTTGAAATTGCAAGCAAATTAGGACTGCACCCTGAGCTTATTGAAAAAGCGCATGAGATAACGTATAAAAAATATCGGAACTTCCATGATGATCAAAATGTAAATGATCCAAGCTATAAGCAACAGGTAGTTGTTAATAAATATGCCCGCAAATCAGGAATGACAAGGCCGGTTGATACGCCAAGAGCACAAGAGCCAATATTTGAGCAAGGAGATAATGTAATTCTTACAGAGACGAATGAAATGGGAATTGTTTACCAAGGACCAGATGCACAAGGGAGATATATCGTGCAGGTTCGCCAGGAAAAAAGAACAGTCAATCAAAAGCGATTGAAGCTTTATATTAAAGGAACAGAGCTTTATCCGGAAGATTATGATTTTGATATTATTTTTAAATCAAAAGAATATCGAAAAATAAGCAAGCAGCAAAAAAGAAAATATGTAGAAGACGTTTGGTTGGAGGAAGAATGAGGAGAGCGGAAAGGTAACAGAGAGAGGTTGTCTAAGCCCATTTGGAAGAGGAAGAGAGAGAAAAGGTAACAGAGAGAGGTTGTCTGAGCCCGTTTGGAAGAGGAAGAGAGAGGGAAGGTAACAGAGAGAGGTTGTCTGAGCCCGTTTGGAAGAGGAAGAGAGAGGAAAGGTAACAGAGAGAGGTTGTCTGAGCCCATTTGGAAGAGGAAGAGAGAGGAAAGGTAACAGAGAGAGGTTGTCTGAGCCCGTTTGGAAGAGGAAGAGAGAGAAAAGGTAACGGAGAGAGGATCTCTAAGCCCTTTTCAAAACGGAACAGCCAAAAAGGTAACAGAGGCGAGGTTTTGCCTCGCCATCATCCGACCAAAACAAAAAAGCATACCCCGCCAAAAATAGGCGGCAGTATGCTTTTTCAATCTTTGCTTCTACCAAGGTAAAATTCGTTTATACCATGGTACCTTTTCATTTGTTTTTTCCTTATTTGCTGGTTTTTCACTGGAATCGTCTTTCGGTAGATCAGCACAATATTCTGTCGGTACAGTTTCCTTCGTAAAGTACATTATTCTTTTTGTGCCACACGCATTTGATGCAAGTTTACCGCTCTTAGGGTCGATATATACACCAACTGTTCCTTTTGTAGGAGTGAACCCTTTGATTGGCTCTTTATTCAAGCTTTGTTCCATAAAATGAGCCCAAACTTTCTTTGCATATGTTTTATCAGCTGTTAACGTGATGGGTTCTCCTTGATCATATCCGGTCCAAACGGCTGACACTAATTGCGGGGTATAGCCAATCATCCAGCTGTCTGATTCTGTGGAACCAGATTTACCTGCATAAATTCTTGTAATATCGTTTGCGATGGTACTTCCCGTTACAGAGGCATAGCCACTTAAATTAGGGTCAAACATTCCTGTCATCATTTGGTTCATGACAAAAGTTAAATCTGTATCTAACACTTTCTCTTTCTTTGCTTTATGTTCATAGAGAATTTGTCCATCATTTGTTTCAATTTTTGTAATGAAAACAGGAGAAACACTGTTTCCTCCATTGGCAAACATACTATAGGCATTTGCCATCTCGATTACCCGCACATTAGAGGTTCCTAGAGCAAGTGAAGGTACTTCTTGTAAATCGGTTGTAATGCCGAATCTTTTTCCTGTTTTTACTAATGTATCCTGCCCTAAAAACAAATGGGTTTTAACAGCATATACATTATCGGAAACCGCAAGTGCCTGTGCCATTGTAATATTGCCATCTGCATATCGATTATTAAAATTATGCGGTGTATATGGATCTCTGCCGTCATCAAAACGGAAGGTCGTTTTCTCGCTACTCATCATGGTCGCTGGTGTAAATCCATGTTCAAGTGCTGCGTAATACAACAAAGGTTTTATCGTCGAACCAGGCTGACGACTAGCTTGAGTTGCTCTGTTAAATGGGCTTTCTTCATAATTTCTTCCACCCACCAATGCTTTAACATAGCCTGTAGTTGGATCCATAGCCACAAAGCCTATTTGTATATTACTATCTTTGTTTATCGTGTGATTAATGGTTTCTTCTGCAATTTTTTGCTGCTCGGTATTCAAGGTAGTGTATACTCTTAATCCGCCTAATTGAATCGTTTTTTCATCCAGGTGAAGCTGGTTTTTCAAAATGTTTTTAACGCTATCTTGAAAATAGGGAGCTGTTTCCATACTTGTGTTCGGGAATTCTCCTACTAGAGATAGCTTTTCATTTAAAGCTATCCTTTTATCTTCTGCTGTTATATAGCCATTTTCAATCAAGGAATTAAGGATAATGCTTTGTCTTTTTTTTGCATTCTCTATTGATGAAAAGGGAGAATAAATACTAGGTCCCTTCGGAATACCAGCAAGCATGGTTGCTTCTGCTAGCGTTAGTTTTGATGCCTCTTTTCCAAAGTAATATTGGCTCGCTGCCTCTGCTCCATATGCTCCGTGGCCATAATAAATTGTATTTATATAGCCCTCTAGAATTTCATCCTTCGTATAAAATATTTCTAGTCGAAGTGTATAAAAAGCCTCTGCAATTTTTCGCTTCCAAGTCTTTTCATGCTCTAAAAATAAGTTTCGGGCATATTGCTGCGTTATCGTACTTGCTCCTTGTACTTTTGCCATTGCTTTTATGTCTGCTAAAATAGCACCGCCAATTCGTTTATAATCAAAGCCGTGATGAGAATAAAAGTTCTTATCTTCAATGGAAACAGTAGCGTCCACTAAATATGGGCTAATATCATCGATGGGTACCCAATATCTTTTTTGCCCATTACTGCTTTCTCCAATGATACTACCGTTATCTGAATAATAGATAGTTGACTGAGAAACGGCTAAAGGAGGGGGGCCAAGTGTACGAGCATATACATAAACTCCGATAAAAATGATGCTTGCGGTTATCATGAAAAGGAGTCCCAATATCACGAGTAAGCGTAAATACTTTCCAGAGTTTTTTAATTTATTGACAATGACTTCCAATACATGACACCTCCTAAGTAGAAATTTCTTTGTTTTTTATCGTTATGGAACGAAACGAAAATAGATAGCACTAGTATGTGGTAAAGATTGGTGTTTTAAACATTTTTATCATGGAATATAAAAAAATTCTTTGCATTTTTACGAATATCCACTATACTTTTTTCGTGTTTGTTATTTGTTTGATTGGGAAGTATAAAAAGAAGATTGTTTTCAATAGAAATGTTTCTTTTTTGATTGCTTTAACTAATCAAATGAATGGAGGATATGAAAATGGGAATTTGGTTTACAGAAAAGCAGACCGATAATTTTGGAATTACAATGAAAATCAAATGTACATTACATACAGAACAGACACCGTTTCAAAAGTTGGAGATGGTAGAGACAGAAGAGTGGGGAAATATGCTGTTATTGGATGATATGGTGATGACTTCTACCAGAGATGAATTTGTTTATCATGAAATGGTAGCGCACATTCCATTATTTACCCACCCGAAACCTGAGCATATTCTTGTTGTTGGCGGCGGTGATGGCGGAGTTATTCGGGAAGTATTAAAGCATCCAAGTGTTAAAAAGGCGACGCTTGTAGATATTGATGGTAAAGTAATTGAATATAGTAAGCAGTTTCTACCAGAGATAGCTGGAAAGCTGGATGACCCAAGAGTGGATGTACAAGTAGGTGATGGCTTTATGCATATTGCCAAAAGTGAAAAGGTCTATGATGTAATTATGGTAGATTCCACAGAACCAGTGGGACCTGCTGTTAATCTGTTTACAAAAGGCTTCTATGCTGGGATAGCGAAAGCTTTAAAGGATGATGGACTTTTCGTTGCTCAATCGGACAACCCATGGTTTAAGGGAGAGCTTATTCGCTCCGTACAAAGAGATGTAAAAGAAATATTTCCAATAACCAGATTATATATCGCTAATATACCGACATATCCAAGCGGAATGTGGGCGTTCACAATTGGATCAAAGCAATATGATCCATTACAAGTGCCAGAGAGCCGTTTCCATTCAATAGAAACCAAGTATTACACGAAAGAATTACACAAAGCAGCCTTTATTCTACCGAAGTTTGTTCAAGATCTTTGTGAAGGGGATAGTGAATCAATTTAGACTTAAGCTGTTTTGAATAAAAAAGGAGTGATTACCAATGCGTTTTGATGAATCATATTCAGGAAATGTATTTATTAAAAGTTTTCCAAATTATGAAGAAAGCCAAGTAGTATTGTACGGTATGCCAATGGATTGGACTGTTAGCTTCCGCCCTGGGTCCCGTTTTGGCCCTGCCCGAATTCGCGAGGTTTCGGTTGGCTTAGAAGAATACAGCCCATATTTAGATAGAGAACTAGAAGAGGTAAAATACTTTGATGCAGGAGATATCCCATTGCCATTTGGAAATCCGCAGCGAAGCTTAGATATGATCGAAGAATTTGTGGGCAAAGTATTAGGCGATAATAAATTCCCACTTGGAATGGGTGGAGAGCACTTAGTATCTTGGGGCGTATTCCAAGCAATGTATAAAAAATATCCAGATTTAGCAATCATACATATGGATGCTCATACAGATCTTCGTGATGAGTATGAGGGGGAGCCGTTATCTCATTCGACACCAATCAAAAAAGTAGCAAATTTAATTGGTCCAAAGAATGTTTATTCTTTTGGTATCCGCTCTGGAATGAAAGAGGAGTTCCAATGGGCAAAAGAAGTTGGCATGCATATTTCTAAGTTTGAAGTGCTAGAGCCTTTAAAAGAAATCTTGCCAACACTTGCAGGCAGACCTGTATATGTAACAATTGATATTGATGTATTAGACCCAGCACATGCGCCAGGTACTGGTACAGTAGATGCAGGGGGAATTACATCAAAAGAATTATTAGCGTCTATTCACGAAATTGCTCGCTCCAATGTTCAAGTAGTTGGGGCAGATTTGGTAGAAGTAGCACCAATTTATGACCCATCTGAGCAAACGGCAAATACAGCTAGTAAATTAATCCGTGAAATGATCTTAGGATT
>Ga0182739_1003909_pt1 | contig 12661 bp, 12 predicted proteins | sample eDN5th30CBELigBY_FD_128873 | JGI IMG/M metagenome (GOLD analysis project Ga0182739, IMG submission 128873) | Enriched backyard soil microbial communities from Emeryville, California, USA - eDNA 5th pass 30_C BE-Lig BY (version 2) (version 2) | ecosystem: Environmental > Terrestrial > Soil >... | reverse complement strand
GCTGAATTTCACCAGGGTGGTCCCGCCCATCCAGAGCTCGGTTCCCCCCGAAGCCCACGGCGCGCTCCAGCCGAAAGCGTAGATCGAGCCGTCATCGGCCCGTTGGACCATCTGGGGCTGAAAGCCCAGGTCCGAGGTGTCCCGTGCGATGACCTGCCGCGCACTCGACCAGTCATAGGTCGGGTTCCCCCGGGCGTCGAGCGCGCCCAGGGGGATCTCCCAGAGGCCGCCACTGGCCTGGTCGGCGAACCAGATATTGCCCTGGCGATCGACGTCCATACCCAAGGTCCGATAGGAGGCGAGTCCGGGGGGCCGGAACCATCGAATCTCGGCGGCCGTCGGCTGTCCCGTACCGTTGATGTCGCTCCAGGTCCACTGGCCCGTCGGCAGACTGCGCAGGCTGCCGTCAGGCGCAGGGTCCTGGCCACCGACGAGGGTAACCAGATGGAACGTCGCTCCGTCGATTCGGTAGACCTGCATCCCGTCCCCGGTTGGGTCGAAGAAGAACTCGACCCCTCCGATGGTCAAGACGCGAGGGACGCCGTGGGGGTTGCTCGAGTAGCTTTGGCCTCCCGGGAACGTATTGCCGAGGTACTCCCAGGAGCCGGTCGACGGTTCGGTCAACTCGTAGCGGTGGAAGGTCATGGAGTAGAACTGGTCGGGATTGTCCTGACCGTAGTTGCCGAGCGAGACGAACTCGTTCCCGAAGTGCTCCCAGAGCAGAGCTCCGGTCGGCGACCACCGGGCCAGTCTCGCGCCCCCGACCGGCTCGGTCTGCACCGTGACGATATTCCCGCCGGGATCGACGGCGACTCCGCGCAGCGTATAGAAGTGGGAGGGGTCGCGATCACCCGGCACGGCCGCTTGGCCGAGCGTCCACGACAGGTCGGCGCGGGTCCCGTTGACCTGGAAAACCTTGACCTGGCCCGCCCCCTGGTCGGCGACATAGAGGTGGCCCTGGGGTCCGAACGCCAGGGCGGCCACGCTCCCCAGGCCCTGAATGGCGTGCCCGAGGAACCCGCCCTCCGCGGTGAAGACGCTGACGGTGCCGTGCTGATGGCCCACCCAGGCACGTCCGGCCTGGTCGACCGCCACGGCTTGGGGAAGCGTCACGGAGAACTGGCCCAGCGGGGCGCCACTGTTCTTGTCGAAGCGGAGGACCCGGTTCCCCGCGGCGTCGGCGACGTAGAGGACATCTCCCGAGACGGCCAGGGCCGAGAGGGGACTGGTCATCAACTCCCGATCGCTGGCCGGAGCGTCCGGGTTGAGCAGGCCCTCGACCGTGCGGTAGACCTGGATATGTCCCCCGACCACCGTCTCCCCGGAGAACGGCGCCGGGGAGCCGTCGGCGAGCCGGAACCGTTGAATCTGCTGCTGGCCCGACCAGGCACCGACCGCGTAGTACATGTAGGTGTCGTCGGTCGCCACCCGATAGGGCGCCCCGTTGGGGTTGCCGTTACGGATCTTGAATTCGGCGTCGTAGACCGAATCCCCCTGCGCCGTCCACTTCTTGAAGTCCGCGCCGGGCTCGTCCCAGCTATTCGCCGTGTAGATCGCGCCGGTGGCGTCGACGGCGACCGACAGCATGGTGGTCGGAATATGTTGGGCAATCGATGGATCATCAGCGCTTCCGCCGATCGCTCCCACGTTCTCGTACGAGTTGCGGTTCACGACCACCCGGACCGCGTACGCGCCGGGCGGGGTCGGGCGACCGAAATCGTCGGTTCCGTCCCACGGTGCCGAGTAGGTCCCGGCCGGCATCGCCTGCATCGAGGCGAGAGTGCGGACCAGCCTTCCTTGAGCGTCGAACACCCCCGCACTGACGAGGGCGGGCTGGGCCAGTTGGTATCGTACCGACCCGGTTCCGGCGTCGAACGAGGCCCAATCGCCCATCGCCGTGGCCGCCGTGGTCGAAGCCGCGCCCGCGCCGATCATGGGCTGGGGACCAACCCCCCCCAGGCTCGAGAGCGTGCTGAGCACGAGCCGAGGTTCAACGGTTTCGACCTGGAGGGCGTGCCGCGTCGGAGTTCTCGCCGCCGCGCCCGGCGGGAGACCCCAGCGAATCGAAAAGGGAAGTCGCACCGTGGAGTGACCCCGGCAAAGGATTGGTCTCGGTCCGATCGGCCATGACGGACACAGGAGTGCGACGGCCCGGTTAGCCCAGGGCCGAACACCTCTCCACAAGAAACGTAGTTCACCTTTGCCCGAACGAAGGCCGCGGCACAAATTTGTGTATGCTGATAAGGTGTTGGGAGAATCGGGCTTGCGATGACTGGGTTGGCTGCGTGGTTTGGGTGGTAATTTCCCGACCTTGGGGCGGAGCCGCGATGTCCCCCGCTCGTTGTGGATTGGCCTCGTTCAACGTGGCATTTTTGCCACAGCCCTGCTCGGTGGGCGGCAGCGCCGTCTACCGTGGGAACGCAGGCCCCAGCGAGTTTTCGGATGGGGCGATCATCAATCCCGCACACGTTTAGGGGCGAGTCTTGGCCCCTTGGGTTCCAACAGTAGACCGGACAACATGCCCAAGAATCGTCGGAACGCGGAAGGGCGAGCAGGCCGGAAACGCCGGGAGCGCCGGGGTTTTCCCCGCTATCCGGCCCTCGACAATACAGCTCAGGTGGGGTGGCTGCGTGGCGATGAGCTCGAAACCACGGCTGCACAACTCATGGACCTGAGCCGGGAAGGGATGTTGGTTCTGGCCGATGCCGAACCGCCACCGGGGCTGCCGGTCATGATCCGGCTGATCGAACCGGCTCGCACGCCCTGGGTGGAGGCCCGCGTCACCGAAGCGCGACCGATCTGCCAGGGCCCCGTTCAGCTCAGGCTCGTCTGTGCTCAGGGGGCGCCGCGGGGGTTCTTTGCGTTAGCGGCGTCGCGCGATGAAACGATGAATTGATGGGATGTTGACTTGTGCCAGTTCCTCGGGCCCGCCCGGTTTCCTGCCCCCTCGTTCCTGACGAGGGAGTCGACGGTGGCCCCGCGGTGGCGAACCGATGCCGGGATGCAAGCCATCAACCACGGTGATCGGGATGTCCTGGCAGAACGATCCACCGCAGCGTGAGGTAGAGGCCGCCGAAGACGATCACGATTCCGAGCAACCCGGTGGCAAGTGCCTCGAGCATGACGGGAGTCCTCAGCGTCAGGCGATCGAAGAGAAGGGCCGTGGTGTTGGCTCTGCCAACGGCGGCCGTTGTGGCCGAATGACAAGTGTGGGCCGTATCATAGGTCAGGAATTCGAGGATGACGAGGCGTGTTTCTCATTTTCGACGCCGGCGCGGAGCGGCTGTGGTAGAGACGCGACGGAACCGGTCGATCAACCGGCGAACCGATCGGGTGAACTGGTGATCGAGACGCCCCCCCTGCTCGATCCCTCGACGGGTCGGAGCGCGGGTTTCTGCCCTTGACGCGTTTCGGGCCGCGGATAGGATGCCGGCTCTGAGAAGCTCCATGCCGCTCCGCACTCCTGTCTTCGGTCGATCGACGTTCCCTAGAGAGGGCCGCCAGGCCAAGGATGGTCGTTTCCATGGCCCACGAACTCAGCGCGGATTTGGATTCGCTCCGCGTGATCGTGTCTCAACTCAACGGAGCCCTTGCCGAGGCCAGCGGCGTCGTTCAGGACGTCGACTGCTACTTGGCCGAGGAATTCGACATCGGAGTCTGGGCGATCAGCCGCCCGTTCGACTCCCAGCGAGCGGCCAGCCAGGACGGTCGCGAGCTCCTGATCTCTTCCCACCTGGCCTACGGCAAGACGGCCGGTCGAAACCGGCTTCACGTCCTGGTGGCGACCCTCGAACGAGGGGATGGGAGCGATCAATTCACCCAGATCGTGAACGAGGAGCGGGTGCCCTGGCCCCTCTGTCCTCGCGAGACCAAGCTCCACTCGTTCGCGATGCTCCCGGAACTGCTGGGGACGCTGGCGGCCAAGGCCGAGGAGATCGCGGCGCAGACCAGCCGAACCAGTGAGACGGTGCGCCAGCTCCTCGAAACGATGGGGCGGCATTCGCACGGCTTCGAGGAACCGGCCCTGATTGGCGCCGGCGTGTCCGGGGACCGCGAAGCCCGCGTCCTCAGCCGTGTCCGAGGTCGATAGGCCGGCTCGGTGATGGGAACCTTCTATCCTATCGCAATGTTTCGAAACGCTCGAACCGGCCCCGCCGCCATCGCGTCGGTGGGGCCTTGGGCGTTGTTCCGAGACACGCCACTTCGCCGCAGTCCACGCTGGCTCGCGGGGAAGGTCCGTGCGCTTCAACGCGGCGGTGATGGCCTGGGGGCGTGAGTCTGGGCTCGCGCCCGCGAGAACTCCCGGACCAGGGCTTCATAGAAGCCGACGGGGCCGTTCTCCGGGAGCTCGAGACGGAGGGCGCAACGACCTCGCCTCAACCAGGTCGCGCCCAGCACGAGGGCCGGGACGTTGGTCGCCGAACTGGCGGTGCCGTCGAGTCGGAGCCAGATTCGCTGTCCGGCCCGAACCGGTCCGTCGACGACCGCGAAGAGCCCGTTCTGCGTCACGCTGACGAGCTGTCCCTTCAGAACGACGAAGTCCTCGCCGGACCATGTGCCCACCCAGAGGAGCCCCGGACTCCCGGCGCCGGCCCGGGACGGTCCGGCATTGGGGCGGCCCATCCGAGCGGAGCGGTCGACCGCCAGCGCGGGCCCATGATGGGCCGTGATCGGTTCTTGAGACATGACCACCCTCCCCGAACCCGGCCTCGATCGGGACGCGACGCTCTTCTGGCCCTGGCAATCGCCTGAGGTTCGTTCCCCTTCCTCGAAGTCTAGGACAGATTTCGGCGAGTGAACGTGCGCGAGCCCCTCGCCCGCGTTCGGCCCCGGCCCCGATCCTTGATGGAGGCCAGCCCTCAGACCGGGTCAGCGGGCCGTCCCGAGACAATCACAGGAGATCGCTGTTGAGGATTTCCGACAGAACAGGTGGGATGTCGGGAACATCAACAAGTCGCCTTTGTGGCGTCTCGTTTGTTTTGATTTTCTATCAAAGGTCGAAACGGGACAGCCCCGCTGGTGTTGTCAACGGGGTTCGGGATGCCTTGAAGGAGATCGGTCTTGGTTCCCCAGCGTTTGCATCAGCGGATAGAAGTTCTTATTGACGAGCTGATTGAGGAAGGAAATGTCGCAACGGCCTCGCTTGCCTCGATCTTCGTCGCCGCTCAAGAGGCTGTCGCGGGGGGATACGACGTGGCTCTGTGCCGGCATATCTGGAGCGGGCTACGGGAACTCGAGTGGCGCAGGCAAGGGCCGTCGATTGCGATCGACGGCGAGGATGACGGCCTCTCAGATCCTCTCGCCTGTGGTGCTTGAGGCCTTCGCCCTGGAGGAAGGTCGAGGCGGGACGGGGGCGAGGTGGGGCCTGCGTCTGACCTGAGGTGCTGAGGTTATTCTTCAGACCGCCGCAATGAGTTGTTCCATCGCTTCTTTTTCGAGCTGGCGGACCCGTTCACGCGTGAGCCCGAGGTTCTCGCCCACTTCACGGAGGGTCATCGGGACGTAAGGTTCCAGCCCGAATCGCATTCGGATCACGGTGGCCTCGCGCTCACCGAGCCGGCCCAACCGTTGGAAGATCCGTTCGAGATCGTCGGACTCGATCAGGAGGTCGCCGGGCGACCGGCTCCGATCGTCGGTCAGCATGTCATCCAGGAGGAATTCGTCGCTGTCGGGTCCTTCGCCGTGCGGTGTGAGCTCGTGGATCCGGATCGCCTTGGTGACCATGCCCAGCTTCTTCTTGGAGAGCCGGAGGGCCTGGCCAACCTCCTCCGGGGTCGGGGTGCGGCCGAGTCGATCGGCGAGCACCTCATGGGCCCGCTTCCACTTCGAGAGGAGGGTGACCATGTACGCGGGAAGCCGGATCGGCTTGCCGTGGTTCATGACGGCGCGTCGGATCGACTGCTTGATCCAGTAGCTGGCGTAGGTGCTGAAACGGGTTTCCATGCCGCCGTCGAAGCCTTCGACGGCACGCATCAGACCGAGGTTGCCTTCCTCGATCAGGTCTTCGAGGCAGAGCCCTTTGCCGAGGTAGCCCCGGGCGATGTTCACCACCAGGCGAAGGTTGGCTTTGACCATGTGATCGCGAGCGTACGGGTCGCCCGTCGCGACGCGTTCGGCGAGCTCCCGCTCCTCGGACGCGGAGAGCAATGGCGTGTCGTTGATTTCCTGAAGGTAGATCTGAAGGGTCGAGCCATTTGCCGGACGAGGCGAGCTGGTACGGGTGCTCACGGTCGAATCCTTGAGTTGAAGGCGCAACGCGGCGGAGTCACGGCATCGTGAAGGGACGGCACAGGCAACCCTACCGGAACCCGGCGACATCGGCGGATCAGGGAAGGTTGGATCGGTGGATGTCGCGTGTTGAGCCGGAAGTGAGCCCACGGGTCGGGGCAGAGGCCAGAGGGCTCCATTCGGCGCGACGCGGTCGTTCGGCCTCAGGCTGACTTCTCGTACCCGAGTCCCTGGAGCACTTCGAGGACCTCGCTCCAGGTCGGAAACATCCGGCCGCTCGATTGCTTGTACGCCTGAATCGCCTGCATGAACTCGAGCTCGGCCGGTGTGTATTCGCGCTCGCAGGTCGTGGGGTCGATCTTCTGACGCCGTTTGCTCGCATGCCGCGCTCGGGACGCGCGAGCGGCACGTTCGCTCACCTTCTGGTGGACGCCGAGCAACGATTCAGCGGAACCAAGGTCAAGTGACTCAGGCTGGACAGCATCCGCGGTGATGGGCACGAGAGAGTCCTCCTTCATGGGGGCCAACCGAGGCGTCGCAACATCGTGACGTCTGGCCGTCGAATCAATTCTCGCAGCGGCGGGCAGCAGGGTTGTGACGCGTTGGAGCATCCCCGGGAAGGTGGTGCGAGCACCTTCCCACCGCATCAATCGACCCTACAAAACCAACATAGGTTACCTTTTCCTTCTAAGGCAAAGGAAAAGACGGATTTTGTCGATTTTTTTCTAAAGTTCCCTGGCATCCTGGCCGAGGGCGGGTTGAGGAGCCCAAATAGGAGGGGAGATGAGAAGGGTTGCCGCTTAAATAGCTGGCAAGAGGCGAGGCGTTGCGCGTCAGTGGAAGGGGCACGAGAGAACTGTAGGTCGGGTTCGCGACGTCGGATCCTTGGGAAGCGATGATGTTCACGAAATCCAACGTTCCGAGGTTGCTGATCAACGCCGCGGGTCGAATCCGTTGCCCCGGCCAGGTGGCCGGGGTGGTCGCGTGCCCTCACCGCTCGCGGGGGAGACGGTCCCGGAAGAATCCACGCGGCGACTTGGCTTCTATGGGGACGAGGGACGGGACGAGGGTGCGGGCCATCGTGGCGATCATCCGCTGGGCGTCGCTCCGCGGCGCGATCGCGTCGAGAGGCACCCCCCGGTCACGCGCCAGGTGGAAGCTCTTGGTCGCGTTGGGAATTTGCCAGGTGATTGGCGACTGGAGAGATTCCTCGGCGGCTTCCAGAGAGACCGTGGTCCGAAGCGAGCCGACGCGGTTGGCGACGATCTGGAGTCGAGGGGCCAGCCCTTCGAATTGCCGCAAGCACTCGACCAGCTTCGCCGTCTGCTTCACGATGGTCGGCTCGAGTTGAATGACCACGAGGATCACGTCGGCGGACTCGAAGGCGATGAAGTCGGAGGTCTGAAGTCCCTTGCTGGTGTCGATCAACACCGCACCGAAAGTCGACTGAAGCAAGGCGAGAGTCTGGCCCAGCGACTCGGGTGTGAGGTTGGCGGCCTCGATGAGCTCGATGGGACGAGGAAGGATCGCAAGTCCCGATTCATGGTGGCAGAGCATCCGTTTCAGAAGAGTCGAGTCGAGCCGATCCACGCTGCGGACGATCTCCAGGAGCGTGTTCTCCGGCGCGATGTCGAGGAGGGTGTCGACGGCGCCGAACAGGAGCTCGAAGTCGGCCAGCGCGACCTCGCGGCCTGAGGTTCGGGCCAGCGTGGTCGCCAGGTTGACGGCCAGGGTGGTGCAGCCAACTTCGCCGGTGGCGCCGGTGACGACGATCGTCCTCGAACCCGGGTGTTTGTCGGCCAGGATGACCTGGGGGAGCGTGGGGGCGGACCGTGTTGCAGGTGCCACTGGCTCCCGGCCGGTCAGGCGCCGGATGGTGGCGAGAAGGACGTCACGGTCGACCGGCAGGTCGAGCTGCTCCGACGTCCCCTCGAGGAGAGGGTGCGGGCTCGCCTGGGCGCCGCGAGGCCGGTTGATGACGAGGACCGTCGCCTCCGGGGTCTGCTTTCGAATCCCTTGGATCAAGTTGGCCGCCGTGGACTCGCCGCGGTCGGGATCGACCACCATGATCGTCAACTCGGGCTGCAGGTCGGCCACCCGTCGTGGTGCCACGGCGGGGGCGACGCAGACCTCCGTGACCCAGATCGGCTCCATCGACTCGAGCAAGGCCAGCAGATCTCGGCGCGCGTCTTCCTGGGAGGCGACAAGCAGAACTCGAATACCGTCGGTCATAGCGTTTGGATTCCGCCGTGCAAAGATCGACTCTGCCGAGTCGACCGGGTGCGGGGACGCGTCTTGGGGCTTGAGAACCGGAGCGGAGCGCCCGACAGGTGTTGATCGGTTCGTCGCTTCGGCGGCACGAGTCCCGCTGGCTCCCGCGACCTCGAATGTCAGGACTTGGACTGACCGGATGTTCAAAACCGCCAAATCTTGAGATCGGTCACACGCTCTAGAATGGATTTTGGAACATAACTTGGGGCGCTGGGCGGGAGGCGAGGGAATTTCTCGAGACCGCCCCCTGGGAATGACCACCTAATTCCTGAGATGGTTGTGGGTTGCAGCAGGCAGAAAGCCGATTCAATAGTCCATCAATTCGGTCGAAGCGGACCGGTCCTGGATTGAGCCAGCGCGTGGGATGCGTTTCTTGATTGAGGTTCTGGGTCGGGGCATATCTTCGCGGACTCGGAGCGCCAGCCAGGGCGCCGGGGGTCGAGGACGAGTCTCCGTATCCGCGCCTGAGAGCGTTCGGAACGACGCCCCGGAGCGGCGTCGGGTCTGACCGACATCTTGAATCGGTGCCGTGCCTGGCCTGGGACAGCCTTGGCGTTGCGGTGAGGTGGGATCCGAATTTGGCCGATTCTTGTCGGCGGGCTGATCACTCCGCATGGCGGCATCGGATAGGATCTTGAGGATCGGGAGCGTTCTTGGTCGTGAAGGAGGTCTTTGTGTCGCAGGTTTATCCGTCCTCGCATCCGGTCGTCCAGCATCAGCTCGCGAGCCTGCGGCAACCGGCGACGCGGCCGCCCGAGTTTCGGCGGCTGGTGCGCTCGCTCTCGCTGTTGCTCACCCATGAAGCGACCGCCGATCTTTCCACCCGTTTGACGGAGGTGTCGACTCCATTGGGGCGGGCGCAGGCCCTTGAGCTGGCGGATCGGGTGGGAGTGGTCCCGATCTTGCGGGCGGGTCTGGGGATGGCGGAAGGCGTGCTGGAACTTTTACCGGAGGCTCAGGTCTGGCACGTGGGGGTCTACCGCGATGAGCATACGTTGCGGCCGATGGAATACTACCATCGACTGCCCACGCGTCCGACGATCACGATCGCCCTGGTGCTCGACCCGATGCTGGCGACCGGCGGGTCGGCCGTCCATGCCTGCCGTCTCCTCCAGGAGGCCGGCGTAAGCCGGATCAAGCTGATCTCCCTGATCGCTGCGCCCGAAGGCATTGCCCGGATGCGCGACGCCATGCCCGACGTCCCGATTCACGTCGGTGCGGTCGACGAGCGACTCAACGCGGTCGGGTTCATCTTTCCCGGCCTGGGGGATGCGGGCGACCGACAGTTCAACACCTCACTCGACTGACGGACCGTCGCGTCCCGATTGGGGTGCTGGACGGTCTCGCGTCGATTCGAACGTGGATCCGGCCGTGGGCCTGGTCCTGGATGAGAAAGTCGGCGATCCTGTCGCGCCTGGGGATCGGCTCTGCACCGTCCACGTCAACAATGAGGCGCGGCTCGACCTGACCCTTGGCATGATTGGCGATGCATTCACCATCGGTGAGCGGCCCTCCACGGTCGAGTCCCTGATCGTGGAACGGTTCTGACGAGAGCTGACACTCCCTGATTTTCACGTCCCCCGCCTGAGGAGAGCCACCCATGACCTCACTTGACCTTAGCGCTCGTGCGGAGGAAGCGGCGTTGGCGATCCGGGAGACGATCCCTCAGCCGCCCGCGATCGCCGTCGTTCTGGGATCGGGCCTGGGCGCTCTGACGGACCGCCTGGCCGACCGCGTTGTGGTTCCTTATGCGACGATCCCCCATTTTGAGCGCCCCACGGTGCCGGGCCACGCGGGAAACCTCGTGGTCGGCACGGTCCGCGATGGGCACCCTTTGCTCGTGCTCCAGGGGCGATACCACTACTACGAGGGTTGGGATCTAGGCACCGTCACCTTTCCGGTTCGGGTACTCCAACGCTTGGGGATTCGGACCTTGATCCTGACGGCCGCGACCGGGGGGATCGCCCGAGCGCTCAGACCCGGCTCGATCGTCTGCCTCGAGGATCATCTGAACCTGATCGGTGAGAGCCCCCTCCGTGGTCCCAACGCGGTGGACTTCGGCGAGCGGTTTCCTGATATGTCGGAGGTCTATTCCCAACGGCTCAGGGCGCTCGCCTTTGAGGAAGCGAGAAGCCTTGGTTACGAGCTGGCCTCCGGAGTCTATGCGTGCCTGCCCGGCCCGAGCTACGAAACTCCGGCCGAGATCCGGATGCTTCGGACGTTGGGGGCCGATGTGGTCGGCATGTCGACGGTTCCCGAAGCGATCGTGGCGCGGCACTCGCGGCTCGAGGTGCTCGCCTTCGCGCTGGTGACCAACTTGGCCGCCGGCCTGAGTGGGCGGACGATCGAGCACGAGGAGGTGCTCGCGGCCGGCCGGCTCGCGACTCCTCGGCTCGGCGACCTGATCGAACGGGTGGTGTGGCGACTCGCTACGGCTGATCCGGCGGATTCGCCGGGGCCGGCGTGACGGCGCCGCGATAAGCCTGGTCGAGCAGGTCAACCGGGTGAGCCACCCGCATGGGACGGCCCCGTTCCTTGATCTTGCGCGCGATCTGGAGGATGCAGCCCACGTTGCCGGTGGCCACCACATCCGCCCCGGTGGCGGCGAGGTGGTTCATCTTGCGGACGCCGAGCCGTTCCGACATCTCGGGCTGCGTCAGGTTGTAGGTCCCCGCGGCGCCGCAGCAGATCTCGCTCTCTTCCAGCGGGACGAGCTCGACTCCGGGGATCATCGCCAGCAACTGCCGGGGCTGGCTCCGGATCTGTTGGCCGTGGCAGAGGTGACAGGCGTCGTGATACGTCACCTTCAATGGCAACGGGTGGGTCGGCTGGATCGGTCCGAGCGCGACGAGGAACTCGGAGATGTCACGGACCTTGGCCACGAACCGCTCGGCTGCGTCGTGGTCCGCGGCGGGCAGCAGGTGGGCATAATCCTTGAGCATGGCGCCGCATCCGGCGGCGTTGACGATGATGGCGTCGAACTCGTTGGGATCGAAGGCTGCGAGGTTGCGTCGAGCGAGCTCGAGGGCCGGTTCTTCGACACCCGAGTGGTAGTGGATTGCGCCACAGCAGACCTGGCTGGGGGGGATGACGACCTCGCAGCCGTTCTGCTGGAGGACCCGGGCGGTCGCCGCATTCGTCTCGGGGTACATGGCGTCCGCCACACAGCCGAGGAAGAGCGCGACCCGGGCCCGTTTCGGGCCGATCGCCGGGAACAGGGGCGGCAAGGGGCCGGTGGACCCGCTGAGCTCCGGGAGCATGGCCTGCATGCGCCGGAGTGTCGTCGGCAAGAGCCGGGTCAGGCCGGTCTTCTCGGCCCAGTTCAGGATCCCCAGCCGCTGGAGCAACCGCGCGGGTAATAAGGCTGCCTTGACCCGCCGGGAGTAAGGGAACAGGTGGTGGAGGATCAGCCGTTGGAGCAGGCTCGTCCGTTCCGCCGGGGGCGCGGAGCGTTGCAGGGCGACCTTGAACGGCTCGATGATCTTGCCGTACTGCACCCCTGACGGGCAGGCGCTTTCGCAGGCGCGACAGTCGAGGCAGAGATCCAGGTGCTCGCGAACCTCGGGGCTGAAGCCGAGCCGGCCGTCGGCCACCGCTCGCATCAGGTAGATTCGGCCGCGGGGGCTGTCGTTCTCGTTACTGGTCTCGACGTAGGTCGGGCAGCTCGCGGTGCAGAGGCCGCAGTGGATGCAATCCTGGTAGAGGCGGTAGTCAACCTTGCTCGAGAGCCAGGCGAGGTCGACGCTCGACTTCTGAGCGGCTTGGGCCGTCGGGTTCTCCGTCGTCGTTTCGGGAGTCGCGATCGCCATGCAGGATTGCCTCGTCTCGTCGTGGTGGCCCGACTCATCATCACGTTCGTGTGGCACTCGCCAGGCGTCTGGCCCCTCGGCCGACCCCGTCGAACCTCCGCGTGCGGCGGCCCAGAGGTCCGCGGAGGCTCTCGGTGAGGTTCGGGGTGTGCTCTGGCGGTGGGGACCGGCTCGATCTTTCAAATCATACCGACGAACCGGCCCGGATTCATCACCCCCTTGGGGTCGAGCGTCCGCTTGATCCGCTCGGCCAGGGCCCAGTCAGCACGCGGCTCCCCCCAGACCTTCAGCCGCTCTTTCCATTCCGTCGGACAGCGGCTGAGGACCAAGTTGCCGCCGTCGAGCACGGCGGC
>Ga0182739_1003907_pt1 | contig 12666 bp, 15 predicted proteins | sample eDN5th30CBELigBY_FD_128873 | JGI IMG/M metagenome (GOLD analysis project Ga0182739, IMG submission 128873) | Enriched backyard soil microbial communities from Emeryville, California, USA - eDNA 5th pass 30_C BE-Lig BY (version 2) (version 2) | ecosystem: Environmental > Terrestrial > Soil >... | reverse complement strand
TTCAGTCTAGCTGATGCGCGGGATCCGCTTCGACGGCCACCACAGCGCGCGCCCGAGATCGAGCCCGATCGCCGGCACGAGCAGCGATCGCACGACGATCGTGTCGAGCAGGACGCCGAACGCGACGATGAACGCGAGCTGCAGCAGGAACAGGATCGGGATGACCGAGAGCGCCGCGAACGTCGCCGCGAGCACGAGCCCCGCCGACGTGATGATCCCGCCGGTGATTCCGAGTCCCCGCAGCATTCCCTCGCGTGCGCCGAAGCGCAGCGCCTCCTCCCGCACGCGGGTCATGAGGAAGATGTTGTAGTCGATGCCGAGTGCGACGAGGAAGACGAAGCCGAAGAGCGGCACCGCCGGATCCGCGCCCGGGAGTCCGAGGACGTGGTTGAAGATGAGCGCCGAGACCCCCATCGTCGCGCCGAACGACAGCACTACGGTCCCGACGAGGATGAGCGGCGCGACGATCGAACGCAGCAGCAGGATCAGGATGATCAGGATCACGAGCAGCACGAGCGGGATGATGAGCGTCCGGTCGCGGATCGATGCCGCGTCCGAGTCGACCGCCGTGGCGGTCACGCCGCCGACGAGCGCCTCGCCGGCGAGCTCGCTGCGCAGGTCCAGGACGACCTGCTCCGCCTCGGCCGAGTCGGCCGCGGGCACGAGCGTCGCCTGGAGCAGGATGTCGCCGTCGGCGACGGTGGGCGCGGGTGCCGCCGTCCCGGGAGGGCCGAGCGGCTGGATCCCGTCGGCCGTGACCGGCGCGGTCCCGCTCGGCGAGTCGGCCGCGAGCACGACGACGCCGTCGATGCGGGAGTCGGCGAGGAGCACGTCGGCGGTCGCCTGGAGGCGGTCCTCCGACGTCAGGATGTAGACGGGGCTGCCCGATCCGCCGGGGAAGTGCTCGGCGAGCGCCACCTGGCCCGTGCGCGCCTCGGACTCCCCGAGGACGAGCTCGCTCGATGCGACGCCGTCCGCCTTGAGCTGGAACATGCCGAGGCAGGCGGCCAGGAGCACGACCACGGTCGTGATCCAGATGACGCGCGGGCGACGGGCGACGAACCGGGGGACCTTCGCCCAGATGCCGCGCTTGGGGATCTGGTCGCCGACGCTGTCGGGGTCGAATCGCGTTCTCCTCGGCCAGAACGCGACGCGGCCGGCCGCGAACAGCAGCGACGGCAGCAGCGTGAGCGACGCGAGAAGGGCGAACACGATGCCGATCGCCGCGACGGGGCCGAGCACCCGGTTCGACTCGAGGTCGCTCGCGAGCAGGCAGAGCAGGCCCGCGATGACGGTGCCGCCGGAGGCGACGATGGGCTCCCACGATCCGCGCAGGGCCGCGAGCGTCGCATCCCATCGCCGCTCGTGGGTCTGCAGCGCCTCTCGATATCGGGCGACGTAGAGCAGCGAGTAGTCGGTCGCGGCGCCGATCACGAGGATGAAGAGGATCCCCTGCGTCTGTCCGCTGAGCAGCAGGATGCCCGCCTTCGCGATCCACCAGACGGTCAGCAGCGCTGCGGTGAGGGCGAAGGTGCTCGTCGCGAGCACGATGAGGGGCAGCAGCGGCGAGCGATAGACGATGACGAGGATGAGGAAGACGGCGCCGAGCGCGACGAGCAGCAGGATCCCGTCGATGCCGCCGAACGCGGCCACGAGATCGCCGGTGAATCCCGCCGGCCCCGTCACGTACACGGTCATCCCCGCGGGCGTCGCGGCGGCGATGTCGGCGCGCAGCTCCTGCACGGCATCGGACACCGAGTCGCTCGTATCCAGCGCGAGGAAGATCTGCGCCGCGCGCCCGTCGTCGGACACGATCGGCGGGCTCGGATCGCCCGAGATCGCCGCGATGCCGGAGATGGCCTCCCGGAGCTCGTCGATCGACGCGAGCTGGGCGTCGTCGAACGCAGTCTCCCCGACGACCAGGACGACGGCCGGGATGACGTCCTCGCCGGAGAAGTCGGCCAGGCGCTGCTGCACGACGGTGGCCTCGGCGCTCGTCGGGAGGTAGGCGGTCGCATCGTTCGACGACACCTCGTCGATCCGCCCGAAGTAGGGCCCGCCGATGCCGGCGGCCGCCAGCCACGTGATGATGAGCGCGACCGGGATGAGCACACGGAGCCAGGTGGGGACCTTCATCGACGTGCGTTCCATTTCCTTAGCTCAGCTAGTAACTAGATAGATGTTACTACTTTCGCGCGGGTAGCTTTAACCCGTGACTCTAGACCGCGACGAGCCTGCGGAGATCGCGCTGGGTCTGCACGACCCGCGCGTGATCGACGCGCGCGGCCGGGTGGTCGACGTCGCCGGGCTCTCCGGCGAGGACCTCGAAGCGACCGTGCGCATCATGGACGCCCTGTTCCGCTGGCGCGAGGCCGAGCGCCGCGTCGCCGAGGCATCGGGCCGCTTCATGCGGCTCGGTGACACCGACATGAAGGCGCTGCGCTTCGCGATCGTCGCGGCCGACCACGGCCGCCATGTCACCGCCCGGGATCTCGCGGAGCACCTCGGGATCTCGAGCGCATCGGTCACCAGGCTGCTCGACCGCCTCGAGCACGGCGGTCACATCCGGCGGACGCCGCACCCGACCGACCGCCGGGCGCTCGCCATCGTCGTCAGCGACGAGACGCGCGTCGCCGCCGAGGAGACGATCGGCCGCGAGCACGCGCGGCGCTTCCGGGTCGCGGCCGCGCTCGAGCCGTCGGAACGCGATGCCGTGCTCCGATTCCTCGACGCGCTGAGCGACACCGGCGAAGGCGGCTGGACGGCGCCTCCTCAGGCGTAGCTGATCGCGATCATGCTCGCGCCGCCCACGATCTTGAGCGCCCCATCGATCCCCCAGAACACCCGGTAGTCGACCGAGGTGGCGCGCAGTCCGATCAGCGCGTTCACCATGCACAGCACCGCGAGCAGCGCGCAGATCGGTCCATGGCTGAAGCCGAGGATGAGGAAGTGCGCGCCGACGATGAACAGCATCCACATCCAGAACGGCCTGGAGTCGAGGTCCGGGAACTTCCGCACGACGACGCTCACCAGATAGCCCTCGACGAGGAATGCGACACCGAGCACGACCCACTGCCAGATGGCCGGGCTGGGCAGTCCGGCGAAGATGAGCTTGGTCGCGCCGCCGACCGCCATGATCACGACGCCGACGCCCGCGCCGACGATCAAGGCGACGATGCGCCACCGGCGGGAGCCGAACGCGCCGACCACGATGCCGAGCCCGACCGCGACGAGGAACGCGCCTCCGCCGCGCATGAGCGGGAAGGACTGGGCCAGATCGGCGAAGAGCTGCATGGGTCCAGTGTGTCGCGTTCACGACCCGGTCCGACCATACGGGCGAGCGCAGGGGTGCGATCTTTACCGCACTCGTCGCCGGCGCGCAAGCGCCTTTGCAGGCGCATGCCCACTGGCCCATCCTGAAGCGGCCGGGCCTCCCCGGCCGAGATAGGAGATGTGCACCATGACACTAGGAAGCGGCATCGCGCTGATCGTGATCGGCGCCATCCTCGCGTTCGCCATCAACCTGGAGAACGCGTTCGTCGACCTGGACCTCGTCGGATACATCCTCATGGGCGCCGGCGTCGTCGTGGCGATCATCGGCGCCGTCCTCCTCGCGCGAGGACGCCGGGCGGTCGTGACCTCCCGTTCGGTGACCGACCCCGTGACGGGCGAGCGTGTGAGCAGTCAGGTGACGGAGGCCGACGACCCGTCGTTGCGCCCCTGAGCGCTGCACCGTCGAACCCTGGTGCCCCTGGAGAGAATCGAACTCCCGACGCCCTCCTTAGGACGGAGGCGCTCTATCCACTGAGCTACAGAGGCAGGCAGTCCAGTGTAGCGAGCGAGCGCGCTACGGCGTGGGCGGCGGGTACAGGTAGAGCGGGATCGAGTCCGTCGCGATGGTGCGCATGCCGTAGGTGAGGCGCACCCAGTTGTACTCCTCGATCGTGATCGTGCCGTCGTCGTTGACCGCCTGGACGTAGGCGACGTGGTTGCCGCCGTAGCCGAACCAGGCGACCGAACCGACGACCGGCGTGGTGCTCGTCGCCCAGCCGTGCGCGGCCCAGGCGTCCGCCCAGCTGGATGCGTCCCCACCGGTCGGCGTGAGGTAGCTCCAGTCCATGAGCCAGGGCTCGCCGAAGGAGCCGGCGTCGCGGTTGAGGCGCCACGCGACGAAGTCGGTGCAGTTGCGGGTCGCGTAGCGCAGGGAGGACATGGCGTCGCCCGGGCCGTTCGCGAAGGGATAGTCGTCGCCGGCCGGCCATGAGATGTTGCCGTTCGCGAGCCGGTAGGCCGTGGCCATCTGCTCGCCGGTCGGCTGGTCGGGCAGGCCCGTGTACGAGTCGCGCTCGTCGATCGCCGGGGCGACGACCTCCGGCTCCGCGATGTCGAGACCGGCAGCGCCGAGCAGGACCGCGCCGCCCGCCGATTGGGACTCCGCAAGGCCGCCGTCGACGACCGCGTAGGCGGGAATGGCTACCGCGCTCACGAGTCCGACGGCAGCGACGAACGCGAGAGCCTGGCGGAGCATGGATTCCAGGTTAGCGCTTACGCCGCGACGAAACCTGGGACAAGGAATTCGTCCCAGTCGGGCTGCGGCCGCTCGACCCCGTGGACCAGCCAGGTGGGCCCGTGCGGAGGTCGCGGCTTGTGGCGCAGCGTCCAGCCCATCTCCTTCGGCGTCCGATCGCCCTTGAGGTTGTTGCACCGCAGGCAGCAGGCGACGAGGTTCTCCCAACTGTCGGCACCGCCGCGCGAGCGCGGCAGGACATGGTCGATCGTCGTCGCGGCCGAGCCACAGTAGCCGCAGCGCTGCGCATCACGACGGAGGACGCCGCGGCGGGACACCGGGACCTGCCTGCTGCCCGGGATCCGGACGTAGTTGCGGAGGATGATGACGGAGGGACGCGGCCACGACATGGTCTCGGAGCGGATGACGTCGACCTCATCCGCGGCGACGACGTTCGCCTTCTGGTTCATGACGAGGACCAGCGCACGCTTGAACGACACGACCGCGAGCGGCTCATATCCGGCGTTCAAGACCAGCGTGCGCATCAGTGCACTCCGCGAGTCCCGCCAGGTATGTGGTCCACGAAGACAGGCTAGTCGACGCGTGCTGTCCAGCGGCCGGAACGGCACGCCGCGTCAGGGAGCGTTCACCGCGCGTTCGTCAGACGGCGACGAAGACGTGCGAGGCGGTCTCGATCGGGAGCACGATCGCCTCCGCGCCATCCACGGCGACGTGCACGCCGCCCAGGGCCCGCGTCAGCTCCGCGCTCGCGCCCGGGACGATGCCGGCTTCCTTGAGCCCTCGGAGGAGCTCCGGGTCGACCTGGATCGGCTCGCCGAGTCGGCGGATGACGCCACGCGTGCTGCCCTCCGCCGGGACGACGGTCGGCAGGCTGGCGACGCCGTGCATGAACTCGGGCGAGATCGGCCCGCCGATCTCCTCGAGCCCCGGGATCGGATTCCCGTAGGGCGACTCCGTCGGCTCGCCGAGCATCTCGTAGATGCGGCGCTCGACCTGCTCGCTCATGACGTGCTCCCAGCGGCACGCCTCGTCATGGACGAGCGCCCAGTCGAGACCGATGACGTCGGCGAGCAGGCGCTCCGCGAGACGGTGCTTGCGCATCACGTGCACGGCGCGCGTCCGGCCCGCCGGGGTCAGACTCAGATGGCGGTCGCCCTCGACTGTGACGAGCCCATCGCGTTCCATCCGGCTGATCGTCTGCGAGACGGTCGGGCCGGAATGTCCGAGGCGCTCCGAGATGCGGGCGCGCAGGGGCACGATCCGCTCCTCCTCGAGGTCGAGGATCGTACGGAGATACATCTCAGTCGTATCGACGAGGTCAGTCACGCGCTCCTCCATCGGGGTGCCGGCGCCATACAGCCTAGCCAGCAAAAGAGGTCAACGTCCGCGGACCGTAGAATCTTCCAGTGACGAGCATCGAGATCCCCGCCGCCCTCCGCCCCGCCGACGGCCGCTTCGGCTGCGGACCCTCGAAGGTCCGGCCCGAACAGCTCGCCCACCTCGCGTCCCACGCGCACCTCCTCGGCACCTCGCACCGCCAGGCGCCGGTCAAGGATCTTGTCGGGCGCGTCCGCTCCGGGCTCGCCTCGCTCCTCAACGCCCCCGACGGCTACGAGATCCTGCTCGGCAACGGCGGGTCGACGGCGTTCTGGGATGCGGCGGCCTTCGGTCTCATCGAGCACCGCGGCGAGTTCCTGACGTTCGGCGAGTTCGGCGGCAAGTTCGCCGCGGCGGCGAAGACCCCATGGCTCGACGCCCCGCACGTCGTCAAGGCCGAGCCGGGCTCGCGGGCCGAGATCGAGCTCGTGCCGGACGTCGACATCGTCGCCTACCCGCACAACGAGACCTCGACCGGCGTCATGGCCCCCGTCGTCCGTGCCGGAATCGACGGCGCCCTGACGGTCGTCGATGCGACGAGCGCCGCCGGCGGCATCGCGTTCGACCCGACGCAGACCGACCTCTACTACTTCGCGCCGCAGAAGAACTTCGCCTCGGACGGCGGCATCTGGTTCGCCCTCGCGTCGCCGGCCGCGATCGAGCGCATCGAGCGCATCGCCGCCTCGGGCCGCTACATCCCCGAGTTCCTCTCGCTCAAGCAGGCGGTCGACAACTCGCGCCTCAACCAGACGCTCAACACCCCGGCCGTCGCGACCCTGCTCCTCATGGAGTCGCAGCTCGACTGGATGAACGCGAGCGGCGGACTCGCGTGGACCGACGCGCGGACGAAGGAGTCCTCCGGCCTCCTCTATTCCTGGGCGGACTCGGTCGAGTACGCGACGCCGTTCGCACAGCGCCCCGGCGACCGCTCGCAGGTCGTCGTCACGATCGACTTCTCGGATGCGGTCGACGCGGCGGCGGTCGCGAAGGCGCTGCGGGCGAACGGCATCGTCGACACCGAGCCGTACCGGAAGCTGGGGCGCAACCAGCTGCGGATCGCGACGTTCGCCGCGATCGATCCCGATGACGTTCGCGCGCTCATCGCCTCGATCGAGTACGTGGTCGAGCGCCTCTGACGCGCTCGCTTTTCAGGAGTGCGCGGGGGTCGGCGTGCCATACGCACGCGAACCCGGCCGCACGCCTGAATTAAGCCACGCCTGAATTAGGCAGGGTCCTCGTCGAGGTCGTCGATGTCGACGCCGTCGATGTCCCCGCTGTGGGTCACGCGACGGGCCTCGGTGTCCTCGACATCGTCGGGATCGTCCTCGTCGTCGAGCATGTCCTCGAGGGGGATGTCGTCGTCGAGCACGTCATCGTCGTCCTCATCGAGGTCATCGTCGTCGGCGTCCTCATCGGCGTCGAGGTCGTCATCATCGCCGTCCTCGTCGAGATCCTCGACCGAGTCCGCATCGGCGGCGGCCTCCGAGGTGACGGCCTGCTGCGCCTGCCACTCTGCAAGGCGCACCGACCACGGGATCCACTCCGGGGCGACGAGCGAGTCCTCGCCCGGCAGCAGCCCGAGCTCCATGACCGTCGGCGTCTCCCCCTCGACCTCGGCGATGCTCACGATCCACGACCAGCCGCGGTAGCCCGCCTGCGCGCTCGTGTAGACGACGTCGGTAACCTCCGGCGCATCCTCGCGGACGCGGTCCTCGACCCAGTCGCCGACGTTCGCGGCGGCGGTCGACTCGGCGAGTGCCGCGCGCGCGAGCTCGTCGTAGCGGGAGGCCACTCAGGCGTCCAAATCGTCGGCGACGCGTCGGAGCATCGCCGCGATCTTGCCGCCGTGCGCCTTGTCGGGATACCGACCGCGCTTCAGACCGGAGCCGATCGAGTCGAGGACCTTGACCAGGTCCTCGACGATGACGGCCATGTCATCGGCGGGCTTGCGCTGCGCACGGCTGACGCTCGGCGGGGCGTCGAGCACCCGCACGGAGAGCGCCTGCGCGCCCTTGCGCCCATCGGCGACACCGAACTCGAGGCGCGTCCCGCTCTTGACCGTCGTGCCCGTAGGCAGCGCCGAGGCGTGCAGGAAGACCTCCTGGCCATCATCCGACTGGATGAAGCCGAAGCCCTTGTCCTCGTCGTAGAACTTCACCCGACCCGTGGGCATTGCCTGGCTCCTCGATGTCCCGCGCCGGCATCCGCCGGGCGGCACCAAGCCTACCCGTCCCGCGTCCGCTCGACAGGGCGAACCGGAGGGGCCCGCCCGTCGGTATCCTGATCGAATGGCGAAGGCGACGGGCAGCGGCTCCGAGGATCGATCGACCCCTGTCAGCGAGAGCCGGCTCGACCGCGTGCTCGCCGCGATGATCGTCGGCATCATCGGCCTGTCGGTCGTCGCGATCGTCCTCTACGTGATCGGGACGGCGAGTGCCTGGCCGTCGGCGATCACGACGACGCTCTGGGCCGTGTTCTTCTTCGGCCTGCCCGTCGCGATCATCATCATGATCGTCGTCACGATCCGGATCAGCATCCGCCGGCGCCGGGAGAACGAGCAGCAGCGCTAAGCGGTGGAGGCCGCGCGCCCCTGCTCCGCACGCCGGACGTGATCGCGGGCGTGCTCGACGGCGGCGGGCAGCTCGTCGAAGAGGTGCTTGTGGTGCCGCAGCGAGTCGAGGATGCCGACGCGTCTGGCGAGCGCGAGATGCCCGGCCTGGATGCCCTTGAGCAGGACTGTGATCCCGCGCCGCTCGAGCCCCTGCACCATCTCGGTGATGACCCTCGCGCCGGTCGCGTCGAGTGAGCCGATCGTCGACATGCGGACGATGACGACATCGATCTCGCCTTCCACCTCCTCGACCGCTCCCACGACCGCCTCGGCCGCGCCGAAGAACAGCGCGCCGTCGAGCCGGAAGAGCGCGATCCGCTCGTCGCCCGGCATCGCGGCGCCGGGCAGCGGCTCCCGCGTCGCGCTCCCCGAGCGGGCGAGGGCGCGCAGCGCGAGGAACGCGGCGACGACGAGCCCGAGGATGACGGCGACGATGAGATCGAACGCGACCGTCACGACCGCCGTGAGGGTGAAGACGATCGCATCGCCGCGGCTCGCGGTGACGACCGAGCGCACGATCGAGAGGTTTACCATCCGGACCGAGGTGACCATGAGCACGCCGGCGAGCGCGGCGAGCGGGATCTCGGCGACGACCCCGGCCGCGAGGTAGACGACGGCGAGGAGCACGAGGGCGTGCGTGACGGACGCGAGGCGGGTGCGCCCGCCCGAGCGCACGTTGACGGCGGTGCGCGCGATCGCGCCCGTCGCCGGCATGCCGCCGAAGAGCCCGGACGCGATCGAGGCGAGGCCCTGCCCGACGAGCTCGCGATCGGCGTTGTAGGCGCCGGTGTCGGCGAGCGATGCGGCGACGCGGGCCGACAGCAGGGACTCGATCGCGGCGAGCGCCGCGACGGTGAACGCCGGCACGATGAGTTGGGAGATGGTCGTCCACTCGAGCAGCGGGATCGCGGGCGCGGGGAGCTGCGACGGCAGCGCGCCGATCCGATCGACGGACGCGTGGAGCAGGGTGGCGGCGACCGAGACGACGACGATCGCGATGATCGAGCCCGGCAGGTGCCGATGGATGCGCGGCGCGGCGACCATGATGGCGGCGACGACCACGACGATGCCGAGCGTCCACGGCAGTGCGGAGAGGTCCGCCATCTGGACGGACTGGATCGCCGCGAGGAGCGCGTTCGTGCTGTGGTCCTGGCCGTTGAAGTCGCCGACGCCGACCGCGTTCGGGACTTGCTGCAGGAAGATGATGATCGCGATGCCCAGGGTGAATCCCTCGATGACCGGCCACGGGATGATCGTGACGAGCCGACCGAGCTTGAGCAGCCCGACGACGAGCACGATGGCGCCGGCGAGCAGGCTCACGGTCGCGACGGCGCCGACGCCGTGCGCCGCGACGATGGGCGCGAGGACGACGACCATGGCGCCCGTCGGACCGGAGACCTGGATGTTCGACCCGCCGAAGATCGCCGCGACGAGGCCCGCGACGATCGCCGTGACGAGGCCCGACGCGGCGCCGGCGCCCGAGGAGACGCCGAACGCGAGCGCGAGCGGCAGTGCGACGATGCCGACCGTCAGGCCCGCGAGCAGGTCGAACCGCCACGTCCGCGGCAGGTCGCGATAGTCCGCCGCTCCTGGGAGCAGCGAGCGGACGTACTCGCCGAATCGCATGCCGGCCGCCTACTGCCCGATCGACGGCAGCGACTCCGTCGCGGTGAGCCGATCCTGCGACTCCTCGAGCGCGAGGACGAGGAGCTGCCGCGCGACCGTGAGGAGCTGCGCGACCTCGGGGAAGGCCAGGCGGTAGTAGACGAAGCTCGCGCGGCGGTCGGCGATGACGAGCCGGTGGCGGCGCAGGACCGCAAGGTGCTGGGACAGGTGGGACGGCTCGAGCCCGGTCTCGCGCAGCAGCTCGCTGACGGGGACCTCGTCGCCGCCGGCGAGCACCTCGAGGATGCGCACCCGCACGGGATGCGCGAGACCTTTGAACATGTCCGCTTTGACCTGGTACAGCGGCCGCGCGTCGGCCCAGCCGAGCCCCTCGCGTTCTGACTTCACGTTTTCACAATATCGCAACATGACGTGCTCCCGACCTCCGCTTTTCAGGAGTACGGGCCCCTTCGCGTGCAATACGCACGCGAACCCCTCCCTGGACCTGAAAAACGAGGGTCGTCAGCGGGTGTAGCGCAGGACGAGCTCGTCGGACTCGCCGCGCAGCACGTGGGCGAGGCGGAGGCCCAGATCGGCCTCGGGGCCGTGCGCGATGCGGGGGCCGTCGCCCGCGACGAGCTTCGGCACGACCGTCAGGCACAGCTCGTCGACCGCGCCCCCATGCGCGAGCGAGCCGAAGAACGACGGGCCGCCCTCGCAGAGGACGTCCGTCCAACCGCGCTCGGCGAACGCATCGTGCAGCGCGCGGGGGTCGAGCTCGTCGTCGCCGATCAGCACGACATCGGCGACCTCCGCGAGCGCCGCGCGCCGATCGGCGGGCGAGTCGGCGTAGGTCAGGACGAGGGGACGGACCGGCGACTCGGCGAAGAGAGGTGCGGCCGGATCGAGATCGAGACGCCCGGAGACGATCGCGAACCCCGGGTGCTCGGCGAGGCCGTGCTCGACCCGCCACGCCCGCTGCGCCTCGCGCACGAGCGGGCCCTCGTAGCCCTCGCGCCGCACCGTGCCCGCGCCGACGAGCACCGCGTCGGCGAGCCGCCGCAGCACGCCGAAGACCGCCATGTCGACGCTCGAGGAGATCGAGCCGCTGCGATCGTCCTCGCCCGTCGCGGAGCCGTCGGCCGTGCCGACGAAGTTGACGCGGATCCACGGGCCGTCCCCCCGATCCGCGCCCGGACGGCCGTACAGCGTCGCGAGCGCCTCGCGATCGAGGCCCGAGCGCGATGCGGGATAGATCTCGTCGATGACCGGCATTCCCATGACGACCTCTTCTCTCCGGCGGCGCTCGCTGTGTCGAGGCTAGTTCTGCCCGGCGTTGTGCCACACCCTCGCGGGCTCGCGCAGGCCGAGGATCGCCTCCGTCATCCGCACCGCGTCGACCGTCTCCGCGACGTCGTGCACCCGCACGACGCGGGCACCGGCGAGCACGCAGGCGACGACGCCGGCGACCGAGCCCATGACGCGCTCGCCGCGCGGACGATCGAGCGTCTCGCCGATGAAGTCCTTGTTCGACAGCGCGACGAGCGTCGGATACCCGAGGCCCACGATCTCCGGCAGTCGACGGATGAGCTCGAGCGAGTGCAGGGTGTTCTTGTTCAGGTCGTGACCCGGATCGACGATGATCCGATCGTCCGAGACGCCCGCCGCTCGGCTGCGCTCGATGAGTCCCTCGAGGTGCTCCCGGACGTCGGCGACGACATCGGCGTAGACCGGTTCCACCGGCTCGCTGCGCGGCGGGTGCAGGCTGTGCGTGAGCACGATCGCAGCACCTGTCCGCGCGACGACCTCGGGCATCCGCGGGTCCCAGTAGCCGCTCGTGTCATTGATGACGCCGGCTCCGGCGCGCATCGCGGCCTCGGCGACGACCGCGTTCGTCGTGTCGACCGAGACGATCGCCTCGGTCGCGGCGACGACCGCCTCGACGACGGGGATCACCCGGTCGAGCTCCTCCTGCTCCCCCACCGCAGGTCCACGACCGAACGGCACTCCGCCGATGTCGACCCAGTCGGCGCCCAGCTCGGTCGCGCGCAACGCGGCGGCCACGGCCGCGTCGAGCGCGAACGTCGCACCGCGATCGTGGAAGGAGTCGGGCGTGCGGTTGACGACCGCCATGATCGCGACCCGGCTGGCAGGATCGAACACGCGTCCGCCGATGCGCCGCGGCTGGGGATCGATGAGCGGGATCGCGCCGCGGAGCTCCACGCCCCGAGCCTACGCGCTGACTCGTGGCATCGAGCTCTCCTCAGGGCGCTCAGGAAGCACTCAAATTACATTCAGGAAACTCTCTGGAAATGGTCAGAGACTTGCTGCATGACCACCGGACCTCGCATTCTCGTCGTCGACGACGAGCCGAACATCCGCGACCTGCTCGCGACGTCCCTGCGCTTCGCCGGCTTCGCCGTGCGCACCGTGGGCAACGGCGCGGCGGCCATCAGCGCCGTCATCGAGGAGGAGCCCGACCTCATCATCCTCGACGTGATGCTCCCCGACATCAACGGCTTCGGCGTCACCAAGCGGCTGCGCG
>Ga0182739_1003906_pt1 | contig 12670 bp, 13 predicted proteins | sample eDN5th30CBELigBY_FD_128873 | JGI IMG/M metagenome (GOLD analysis project Ga0182739, IMG submission 128873) | Enriched backyard soil microbial communities from Emeryville, California, USA - eDNA 5th pass 30_C BE-Lig BY (version 2) (version 2) | ecosystem: Environmental > Terrestrial > Soil >... | reverse complement strand
TTCGGCGGTGTTCTCCGGCGTCGCCGATCTCAAGAAGGCGTTCGAGGCGGCGCGCGCGCGGCGCGAGACCGGCCGCGGCACGCTGCTGTTCGTCGACGAGGTGCACCGATTCAACCGCGCGCAGCAGGATTCCTTCCTGCCGGTGATGGAAGACGGCACGGTGGTGCTGGTCGGGGCGACCACCGAAAACCCTTCCTTCGAACTCAACGCCGCGTTGCTCTCCCGTGCGCGCGTGCTGGTGTTCAGGCCGCTCGATGCCGCCGCGATCGAGAAACTGCTGATGCGCGCTGAGACGATCGAGGGCAGGGCGCTGCCGCTCGATCCGGAAGCGCGCGGCGTGCTCATTCGCATGGCCGATGGCGACGGGCGCGCGGCGCTCACATTGTCCGAAGAGATCTGGCGTGCGGCGCGCAGCGGCGAGGTGTTCGACGCGGCGGGACTTCAGGAGATCGTGCAGCGGCGCGCGCCGATCTACGACAAGTCGCAGGACGGGCACTACAATCTCATCTCGGCGCTGCACAAGTCGGTGCGCGGATCGGACCCCGACGCCGCACTTTATTATCTCTGCCGCATGTTCGATGCTGGCGAAGATCCGCTCTACCTCGCGCGCCGCATCGTGCGCATGGCGGTCGAGGACATCGGCCTTGCCGATCCGCAGGCGCTTGTCGTCGCGAATGCCGCGAAGGAAGCCTACGACTTTCTCGGTAGCCCGGAAGGGGAACTGGCCATCGCGCAGGCCGTGCTCTACCTCGCGACTGCGCCGAAGTCGAACGCGGCCTATGTCGCATTCGGCGCTGCGATGCGAACCGCCAAGGAGGCTGGATCGCTGCTGCCGCCCAAGCACATTCTCAACGCTCCGACCCGGCTGATGCAGTCGGAGGGCTATGGTCGGGGCTATGCCTACGACCACGACGCCGAGGATGCGTTTTCCGGCCAGGACTACTTCCCGGAGTCGCTGGGGCGAAAGACGTTCTACGATCCGCCGGAGCGCGGGTTCGAGCGTGAGATCAGAAAGCGCCTGGAATACTGGGCCAAACTGCGCAAGGAGCGCGGTGCGTGATGGCATGGCGCAAGGGCTGCGTTCTCGCACTCGGTGTTGGTCTCGGCATTGCGTCGGTCGCGCATGCGGCCGAGTCGCGCTGGGCATTCGCACCCTTTGCCTGCGACGGCGAACTGTCGACGCGCGAAGAAACTCCGCTGATCTTTACGGACAGCGAGATCCGCTGGTTCGATCTCTCCTGCGAGGTCGTGTCGCGTTACAAGGTCAAGGAGTCCCTGTTCCTGCAGGCGCGCTGCACGGCCGGCGGCAAGGCGGCGACCATTCCGATCATGCTGGAGCCGAACGGGACGCGCCTGCGCGTCGGTTGGAATCGCGAACCGGTGCGTGAGATGCAGCGGTGCCGATGGCCGGACGGCCTTGGATTCGACTGATCCGCTTGGCGTTGTTCAGCGCTCGAGATCGGCGCGGATGGCCGCGAACACCTGGTGAAACATTTCGGGCGTCAGCACGCCGGTATTCGTATTGAGCCGCGAGCAGTGATAGCTGTCATAGAGCCTTAGCGGCCAGCCGCTCTCCGCCATCTTCGGCGCGGCGCTGTTCGCAGCATTGCCGGCACGTGTTGGCAATTCGCTGATGTCGTAGCTCGCGCCATGGGCAAAGGGCGCGGCGCTCGCGCGGCGGCCGAGCGCCGCCAGCATCGTCTCATGCGCGATCCGGCCCAGCACCACGATTGCTCGCAGATTTTTCATCTCCGCGAGCGCGTTGATGAGGAAGGGGCGGCACTGTGTGATCTCCGCCGGCGTCGGCTTGTTCGCGGGCGGAACGCAGCGCACCGCATTGATGATGCGGCAGTCGGTGAGTGTGAGCCCGTCATCGGGATGCGCCTGATATTGGCCTTTTGCAAAGCCGTATTCGGTCAGCGTCGCGTAGAGCAGTTCCCCCGCATAATCGCCGGTGAATGGCCGTCCCGTGCGGTTCGCGCCGCGCAACCCCGGCGCAAGCCCGACGATCGCCAGCCGCGCGCTGGCCGGGCCGAATGAATGTACGGGGGCGTTGTGCCAACCCGGTTCCTTGGCGCGCCAGCTTTCGCGGAAGGCCACCAGTCGCGGACAGCGCGGGCAATCCCGCCCCGGTTCCGCATCGCCGCTCGCGCGCGGCTCACCTACCGGCATCATTCTTCGTCGTCGAAGTCTTCGTCCTGCGCGCCTGCGCGCTGCGCCGTCGGGCTGCGCTGCAGGAATTGCGGCGTGTGGCGCTCGCGCGAATCGCGCGGCCCGCGCTCGGCCGGGTCGCGCCCGATCTTCGACTGCAATTCGGTGATGTCGAGGAACGTGTCGGCCTGCCGGCGCAATTCATCGGCGACCATCGGCGGCTGGGTCGAAATCGTCGACACCACCGTAACGCGCACGCCGCGCCGTTGCACGGCTTCGACCAGGGAGCGAAAATCCCCGTCGCCGGAGAACAGCACCATGTGGTCGATGTGCTCGGCCATCTCCATGGCATCGACGGCAAGTTCGATGTCCATGTTGCCCTTCACCTTCCGCCGACCGCTCTGGTCGACGAACTCCTTCGTGGCTTTCGTTACGACCGTATAGCCGTTGTAGTCGAGCCAATCGATTAGCGGGCGTATGGAAGAATATTCCTGATCTTCGATAATGGCGGTGTAGTAAAATGCGCGAAGCAGGTAGCCGCGCGACTGAAATTCCTTGAGTAATCTCTTGTAGTCTATGTCAAAACCCAGCGTTCTTCCGGTCGCGTACAGGTTCGCGCCGTCAATAAAGAGGGCGATTTTCTCACTGTTCTGCATGCTTTGCTTCACTCAAATAGGACCGCAATCGCAATCATCCCTGGCTGTTCACCAGGCGGCGCTATGATCCGGATGATCGAATTCGCGCAAATCGCTCTTCGCGAGTACAGCACCCGCCGACCAACAAGACCTCAGGTGCCGGAGAGGTTCCGTTCGTGCTGTCGGCAGGCGCTATTCCTTCGACACATTACATTCATACCACACGTCGGTGCTGCCGCGCAAAAGCATCGCCGGGCTTCGAATCTACTTGCAGAGACGGCTCAGGGCCTATACCTCACGGTTGAATTCACACAAGTCAACGCAACGAGGAGCGGACGCTATGGCTCGCGTCACGGTCGAGGATTGCATCGACAAGGTCGAGAACAGGTTCGAACTGGTCCTGCTCGCCGGCCACCGCGCCCGGATGGTTTCGGCGGGCTCGCCCATCACGGTCGATCGCGACAACGACAAGAATCCGGTGGTCGCGCTGCGTGAAATCGCAGAGCAGACGGTCTCCCCTGAGGATCTCAAGGAAGACCTGATCCACTCGCTGCAGAAGTACGTCGAGGTCGACGAGCCGGAGCCGGATTCGGTGCCGCTGATCGGGGCTGGCGGCGGCAGCGTCGATGCCGACGACACCGACGTGGTGCTGGAGCGCATGACCGAGGAAGAACTGCTCAAGGGTCTCGAAGGACTCACCCCTCCGGAAGAGCAGCCCGAGGAAGAGGAATAACGGCAGCGCCTCTGCCCGCATTTTCAGATTTGCCAGACAGCCCGGATTTCCGGGCTGTCGTGCTTTTTGTAACCGCGATTGCGCTTTCGGATTGCCGCACAACGGCCGGATACTAATATGCTAATTGACTGACGCGGCCGCTCGATGCGGCCGGTGGAACTGAACGCAATGTCATTGGCGTCTTCGGAGTCCCTGCCGCTGAGCGCGCCCGGCGCGGCGCATCCGCTTGGCGTCGCCCAGGAGGGGGCGGGCGAGGCGGAAAAGAAGCCACGCGCACCCAAGCCGCCGCGGCTGATGCGGCAATACGAACTGGTCGACCGGGTCCGCCGCTATAACCCCGATACCGACGAGGCGCTGCTCGACCGGGCCTATGTCTATGCCATGCGCGCACACGGCGCACAGACGCGCGCGTCGGGCGATCCGTATTTTTCCCATCCGCTCGAAGTGGCGGCGATCCTCACCGATCTCAAGCTCGACGACGCGACCATCGTCGCGGCGCTGCTGCACGACACGATCGAGGACACCGAGACCACCCGCGCGGAAATCGACCAGCTTTTCGGTCATGAGATCGGAGAACTCGTCGACGGCCTCACCAAGCTCAAGAAGCTCGATCTGGTCTCCAAGCAGGCCGCGCAGGCCGAGAACCTGCGCAAGCTGCTGCTGGCGATCGCCTCCGACGTTCGTGTGCTGCTGGTCAAGCTCGCCGACCGGCTGCACAACATGCGCACGCTCGGCTTCATGCGGCCCGAAGCGCGCCGGCGCGTGGCGCAGGAGACGATCGACATCTATGCGCCGCTCGCCGGCCGCATGGGCATGCATGAAATGCGCGAGGAGCTCGAAGAGCTCGCATTTCACGAACTCAACCCCGAGGCCCACGACGTCACGGTGCAGCGTCTCAACGCGCTGGCCGCACGCAACCTGGATCTGATCACCGAGATCGAGCGGCAGCTGCGCACCAAGCTCGCGGATCACGCCATCGCGGCGGAGGTCAAGGGGCGGCAGAAGCGGCCCTATTCGATCTGGCGCAAGATGGAGCGCAAGTCGGTCGGGTTCGAGCAGCTCTCCGACATCTACGGCTTCCGGGTCATCGTCGGCAGCGTCGAGGAATGCTACCGCGCGCTCGGCATCGTGCACACCACGTGGCCGATGGTGCCGACGCGGTTCAAGGACTACGTCTCCACGCCGAAGCAGAACGACTACCGCTCGCTGCATACGACGGTGATCGGGCCGGGCCGCCAGCGCGTCGAACTGCAGATCCGCACCGCGGAGATGCACCAGGTCGCCGAATACGGCATTGCGGCGCATGCGCTCTACAAGGACCGGCACGTCTCGCCTTCGGAAATGCTGTCGCGCGAGTCGAGCGCCTATGATTGGCTGCGGCGCACCATCAGCCTGCTGGCGGAAGGCTCGAACCCGGAAGAGTTTCTTGAGCACACCAAGCTCGAACTGTTCCAGGATCAGGTGTTCTGCTTCACGCCGAAGGGGATGTTGATCGCGCTGCCGCGCAAGGCGACTCCGATCGACTTTGCCTACGCCGTGCATACCGACATCGGCAACATGGCGGTCGGCTGCAAGATCAACGGCAAGATCAGCCCGCTGGTGTCGGAACTGCAGAACGGCGACGAAGTGGACATCATCACCTCGCGGGCGCAGGCCGCGCCGCCTGCCGCCTGGGAGTCGCTGGTGATCACCGGCAAGGCGCGTGCGGCGATCCGGCGCGCGACGCGCGTCGCCGTGCGGGCGCAATATGCCGGGCTCGGCCGCCGCATCGTCGAGCGGCTGTTCCAGCGCGCCAAGCGGGAATATTCCGACGACAAGCTGCAGGGCGCGTTGTCGCGGCTCGCGCGGGCCTCGATCGACGACGTGATGGCGGCGGTGGGGCGCGGGGAGATGAAGGCGTCCGACGTCGCGCGCGCCATGTATCCGGACTACAAGGAAGAGCGCGTCTCTGCCCGCCGCACGGTCCCCGCCGCGAAGTCGGAGAGCGGCTGGTTCGGGCTCAAGCGTGCGAAGTCAGTCATCTTCAAGGTGCCGAGCTACAGCGACGACGGGCCGTCGATCCCGATCCGTGGCATCAACAGCGATCTGCCGGTGCGCTTCGCGCCCAATGGCGGCGCCGTGCCTGGCGACCGCATCGTCGGCATTCTGACGCCGGGCGAGGGCATCACCATCTATCCGATCCAGGCGCCGGCGCTGCAGGAATTCGAGGAGATGCCGGAGCGCTGGCTCGACGTGCGTTGGGACGATCCGGACGAGAATCCGCAGCGTTTCCCCGCCCGCGTGGTGGTGCAGTCGGTCAACGAGCCCGGAACGCTGGCGCAGATCTCCCAGGTGATCGCGGAGCACGACGGCAATATCGACAATGTGCGCATGGCGCGCCGCTCGCCAGACTTCACCGAAATGGTGATCGACCTCGAGGTCTATGACCTCACCCATCTCAACAGCATCATCGCCCAGTTGCGCGCCAAGCCCGTGGTCGCCAATGTCGAGCGGGTCAACGGGTAGGAGTGTCGGCGTTGCAGGTCCGTCCGCTCAGGCTGGGTGTGAACATCGATCACGTCGCGACGCTGCGCAATGCGCGCGGCGGTTTGCTGCCTGATCCCGTGCGCGCGGCGCATGAAGCGGTCCGGGCCGGCGCCGACGGCATTACGGCGCACCTGCGCGAGGATCGCCGCCATATCCGCGACAGCGACATCGAGCGGCTGAAGGCGGAACTGCAAAAGCCGCTCAACTTCGAGATGGCGGCGACCCGCGAGATGGTCGGGATCGCGACCAGGGTCCGGCCCCATGCGGCCTGCATCGTGCCGGAGCGGCGCGAGGAAGTCACGACCGAGGGCGGACTGGACGTTGCCGGTCAGCACAACGCGCTCGCGCCCGTGGTGGCGACGCTGAGCGCGGCTGGCGTGCGGGTGTCTTTGTTCATCGCCGCCGACCCGCGGCAGATCGAGGCCGCATCGGCGGTCCGTGCGCCGGTGATCGAGATTCATACCGGAGCCTGGTGCGATGCGGTCGTAGAGGGCAGGGGTGACGCAGCCGAGACGGAATGGCAGCGCATCCGCGAGGGTGCGCGGCTCGCCGCCCGGCTCGGGCTGGAGGTCCATGCCGGTCATGGCCTCGACTATGCGACTGCCGAGACGATTGCGGCGCTGCCCGAAGTGGTCGAACTCAATATCGGGCACTTCCTGGTCGGCGAGGCGGTTTTCGTCGGTCTTGGCGCGACGATCGGGACCATGCGGGCGGCAATGGACCGGGGCCGCGCCCGCGCCACCGGCACAGCGTGAGGGCGGCGGCATGATTCTCGGCATCGGCTCGGACCTCATCGATATCCGCCGCATCGAACAGGTGCTCGAGCGCCATGGCGAACGCTTCGTCAGCCGCATATTCACCGACGTCGAGCGCGCCCGGGCGGAGCGCCGCGCGGGCCGGGCGGCGACCTACGCCAAGCGTTTCGCCGCCAAGGAAGCCTGCGCAAAGGCGCTCGGCACCGGGCTGCGGGCAGGGGTGTTCTGGCGCGATATGGGCGTGGTCAACCTGCGCTCGGGGCGTCCTACGATGCACCTTACCGGGGGAGCGCTGGCGCGGCTGCAGGCGATGACGCCCGCGGGCCATGAGACTCGCATCGATCTGACGATCACCGACGAGTACCCGATGGCTCAGGCTTTCGTCGTCATCTCGGCCGTGCCCGCGCCGTGAGCGCCGAAAAGCGTGGCGTTGTCCGCGAGACCCTCGGCGTCGTCATACCGGCGCTGCTGATTGCCGTGCTGGTGCAGGCTTTCGTCATCAAGGCGTTCCGCATCCCGTCGGAATCGATGCTGCCGAACCTGCTGGTCGGGGATTACCTCTTCGTCTCCAAATACAGTTACGGCTACAGCCGCTATTCCCTGCCGCTCTCTTTGCCGCTGTTCTCGGGGCGGATTTTCGCGGCCGAGCCGAGGCGCGGCGACGTCGTAGTATTCCGCCTGCCGACCGACGACAGCGTGGATTATATCAAGCGGGTGGTCGGGCTGCCGGGAGACAGCGTCCAGGTGATTGAGGGGGTGCTGCATATCAACGGGAAGGCGGTCCCGCGCCAGCCGACGGGCGAATTCCGGGTCCGGGAGGACGGGCAGGAGGTGCGCGCGGCGCGCTATCGCGAAACCCTGCCCGACGGAGTCAGCTACCAGACGCTCGATCTCGGGATGTCCGGCCCGCTCGACAATACCGAGCTCTACCGGGTGCCGTCGGGGCATTTCTTCATGATGGGGGACAACCGCGACGATTCCGCCGACAGCCGCGTGCTCGACGAGGTCGGCTATGTGCCGTTCGAGAATCTCGTCGGACGGGCGGAGTTCATCTTCTTTTCGGTCGCCGAGGGGGCGGCCGCCTACGAGTTCTGGCGATGGCCCTGGACGGTGCGCACGGGGCGCCTGTTCACGGTGGTGCGTTGATCGTGCCTGATCGCGGAGCATTCAGGGGAGGGGACACCCTACTTTCGTTGCACCACCAGGGTGCAACAGCTACAAGAGCACCTTGCCAGCCGGAGCGTCCGAAAGGCCCATGCAAGTGACGACCACCAAGAAGAAGAAGCAGGAAGGCGGTTTCGCCGAGACGATCCGCGTCATCATCCATGCGCTGATCATCGCGGCGATCATTCGCACCTTCCTCTTCCAGCCCTTCAACATCCCGTCCGGCTCCATGAAGGACACGCTCCTGATTGGCGACTACCTCTTCGTCTCCAAATACGCGTACGGGTACAGCCATTACTCGCTGCCCTATTCGCCGCCGCTGTTCTCGGGCCGAATCATGGGCTCCGAGCCGAAGCGCGGCGATGTGGTCGTGTTCCGGCTGCCGAAGGACGATTCGGTCGACTACATCAAGCGCGTCATCGGATTGCCGGGCGACCGCATCCAGATGATCCAGGGCGTGCTGCACATCAACGGCAAGGCGGTGCCGCGCGTGCGCGTTGCCGACTTCTCCGAGCGCGACGAAAACGGCCGTATGGTGCAGATCCGCCGCTACCGCGAAACCTTGCCGAACGGCGTCAGCTATTCGACGCTCGATCTGGCCGACAACGGCTTCTACGACAATACCGAGGTCTATACCGTCCCGGCCGGCCACTTCTTCATGATGGGCGACAATCGGGACAATTCCACCGACAGCCGGGTCCTGAACCAGGTCGGCTATGTGCCGTTCCAGAACCTGATCGGCCGCGCCGAGATCATCTTCTTCTCGGTGGAGGAAGGCGAGCGCGCATGGACGGTCTGGCGCTGGCCGTGGTCGGTGCGGTGGGGCCGGCTGTTTACGATCGTCCGATGACGCCACGCAGGGCAGTGGCCGTCCAGGCGCTGCAGGAGCGACTGGGACACGTATTCGCCGAGGCCAGTCTGCTGGACCGCGCGTTGACGCACAGTTCGGCGGTGGCTGGGCCTGACAAGTCGAGCAGCTATCAGCGGCTCGAGTTCCTGGGCGACCGGGTGCTCGGGCTGGCGGTGGCGGACATGCTGCTGCGGCAATTCCCCGATGCGACCGAGGGCGAGCTTTCCCGCCGCCTTGCGGTGCTGGTGCGGGCAGAGACCTGCGCCGCGATCGCGCGTGAGGTCGGGCTGGACGCTGCGATCCAGCTCGGCAAAGGCAACCGCAGCCGCGCACGGCTGACCATCACGATGCTCGGCGATGTCTGCGAGGCGGTGATCGGCGCGGTCTATCTCGACGCCAGTTATCCGGTCGCGGCCGCGATGGTCGAGCGGCTGTGGCAGGAGCAAATGCTGGCCCCGCCGCGGCCGCTGCGCGACGCCAAGACCGTGCTGCAGGAATGGGCGCAGGGGCGCGGGCTGCCGACGCCGGTCTATATGGAAGTCGCGCGGTCCGGCCCGCACCACAACCCCGAATTCCGTATCGCCGTCGAGCTGCCGGACATCGCCGCCGCCGAGGGGACAGGGCGCTCGAAGCGCGCGGCGGAGCAGGCGGCCGCTGCTGCCATGCTGGCGCGCGAGGGCGTCGCGATGGACGACCGTGATGAGTGAGATCGAACTTCCGAACGAGGATGCGTGCCGCTGTGCGTTCGTCGCGCTGATCGGCGCCCCGAATGCCGGCAAGTCGACGCTCACCAATGTGCTGGTGGGCTCCAAGGTCTCGATCGTCACCCCCAAGGTGCAGACCACGCGGGCGCTGATCCGCGGCATCGCGGTCGAGGGGGACGCGCAGCTTATTTTCGTGGATACGCCCGGCATCTTCCAGCCACGCCGGCGGCTCGACCGCGCGATGGTGACGACCGCCTGGACCGGCGCGCATGACGCCGATCTGGTCGGATTGCTGGTCGATGCCAAGCGGGGTCTCGACGACGAGGTCGATGCGATCCTCGGCAAGCTTTCGGATGTGCGCCAGCCCAAGGTTCTGATCCTCAACAAGGTCGACCTCACGCCGAAGCCGGCGCTGCTTACGCTTGCCGAAGCGCTCAATGCGCGCGCCGACTTCACGGCGACGTTCATGGTCTCGGCCATGTCGGGGAGCGGGACCGACGACCTGCGTCGCTGGTTCGCGCAGCATGCGCCGAAAGGGCCGTGGCTCTATCCGCCGGACCAACTCTCCGACGCTCCGCTGCGGCACCTCGCCGCCGAGATCACGCGCGAGAAGCTCTACATCCGGTTGCACGAGGAACTGCCCTATCGGTCGACGGTCGAGACCGACCAGTGGCAGGAGCGGCCCGATGGCTCGGTGCGGATCGAGCAGACGATCTTCGTCGAGCGCGAAAGCCAGCGTAAGATCGTGCTCGGCAAAGGCGGGCAGACGATCAAGGGGATCGGCGCCGAATCGCGCAAGGAGCTTGCGGCGATCATCGAGAAGCCTGTGCACCTGTTCCTGTTCGTCAAGGTGCGCGAGAAGTGGGCCGACGATCCCGAGCGCTACCGCGAAATGGGCCTGGAGTTTCCGAAAGGGTAGGCGGGGCGTGTGATGCTCCGGCAAGATCTTACGACTCCAGAGCATGATCCGATCAGATTGAATCAGATCATGCTCTGGAAGTTATTGGATCGCATTTTCTGTCGGTGAACCGGTATCCACTTCACCGGAAAATGCTCTAACCGGCACCTGTTCTGTCGATGGAATGGACTGACGAAGGCGTCGTGATCGGAGTGCGCCGGCATGGCGAAGCGAACGCCATCGTCGATGTGCTGACGATTGACCACGGACGTCATCTGGGGCTCGTGCGCGGCGGTGCCGGCACACGGCAGCGGCCTATACTGCAGCCGGGCAACAGCGTGCGCGTGACATGGCGCGCCCGTCTCGACGAACATCTGGGATATTACGCGGTCGAGGGGCTGCGGCTGCGGGCCGCGACCTTCCTCGCGCTACCGCATGCTTTGTACGGCCTCGGTCATCTCTGTGCGCTGGTGCGCCTGTTGCCGGAGCGCGATCCGCATCCTGCGCTGCATGCCGCGCTGGAGCATCTCCTCGAAGGCCTGGGCGATGCGCGTGCGACGGCTCCGGAAGTTGCGCGCTTCGAACTGCATCTGCTCGCGGAACTCGGCTTCGGTCTCGATCTCGACGAATGCGCCGCAACGGGCACGCGCGAGGCGCTGATCTATGTCTCGCCGAGATCGGGGCGGGCGGTTTCACAATCGGCCGGCGCGCCGTGGAGCGACAAGCTGCTGCGGCTGCCGGCCTTCCTCTCGGAAGATGCCGTTGCTCCTCCGACCCGCAACGAACTGACAAGCGGCTTTGCCTTGACCGGCTTTTTCCTGGCCCGCCGCGTGTTCGAGCCGCGGGGCGTGGCGCTGCCCGATGTGCGGGCGCAGTTCGTCGCGTCCGTGCTGCGCGCCTGGCCAGAGAACGCGGCCGATTGAGGCGATCGGAACCCCAACAAAAAACCGCCCGCCGATGCCGGCGGACGGTTTCCTGTTTTGTAAACGGAAGGCGACAATTGTTGCCTTCCGTTTCAACGTGTGTCGACCCTGTTGGGCAAATCCTGAGGGGATAACCCTCAGGCCGGACGATTAACGGCGTCCGCCGCCGCCACCACGTCCACCGCCGCCGCCGGCACGACCGCCGCCGCCGGCACGACCACCGCTAGCGCGGCCGCCGCCACCAACGCGTCCAGGGCGAGCGCCGCCCGGCCGTGCACCCGGACGACCCGGCCGCACGTTCGATCCGCCACCGGGGCGATATCCCGGACGACCCGGACGGTATCCCGGGCGACCCGGCCGCACGCCCGGACGACCCGGACGATATCCCGGACGACCCGGACGCACGCCGCGCGAACCGTAACGCCCGTGCACGCGAGGACGATAGCCCGGACGCCAGCCATGCCAGCGCCAGCCACGCCAGCCATATCCGCCGCCCCAGCCGAATCCACGCCGCCAGGCGTAGCCGCACCAGTACCAGCCCGGTCCGGACCAGCCATCATAATACCAGCAGAAGTTGCGGCCGCCCCAGACATAAACCTGGGCCTTTTCGATCGGGCTCAGCTGCCCGGTCGCGGGCAGCAGCCCGCCCGCAGGCGCCAAAGGCACCGCCTGCGCGCCACTCGGCATAAACGCACCGAGCGACAAGGCCGCAGCCGCGGCCAGGATCATTCTTCGCATAGGCTCCTCCATACTCAGCTGTGCATCCGACAGCGCGACCGCTCTGACACCGGACAAGACGGGGGTGCCACTCGGTATAGTTCCATTATACGTATGACCTTTCCTGAACGCAGGCTGAACCGCACCGAATATCTGAAAGTTAATCTCGCAATACATTGGAATCATTCATGTCTTGTTCAGATGGAGGCGCCGCAGTACGTCTTTCGTCATGGGCAAAGAACTGATTCCGCCGTCTGGAGAGATCCACGAAATCCCGCTCCGCGAGGCGCTCGAGGAGCGCTATCTCGCCTACGCGCTCTCCACCATCATGCACCGCGCGCTCCCCGATGCGCGCGACGGGCTCAAGCCCGTGCATCGCCGGATTCTGTACGGGATGCGCCTGCTGCGCCTCGATCCCGGCGCGACCTTCAAGAAGTCCGCGAAGATCGTCGGCGACGTCATGGGCACGTTCCATCCGCACGGCGACCAGGCGATATACGACGCGCTGGTGCGTCTCGCGCAGGACTTCTCGTCCCGCTATCCGCTGATCGACGGGCAAGGCAACTTCGGCAATATCGACGGCGATAATCCGGCGGCCTATCGCTACACCGAAG
>Ga0182739_1003905_pt1 | contig 12672 bp, 12 predicted proteins | sample eDN5th30CBELigBY_FD_128873 | JGI IMG/M metagenome (GOLD analysis project Ga0182739, IMG submission 128873) | Enriched backyard soil microbial communities from Emeryville, California, USA - eDNA 5th pass 30_C BE-Lig BY (version 2) (version 2) | ecosystem: Environmental > Terrestrial > Soil >... | reverse complement strand
TCGGCGTCGCCGATGATGAGCGGCGGCGCGATCCGGATCGAGTCGTCGTTCGGCGCGTTGACGATGAGGCCCTCCGCGAGCGCGGCGCGCATGACTTCGCCCGCGACGGGGGCGGTGAGCGGGATGCCGATGAGCAGCCCCCTGCCCCGCGTGCCCGCGACGAGCGGCGAATCGATGCCGGCGATGGCTGCCTCGAGCTGCGGGCCGCGGACGGCCGCGTTCTGAACGAGGCCCGCCCGCTCGATCTCGGCGAGGACCGCGTCCGACACCGCGGTGACGAACGGGTTGCCACCGAAGGTCGAGCCGTGCTGGCCCGCGACGAGCAGGTCCGATGCCGCGCCGAACGTCACGAGCGCCCCGATGGGGACGCCGCCGCCGATGCCCTTCGCGAGCGCGACGGCGTCCGGCGTGACGCCCTCGTGCTGGTAGGCGAACCATGCGCCCGTGCGCCCGGCGCCCGTCTGGATCTCGTCGATGATGAGCAGAACGCCGTGCTCCGCGGTGATCGCGCGAGCGGCGGCGAGGTAGCCCTCCGGCAGCGGCAGCACGCCCGCCTCACCCTTGATCGGCTCGACGACGAGTGCCGCGACATCCGGGCCGATCGCGTTCTGCAGCGCCTCGATCGTCGAATCGATGTGCTCGACGTGCGGGATGAGCGGCTCGAACGGCTCGCGCAGCGCCGCCTTGCCGGTCAGCGCGAGCGATCCCATCGTGCGCCCGTGGAATGACTGCTCGAGCGCGAGGATGCGCGTGCGGCCCGTGCGCCGCGCGAGCTTGATGGCCGCCTCGATCGCCTCGGCGCCCGAGTTCGAGAAGAACACCCGTCCCCCGTCCCCGGCGCCGGTGAGCCGGCGCAACCGCTCGGCGAGGGCGAGCTGCGGCTCGGTCGCGAAGTAGTTCGAGACGTGCATGAGCGTCGCCGCCTGGCGGCTCGCCGCCTCGACGACGACGGGGTGCGCGTGGCCGAGCGAGTTGACCGCGATGCCAGCGAGGAAGTCGAGGTACTCGCGGCCATCGGCGTCCCAGACGCGGGCGCCCTCGCCGCGGGTGAGCTGAAGCAGCGGCGTGCCGAGGGAGCGCATCATGCGCTCGGAGAAGTCCTCGCGCCAGGTGGGGGCACCCTTCGACTCGCTGCGCTCGCTCAGGGAGCCGCTTGGCTCGACCAGCGGATTCATGCGACCACTTCCGTTCCGATTCCGGTGTCCGTGAAGATCTCGAGCAGCACCGAGTGGGGCTGCCGGCCGTCGATCACCGCGGCCTTCGCGACCCCGGCGTCGACGGCCGCGAGGCACGCCTCCATCTTCGGGATCATGCCCGACTCGAGGCCCGGCAGCATCGCGCGCAGGTCCTCCGCCGCGATGTGCGAGATGAGCGAGTCGGTGTCGGGCCAGTTCGCGTAGAGGCCCGCGACGTTCGTCAGCACGATGAGCTTCGCGGCGCCGAGGGCCGCGGCGATCGCGGCGGCGGCCGAGTCGGCGTTGACGTTGAGCAGCCGATCGGTGCCCTCCTCGCGCGCGAGGGTCGAGATGACGGGGACCTTGCCGGCCGCGAGCGCATCCTGGATCGCGGTCGCGTCGACCGAGGTCACCTCGCCGACGAGGCCCAGATCGACCTCTTCGCCGTCGACGACGACGCCCTTGCGCACGCCCGTCAGCACGCCCGCGTCGCCCGGCACCTTGACGCCGAGACTCCCGAACCGCTCGAGCTTCGCCGTGATGCCGCCCGCGACCTCCTCGACGAGCACGTCGCGCACGATCGGGATCGCCTCGGCCGTCGTGACCCGGTAGCCGCCGCGGAACTCGCTCGCGATCCCCCTCGCCTCGAGCGCGGCCGTGATCTGCGGGCCACCGCCGTGGACGACGACCGGTCGGATGCCGGCGAAGCGCAGGAACGCCATGTCCTGCGCGAATGCCCGCGTCAGGCTGAAGTCGACCATCGCGTTCCCGCCGAACTTCACGACGATGACGGCGTCGTGGAAGCGGTGCAGCCACGGCAGCGCCTCGATGAGGACCGCGGCCTTCTCCGCCGCCTCCGCCGCGGTCGTGATGCTGCGCACCGTCTGGGTGTCGGTGCCGACATACTCGCCCATGTCCTGTGTCATCCGTCCGGTCAGCTCGAGTAGGCCGAATTCTCGTGCACGTAGTCGTGCGTGAGATCGTTCGTCCAGATGGTCGCGGTCGCGGTGCCCGCGTTGAGCCCGATCTCCAGGTGCACGGCCCTCGGCGCCAGGTCGACCTCGGTCCGCGGCCGGTCCGGTCCGCCCTGGTGGCAGACCCGGACGCCGTTGATCGTCACGTCGACGTCGTACGGGTCGAACGCCGCGTCGGTGGTCCCGATCGCCGCGAGCACCCGGCCCCAGTTCGGGTCGTTGCCGAAGACGGCGGCCTTGAAGAGGTTGTTCCGCGCGACGCTGCGACCGACCACGACGGCGTCGGCCTCGCTCGCCGCACCCGTGACCTCGATCGTGATGTCGTGGCTCGCGCCCTCGGCGTCGCCCATGAGCTGCTGCGCGAGGTCGCGCGTGAGCGCGTCGAGCGCCGCCTGGAACGCAGCCGGGTCTGGTGCGAGCCCGCTGGCGCCGGACGCCATGAGCGTCACGTGGTCGTTCGTCGACATGCAGCCGTCGGAGTCGAGGCGGTCGAAGGACTGCCTCGTCGCAGCGCGCAGGTGCGCGTCGAGCTGCGCCGCATCGAGCACCGCGTCGGTCGTGATGACGACGAGCATCGTCGCGAGCGCGGGGGCGAGCATGCCGGCCCCCTTCGCCATCCCGCCGATCGTCCAGCCGTCCTCGCTCGTGAAGACGGCCCGCTTGGGGACCGTGTCCGTCGTCATGATCGCGAGGCTCGCGTTCTCCCCCGCCTCGGTCGTCCCGGCGAGCGCCGGGACCGCCGCCCGGACGCCGTCGAGGACCTTCCCGCGGAACACCTCGTCGCCCTCGCCGATGAGCCCCGTGCTCGCGACGAGCACGTCACCGGCCGACGTGCCGAGCAGCTCCGCGACGAGCTCCGCAGTCAGGTGCGTCGTCTGGAAGCCGAAGGCCCCCGTGAAGCAGTTCGCGCCGCCCGAGTTGAGGACGATCGCGGTCGCCCGGCCGTCCTTGATCGCCTCCTCGGACCAGATGATCGGGTTCGCCTTCGCGCGATTGCCGGTGAACACAGCGGCGGCGGCATCGAGCGGGCCGCGGTTGACGACGAGCGCGACGTCGGGACCGCCCTTCGACTTCAGGCCGACCGCGACGCCGGCCGCCTCGAAGCCCTTCGCCGCGGTGACGCCCGAGCTCCTTGTGATCATGGCGCGACCCCGTCCACGGTCAGGCCCGTCCCCTCAGGGATGCCGAGCGCGATGTTGAGCGACTGGATCGCGGCGCCGGCCGTGCCCTTGACGAGATTGTCCAGGACGGAGAACGTCGTGACCCGGCCCGCGCGATCGTCGACGGCGAGTCCGACCAGGCACGTGTTCGCTCCGACGGTGTCGGAGGTCCGCGCGACCATGCCCTCGGGAAGGAGCTGCACGAATGCCTCGTCGCCGTACGCCTCCTCGAAGGCCGCCCGCACGTCCGCCGCCGTCGCGCCCGATGCGAGCTTCGCGGCGTTCGTGGCGTGGATGCCCCTGGACATCGGGACGAGGACCGGCGTGAAGCTCAGCGTCGGGTCCTGGGCGCCCGCCTTCGCGAGGTTCTGCCGGATCTCGGGGTTGTGCCGGTGCGCGCCCCCCACGCCGTAGGCCTGGGCGGAGCCGAGCAGCTCGGCCGCGAGCAGGTCGGTCCGGAGCGTCTTGCCGGCGCCGGACGGACTGACGGCGAGGACGCTCACGAGGTCCTGCGCCTCGATGACGCCGGCCCGGATGGCGGGCGCGAGGCCGAGGGTGACGGCGGTGACGTTGCAGCCGGGGACGGCTATGCGCTTCGCGCCGCGGAGCGCCTCGCGCTGCTTGGACCCGTCGGCGAGGACGAGCTCGGGCATGCCGTAGCTCCACGCGCCGAAGTGCTCGCCGCCGTAGTAGGCGGCCCAGTCGGCCGCCGACTCGAGCCGGTGGTCGGCGCCCGCGTCGACGACGACTGTGTCGGGGTCGAGCGTGTCCGCGATCTCGCCGGACTTGCCATGCGGCAGGGCGAGGAAGACGACGTCGTGCCCCGCGAGGACCTCGGGGGTCGTCGGCTGGAGCTCGAGGTGCGCGAGCGAGCGGAGATGCGGCTGGTGCTGGATGAGCGGCGTGCCGGCGTTCTGATGCGCCGTCACAGTTGTGACGGCGAACTCCGGATGCGACGACAGGAGCCTAAGCAGCTCCCCGCCGGCATAACCGCTCGCGCCGGAGACGGCGACCGAGTAGGGCATGGTGTCAACCTTAGATTCTGGGTGCGGGCTGGGACCGATCGACGGCAGTCGACCTGGGGCGGCGACGCGTGGAGCGCACGCAATGTGCGCGCAGGACGCGTCGCCTAGCCTCGGCGCGCGGTGCGACGGCGCAGCTCGGAGCGGCGCGAAGCGCGCTCGACGATGGCTGCGGTGAAGGTCACGGGACCAGCGTAGCGGCTTTCCGGGCTCAGCTGCGAGAGAAGTAGCGCGCGGCCTTGCCCGCCCAGAGCAGCAGGATGCCGAGGATCGCGACGACGAGGCTGATCACACCGGCGAGGACAGAGCCGTTCACGAGCGCGATGATGGCGCCGATCAGCGAGATGATGAGCCAGATCGTCACGAGCGCCCGCGCGACCCTGCTGCCGCGCAGCAGGCCGCCCGCGATGAAGAACGCGATGATGCCGAACACGATCGAGACGATCCCGTTCCACAGGACGCCGAGCCCCCAGCCGAGGTCGATGATGATCGCGGGGATCCACAGCGCGAGTACCGAGAGCACGCCGAGGACGAGGTCGAAGAGCGCCCAGATCCAGATGATGACGGCGACGAGCGTGACGCCTCCGGGACGAGTACCAGCCATGCGCCCACGCTAGCGCTTCCATCCACGATCGCGCCCGCGTCCTCGCGAGATGGTCGCGCGGCCGCATGCGGGTTGCCCCGCTGCACCGTGTTTGAACGGGGTGCAGCGGGGCAACCCGCATGCACCTCCGCGTCGGGGGGAGGCAGGACGGCCCGCCGGTAGGCTTGGGCCTCGTGTCCAAGGTCCTCACCGCACTCCCCGTCGGCGAAAAGGTCGGCATCGCGTTCTCCGGCGGTCTCGACACGTCCACCGCCGTCGCGTGGATGCGCGCCAATGGCGCGATCCCCTGCACTTACACGGCCGACATCGGTCAGCCCGACGAGCCCGACATCGCGGGCGTGCCGGACCGGGCGATCCAGTACGGCGCCGAGATCGCACGCATCGTCGACGTCCGGCGCCAGCTCGTCGAGGAGGGCTTCGCGGCGCTCGCCTGCGGCGCCTTCCACATCCGCACGGGCGGGAAGACCTACTTCAACACGACGCCCCTCGGCCGTGCCGTCACGGGCACCATGCTCGTGCGCGCGATGCAGGAGGACGGCGTCTCGATCTGGGGCGACGGCTCGACCTACAAGGGGAACGACATCGAGCGGTTCTACCGCTACGGCCTGCTCGCGAACCCCGGCCTGCGCATCTACAAGCCCTGGCTCGACGCCGCGTTCGTCACCGAGCTCGGCGGCCGCAAGGAGATGAGCGAGTGGCTCGTCGCGCACGGCTACCCGTACCGCGACGCGACCGAGAAGGCGTACTCGACCGACTCGAACATCTGGGGCGCCACCCATGAGGCGAAGGACCTCGAGGAGCTCGGCACGCCCATGGACATCGTGGAGCCGATCATGGGCGTCGCCCACTGGCGAGACGACGTCGCGATCGCGGCCGAGGACGTCACCATCGGCTTCCGTGCCGGACGGCCCGTGTCGCTCAACGGCACGGAGTACGCCGATCCGGTCGCACTCGTCCTCGAGGCGAACGCGATCGGCGGGCGCCACGGGCTCGGCATGTCCGACCAGATCGAGAACCGCATCATCGAGGCGAAGTCGCGCGGCATCTACGAGGCGCCCGCCATGGCCCTGCTGCACATCGCCTACGAGCGCCTGCTGACGGCGATCCACAACGAGGACACCCTCGCGAACTACCACGCCGAGGGCCGCCGGCTCGGGCGGCTCATGTACGAGGGGCGCTGGCTCGACCCGCAGTCGCTCATGCTCCGCGAGAGCCTGCAGAAGTGGGTCGGCTCGGCCGTCACGGGCGAGGTCGTGCTGCGCCTGCGGCGCGGCGATGACTACACGATCGTCGACACCCGCGGGCCCGCGCTGAGCTACCACCCCGAGAAGCTCTCGATGGAGCGGGTGTCGGACGCCGCGTTCGGTCCCGAGGACCGGATCGGTCAGCTCACGATGCGCAACCTCGACATCGCCGACTCGCGCGCCCGCCTCGAGCAGTACGCGGAGCTCGGGATCGTCGGCGGGGAGACCGCCTCGCTCGTCGCGGACGTCGTCACCCCGCCCGAGCTCGACAATTAGTCGCCCGCGAGCCGATCAGGATCCCCGCGAGGGCGATCCCGATCCACTGCGGGGCCTGCCGAGGCGCTCCCCTCTTACGCCGCCTGCTGCCCCGCCCCGCCCTCCATCGACTGTGCACTTTTCCGCCGATTTCGACCCGGAATCGTCGAAAAGTGCACAGTCGATGAGCGGGAGCGCGTGGAACGGCGCTTCGCGGGGGCCTGGGCGGCGAGGATCCCGCCGAGCACGAGCCCGACGCCGAGCCACTGCGGCCAGCCGAGGAGCTCGCCCGCCGCGAGCGTCCCGAGCAGCACGCCCGTGACGGGATTGAGGAGCCCGACGATGCCGACGGTCGCCGCCGGGAGCTTCGAGAGCCCGGTGAACCAGGCCCAGTAGGCGAGGGCGGTCGCGATGAGCGTCATGAACGCGTAGCCCGCCCAACCGAGGCCATCCACGACCGGCGGCAGGCCTTCGAAGCCGAAGGCGAACGGCACGAGGAGCGCCCCGCCGATAACGAGCTGCCAGGCGGTCACGGCCATGACCGGGGTGCCGTCGGCCCAGCGCTTCGCGAGGACCCCCGAGAGCGAGGCGAGCAGCATCGAGGTCGCCGCGGCCGCGATCCCCCACCCGTCGAGCCTGCCGGTCCCCGCGCCGACGACGAGGAGCACGCCCCCGATGCCGAGGAGCGCCCCGAGCGCGATGCGCCGCGTCGGCCGCTCGGCGACGAGCGCCCACGCGAAGCCCGCGAGCGCCACCGGGGTCAGCGCCTGGACAGAGGAGGCGACGCTCGAGGGCAGCAGCTGCGCGGCGACGTAGACGAGGACGAAGAACACCGCGACGTTCATGACGCCGAGCAGCGTCGAGCGCCACCACCATGCCCCGCGCGGCATGCGCCGGGCGAACGCCATGAGCAGGAGCCCCGCGGGCAGCGCCCGGATGGCCGCGCCCCAGATCGGCGCGTCGGCCGGCAGTGTGTGGCTCGTCACGAAGTAGCTCGCGCCCCAGGCGATCGGGGCGATCGCGGTGAGGAGCAGCCAGCGCCATTTAACTTCCATGGAAGATATAATAGTTTCCAGGGAAGGTATTATTCCCACATGGCAGAATTCGATGCACGCGGCTCGGACCTCGTCGGCTGGATCCAGGCGCAGTGGCGCCGCGAGCGCCCCGACCTCGACGTCTCCCCGATCGGCGTCATCGGCCGGCTCCACCGCCTCGCCGCCCGCCTCGACGAGGAGCTCCTCCTCGTCTACGCCCGCTACGAGCTCGGCGAGGGCGAGTTCGACGTCCTCGCGACCCTCCGCCGTGCCGGCGAGCCCTACGAGCTCGTCGCCGGCGAGATCGCGCGCTACACGATCGTGACGTCCGGCACCGTGACGAAGCGCGTCGACCGGCTCGAGGCCGCCGGCCTCGTCACCCGGCGTCCGTCAGCCGACGACGGCCGGGTGCGCGTCGTCGCCCTCACGGAGGCCGGCGTTCGGGTCATCGACGCCGCGTTCACCGCGCACATGCGCAACGAGCATCGGCTCCTCGAGGCGATCACGCTTCAGGAGCGCGAGCAGCTCGAGGCGATCCTCAAGAAGTGGATCGCAGCCTTCGACGCCTGAGCGCCCCGGGGCGCGTCAGTACGCGAGGCCGATGTGCGAGCCGCCGCCGTGCTCGCCGCGCTCGATCGCGTCCACGATCGCCGTGCCGAAGTCCGCACCGGAGATCGCGCCCGCATCGCCCGCGAGCGAGACGTCGCCGCCGACGCGGTAGGCGCCGGTCCGCTCGCCCGGGGCATAGCCGCCGAACGCGGCCGGCGGGCTCACGAAGGTCCAGTCGAGCCCGGCGGGAGCGTCCGACTGCAGCCACTCGACCACGTCGGTCATCTCCTGTGCCTCCGCCTTGAAGGGGAAGTCGTCGGTCAGCGCCGCCGCGTACCGGGGGCCGCCTTCTTCGGCGCGCAGCCCGTTGAAGCCGCCGATCACGATGAAGCGGGCGCCGGCCTCCGCGGCCGCCGCCGCGAGCTCGCGATAGAGCGAGGCGACGCGGCCCTCCATGTCGCCACGCGGCGACAGCGCGGCGACGACGGCATCGGCGCCGGCGATCGCGTCGGCGACGAACGCCGCGTCATCGACGCTGCCCTGTCGGTAGTCGACGCCGGCGACCGGCTCGGCGGGGGCCGTCCGGCTCACCGCAGTGACCGCGTGCCCGCGGCTGGCCGCCTCGGCGACGATGTTCGAGCCGGCGTAGCCGGTGCCTCCGATGACGGTGATCGTGCTCATATCCGGGTCGCTCCTCAGCTTCGGTGGACGGCGTTCTCCCGACTCAGCGCCGGATCGCCGCCCGGTATTCCCGCACCGTCGTCACCAGCAGCGCGATGAGCAGTCCGACGAGCAGCACGTCGGCGACGATGTAGACGTTGTGCAGCCACGAGCCGCCCGCCTCCAGGCCCGCGAGCACGGCCTCGGTGCGCGCGTTGAGCAGCGGGCGCACGACCCCGACCTGCACGACGAGCACGAACCAGAGTCCGCCGAGGACCCACAGCGAGGGCTTGCCGACGCGGGGGCGCAGCAGCGCGAGGACCGTCGTCGCGACGAGGAGCACCGCGCCTGCGATGTCGGCGGCGGTGAGCACCAGGCGGCCGATGCCGAGCGCGATGTCGAGCGTCACCCCGGGCCCGAGGAACTTCAGCGGCGTCTCGATGAACGCGAGCGCGACGAGCAGACCGAGCCAGAACGAGGGGACGACGAGCCGCAGGGCGAAGCGCCCCGGGCCCGGCTCAGCCCGCACGGCCGACCTTCCAGTAGCCCGTGAAGACGATTCTCGCTTTCGGGACCCCCGCCGCGACGAGGTGCCGCCGGCTCTCGGCCACGAGCGCCTGCTCGCCCGCGAGATACGCGTGCAGCCCTTCCGGACGCTCCGGCGCGAACGCCCTGACCGCCTCGAGGGCGAGCGTGCCCGGTCGGTCGTGCGGGTCCGAGCGCGGCAGCCAGCGGATCTCGAAGCCCGGGGGCGCATCCACGGGCTGCGCGTCCTCCTCCGTGGGAATCTCGATGATCGCGAGTCCCCGCGCATCGCGCGCCAGATGCTCGAGGATGCCGACGATCGCAGGCAGCGCCGACTCGTCCCCCACGAGGAGGGTGAACTCGGCGTCGTCCACCGGATCGAACCCGCGCCCCTGGTCGATCACCGCGACCCGCTCCCCTGCGCTCGCGCGCTGCGCCCACGGTCCCGCGACGCCGGAGTCGCCGTGCGCGACGAAGTCGACGTCGAGCTCACCGACGGCCGGGCGATGGCTGCGGATCGTGTAGCTGCGAAACGGTGGCCGCGTGCCGGACTTCGCCGTCAGGTACTTGAGATAGCCGCCGAGGCCGAACCGCTCCGGGACGGCGTCGAAGTCGGTCGTGCCGTCCTCCCGCGGCAGGAAGAGGCGGAACCACTGGTCGTAGCCTCGGACCGGGAGTTGCTTGATGTCCTCGCCGTGGAACGTCACCCGGACCATGTGCGGGGTCACGCGCTTCGTCTCGCGCACCTCGGCGAAGTAGACGCCGGCGAATTTCCGGCTCTCGTTGAACGCCATGGGTCGTCTCGCTTTCGGTATCGGCAGTGGGGCGCGGCCTCAGGCGTCCGCGCGGGGGTCGTGCAGGTGGACGTGATCGAAGCTCCAGGCGAGGCGCTCGCAGAGCTGGTCGATGCGGGTGCTCGACGCGCAGCCGAGCCACATGACGTACGGGATCTCTCGACCGCTTGCCGGGCCCGGCATCCACTCCGCGACCCACGCCGTGACCGCGCGCTCGATGAGCGCACCGCGCACCGCGGGGCGGCCGCGCGCGGCGGCGGCATCGCGGAAGAGCCAGGTGATCGAGACGCCGCGGGGCGTGGGCCAGCGCTCGACCTGGATCCCGGAGGCGACCTCGACGAAGACCTGTCCATACGCGTCGACCGGGAGCCGCTCGATCGCGCCCCGGACGGCGGCGCGATCCGAGCCCTCGCCGGCGATCAGGAAGTGCGCCCGTGGCGGCGCCCATGCCGCGCGCGCACCATCCGTCATGAAGGGTAGCCTAACCTATCTTTAGCGATGCTTTCACCCGCTTCAGCAGGTCGATCGCCAGATCGCAGCCGATGTCGGTGGCAGCGTGTTGGATGGTCCAGTGACCCCGCGCGGTATCGCCCTGTTCGCCGCCATCGGCGTCATCTGGGGCATCCCCTATCTGCTCATCAAGGTCTCGGTCACCGAGCTCGAGCCGGCCATGATCGTCTTCGCCCGCTGCGCGATCGCCGCGGTCGTGCTGCTGCCGATCGTGCTCGCGCGACGCCAGCTGCTCCCGGTCCTGCGCCGCTGGCGGGTCCTGCTCGTCTACACGGTCGTCGAGCTCGTCTTCCCCTGGTTCTTCCTGACCGCGGCGGAGCAGCGCCTCCCGAGCTCGACGACCGGGCTGCTCGTCGCGGCCGTCCCGCTCGTCGCCGTAGGCGTCGCGTTCGTCCTCGGGCGCCGCGCCCGCCTCGCATGGTGGAATTGGATCGGCATCGCCGCCGGGATGCTCGGCGTCGCGGCGATCGTCGGACTCGACGTCGCGGGCACCGATCTCGTCGGCGTGCTCCAGCTCGTCGTCGTCGTCGTGGGCTACGCGTTCGGGCCGGCGATCCTCTCCAAGTGGATGGGCGACCTGCCCGGGGTCGGCGTGACCGCCGCATCGCTCACGATCGCCGGCATCATCTATCTGCCGATCGTCCTGTTCACCGGCGGCTGGCCGACGGCCATCCCCTCTGCCCCCGTCATCGCCTCGGTGCTCGGTCTCGCGCTCATCTGCAGCGCCCTCGGGTTCATCGTCTTCATCGCGCTCATCGGCGAGGTCGGCCCGGTCGGCGCGACGGCGACGACCTACATCAACCCGGCGGTCGCGGTCCTCGCCGGCACGCTCATCCTCGGCGAGCAGATCACGATCTGGACGGGCGTCGGCTTCGTGCTCGTGCTGCTCGGCGCCTACTTCGTGACGAAGCCGCGGAAGGCGCGGCTCGCGATCGAGATCGAGCCGGCCGAAGGCGCCGCGGCCGTGCCGCCGCCGTTGCGCGACTGACCCCCGCTACTCGCGGATCGTCGCGCCGAACGCGCCGGCGACCGCCGCCACGCCCGCCAGCTTCGCCTCGGTCGCCTCCGCCTGCGTGAGCGTGCGATCCGGGGCGCGGAAGCGCAGCGAGAACGTCAGCGCCTTCGCACCCTCCGGCACGCCCTCGCCCCGGTAGTCGTCGACCAGGTGCGCCTCCTCGAGCAGCGACCCCGCGCCGTCGACGAACGCCGCGAGCAGCTCCCCGACGACCGTCCCCACCGGCGTGACCAGGGTCACGTCCTGCGTGGCCGCCGGGAATCCGGAGATGGGCGCGGTGCCGGCCGGCGCGACGGCCGTGATCAAGGCGTCGAGGTCGAGCTCCAGGACCGCGACGACGCGTGGCAGGTCGAGCTCGCCTGCGAGCGACGGGAGGATCTCCCCCGCCCAGCCGACGTGCTGGCCCGCGATCGAGAGCGATGCGGCGCGGCCGGGGTGCAGGGAGGGGTGGACGCCCTGCGCCACCTCGAGCGAGGCGCCGAGCGCCAGCGCGAGGTGGCGCGCGGAGCTCACCGCATCCGCGATGCCCGAGTGCACGGCGGCGACGCCCGGCTGCCGCGGGACGCGGTCGCCGAGGAAGATCGCGCCGACATGCCACGGCTGCGGCGGCACGCTCGCGTACAGGCCCCGAAGGAGATCGTCGCTCGGCCGCTCGCCGCCCACGGGAAGCGCATCCGAGCCGTAGGTCGTGCCGACCTCGGGCAGGAAGACGCGCCCGATCTCGAAGAGCGCGAGGTCGGTCAGGCCGCGGGAGAGATTCCGCCGCGCCGCCGCGACGAGTCCCGGCCAGAGCGAGGTCCGAAGACAGGGGGCGGCACCGTCGAGGGCGTTCGCGAGGCGCATCGCCGGGCGACCCGGCGTCCAGCGCTCCGCCTCCACCTCCGATGCGAAGGGGTAGGAGAGCACCTCGACGAGGCCGGAGCCCGCGAGCGATGCGGCGGCCGCGCGACGCAGGCGCTGCGAATCGGTGAGGCCACGGCCGGGCGGCGCGACCGGCAGGGCCGCGGGGATCCGGTCGTAGCCGACGACGCGCGCGACCTCCTCGGCGAGATCCGCCTTGGTGCGAAGGTCGGGTCGCCAGGTGGGAGGGTTGACGACCAGGGCGCCCTTCGACTCGCTGCGCTCGCTCAGGGAACCGTTTGCGGAGACCT
>Ga0182739_1003902_pt1 | contig 12680 bp, 8 predicted proteins | sample eDN5th30CBELigBY_FD_128873 | JGI IMG/M metagenome (GOLD analysis project Ga0182739, IMG submission 128873) | Enriched backyard soil microbial communities from Emeryville, California, USA - eDNA 5th pass 30_C BE-Lig BY (version 2) (version 2) | ecosystem: Environmental > Terrestrial > Soil >... | reverse complement strand
GGGCCAGCTCAAGGAAATTCTTTCCCCCCTGTCTCCCGAGCAGGCGGCTCAACAACTGGCGGTGCTGGGACGCCAATACCATCAGCGAGGGGAATGGAGTCTGGCGGAATCAGTGTATGCCGAACTGATCTCGCGTCACCCTGACCAACCGGTGGCGGTCGATGCCATGTTATGGCTGATGCAGTACTGGACCAGTGCGGAAATGAACTGGCAACGGCTGCGAACGATGCAGGCGACCGGCACGCTGACTCAGGCAGCCGGTGGCATGAGCCCGGAAGTCGCCCAGGCCCGGCTGGAAGAGGCGATCACTGTCATGCGGCAGCAGAAGACGAAAACCGCTGCCACCCTGAACACGCCTTCACTCACCGCTGCTGGCAGCAGCCAGTCCCAGCCCATTGCACTGGCTCAAGGTTCCTTGCAGAACATGATGACTCCCGGGGCTCCCGCCGGAAATCAGTATGAAATGCAACTGGAACGCTGGCAGCGGGCTGCGCTGTCCGTCATCTCCGGGCTGCGGGATGGCTATCCGCAGATCTTTGAGAAACCGGAAATCCAGTTCGTGACCGCCGCGTTATATCGCCGCCGCAATGATCATCGGAAAGCGGACGAGATTTATGATCGCTTCCTGAAGACGATCAGCGACGACCCCTGGAACATTGCCGCTCGCGGAGAAGCGTATCTGCTGCGCCCGGGAGTTCAGTCCCCCAAGCCGGTCATCGCCTGTAAAACCACGCGCATTCCCCCCATCCTCGACGGCATTCTCTCCGATGACTGTTGGCGGGATGCCACGGAAATTCGCCTGGGAGACCAGTCCATCGGCGAAACTTTTATTGGAGCGGCCACGCAACAGCGGGGAGCAACTTCCCCGCTGGGAACCCAACCGGTCGTCTTCCTGGCCCATGACGACAAGTATCTGTACCTGGCGGCCAGCGTTCCCATTCACGCAGAACTGCCGACCGATCCTCCCGAAAGGGCCGGCCGTCAACATGATGCCGATCTCGACCGCTTCGACCGGATCAGCATTCAAATTGATGTGGACCGGGACTATGGAAGTTATTACCGCTTCGATATTGATCAACGAGGGCAGACGCGGGAATCGTGCTGGGAAAACTGGGGCTATAATCCCACCTGGTATTGTGCGACCACGCGGGAAGTGGATGCGTGGCGTCTGGAATGTGCCATCCCTTTGGAGGAACTGCTTCCACCAGAGCGACTGATTGGCACCAGTTGGGGGGTGGGAATCACTCGCATCCTGCCAGGGTTGGGAGCCCAGAGCTGGACCGCAGCCGGAGCCACGACGCCGCAACCCGCCCTGTTTGGCCTGATGCGATTCGAATAACGCAGGTGTGAGCACGTTGCTCTGGCCTGGCCCGCACAGCCCGCGTTTCGATTGATAAAAAGCGGCTCGCCGCGTGACGGAACGCAGACAATACGGGATGAAGGCGCTCTCGCCCGGGATGAACCGTGCTTCGCCATGCGGAGGACAGTTCAGGATGGCCCCCTCATTCGCGCGATGACAAAATCCTACTCCCCTGTCAGGGCTGAGTTTTGGGGTGCGTCATCGCGAAACGCCCTCCGTTGTCGGGCTTTGCGTTGAGACGAACCCCAGTTTTTAGAGGAGACGATGCACTACTTTTTCTTTTGCGGAGAGAGGCCATTTTCGGCGGGAACGTCGAAATTGAGTTCGGTGGTCCCTTTGGAGAGTTCCTGTTTGATCGCATATTCTTTGAACAAAGGGGCTCCAAATTCTTCCGGCAGGACCGCACGCTGGCCACCTGGGGCTTCGAACCCGGAAATTCGGATCGTATAGGCGCCTCCCAGAATTCCACGAGTGCGGTCGATGGAATACTTCGAGTCTTCAATGATGGCCGTGGAAGCCGGTCCGGAATTCCCCGCGTCGGCATCTGGCTGAAAAAAGATTTCCCCTCGGGGAACGGGATTCCCGTTAAATGTCACCTTCCCGGAAATCGCGAACATTTCCGGCTTCTTGACACTGGGTTGGCAGCCATAAAAAGAGGTGATCCAGAACAGGCTGGACAGACCAGTATAAATGGCCATCCTGTTCGATATTCCACAATGAGACGGCATCTTCGTGAGTGCCTCCGCCGGGGGATCTGTAATTAAAGTGTATTCACTCCGCATCACTCATGTTCCGCCACGCGACGAGCCGTCTTTCATGAGTTGAAACACGAACTGTGTGGGCCAGATTAAAGCAATTTGCTCAAAATCAGACAGACATGATCACCAGCCCCTGCATAATCGTTTCGAAGAAACCGGCGACGGCTGCCGACCTTGTCAAAAGGCAAAGCCCGAGACAGGCAATCCATCATTTCGGATTCCCAGACGCTGGTAGGTCTGGCTGTCGATGTATTGATTCACAAAATGGGCCGATCCGTCCGCCATCAGAAAATAGCATCCGCCCGTATGCCGGCTGCTGAAGTAAATCGATGTTGTGGTATGGGGCGAGGTGGTATCGGGATTGCCTGTCCAACTGTTAATTCCATTTCGAGTGGAAGCGAGGTTTCCGGGGAACCGTCCATCGTTTCGAAAGCTCGCTGCCATGGCCCAGACCATCGCCCGGTTTGCGGAATTTCCGGGTGCCCCGCCAGTCGTCCCGATCGTGGAATTGTAATAACTTTCTCCCAGAAGAAAGACGTTGGACGTGCCGTCCGTAATGTCTCGAAATCGAATGTTTGAATTTACAAACAGTAAACCGTTCGTATAAAACATGTAGCTTGCGGCTCCGCAATCCATCGTGGTTCCTCCCCCTTGAACTCCACGATAGTTACTCACGTTGTTTCGACTGTTTGCAATGGGATCCGAGGGGCAATAGTAGGCGGGCATCGGGTTCATGGCTGCGGCATTGTTGGTCGCCGATCCGCGATACACCGGGGCATCCATGAAGACCGTAAACAACTCGCTGAAATTGAACTGGTTGTAGACCGCTGTCTGTTCAAGATAAGGCAGGATCAACACGGTCCAGGGAGCATATCCAGAATAAACGCCACTGGGTTGCAGGCACCAGTTGGAAGTCGCTGTCGAGAACCGGGAGATGGCTCCGGGGCAAAAAGCATTAAAAGTGCTGGCATAATTATGTAACGCCAGCCCGAGTTGCTTCAGGTTGTTTTGGCATTGGCTGCGTCTGGCCGCTTCCCGGGCCTGTTGCACTGCCGGCAGCAGCAAAGCGATCAGAACCGCGATGATGGCAATGACCACCAGGAGTTCAATCAGTGTAAATCCTCTTCGTGATGAATTTTCCGGGAACTGCCGGCGGCACAACTGCGAAGGCTCGTTCATCTGAGATTCTCCAGCCAATCAAGAGAGGTAGAGCGAAACACGGGATTCAAAAAGAATCGAAAACGGCGCTATCGATAATCGCAAAAAGGGACGCGATCACTTGACCGAAAATTGTGGCTGCAGGATGTCGTATGTCACAGAAATGTCACGAATTACGAATCGGTTACAACTTATACTATCCGTAATTCCTGGTCAAGTGGCCCTCGGCAAGGCTTGTGTCCCGCAGGTGTCTTTTTCCGCAGCACTCAGAGAGCGGAGCGACTCCGCAACCCGTCGCCAAATGACAGAATCCTGAGAGGATAACTCGGCTGAATCCGGGAATTGTATCGTCGCAAACAGAATGATATCAATGAGTTAGAGACGGCATATTTCGTGGTTCATGAAGGCCCGCTTGTGAAGGGGACTCCAAACGCTGTTGGAAGTGTTTTGCATCAACGAACTTCATGGCTTCTGCTAGAAAAGACTGGACGGGGTGTTTGCAATGAATAGATAGAATGCAGTCCAGCCGAAAGGGGATTGCAGGAGCCTGTTCGGGTGTTATCATTCAGGGGCTGTGATGAGCGTGGAATTTTGCCTCGCGAACAGGAATATCGGTCAATATTGTCAGTTTTTTCGGCTCCTGGTCTTTCGTTTTTGGACCGTTTACCAATTGGCCAGAGTTTCCGCTGCGTCTCTGTCGATTGGCGGAAGATCGGGCTCTGAATCATTTGATTTGAAAGTGAAGGAAGTTTCAGTGCAGGCTTGGAAAACTGGAGCATATTTTGTTTTGGCCGTCATTGCCGTAGGGATTTTGCCAGGATGCTCTGGGGCTGCTTCGGATCATCCTCCCTTATTGCCTGTGACAGGGACCGTCACGCTGGATCACGCTCCCGTTGCAGGAGCTCGAGTGCAGTTTCTTCCAACTGAAGGCCGCAGTTCCGCAGGGATTACAGACGACCAGGGCAAGTTCACGTTGATTTATGACGTCAACCTGACGGGTGCCATTGCGGGACAGCATCAAGTTTCGATCAGCCTTTACGAAACAATTCCCGGAAAAACTGATGACGAAGGACAACCGATGTCTGAGGAAAAGCTGCCGGCGGAATATAATACAAATACGAAATTGACCGCCACGGTGGATTCTGAGCATCTCGATTTCAATTTTGACCTGAAATCCGCGAAACCATCCCGCCCCTGACGGCGGAGCAGGACTCTGACTGAAGAGGCTGAGCAATTTGATGAATTGGACCCCGCTACCGTAGACTCGCCCCAGAACCTCAATCCTTCCCTGCCAAGTTTCGCGCCCCGCTTTCTACGTAATTTCTCATCAATCGTTCAATTTGACAGAATGGAGCAGAAATGTCCCGGCATCAGATATCACGTGCATCGATCATTCGACCGCAACGATCAAATTCAACTTCCGGATTCACGTTGATTGAACTCCTCGTCGTGATTGCGATCATCGCTGTTCTGATCGCGCTTCTGCTGCCTGCTGTGCAACAGGCGCGTGAAGCGGCTCGCCGCAGCCAATGCAAGAACAATCTCAAGCAGTTCGGACTGGCGATTCACAACTATCATGACACCTACACGAAGTTTCCCGCAAACGGGTATTGGGCACGGGGGCAATCCTGGATCGTTCCCCTGCTTCCCTATCTGGATCAGGCGGCCGCAGCCAATCAACTGGTTGACGGTGCCCATGTCTCCTATATGTACCAGGCCAGTGCGGGCTTCAGTGCTTTGAATATCGAGGTGCAGCGCAAATTTCGGATGTCCGGGGTCACTTGTCCGTCCAGTGCGTTGCCCAAAGTTTCAAACCATGCTGTTCCCAGTGATCAGACCTCGACTTATGGTTCGACGGTGCCGCTGCAGAACAGCGAATACGTGGCGATTGCCGGCCATGTCAGAGATCCACAGACGCAGGCTGTCACTGCCCCGACTGGCGGGGGCTATGGGAATCAGGCTTCCAACGGCGTGATTTATGCCCGGAGTGCCACCTCGATGCGAGATATTACGGATGGTTCCTCAAACACATTGCTGATTGGAGAAAACAGCGGGGTCGTCATTGACGTTCTGGGTGTCGGCCCTTTGGCAAGCATCGGAGCTCCGCTGGATCTGCGCCAGGGAGCTTATTCCGGCGGGATGTGGGTCGGCCCGAAAGGGATTTCCGGAAGTTGGGTCTGCAATCAGACATCCCTCCGGTTTCCGATCAACTCCCAGAACCTGACGACAGCAGATACCGGTGGATTCCGCCGAAACTACACTCACAATAATCCACTCACGTCTCAGCATACCGGAGGGGTGCATGTCCTTTTAGGGGACGGGTCAGTCCGGTTTCTCTCCAACAGCCTGAGCGAAACCACACTTCAACGGCTGGCCATTCGCAACGATGGACTGGTGGTTGGCGAGTTTTGATTGGTACGACATTGACTGGCGATACGGGGCGCAGAGAATCCTTCTCCTGCGCCTCTTTTCATTGAATGGGAAGCTGAAGACAATTCTGAGAGCCGAGTCGGTGGGGCCTGGTGTCCTGTTCGCATCGCGTCAACCGGGTCGGGTGCCCGGGGTGATGTCACAATTGAGTGCCAACGCTCTGTGAGCGGTGCCGCACGTCGAGTGAGGCGTCCTGCTGTGCATCACACAATCCACGGAAACAGGATCGATTGTCAAAGGGGGTGCGTGCCCGGTTTGTTGATCGAGCGGCGTTTCTTTCTGGTTCGCGTTGTCGGTTTTGCTCGGCCATCCTGCCATCGCCGCTTCAGATGCAATTCGTCCATTCGGCGAGGTTCTTAAGCGTCTGGGCGGCGCGGCCGGTGTCGATGGATTCCGCTGCCATCGCGATGGCGGACTTCAGATTGTCCGCTTCTCTGCGGCAGTACAGGGCCATGCCGGCATTGGCCAGCACGATATCCCGGGCCGGGCCGGGAGTTCCGCTGAGGATCTGCTGAATGACTTCCGCACTTTCCCGTGGTGAGCCGACTCGCAGGTCTTCCGGACGACAGGAGGAAAGTCCCAGCTCCGTGGCATCACAGGACCAGACGATGATCTCCTCTCCGCGGACTTCCCAGATCCGGGTCGTGCCCCACAAAGAGACTTCATCCAACTGATTGTTTCCACAGACAATGCAGGCCCGTTCCAGGTTGAATCGGCTGACGGCCCCAGCCAGCCGGGCTGCGTACGAATCACGGGATGCCCCCAGCAACTGAAACGGCGCCCGGGCCGGGTTTGTCAGTGGTCCCAAAAGGTTGAAGATGGTGCGGACGCCCAGTTGCTGGCGGACCGGGGCAACATGCTTCATCGCGCTATGGCAATTTCGGGCATAGCAGAAGCAAATTCCCAGATCATCCAGGCAGCGGCCCGCCTGTTCGGGACTCAGGTCGATGTTGACCCCCAGCATTTCCAGCACATCCGCGGAACCGCTGGAGCTGGAGACACTCCGGTTTCCGTGCTTGGCGACCGGGACGCCCGCCCCCGCAACCACCAGTGCCGTTGCGGTGCTGATGTTGAACGTGGAGAGTTGATCTCCGCCGGTGCCGCAGGTGTCGATCAGTCCGGTGCGGGACGTGCGAATCTCAGCCGCCCGGGCCCGCATGGCGGCTGCTCCCCCCGCCAATTCCTCTTCCGTTTCCCCTTTCATCGCAATGGCGATCAGCAGGGCTGTGATTTCCACGTCTGAACAACTTCCATCCATGACGGCTCCAATCGCCAGTTGCATGGTCGAAGCATCCAGCGAGGCCCCGCTTAATAACTGCGTCAGAGCATTTCGAATTTCCAGTTGCATGTCTCTTCCGCAGTGTTCAGAAGGAATCGGGCAGGAGGCCGGCAGGGCATGATCGTGTCCCGCTCCACACAGGGTCAAGCCAGCATGTTCCGAGTGTAAAGCATGATTCCGGGAACGAACCGTTCTCAGGGATGCCAGATCGGTGAGCCTGCTGGGCGCCCCGTGCGGGCCATGGTGACAAAGCGGCCAACGGCGGCGGAATCCTGTCTCCCCGGAGAGGATTCCACTCCGCTGGCGACGTCGACTCCCCACGGAGCAACGGCGGCCATCGCGGCGGAAAGATTGTCCGGGGTGAGTCCACCCGCCAGGATCAGCGGAGGCCAATGCGGTTGCCAGCCGGCCGCAAGCATCTCCCAGGGGGCCTGTTGACCGGTTCCGCCATAACTTCCCGGAACATGCGCATCAATCAGACAGCCCTGTAATCTCACCTTTCGCCTGGCGTATTCCTCCAGTTGTCGGGCAACTTCTCCCAGTCCCGCCGGCCCGATCCGGAAGGCCCGGATGATGGAAAGCCCTGTCAGACCTGCTGCGAACTCCGGAGTTTCGTCCCCATGCAACTGAATCCAGCGGAGACCGCAAAACGAGGTGATTTCCCGAATCTGGGCCTGTGAGTGATTGACGAAAAGGCCGATTGGCGTCACCGGGAAGGGAAGCTGAGAGACAATGTCCCGGGCCGTCGCCACGGGAACGCAGCGTTTCGATTTTGCATAAAAGTTCAGGCCGATGGCGTCCGGCCGGTGCCTGCAAACGGCCTTGGCGCAGCGGATGTTCGTGATCCCGCAGATCTTTACCCACATGATCGCATGTCGTTGAGCTGAATGGAGGGCCGAGCTGGCCATATTGTCAGGAGAGCCGTTCGCGCGCGTCAAGGTCCAATTCGTTCCGGGGCGGATTCGAGGCATCCCGTTGTTTTTTCTTGAGCGTGCGGAAACGGTCGATGGTCATGGCCAGAATTCCAATCGTGACCAGCAGGGCGGTCTCCCAGAGGAGCAGGGGAGTGGCGTTCCGGTTCAGCCATTTCGCCACGGGAGCCTGCGGATCTCCAAAAGCTGCAGCAATCGTCATCAGGACCGTGACACAGAACAGTCCTCCCACGACTGCCACCGGGTAAAACACCCAGCGATCACGCCGTTCATCGGGAGTGAGAGTGCGAGACATGCTTCTCGATCAGTTCCATTCCAGGCTGAGATGTCGAACGACTGCCCTGTCAGGGCACTAGAGTAAACGAAGCACTACCCACACGTTCTTTCGGGAGTGCTCTCCGCAGAATGAACGTGCAACCGGATTGTGCATCGTCCAGTGTACGCCCTCCGCGCCCTCGCTGTCGACCAGTCCGTTGAAAACGCCAGGGTTTGCGCCTCTTGACAATGTGAAAGCACCAACGTGAAAGCACCGACGCAAGGGGAAAATGCTGGCGAGGGCAAGTTGCTCTGGCCTGGGCCCGCGCAGCGCGCGTTTCGATTGATGAAAGACTGCTCGCCGCGTGGCGGAACGCGGTCGACACGGGGGGAATGCGCTCTGTTTCCCATGTTATGGGGAGAGATGGGCGTCAAAATGCCCTGCTTTCTCTAGACCAGTTTGGTCTTTGTTCTCTCATGCTCGGCCATGAATCCCTTGTGTTTCACTGGAATTCACGTGATCGATCATTGGCAACTCCGCTGAGACGGGACGAACGGAAGGGAAAGGGCGGAGGCGTCCCAATTTTTGGGTCATCCGCACGACTGCGTTGAAACATCGCTTCCGGCGCCGTAGCATCGACATTTCCAAGGATCAACCCGCCGTGATTCGTCAAGGTCTTTCGCGTCGTTCTGCAAGGCTTTTCGGGAGATCGCCCGACGCAGCCGGTTGGTTCGACCGCAACTCCAGTAAATTCAGACTGCACAACATCCTCAGCCCCAGAGAGGATTTGGATCGTTTGCAGTGTGAAGAAGAATACTGGATGATTGACGAGTGATCATGTCGCCTGATTCAATCTCCAGGGTGCACTCTTCCAAATGAACATGCAGAGTTGATTGAATGATCTATCACTCTGTTCCCCCGACCTTAGCCCCTTGATTCACAAATGTCCGCAATCGAATCCGTACTCCAGGAATCCCGTCTGTTTCCTCCTTCTCCCGAGTTCTCTCAGGCGGCACATATTTCGTCCGAGCAGCAATACCAGCAGATGTGGCAACAGGGCAAAGACGACCCCGCCACGTTCTGGGGAGATCTGGCCCGGTCCGAACTCGACTGGTTCAAACCCTTCGAGACCGTCATGGAAGGGAAGATGCCGGAGACCAAATGGTTTCTGGGCGGAAAGATCAACGCCAGTTATCAATGCCTGGACCGGCACCTCAAAACGGCCCGCAAAAATAAGGCCGCCATCATCTGGGAAGGAGAACCAGGCGATTCCCGCACATTGACGTATCAGCAACTGCATCACGAAGTTTGCAAGTTCGCCAACGTCCTCAAGAAACTGGGAGTCGAAACGGGAGACCGGGTCACACTCTACATGCCGATGATTCCGGAACTGGCGATTGCCATGCTGGCCTGTGCCCGGATCGGAGCAACCCACTCCATCATCTTCGGCGGATTCAGTGCCGATGCCATTTCCGACCGCAACAACGATGCTCAGTCCAAGGTGGTCGTCACCGCTGACGGCGGATGGCGCCGCGGTAAGGAAGTTCCCCTCAAGGCGAACGTCGATATCTCCCTGGAGAAATCTCCCAGCGTGCAGAAGGTCGTCGTCGTGCGCCGCACCGGCGGCAATGTCGACATGGTTCCGGATCGCGATTACTGGTGGCACGATCTGATGTCCCAGGTCGACGCCAACTGTGAAGCGGAACAGCTCGATTCCGAGCATCCGCTGTTCATCCTGTACACCTCCGGATCGACCGGAAAGCCCAAAGGGGTGCTTCATACCACCGCCGGCTACATGCTGGGGGCTCAATTGACCACCAAATGGGTTTTCGACCTGAAGGACGAAGACACCTATTGGTGCACCGCGGATATTGGCTGGGTCACCGGGCACAGCTATATCGTTTATGGTCCGCTTGCCAATGGAGCAACTTCCGTCATGTTCGAAGGGGCTCCCAACTGGCCGGATGAAGGCCGGTTCTGGGAAATCATCGAAAAATACCGGGTGAATGTGTTTTACACCGCCCCGACGGCAATTCGCGCCTTCATCAAATGGGGCGACCACTGGCCCCAGAAATATGACCTGTCTTCCCTGCGGTTGCTGGGATCGGTCGGTGAGCCGATCAACCCGGAAGCCTGGATGTGGTATCACCGGGTGATCGGGGGGGAACGCTGCCCCATCGCCGATACGTGGTGGCAGACGGAAACAGGCTGCATTATGATCAGCCCGCTCCCGGGAGTCACTGCGACCAAGCCCGGCTCCTGCACCCGTCCGCTGCCGGGCATCGTCCCGGAAGTCGTCGATGATAAAGGAAACCTGCTGGAGCCAAACAAGGGGGGCCTGCTGGTGATGACTCAGCCCTGGCCTTTCATGCTGCGAACGCTGTATGGCGACCACAAACGGTTCATCGAAACCTATTTTGGGAAAATCGACGGCAAGTATTTTGCCGGTGACGGCGCCCGTAAGGACGAAGATGGCTACTTCTGGGTCATGGGGCGCGTGGACGATGTTCTGAACGTCTCCGGACATCGCCTGAGCACGATGGAAATCGAGTCTTCACTGGTGTCACATCCACTGGTGGCAGAAGCAGCCGTCGTCGGCTTCCCGCATGACCTGAAAGGGGAGGGGATCTGCTGCTTTGTGACTCCCAAGGCGGGAACGCCGGACGAATCACAAAAGAAAGACCTGATCGCCCACGTCCGCAAGCAGATCGGCGCCTTGGCGACTCCCGATCAGATCCGCTTCACACCGGCATTACCAAAAACCCGGTCCGGAAAAATCATGCGACGACTGCTGCGCGATATCGCCGCCGGTAAGGAAAGTGTGGGCGATACCACCACGCTGGAAGATTACACCGTGCTGGCCAAGTTGCGCGAGGAAGAATAAACAGCCTGCTCCGGATCGTGATGAAAGTCCGTCGGGAGAGAAACGCCTTGAACGCCCCTACAGGTTCCGCGCATCGCGCGGAACCTGTTTTTATTCGGCGTGGAGCCTGCCTGGTGCCGGGGAGCGTCTCAGAGACTATCCGGAAAGTGGCCTTGCGGTAAATCTTTGTTTGGGTTGAAGTTCTCGTAGGGTGCGTCACGATCTCAATGTTACCCACATTTTTGTTGAGCGGTTTTGATGCCGCGGAGGATGAGCAGGAGTTTTTCCAGGCCGCGCCACAGCGTTTGCCAGCCGGGGCGGCCGTCGCATTTCCTGCCCAGGTGACCGCCCAGGCCGCCCAGGTGTTTTACGAATTCGGCAATGGTCATTGTGGCAGCATCCAACTGCTTTGCCCGCGGGCCGGGACGCTGGCGGACTTGGGTTAAAGTCTTGACCCACTCGGGGGGCACCACCTCAGCGGCTGGTTTCTCCGGAGTCTCTTCCGCCAGCGTGCGGAGTCTTAATAACTGCACCGCCACAATCGCTAACAATCCCGTGATCCGTTCCAGTCGCTCGGACGTTTCATAATAACGCTCTTCCACCCGGCAGCCGGTCTTGAGGGCTTTGTGATACTCTTCAATCGCCCACCGCTGGGAGTAATCATCGATTACCTGCTGTGCCTGTTCCACGGTCTCCACCCGCTCGGACGTCAGCAGCACCCAGCGGACTGGTTCCGCATCCGTTGGCGGGTCGACTTCGATCAGTTCCACCACCCACATCGGCAGCGGTTGATCAGGCGCATGCTCACGAATCCAGGCATTGGTCACCTGCGGTGTGGGAAGCTGCAGCGGGGCGAATCGCAGTTCCAGTTGCGCTGTGCGGGCAGCACGCTTGGCGGTCGCGGGAACTTCCAGCCTCTGAGTTCCACGCACAGGCTGGGCGTCCAGATGCTCTTCGAGCGTGGTCTGAGTCCCTTCCTCCGTGAGGATGATGCGGTTCAGCCGACACGCCCGGATCACCCAGCCGCAGCGATTCCGATGGGCATGGCAATAGACTTCGTAGTCATCCGCTCCGCGATCGCACACATGCAGCCACTTCACGCCCGATGGAGGAGGACCGATCTGATCGATCAGTTTGCCCCACACCACCGATTCTCGCTCAGCGTCACGACGCCGGGAGTTCTTCGCTCCCTTCTTCACGCGGGTTTTGCGATACAGGATCTCCTGTCCCGCCAGGCCGATGACCTGCTGCGTCACGGGATCACGCATCAATGCCGAGTGCAGAAAGAAGCCACGGCCGGTGTTCTTGCCCACCAATCCCAGCCCGCGGGCTTTTCGTTTTCCACCGTAATCAATTTCCGTCGTATCGTTGAGAATAAGAGAGGTCTCGCCCGGCTCACCCGACTGCTTTGTCCGCTCGTAATGCGGAGTTGTGATCGCCTGAAAACTGACGTCTTCGCAGTCCATCAGCCGGTACAAGGCCTTGCAGTCGGACCAGGACTCGAACTGATCCGGCGTGCTGCCATCCGGCCGGGCCAGGACATCTCCAGCCGCCTTGATGAGCCGATTCGTTCGACGTCGATCTCCCAGTTCACACTCTGAGAATTCCATCTGTGCCCACTCTCCAGGAACCACATCCATCGCT
>Ga0182739_1003901_pt1 | contig 12681 bp, 12 predicted proteins | sample eDN5th30CBELigBY_FD_128873 | JGI IMG/M metagenome (GOLD analysis project Ga0182739, IMG submission 128873) | Enriched backyard soil microbial communities from Emeryville, California, USA - eDNA 5th pass 30_C BE-Lig BY (version 2) (version 2) | ecosystem: Environmental > Terrestrial > Soil >... | reverse complement strand
CATGAAAGGTGTTGGTGATTTGAGCGATATCTTGTTCGGTAAAATCACGCAGTACGCGGTCTTTCATAAAGCCCAGATTGCGGGCGTCAATAAACAGGGTTGTACCCCGGCGGTCCGCTTTTTTCTTGTCGAGCATCAAGCCGTTGGCTTTGTCTTTAGTTAAAAACCAGATGCAGGCGGGTATTTGGGTGTTGGTAAACAATTGCCCGGGTAGGGCTACCATGCACTCGACCAGATCCGCTTCGATCAGCGTCTTGCGAATGTCACCTTCGTTATTGGTGTTGGAGCTCATGGAGCCGTTAGCGAGCAGCAGGGCCATGGAACCGTGATCATTGAGGTGGTGCAGCATGTGCTGTATCCAGCCAAAGTTGGCGTTGCCCTGAGGCGGGGTGCCGTATTTCCAGCGCACGTCGCCCTCAAGCTTGGCGTGCCACCAATCTTTAATGTTGAACGGCGGGTTGGCCATAACGTAGTCGGCGCGAAGATCGGGGTGCTGATCATCGAGAAAGCTGTCGGCATTTTTATTGCCAAAATTAAAGTCGATACCGCGAATGGCCATATTCATGGCCGCCAAGCGCCAGGTGGTAGGGTTGCTTTCCTGGCCGTAAACCGAGATATGTTTTTTTTGGTCGTTGGGGTTGTAATGCTTCTCGGCGGCGTGGGCTTCAATAAATTTATCGTTGGAGACAAAAAAACCGCCAGCGCCCATGGCCGGGTCATACACCCGGCCGTTATAAGGGGCGAGCATTTCGACGATGAGGGTGACGATGCTTTTCGGCGTGTAGTATTGGCCGCCTTGCTTACCTTCGGCTAAAGCGAATTGGCCCAGAAAGTATTCGTAGACGTGGCCAAGAATATCTTTGCTGTGCAGGCTGAGCTTTTGGCCGTTGTATTCGGGTTTACTAAAGCTGGTATCGGAGAATTTGTTGATGAGCTCAGAGAGGTTGTGGTTTTCAACCTGATATTGGCTTACCCGTGGCAATACGCTTTTGAGCTTGGGATTGAGTAGTTTTTCTTGGTCGCCTTCTTTGATTTTGACGTTTTCGATCTGCTCTAGCGCCTGATCAATTAACCATGAGATGGAGCGAAGCTTTATGTCATCGCCATTGTCGTCTTTCCAAATAACGGAGCCGATAGGCAGCGCAGCGGCTTGCTTCAAGGTGTTCCAGCGGGAGCGGAGCGGCACCCAGAATACGTTCTTCTCTTGGTAGTATTCGTGCAGCTCCAGCTCAGCATTGACGGCAACGATGTACTCTTCGTCGCTGCCGTAGTCTTCGCGCGGCATGTAGTAAATGTTGTCGTCCCCGTTCGGGAGTGGCGTGTCTTTGGTAAACAATTGGCGCAGTTCCCTCTGGCGCTCTTCAAGGGCATCGGATACGTACTTAAGAAAGATCAAGCCGAGCACAACGTGCTTGTAGTTTGCCGCGTCAAGGTTGTTGCGCAGCTTATCGGCAGCCTTCCAGAGTTTGTCGTCGAGAGCTTTTAAAAATTCTTGTTCTGCAGTATTCATGGGGTTCTCTTTAATTAATTGCATCCGTTATTCATAGCAAAGCCAGGCGTGAGCTGGAGGTTTGCCATAGAGTGTTTGCGTGTTCTTAAGCCAAAGGTGATTTTCTCGCTCATCCAATTTATGGTCCTGTGAGCAGTCTACGTTCCATTTTCCTAATACGTAGCCGGCAACTGTTCTTTGATGCTTGTGCGTTGGGCATTCAATTCCCTGTTATCTGTGGGCTAAAACATTCATATTCTCAAACTGCTGAGCCGGTTACTGGATTGCCAAAGGTGCTGCAAACCCGTTAGGCCTACTTACAACTATTGAGTAGTGTGTATTTTTAATTGATATGCTGGTGGGTGTCAATATGATGACCACTATCATTTTCACATTCTGCGAGTCACTGTCGCCATGAGTTGATTTAAAAAGGGCAAACTCCTCATGACAAAAAACAAGATTTTCGTAAAAAAATTGCTCGACTTTCATTTACTTTAATCTCCAATAGTATATACATTTTGTTACCTATTAGCGAATGATGCAAATATCACGAGTGATCATTTGCTTGGGAACTTATACAGGTGTTGGATTGTCTTGGATGTTAAATTGGTGGAGGCGGCGGGAATTGAACCCGCGTCCGCAAATCCTCTACTCTTGGTACTACATGCTTAGCCTATCTTCAAGTTAACCACCTGATCTCCGGTAGGCAGGAAATCTAGGCAGCGGTCTCGAGTTAAGTTTAGCAGCGCGGCCCTCGAGCGTGCTTTGCTGCGATCTTGTGAGGTATGACCATCAATGCCTATTGCTAGGCTCCCAGTGCACAAGCACACGGGGTTGATGGGTTGCTTTCGGTTATTAAGCGAAAAGGCTGCTAAGCAGCTACAGCAACGGTGTCGTCATTGATTGCGACTATTGTTTGCAGCGTTATTTACGAGGTCAGCTAACATCCTCGGCATGCACCTTAAGCTTTGTAATCCACGTCGAAGCCATGTCGCCCCCATAACGGGTTATTACTCGGTGTGTCTAACTAATATAGGGATGAAACTGGATAAAGTCAATGGGGAGTGCTAAAGGGGGCCGCGGCTAAGGGCAATTAAACTCTGGTCTTAAGTAAGCGCTCTTTATCGCGCTTCCAATCCCGTTCTTTTTCAGAGGCCCGTTTATCGTATTGTTTTTTACCTTTAGCAAGGCCAATTTCCAGTTTAGCTCGGCCTTTTTTCCAATACAGAGCAAGAGGGACGACGGTATAGCCTTCGCGTTGGACATAACCGATGATCTTATCTATTTCAGCGCGGTGTAGCAATAGCTTGCGGGTGCGGGTCGGAATAGGGTTGATATGGGTCGAAGCACTTAGCAAGGGAGGAAATTGAGCTCCGAGTAACCAGGCTTCTTGTTCTTTAATAATCACATAGCTGTCAACCAATTGGGCGCGTCCGGCGCGCAAGCTTTTTGCTTCCCACCCTTCGAGCGCAAGACCGGCTTCCATGCGCTGCTCAATAAAGTATTCATGGGTGGCTTTTTTGTTCAGGGCAATGGTATTTGATGATGTTTTTGCTTTCTTAGTCATAGATATTTTAATTGGTTTGATTTAAGCTGCATATTATACCAAAATACACGACTTTGCGAACCGATTTTAAGGCAACGTTCAAAGTAAAGGAAAGAGAATGCCTACAATTAGCCGAAAAGCAATTTTACCTTACAGCGCCGCTGAAATGTATGAGCTGGTGGATGCTATTGAAGACTATCCCCAATTTTTGCAGTGGTGTGAAAAAAGCGAAGTACATCAACGCAGCGTGGATGAAGTAGAGGCCACTTTGCACTTATTGAAAGGTGGAATCCGCAAGTCGTTTACCACGCGGAATCGCTTACAAAAAAATAAAATGATTGAAGTGCGCTTAGTCAATGGTCCTTTTCATCATTTAGAAGGGTTCTGGCGGTTTGAAGCATTGGATCAGCAAGCATGTACAGTCATGTTTGATTTGGAATTCGAGTTTTCGGGCAAGATGCTGAGTATGATCTTGGCCCCTATTTTTAGTCAAATTTCAAATACGATGGTCGATGCTTTTATTGTGCGGGCTGAAGAAATTTATGGTAAGAGGCAGCTATAATGATTGTGGAAATTGCTTATTCGAGAGCCAATGAGCCTGTATTGATCGCCTGTAAAATGCACGAAGAGGCGACCGTGGAGGAGGCGATTGCGGCCTCGGGGATTTTGAGTTATTACCCAGAGATAGATAAAACAGCGATTTCTGTCGGGATCTTTAGCCGCAAAGTCTCTTTGGAGAGCCGGCTGCAAGATGGGGACCGGATTGAAATTTATCGGCCGTTACTGATTGATCCTATGGCAGCGAGGAGATTGCGCGCTCTTCGCAAAGCAGGGCGCTAGCTGGGTATTCTCATTGCAACTAATGCTGCGGAACCGTGTCGCCTGATAAGCTTTGGAGGCGGTCATTTTTAAATAAAACCACAAGCTCATGCTCTTCTAATTTCTTTTGACCTTTATAGACGGTATACACGTAGTGCCAACGGTTATTATTAAACGTATCAATAAGTACGGGTGTACCGAGCAAAAAGCGCACTTGTTCTTTTGTCATCCCAGGCTTAAGTTGATTAACCATGTCTTGGGTAACGACGTTACCTTGTTGTACATCAATCCGGTGGACCCAAGGAAAATAGGAGCAGGCGGTAAGTGAAAAAAGACAAATAATAAGAAAGAATTTTATGCGCATCATTTCGTTTCAAAGTAACAAGAAAAGCAATATCATAACGAAATTTAACCAGCGGTCAAGTTTTAATTAGTCGTTCGTTAGCTTTATAACGCTCATGCTGGTAACCATAACCTACGAGATGACTATCCCAAACTAAGTTTGAATTTTTAGAGTACAAAATTAAGTTTACGATGATGCATTTTTAAATAGATTGTTTGACATAGACACTGACACCTAATAAGCTTACTTAAAGCGACGAGAAAACAAAGCGAATAGATAGCTTGGCCTTCTATCCCTTCGGTATACTTTAATATTTTCTAAAAAACCATAATAACGACGATGTAGGAGCTGTGATGAATTTTTTTAATACCATTAAACTGTTAGCTGAAAAGGAAATATATGACGAGCTCGACGCAATACTTTCTACTTTAATTTGTTTTAATGTTTTAAATGCTGAACTGCTTACTCCCGCAGGACAATTGGCGTGTGAAGGTAAAAAAGATACCGCATTAAAGCTTTTGGAGTTAGGAAAATATGAAGTTCATCCGAATCATCTTGCTCGAGGAGCAGCGCAAGGGGGCCATTATGATTTTGCTATGCAGCTTGTCAAAGAGCATGGGGCAGATATTAACGAGGTAGGCCATGGAGCAGGGTACCGAGGAGATAAGGACTATGCTAAAACCTTAATGCAAGACTATGAAGTCGATCCTACAGCTATTGCTCAAGGAGTGGCCCTAGCAAAGGGAGCGCATTTTGAGTTTATATTTGAACTGCTAGACGAGCATAAAGCCAAAGCGGATAAAATCGCTTATTATGTCGGGTATAGTGGTGACCAATTTTTAGCTTCTAGATTAATAGAAAATTATCAAGTTTCTCCCGGCCAGATTGCCTTAGGAGCCGCGGCAGGAGGACATACGACCTTCGCTTTAAATTTCTTATTAGATGGTGCAGTCAATCCCTCATTATTAGCCACCGCAGCTGCTGAGGGCGGAAAGTTTGAATTTGCAAGGGATATTGGTCGAGCACGTCCTAACGCTTTTCCGACCGGATTAGGGATGGGGGGATTTCGCCATAAGGCTGACGAATTTTTGTCACAGTCGATCGATAGGCATTTGCTGGAAGATATAACATGGATTGCTGCTGGAGCCGCTCGCAGGGGCCATGAGCAATTTGTTTATGATCTGCTGGAGAAATTTAAAAGGAATTACCGACTTTTTAACAGCGCCATGCTGCGTCACTTGGACCTAGGAAGAATCGTCTTTATGGCGGCGGTGGGAGGCCATGTACAATTAGCTATAAACTTATTCCACAAACTTCCTAAGAGTGGTAGTCATCTTATCCGAGGACTCGTTGAGGCTAAACTGCTAGAAAATGAAGAACAGCTTTGGAAATTTTTTAAGCTCATAACTGATCAAAAAACTTTAACCGCTTTATCAAATGCTATTGCTGAAGAAGAGAGTGTGCCTTTAGAAGTTAAAATAGCTCGTGCTAATATTACACTTAACTTTACAAAAATATTAGAGTATTGCCAACATTACTCCATTAATTTCCAGCAAGCAGAATGCCTTATGAGGCGCCCAGAAAGTTTAACGTGGTTATTGCGATGTTATGGTGCTTTAATGGATTCCTTTCATAATTCTAAAAATATCCAATTACCTCCGGAAATGTTATTAGTAATTACCAGCTTTTTAATACCGCTGCAGCCAGATCAAGTAGCAGATCTCCGCTTTCGATTAACAAAAAAAGAATTAGAAAAAGAGATTATTAGCTATGTCCAGCCTCAGGGTGACCGCAGTAATGTTTTATCAACCCTGTTTACCGCACTTACCAAATCGTCTGCAGCTCAACCCCGGCACTCTGAAGCGGCCGTACAGTTTAAAGAAAGAGTAACAGGTATACAAAACTTTGCTGATTTAAAGAGGGAAACTAAAGAGCATTATAACTTTATTACTGCTCAGACTTCTCAGCCTAGCTCATCAACGGCTGATACGAGTCAAGATAGTTACACTTCTCTGTTAGCAAAATATTGCAATGCGATGGGCGAATTGCCATGCATTCGGCCGAAATAAAGCTAAAAGGGTATAATTGGCTTCACCAGCAGAGTAAACAGTGCCCAACTTGGATATCAATTATATCCCTAGCGGGCAATGTTTATCTTTTTAATCCTCCTTTTATGTGCTAAATAATAACAAGGATATTTCACTATAAAAGCTTCCTTATTCCTTTTAGCAAAATTTGACACTGGCGTTTATTCATTTGTTATACTTACTGCAGTTAAGACTACTCCTTATAAGCTCATATGCTGTAATGAGTGGGATAAATAACGTCAAATCCTGATAAAAGGAGTCAGTCTAAAAATGCAGCAATCAAAATATTTTATGCCTATCCTGTATAACACCAGCATTTCGATGATTTTAGTGCTGTTTATCTATGTGGCTTTTTTTTATTTTGTCGATAAGCCCGTAATGCTTTGGGCACATACCGCTTTTGCGCAAAGCAGCAAATTTTTTAAAATCTGTGCCTGGCTTGGGGACTCAGTTAAAACTGCGTACTGGGGAATATTGGCGCTGATTGCTGCTGTGCTGGGGGGGTTAGCCCGTCCCTTATTGCGTAATCCTAACTGGGCGCGTTCTTGCTTGTTTTTTGCTGCTTGTGTCTTGGTGGCTATGGGGATGGCTTATGTTTTAAAGCACACTTTAGGGCGGGCACGGCCGGTGGAGTATTTACAACATAATATGTATGGTTTTCGCTACTTTACTAGAGATTATAACTTTTTATCTTCACCTTCTGGTCATGCCACTGGGGCTTTCGCGGGGCTATTAGCTCTAGGTTACATTATTCGCCGGCATAGTATTACTTGCCTATTATTAATAGGTGCTACTCTATTGGCATTATCCCGCTTAGTGATTAGCAAGCATTATGCGGGAGATATTTTATTGGGAGCTTATTTAGGCGTGCTCGCTGTTGTGTGGATCCAATGCTTTTTTCCCCCCAGGATCAGCTATTATGAATAACCAAGATTTGCGGAAAGCGGGTTTGAAAGTGACGGCTCCGCGTTTAAAAATTTTGCAATTATTTGAAAATTCAAAAAAACAGCATTTTAATGCCGACGAAATTTATCAAGCGTTACTGGATGCTGGCGAGGATGTCAGTCTAGCTACTATTTACCGGGTTTTAACCCAGTTTGTAGAGGCAGGCTTAGTTATCCGCCATAATTTTGAAGGGGGGTATTCGGTTTTTGAACTAAACCTTGGAGAGCATCATGATCATTTAGTATGCGTAAAATGTGGGAAAGTGATTGAGTTTGTTGACAATATGATTGAAGATCGCCAAAGAGAAATTGCCGTGAAGAATGGTTTTCAGATGACTGATCATAGTTTAATTATTTATGGAGTGTGTCAAAAGTGTGTTTAACAGACGAGTAGCCATGTTACTTTCTACGCAGCCGACGCTAAGGTGATTGGATGAAATGATAGGCTGTGAATTTGGGTTATGCCTAGCTAATTATTAAGGGCGGAGTTAAATTACCGTGCTCTGCATATTTTGTTTGTTAAGGAACACAATAAAAGTCTAGGCTAACAGCGAGCTAGTCTATCAAGCGTACTGTAAGAACATCACACTCAGCATTATGCAATACGGAACTGGCTGTTGAGCCCAGTAAACTTGCCAGCCCATGGCGGCCATGGCTTCCTACCACAATTAAATCCACCTCTAATTCTTTAGCTTTGGTTAAAATTTCGGCTTTTGGAGAACCGGTAATAAGAAATAAATTTTCTTCAGGGATAATATATTGCCTACCCAAATTACTGAGCTCTTTGCTGGCCTCTTCATTTTGGGTGGACAGAAAATCGACTAGCCCTGGGTAGCCATAGGTAAAAATAGGTTCTATAACATGCATCGCATATAACGTCGCATCAAATTGATTGGCTATTTCCCAAGCGGTTTTAGCTGTGATTTTCCCTGAATCGGTTAAGTCAGCTGCAAGTAGAATTCGATAATACATAGTGCTTCCTCCCTCTACATTTCCCTTAATCCATTTTAAAGCCTAATCAAAAGCTAAAGCAAGTAGGGATTTAGAAGAATTTTGTTAAGCCTGATCAGAAAGGGAGCTTAATAGTTCTTCGGCATGGGCAATTGTTTGTTGGGTAATTTTTTCGCCGCCGAGCATCCGCGCAATTTCATTGACTTTTTGCTGGCCGGTAAGCACGATAATGTCGGTTGTGGTCGCATGATCGGCCGTATGTCTTTTTTCGACAAAGAAATGATTATGTCCATAAGCTGCAACTTGCGGTAAATGGGTGACACACAATACTTGAGCTTTTTGGCCAAGCGCGCGCAATAATTGGCCGACCACTGCCGCAGTTTTGCCGCCAATACCGGTATCGACTTCATCAAAAATAATAGTGGGGGTTGTTTGCTTACTTTGCGTTAGAACCTCAATGGCTAAGCTGATCCGCGACAGCTCGCCTCCCGAAACGACTTTAGCGAGTGATTGTAGAGGTTGACCGGGATTCGTTGTCACCTGAAAATCAATGGTTTCTAGGCCGTGTTTTGATAAGCTGTCTTTTTCAAGAGGTAAAAGTTCTATAGTAAATTGGGCCGCAGACATGTTTAACTTATGAAGCTGCTCGCTGATTTTTGGTGCTAACTGTTCTGCAGCGTGCATGCGGCTTGCTGAGAGCTGCTTGGCAGCAGCGCTATAAGCCGAACGCAGGGCGTGCATATTTTTTTCTAATTCGCCTACACTGGCTGAACTATTTTCTAGCTGTTCAAGCTCAGTTAATAACTGCTGATGGAAGTCATATAGCTGTTGGGGTTGAATTTTATGTTTACGCGCCAATTCAAACCAGCGGCTTAGTCGTTTTTCCATCAATTGTTGCTGGCGCGGATCAGTTTCCAAATGGCTATAGTGTTGATTTAATTCGCTGCTTGCTTCTTCAATTTGGATAACGGCATTATTTAATAACTCAATACTGCTTTGCAGTTGGGGGAGATATTTAAGCCCTTTGGTGAGTATGGTTTGAGTTTGATAGAGATGGTGGATAATATTGGAATCGCCTTCGTGCAGAAGGTGTAATGTCTGATCGAGATAGTTGCGAATTTCATCCAGATGAGCGCTTTGTTTCTGCTGCTGGTCGAGAGTTTCAAATTCATTAGCTTGGGGGGCGAGCTCGTCTAATTCTTGCAGCTGGAATTGAAGGTAATCAATACGGGCAGTGCGATCGGCTAATTGATTTTGCAAGTGTTTGAGCGCAAGCGAGGCTTGCTGCCATTGGTCATATAAGCAAGCCACTTGCGTAGCCAATGATTCGTTTTTAGCATAGAGATCGAGCCGTTGGCGCTGGGTTGTACTTTTCATTAGGGCTTGATGTTGATGTTGGCCGTGGATTTGCACTAAGTGGCTGCCTAATTCTTTAAGCAGGTTTAACGGGCAGGGATGACCGTTAATAAAGTTTTTGCTGGGTTTATGATGGGCTAACACGCGCCTTAATAAACATTCATTATCGCTCTCTAGCCCCTGTTCAAGCAGCCATTGCTGGACTTCAGGCAAGGCACTGATCTCAAAACTGGCACTAATAGAGCATTGCTCACAACCATGGCGGATCACTCCGGTATCCGCACGCTTGCCCATGACAAATTCTAGGGCGTCAATAATAATCGATTTACCCGCACCTGTTTCACCGGTTAGCACAGTCATGCCCGATGAGAAATCAATGTTGAGTTCATCAATAATAGTAAAATTTTGAATATGGAGATAAGCTAACATGAATGCCGAGTTTCCCATTGCATTTTAACCCGTAGGGTCTCGTAATAATTATAATCAACCGGGTGGATCAATCGTAGTTGGTTTTTGTTGCGTTGAATATAAATATTATCGCCTGGTTTTACTTCATGCGGCGTATGGCCATCGCAGCTGAAGTTAGGTGAGAAGCTATTATGCTCAGAAATATGAATATGTATTTTACTGCTGGCATTAATCACAATAGGACGGCTACTAAGGGTATGAGGAAACATGGGAACTAATGCAACAGCCTCTAAACTAGGATGCATAATAGGCCCTCCCCCTGATAATGCGTAGGCGGTAGAACCGGTGGGGGTTGTTACTATTAAGCCGTCAGCTCGTTGGCTGCAAACAAATTGGTGGTCAATAGATATTTCAAACTCCACCATCCGCGCGGCACTGGCATTGGAGAGCACAAAATCATTGAGCGCTATGCCATGCACAGCGTGCTGATTTTGGCGTTCAATATGAGTATCGAGCATCAGCCGAAACTCTTCTTTGTAATGACCATCTAAAATTTCACCTAGTTTTGTTTTAATTTCAGTAGGGTGGATATCGGTAAGAAAACCCAGCCGTCCGCGGTTGATCCCGAGGATGGGACGGTCATACTTTAACGCGGTTAAAGAAGCATTCAGCATGCTGCCATCACCGCCAACTACAATGATCAGATCACAATCTTTACCCAATTCATCTTTGGAATAAACAGGTAAGTTGTGTGTACCAAGGGGCTTTGCCGTCTCTGCTTCAATGACCATCTTAAGCTTTCGAGAGTCTAAATATTCTTGGACTGCTTGCAGGGTATCAATAACCCCTTCGCTCCGGTATTTACCAATGAGGCCTATGGTTTTAAATCGATTAGACATAGCTGTTCCTTGGGCTAAACGGTGAAGAATTTTAGCATGTTTAGGAAAGTTAAATCAAAATAATTTGGCGGTAGGAGCGGTATCATGAGTGGAATTAATTTATCTGGTGCCTATAAGACTTTTCTAAGTGAGTACCGGGATAGAACCTCCGTTTGGTCGCTGTTTCTAACACCTTGGTGGACCTCACTCGATATGTTAAACTAAATTTGTAAAGACCACTAAATACCCACCTTAAAATAATTACAAATACTCACGTGCGGTTCCAATAATAAAAATAGTTTCTTTTATTACATTCTGTTTAACGCATGGAGGTAGTCATGACTTTGGGCGTAGCCAACCCACCGGAACCTCTTCTTCATTCAGATGAAGAGAGCACTTTAAGCTTTCGAGCAGAGGAAGAAGCGCTGTCACCTAACCCGGAAAATCAACCTTTGCTTGAGCCGGGTCTAAATCACTATGGAACAATAGAAACGATCCAGGACATTGCGTCAGAAGAAAGTGTTAGCTCAAAACCGCTTACTTCTCCGAGGGCTATGCTAACTGCAGCTCGTTTTAGTCTTCCACAATTGGTAGGTCCTGCCTTTGAAGTAGGTTCAGGTTTTGGTTTATCAATTGCTATAGCAAAACTAGGAGAAGATTATATAAAAGCCTCAGGGTTGATTGGAGGATATCAACTAACCGCCCTTGCTCCTAATTTCTTTTTCTTATCTACTGCGGCTACGTTTAGCCGTTTACAGGGTAAAAAAAATAGCTTATGCAAGCACCGTCATCATGTCACCGATACTTTGCAAAAAGAAATTTTAGCAGCAGAAATAAGAAAAACAGAAAAAGAAATGAGAAGAGTGTTGAAAGTCGCTTGGGTACTGGCCATAGTATTCGGGTCGCTTACTATCATTCCTACCTACTATAGTAAAGAAATGTTTATAACATTGCATCAAGACAAGCATCTTGCGGAATGTGCCAACGAATTTTTAAAAATATTTGCATTTTCCATTCCAGCAATCTATTTATTAACCATTAATACTAACTATATTATTGCTACCCAATATCCTGGTGCAAAGCGTATTACCTTGCTGCTTAGTTTTTTACGGCAATTAATGATTGGGGGCTGCGGAAGCCTACTGGCCTTAGGAATAAGCTTTTTTCCCCGGTTAAAAAATAAAGGAGTGGGTTCCGCTTATCTTGCGGCTACATGGTTTATTTCAGCATTTCTTTTTTTGCTGGTAATTTTAAAGGAGCGAAAAGCGATTAAAAATTATTTAGGTAAGTTACTCAAAAAAGGATCGCAACAACTTCCCGAAATAGAAAAACCAATGAGTTACGGCACAATCTTTACAAATATACTAAAGGGAGGAGCCCCCAGCGCTTTATCCGCTTTTTTTCAAAATATACATTTATTTAGTATGTCGCTATTTGTTAACTCGTTTCACGAACAGGGTCGCTTACTCGTCGCCTATAACCTGATGCAGCAATATCTCTCTATGCTTGCTGGCCCCACCATTGTTATAGGCTCCACGACCTCCGCTCTAGTCGCTCGTTATAATGGAGAATTACGCTGCAAAGATGCCAAAAAAATTGGCAACAGCAGCCTAGCACTCATAACCGCTCTGTCCTCTATCATTAATATCACCATTCTTCTTCTTTCCCCGCTGTTAGCAGGTCTGTTTATTAAGGACGCGGAGGAAATTAAAAAGGACATATGGTTGTTTTTTTTAGCCGGTGCGTTAGGAGAAATTCCTAATGCGATTGGTACGGGTTACACTGGAGCTTTAGAAGGTATAAACCACCCTAAAACGCCTGCTTTGATCAACACCCTCTATCTATTTTTCATCGGCCTAT
>Ga0182739_1003899_pt1 | contig 12689 bp, 13 predicted proteins | sample eDN5th30CBELigBY_FD_128873 | JGI IMG/M metagenome (GOLD analysis project Ga0182739, IMG submission 128873) | Enriched backyard soil microbial communities from Emeryville, California, USA - eDNA 5th pass 30_C BE-Lig BY (version 2) (version 2) | ecosystem: Environmental > Terrestrial > Soil >... | reverse complement strand
TCGCCCGAATGCGTCGCGTAGACCCAGCCGGTCGGCGACTCGCCCCCCTCGACGCCGCGGGTGAGGACGGCCTTCGCCCAGGCCTCCGCGGCGGGCGGCAGCGCGCCGATCGCGGCGGCGATCGCCGCTCGGTAGGCGTCGAGGTCGGGCACGGGAAGGTCGAGCGCGCCTGCGGAGCGGGCGAACCGGACGAGGTGATGCTCGAGCGACTGCGGGCTGCCGTGGCCGACGCTGATGGTCTCGAAGACGCCGTCGCCGCGCGTCGCGCCCTGGTCGAGCGCGCTCAGCACCGGCGTGGCCGGGTCGACGAGCCGGAACGCGGGGGCGTTCGGCTCGTGCGCCGGAGCGTGCGCCGACGGCCGATTGAGGATGACGAGCGACTCGGGATGGTGGTCGGCCATGGATCAAGTATGCCGCCGCGCGGCAGTCCGGTTCAGTAGAGGTAGATGCGCTTCGTCGCGGTCAGCCCGTCGAGCGTGACGTGGAAGTCGAAGCTCGCGCCGTCGCCGCCGACCTGCGGCTCGGTCAGCGTGCAGTCGCCGGGGGTCGACCGAGCGCGCGGCCAGCTGACCTTCTGACTCTCCTCGGGGATGCCCGGCTTGAGCGTCACGGTCACGGGTGCGGATTCCTCGGTCGCCGCGCAGTCCGCCGTCGTCCAGTACGTCTCGTCCCCGCTGCCGCTCGGGCTCGAGAGCACGAACGTCGAGTCCGCCGCGCCGATCTGCATCGTGCACGGCTGCGACGTCTTGTTCTCGAGCGTGAACCAGAGCTGCGGGAGCTCCCCAGCGGCGTACTCCGTCTTGTCCGTGTCGGCGGTGATCGTCACGCGGCTCGGATCGCATTCGCCGCCCGCGGTCGGCGTCGGCGTCGCCAACGGACCGGTCACCTCGGAGTCGGCCGTGCTCGCGGTCGGGCCCGGGGCGGCCTCCCCGCGCGGGATGAAGATGATGACCAGCACGACGATGATCGCGACGAGAATCGCGATGACGACGAGCCGGCGGCGCCAGTACACCTTCGGCGGCAGGGGCCCCCGCGGACGCACGACACTCGACATGCCGCCAGAGTATGCGAGCCGGCGCACCGGGGACGCGCGCGCACCCGGCGTTGCGCGCGACGTCCAGTCGACTCGGAGGTGCTGGGGACTCGGCGGCGCTTGGGGCTCAGAGCCGCTTGATCATCCGGGCGTTGCCGAGCGTGTTGGGCTTGACCCGCGCGAGGTCGAGGAACTCCGCGATGCCCTCGTCGCTCGAGCGCACCAGCTCGGCGTAGGTCTCCGGGTCGACGGTCTCGTCGCCCATCTCCTCGAACCCGTGCCGAGCGAAGAACTCGACCTCGAACGTCAGGCAGAAGAGCCGCGTCAGCCCGTACTCGCGGGCGTCCTCCTCGAGCGCCTCGAGCAGATGGTGTCCCACCCCGCGACCGCGCCACTCGTCGTGGACCGCGAGGGTGCGGACCTCGCCGAGGTCGGCCCAGATGACGTGCAGGGCGCCGAAGCCCACGAGCCGCCCGTCGTCGATCGCGACGCGGAACTCGGGCACCGCGCCGTAGGACTCCACCCACTCCTTGCCGAGCAGGATGCGGCGGTCGACGAGCGGCTCGGCGATCTCGCGGATCGCCGGGATGTCGCTCGTGCGCGCGCGGCGGATGGTCAGGCCCACGAGGGACAACGCTACCGGTCGGCTACGCGCGGAACGCGACGACGAGGGTCGCGAGGATCCGCGCCCAGGTCGGCTGCGCCGCGTAGGCGGTGAGGCGTCGAGCCGTCTCGAGCGCGCTGCGCGAGGTGACGAACCACGGCGGCTTCGGGAGCAGCGAGCACTCGCCGTGGCGCAGCGAGCGGGGGAACTCGGCGAACGGGCCCGTCACGATCATCCGCTCCGGGTTCGCGATCAGGTGCGCGTTGTGGACCACGCCGATGCCGCTGCCCACCGCGTCGAGCGTGCCGCCTGGATAGGCGCCCCAGACGCCGCGCGACAGCATGAACCCCACCCCGGTCCAGGCGTTGATCGCGATCGTGCCGTAGCGCAGCTCGGCGATCGCGTCGTCGAAGGCGGCGCCCAGCGCGCGTCGATCGCCCGGCCGGATGATGACGTTCGCGCCGAGCGTGCCCTCGAGTCGGTCGTTCGAGAACGCGATGGCGGCGCGCAGGAACTCGGCGCCGGTCCCCGGCAGCTCGGTCACGACGAGGATCGGCGCGAAGCACTCGGTGCGGAAGAGATCGTCGCCGGAGTCCGCGGCGACGTCGATGACGAGCCGGCCGCCGTGGTCCTCGGCGGTCGGGTGGCTCGCGCGGATCGCCGTCATCCTCGCGGCGGCGCCCGGATACCACGGGGGGCGCGGGGCGAGGCGATCGAAGACGGCGCGCACGGCGGCGAGGAACTCGGCGCGCTGCGGCCAGTCGCTCGACACGACGAGCGTCTGCGCGGCGATGCAGTTGTGGCCGGCGTTGTGCAGCCGCATCGTCGCGACATGCTCCGCCTGGTAGGCGATGTCGGCGCGCGACCACCGGCCGGGCACGACGATGACCGGCGAGACGCCGCCGAGCTCGCTCGTGATCGGCTTCGTCAGCAACGGCTCCCCCGCGGCACGTCGGCGCTCGGCATCGGCGCCCTCGCCCCAGACGATCCGGTCGTGCGTCGCCGCGGAGCCGGTGATGTGCACCTTGTCGATGTCGTCGTGCGCGGCGAGGGCGCCGCCGACCGCGGCGTCGCCGACGACGACCCGCGCGACGCCGAACTCGATGAGCGGACCGAGCGCGGCGCGATAGACCGGGAGCAGCGCGTCGAACGTCGGATTGAGCTTGAGCAGGCCGGCCCGGTTCTCCGCGACGAGCTCGGTGAGCAGGTCGAGTGGGCCGATCGCGGAGATGTTCCCCGCGCCGAGGACGAGGGCGACGCCGCCGGAGACGCCCTGCACGCGCGCGCCGAGGCCGGCTTCGGCGCGCACCTGGGCCTCGGTCACGCCCGGCGGCATCCAGATGTCGGCCGTCAGTCCGTTGAAGAGCACCCGCTGCGGGAGGTCCTCGGGCAGCACCCGGAGCGCCACCCGATCGCCGGGCGCACGCCGGAACCGGACCTTCGACAGCGTCGTGCCCCGGCTCGCGAGGTCGATGAACGAGGAGGCATATGCGTCGAGCGTGTCGAGCATCCCGTACGGACCGGTGAGCCACTCCTCTGCTGCCGGGCGCGAATCCGGATCGAGCCCCTTCGCGACGGCGGCCGTCTCGGCCCACTCCCGCGCGACGTCACCCGTGGCCGCGTAGGTGTCGATGAGCAGGCGAGCCCGATCGAGGGCGCCGAGCGCCGCCCAGCGCTCGGCGCCGAGTCGGAGCTCGTCGATCGCGGCATCGAGCTCGGGTCTCGCCGAGACAGCATTGATCGTCACGCGCCAAGGCTAGCTCTGCACACGAGTCGAATGCCGTGCGAGCGGGCTACCCTGCTCGAATGGACGGTGCGGTCGAACGCCTCGGCGTTGAGCTCGAGGATCTGACCGCACGGATCGCGCAGCGCATCGTCGAGCAGGTCCCCGAGTACCAGGTCGATGCGGTCGCCCGCCAGATGCTCGTCCCCTTCCTGCGGCAGAACGCCGACGAGGTCATGCGCGTCCTCCGCGGCATCGAGACGACGACAGCCGCCGCCCGCAACGTGGCGCTCGTCGACGCGGTCGCAACCGACCTGAGCCTCGACGCGGTCGAACGAACCTATGCGATCGCTCGGGACGCATTCGCCGACCGATTGCGCGCGCTCGCCGCAGACGACGAAGACCTCGCCGGGCCGCTTGCGCGGCTCGATGAGGCCTACGTCATGGTCCTCGAGGCGATTCGCGACGAGTACCGCGCCGCGAAGGAGCGGCTCGAGCGGGAGTGAGCCTCAGACCTCGGCGGGCACGGGCTCGGCCGTGGTGGCCGCGTCCCTCGGTGCCGCCGAGAACGTGAACTGACCGTCCTCGAGGTCGACCTTGATGTGGTCGCCCGTCTTGAACTCGCCGTAGAGGATCTTCTCCGACATCGGGTCCTCGACCTCGCGCTGCACGGCACGGCGCAGCGGCCGCGCACCGAGCGTGGGGTCCCAGCCGATCTCCGCGAGCCGCTCCTTCGCCGCGGGGCTGATCTCGATCGACATGTCCCGCTCGTACAGGCGGTCCTTGAGCCGCTTGATGAAGAGGTCGACGACCAGGAGCAGTTCCTCGTGGGTGAGGTGCGGGAAGACGATGACCTCGTCGACGCGGTTGAGGAACTCGGGCCGGAAGTTCTTCCGAAGCTCCTCCTTGACCTTGCCACTCATCCGGTCGTAGTCGTTCTTCGTGTCGGCGTCGGCCTGGAAGCCGACCGGACCGTTCGTGATGTCCTTCGTGCCGAGGTTCGTCGTCATGATGATGATCGTGTTCTTGAAGTCCACGACGCGACCCTGGCCGTCGGTGAGACGACCCTCCTCGAGGATCTGCAGGAGCGAGTTGAAGATGTCCGGGTGCGCCTTCTCGATCTCGTCGAAGAGGACGACGGAGAAGGGCTTGCGCCGCACCTTCTCGGTGAGCTGACCGCCCTCCTCGAAGCCGACGAAGCCGGGAGGGGCTCCGAAGAGGCGGGAGGCGGTGTGCTTCTCGCCATACTCGGACATGTCGAGGGTGATGAGGGCATCCTCGTCGTCGAAGAGGAACTCCGCGAGCGCCTTCGCGAGCTCGGTCTTGCCGACACCGGTCGGGCCGGCGAAGATGAACGAGCCGCCGGGACGCTTGGGGTCCTTGAGGCCGGCGCGGGTGCGGCGGATCGACTTCGCGAGGACGCTGATCGCCTCCTCCTGGCCGATGACGCGTCCGTGGAGCGCCTGCTCCATGAAGCGCAGCCGGGCCGTCTCCTCCTCCGTGAGCTTGAAGACGGGAATGCCGGTCGCCGCGGCGAGCACCTCGGCGATGATGCCCTCGTCGACCGTGCCGGTCGACCCCATCTCGCCGGCCTTCCACTGCTTCTCGAGGCGCAGGCGCTCGCCGAGGAGGTTCTTCTCCTCATCGCGCAGCGACGCGGCCTTCTCGAAGTCCTGGTCCTCGATCGCCTGCTCCTTGCGAGCGCGGACGTCGGCGATCTTCTCGTCGAATTCGCGCAGCTCGGGCGGGCTCGAGAGGATCGAGAGGCGCAGTCGCGCGCCGGCCTCGTCGATCAGGTCGATCGCCTTGTCCGGCAGGAAGCGGTCCTGCACGTAGCGGTCGGCGAGCTTCGCGGCGGCGACGATCGCGTCGTCGGTGATCGAGACCTTGTGGAACGCCTCGTACTTGTCGCGCAGTCCCTTGAGGATGTTGATCGCGTGCGGGACGGTCGGCTCGTGCACCTGGACGGGCTGGAACCGGCGCTCGAGCGCCGCGTCCTTCTCGAAGTGCTTGCGGTACTCGTCGAGCGTCGTCGCGCCGATGGTCTGGAGCTCGCCGCGCGCGAGGAGCGGCTTGAGGATCGACGCCGCGTCGATCGCGCCCTCGGCTGCGCCGGCACCGACGAGCGTGTGGATCTCATCGATGAACACGATGATGTCGCCGCGCGTGCGGATCTCCTTCGTGACCTTCTTGAGGCGCTCCTCGAAGTCGCCGCGGTAGCGGCTGCCGGCGATGAGGCTGCCGAGGTCGAGCGAGTAGAGCTGCTTGTCCTTGAGCGTCTCGGGCACTTCGCCCTTGACGATCGCCTGGGCGAGGCCCTCGACGACGGCGGTCTTGCCGACGCCGGGCTCGCCGATCAGGACGGGGTTGTTCTTGGAGCGCCGGGAGAGGATCTGCATGACCCGCTCCATCTCCTTCTCGCGCCCGATGACCGGGTCGAGCTTGCCCTCGCGGGCGGCCTGCGTGAGGTTGCGGCCGAACTGGTCGAGCACCTGCGAGCCCTTGTCGGCACCGGCGTTCTGCTCGGTGCTCCCGCCGACCGCGACCGCCTCCTTGCCCTGGTAGCCGGAGAGCAGCTGGATGACCTGCTGGCGGACCTTGTTGAGGTCGGCGCCGAGCTTGATGAGCACCTGGGCGGCGACGCCCTCGCCCTCGCGGATGAGGCCGAGGAGGATGTGCTCGGTGCCGATGTAGTTGTGGCCGAGCTGCAGCGCCTCGCGCAGGGACAGCTCGAGGACCTTCTTCGCCCGCGGCGTGAAGGGGATGTGACCGGTCGGCTGCTGCTGCCCCTGGCCGATGATGTCCTGCACCTGCTCGCGCACGGCGTCGAGCGAGATGCCGAGGGACTCGAGCGCCTTCGCGGCGACGCCCTCGCCCTCGTGGATGAGGCCGAGGAGGATGTGCTCCGTCCCGATGTAGTTGTGGTTGAGCATCTTGGCCTCTTCCTGGGCCAGGACGACGACACGACGGGCTCGGTCGGTGAAACGCTCGAACATCTGAAAACTCCTCAGCGCGCAGTCGCGGGTGGACTGCGTTCATCGAGGCTAACGCCGGTGCACCGGGTGATGTGCCGGTGTTCGCCATGGGCGCACGGGCGTTGCACCGCCAGCTAGAGTCGAGGCCGTGACAGACGAAGACGGACCGGTCGGATTCCTCGGACGGTTGCGGGGCCGCAAGTGGATCGTCTGGCTGACCGTGATCTCGCTGCTCGTGCTCGCCGGCGGCGCCACGTTCCTCACGATCGTCCTGCAGGCGATCTGAGCCGACTCGATCGTCAGGGCTTGACGGCCTGCAGCGTGAACGAGAGCGCCCAGGCCTCGGGGAGCTCCGCGACGCGGAACTCGCCCGGCCAGTCGGGATTCGGCTCCATCAGGCCCTCGAGCGCCTCGTAGGGCGCGGAGTCGTGCTCCTCGAGCGAGGTGATCACGAGGCCCGCGCCGATCAGGGCGTTGACCGTGTCCCCCAGACCGTGCGTCCACTCGTGCGTCGTCAGCTGCTCGAGCGGCTCGTCGGTCTCGATGTAGACGCCGCCCTCCAGGATCACCGGCTCGTCCGTCGTGAAGTAGGGGCGGGTGACCACGGGGCGGCCCTTGACGACCTCGAACGCACCGACCATCGGATGCGTGTCCCGGATGAACAGGCGCCCGCCCGGGACGAGCAGCGCCGCGACGACGCTCGCCCAGCGCGGCAGATCGGGGAGCCAGATGAGCGTGCCGACGCTCGCGTAGACGAGGTCGAAGCGCTCGGCGCCGAGCGCCTCGACGGCCGAGTACGTGTCGGCCTCGACGAACTCGATCGTCGCGCCGCTCGCCTCGGCGAGCGACCGGGCCTCGGCGATCGAGGTCGGCGACAGGTCGAGTCCCGTGACCTCCGCGCCGAGCCGGCTGAGGCTCACGGTGTCGGTGCCGATGTGGCACTGCAGATGGACGGCGCGGAGTCCCGACACGTCCCCGAGCCGGGGGCGGTCGAACGCGACGACGTCGCTGAGCGCGTCCGGGTCGGCGGTGAACCGGGCGAGGTCGAAGTCCTGCGAGGCGGCATGGACGGGCGCGCGCGAGTCCCAGTAGCGCCGGTTGACGGCGAGGTAGTCGTCGGTCATCACTCGCTCCTCGGGGGGAGGCCGACCTTCGCGCGCTCCTCGTTCTCGATGCGGGCCGAGATCGCTCGCTCGGTGCGATCGGCGCGCAGCACGGCACGCAGGATCATCCAGAAGAGGAGCCCGAGCACGATCGTCGGAATGAGCGAGTAGATGGCATTCGCCCAGAACTCCTGCGGCATGCGACGAGTCTACGGGCCCTGCAATCGGACCAACCTGATCAGCGACTCGCGACGAAATAAACGACGACGCCGATGACGAGGGCCGCGAGCACGATGCCCATGACCAGTCTCGACGTCCGACGATCCATGCCCTTCGACTCGTTTCGCTCGCTCAGGGACCGGTCATTTGACCAGCGGGAAGAGGATCGTCTCGCGGATGCCGAGGCCGGTGATCGCCATGAGCAGCCGGTCGAGGCCGATGCCGATGCCGCCCGTCGGGGGCATGCCGTGCTCGAGGGCCCGGAGGAACTCCTCGTCGAGGCGCATCGCCTCGACGTCGCCACGACCGGCGAGCCGCGCCTGCTCGACGAAGCGCTCGCGCTGGACGACCGGATCGATGAGCTCCGAGTATCCCGTCGCGAGCTCGAAGCCGCGCGTGTAGAGGTCCCACTTCTCGACGACGCCCGGCGTGGATCGGTGCGCGCGGACGAGCGGCGACGTGTCGACCGGGAAGTCGGTGACGAACGTCGGGCGGGTGAGCTCCGGCTTGACGAAGTGCTCCCACAGCTCCTCGACGTACTTGCCGTGAATCGGGTGCTTGACGTCGATGCCGAGCTCCTCGGCCCAGGCCTCGAGCTCCTCGAACGGCGTCTCCGGCGTGACCGTCCGCCCGCTCGCCTCCGAGAGCGACGCGTACATCGGGATCCGCTCCCACTGCCCGCCGAGGTCGTAGACCGTGCCGTCGGACCATGTGACCTCGAGCGACCCCGCGACGGCGAGCGCCGCGTTCTGCACGAGCTCCTGGGTCAGGTCGGCCATCCGGTTGTAGTCGGCGTACGCCTCGTACGCCTCGATCATGACGAACTCCGGGCTGTGGGTGGAGTCGGCGCCCTCGTTGCGGAAGTTCCGGTTGATCTCGAAGACGCGCTCGAGCCCGCCGACGACCGCGCGCTTGAGGTACAGCTCCGGAGCGATCCGCAGGTACAGCTCGGTGTCGAAGGCGTTCGACTGCGTCACGAACGGCCGGGCGCTCGCCCCGCCGTGCATGACCTGCAGCATGGGCGTCTCGACCTCGAGATAGCCGTTGTCGGTGAAGGTCTGCCTCAGCGACGCGTTGACGATCGCGCGGGAGCGCACGGTCTCGCGCGCCTGCTCGCGGACGATGAGGTCGAGGTAGCGCGAGCGCACCCGAGACTCCTCGGAGAGCTCCTTGTACATGTTCGGCAGGGGTCGCACGGCCTTCGCCGCGAGACGCCATTCGTCGACCATGATCGACAGCTCGCCGCGACGACTCGAGATCACCTCGCCGTGGACGAAGAGGTGGTCGCCGAGGTCGACGACGGCCTTGAAGTCGTCGAGCGCCGCCTCGCCGACGACCGCGGCGGAGAGCATCGCCTGGATGCGCTGGCCGTCGCCGGCCTGGAGGGAGACGAACGACAGCTTCCCGGTGTCGCGCTGGAACACCACGCGCCCCGCGACGCCGACGAGCTCGCCCGTCTGGGTGTCCGCGGCGAGGTCGGGGTGCGCCGCGCGGACCGCGCCGATCGTCGTCGTGATCGGCAGCGAGACCGGATACGGGTCGATGCCCCGCTCGATGAGCCGCTCGCGCTTGCCGAGGCGGACGCCCATCTGCTCCTCGACACTGGGCCCTTCGACCCCGTGCGCCTCGGCGATCGCCTCGTCGGCGATCTCCTCAGCGGTCGGCTCGGGGGCCTGGTTCTCGTCGGTCACGGGAATCAAGCCTATCCGCGGCGCGGTTAGCCTGGACTGTGCAGCCTCGCCGCGGAGTCCATCCCGCCTGGATCATCGCGGCGATCGCGTTCGTCGCCCTCGTCGCCGCCGCCGGATTCCGTGCGGCGCCGAGCGCGCTGATCACGCCGCTGCAGCGCGAGTTCGGCTGGTCGACCTCCGAGATCTCGGTCTCGATCACGATCAACCTGCTCCTCTACGGCCTGATGGCGCCCTTCGCCGCCGCCCTCATGCAGCGCTTCGGCATCCGGATCGTCACGACGATCGGGCTCCTCCTCGTCGCGGCGGGCGCCGGCCTCTCGACGCTCGCGACCGAGCCGTGGGTGCTCATCCTGACGTGGGGATTCCTGATCGGCATCGGCACCGGTTCGATGGCGCTCGTCTTCGCCGCGACGATCGCCGATGCGTGGTTCGTGCGCAGCCGCGGGCTCGTCGTGGGCATCCTCACGGCCGGCGGAGCGACCGGGCAGCTCGTGTTCCTGCCGATCGTCGCGGGGCTCGCCGAGACGAACGGCTGGCGGTGGGCGACGCTCACCTGCGCGGCGGCCGCGCTCGCCGTCGTGCCGTTCGCCTTCGGCATCCTGCGCGACAAGCCGTCGCAGCTCGGGGTGACGCCGTACGGCGCCCCCACGGACTGGGTCGAACCGGTGACCTCGCCCGGGAACCCGGCGCGGAACGCCGTCGTCGCGCTTCGCGACGCGTCGCGGCGATGGCCGTTCTGGGCGCTCGCGATCGGCTTCTTCATCTGCGGCGCCTCGACGAACGGTCTCGTCGGCGTGCACTTCATCCCGAGCGCGCACGACCACGGCATGGCCGAGACGACCGCCGCGGGGCTGCTCGCGGTCATCGGGCTCTTCGACATCGTCGGGACCATCGCGTCGGGCTGGCTGACCGACCGGGTCGACCCGCGGATCCTGCTCGGCGTCTACTACGCGGGGCGCGGGATCGGGCTCGCCGTGCTGCCGATGCTGCTCGAGGCGACGGTGCAGCCGCCGATGATCGCGTTCATCGTCATCTACGGGCTGGACTGGGTCGCGACCGTGCCGCCGACGGTCGCACTCTGCCGCAAGTACTTCGGGGCCCGCGGTCCGATCGTGTTCGGCTGGGTCTTCGCGGCGCACCAGCTCGGCGCCGCGGTGGCGGCGACGCTCGCCGGCGTCGTCCGTGACACGACCGGCGAGTACACGCTCGCGTGGTTCTCCGCGGCCGGCCTCTGCGCGGTCGCCGCGGTGCTGTCCCTCTCGATCCGCCGCCCGCGCGCGCCGCAGCCGGCGCCGGCTGCGTAGCGGGCTCCCCAGCGGCGGATCCGCTGACGCTCGGCACATTTGCCGACGTTCCGCCGTCAGCGGATGCGTCGAACGTCAGCCGAGGCGGAAGCGCGCGTTGTCGATGAGGCGGGTCGAGCCGACGCGGGCCGCGACGATCGCGATGACCTGGCCGCGGAAGCCATCGGGCACCGGGGAGAACGTCGTGGCGTCGACGACCGCGAAATAGTCGACCTCGACGCCCCGCGCCTCGGCGAGGACGGCCTGCGCGGCGATGAGCACGGCGTCGATGCCGGCGTCGGCCTCCGACTCGGCCGCCGCGAGCGCGCGGGACAGGGCGAGCGCGGCATCGCGTTCTGCCGGGGACAGGTAGCGGTTGCGACTCGACATCGCGAGGCCGTCGGCCTCACGCACCGTCGGGATCTCCAGGATGCGGACGGGGATGTCGAGGTCGCGCACCATCCGCTCGACGAGCCAGAGCTGCTGCGCGTCCTTCTGGCCGAAGGACGCGATGTCCGGCGTGACGATCTGGAACAGCTTCGCGACGACGGTCAGGGCGCCGTCGAAGTGGCCCCGCCGCGCCGCGCCCTCGAAGGTGCGGCCCACCTCCCCCGCGCTCACCGTCACGAGCGCGCCGCCGTCCGGGTACATCTCGGCGACGCTCGGGGCGAAGACCGCATCGGCCTCCGCGAGCTGTGCGACGTCGGCGTCGAGCACCCGCGGATAGCGCTCGAAGTCCTCCCCCGCGCCGAACTGCAGCGGGTTGACGAAGATCGAGACGACGATGAACGCCGTCGGGTCGAGCGCCCGGATGCGCTCGACGTGGCGCAGGTGGCCGGGATGCAGCGCGCCCATCGTCGCGACGAGGGCGGTGCTCCGGCCTTCGGCCCGGGCTGCGGCGACGGCCGCCCGGATCCCCGCGATCGTGTCGAGGACGGGTGGCGCAGCCATGGGTCAACGCTATCGGGGTGCGCGGGCTGAGGAATCGCGCGAGGGCTGAGGAATCCGGGCCCGGACCTCAGCCCGGAAGCGAACTCTCAGCCGGCGGCGGGAGCGTGCGCAGCGCCTCCTCGATCGTCGAGCGGATGAGCGGCGCGACGATGCCGCGGGGTTCCTCGACTCCGATGCCGACGAGGATCTCCAGGCTCTGCGCGACGATCGACGCCGAGAACGCCGTCGCCGTGGCGACCGCCTCCGCATACGCCGGGCGATCGCGTTCTGCGATGACGACCGGCTCGGCGCCGAGCTCGACGACGAGCGCCTGCGCGATGGGCAGCACCGGCGTCGGCGCCGTCACCGCGCAGACCGCGTCGTGCAGGCGTGCGAGATCGAGCGACGTGCCGGTGAAGACGATCGCGGGGTGGATCGCGAGGGGGATCGCGCCGCGCTCGGCGGCGGCGGACAGCACGTCCGTGCCGAACTCCGCCGCGGTGTGCGCGAGGAGCGTCCCCGGCCGCCAGTGGCCCGCGTCGGCGAGCCCGCGCACGAGCGGGGCGATCTCCGCCGCCGGGATCGCGAGGATGACGAGGTCGCTGCGCGCGAGCAGGTCGGGCAGATCGAGGATCGGCGCCGAGCCGAGCAGCGCCTCGACGCGGTCCCGGCCCGAGGTGGTCGCGACGCCGACGATGCGGTGGCCCGCCCCGGCGAGACCCGCGGCGAGGACCGGGCCGACGCGGCCGGCGCCGACGATGCCGACGTCGAGGCGGCCGTCGCGGTGGGGGGCGCGGCCCTTCGACTCGCTTCGCTCGCTCAGGGACCCGCGGGAATCCGGCTCGCTCAGGGACCCGAGGGAGTCGGGCTCGCTCGAAGAGCCGCTCGCATGGCGTTCTGTCATGTCATCGCTCCGAGGGCTCGGGTCTCGATGTCGCGCCACATGCCGACCGCGTCCTGCGCGTCGAGCGCGCCGACGCGGGCGCGCACGACGCCGACGACCGTGTGGACGTCGACGCGGGCGAGGCGCATCGCCCGGGTCAACGGGCCGTCCTCGATCCCGACCGACTGGACCCGCGCGAGCGGGACGAGCGTCAGCGTCCGCCAGAACCGGCCGCGGCGCAGGAC
>Ga0182739_1003898_pt1 | contig 12690 bp, 8 predicted proteins | sample eDN5th30CBELigBY_FD_128873 | JGI IMG/M metagenome (GOLD analysis project Ga0182739, IMG submission 128873) | Enriched backyard soil microbial communities from Emeryville, California, USA - eDNA 5th pass 30_C BE-Lig BY (version 2) (version 2) | ecosystem: Environmental > Terrestrial > Soil >... | reverse complement strand
GCCAGCCGCGTGGTCGGCTCGAAACGCGGCAGGCCGCGCCACAGCGCCGCGCCCAGCCCCAGGATGCTCACGGCGGCGGCCGCGAACATCATGCGCCAGCCGAACTGCTCGGCCACGAAGCCGCTGACCACCCGCGACAGCAGGATGCCCAGCAACAGGCCCGTCATGACGGTGCCGACGATCTTGCCGCGCTGGTCGGCCGGCGCCAGGTGGGCGGCGGCCGGCACGATGTCCTGCGCCAGGGTGGCCGACAGGCCGATCGCAAAGCTGGCGGCCAGCAGCAGGCCGATGGTCGGGGACGCGCCGGCCAGCAGCAGCGCCAGGCTCAATACGGCGGCCTTGACCAGGATGATGCGCTTGCGGTCGTAGCGGTCGCCCAGCGGCGCCAGCAGCAGGATGCCGAAGGCGTAGCCCAGTTGGGTCAGCGTGGGTATCCAGCCGAGCGTTTCGGCGCTGGCGTGGATGTCCGCGCCCAGCACGCCGAGCATCGGCTGGCTGTAGTAAAGAGAGGCGACGCCCAGGCCGGCGCCCACGGCCAGCAGGAAGACCAGGCCGCGCGAGAGGGAGGGGTGGGAAGTGGGGGATGACATGGTGGTGTCCGGTGGCTTGAGGTACGGGGCAGATTCTGGGCTTGCCGCCGCGGTTTTGGTAGCCGACCTTCGGGTACATCGGTTATACGATGGTCGTATGACCACACGCGCCATCCCCGCCCTCCCGGCCCTCCCCGCCACCGCCGGCACCGACCGCATGCTGCTGATCGAGACATTCGTGCGCATCGTCGAAGCCGGCAGCCTGTCCGCCGCGGCCGCCCAGATGGGCGGCACCCAGCCCACCGTCAGCCGCCGCCTGCAATTGCTTGAACGCACGATGGGCGTGCGGCTCCTGAAGCGGTCCACCCATGCCATCCGCCTGACCGAAGACGGCCAGCGCTGCTACGAACGGGGCAAGGAATTGCTGGCCACCTGGCAGTCATTCGAGAGCGAGGTGCGGGGCGCGGGCGATGAGCCGGCCGGGATGCTGCGCGTGGTGGCGCCGCACGTGTTCGGCCAGGACCAGTTCGTCGAGCCGCTGGCCCGGTACCTGAAGCGGTATCCGAACATGCGGGTGGAATGGCTGTTGCACGACCGCATGCCGGACCTGATCGCCGAGAACGTCGACTGCGCCATCCGCGTGGGCGCCGTGACGGACCCGTCGGTGGTCGCCGTGAAGCTGGGCGAGGTGCCGCGCATCGTCGTCGCCTCGCCGGACCTGCTGCAGGGCGGGCCGGTGCCGCAGGATCCCTCGGAACTGGCGCGCCTGCCGTGGCTGGCGCTGCGCACCTTCTACCGCACCGAAGTGAGCCTGACGCATTGCGACAGCGGCGACGTGCAGGGCTTTGACATCCATCCCCGCCTGTCCACCGACGGCCTGCACGCGCTGCGCAACGCGGCGATCCAGGGCCTGGGGGCGGCGCTGGGATCGGCCTGGGCCATGCAGGCGGACCTGGCCGCCGGACGGCTCGTGCACCTGGCGCCGCAGTGGCGGGCGGACGCCCTGCCCGTCTATCTGGTGTATGCGCCGTCGCGTTTTCAGCCTGCCCGCTTGCGCCGCTTCATCGAGATCATGCGCGAACACCTGCCGGCCGAGCTGGAGGCCGGCCTGGCGGGGGGCGGCCAGCCGGTCAGGGGATGATCACGATGGCGCCCGTGACGGTCCGGTCCTGCGCGGCGCGATGCGCGTCCTGGACCTGCTCCAGGCGGTAGCGCGCGCCGATGGCCGCGCGCACCGCGCCGCTGCGCATGGCCTCGAAGACGTCGGCCGCATTGGCGCGGAACGTCGCGGGATCCGCGTTGTGCGGAAACACGGACGGACGCGTGAGGAACAGGCAGCCCTTCTTGTTGAGCAATTCGGGGTCGATGGCGGGCGCCGGGCCCGACGCGGCGCCAAACAGCACCACCAGCCCGAACGGCGCCGCGCAATCCAGGGAGCCCATGAACGTGTGGCGGGCGACCGAGTCGTAGACCACGCGCGCCTTCTTGCCGCCGGTGGCCGCGACGACCTGCTCCACCCAGTCTTCCTGCGTGTAGTCGATGGCGGCCGCGCAGCCGGCTGCCCGGGCGACGTCGCATTTGGCGGCGGAGCCGGCCGTGCCGATGACGGTGGCGCCCAGCGCCTTGGCCCAGCCGCAGAGGATCTGCCCGACGCCGCCCGCGGCGGCGTGCACCAGCACGATGTCGCCGGGCTGGACCGCGTGGGTTTTCTTGACGAGGTATTGCGCCGTCATTGCCTTGAAGAAGACCGCGGCGGCCTCCTCGTCGGAGATGCCCGGCGGGATCCGCACCAGCTTGGCGGCCGCGACATTGCGCCGGTCGGCGTAGGCGCCGACCCCGGCGTTCATGTACACCACGCGGTCGCCGACGCGCAGGTCCGTCACGCCCGCGCCCAGCGCCTCCACCACGCCCGCCGCCTCGTGGCCCAGGCCGGTGGGCGTGGGCAGCGGATACTTGCCGGCGCGCTGGTAGATATCGATGTAGTTAAAGCCGATGGCCGTCTGGCGCAGCTGCACGTCGCCCGGCCCCGGGGGCGCAAGATCGTTGCTGGCCAGCCGCATGACTTCCGGGCCGCCGAATTCAGTCAGGACGATGGAACGCGTTTGCGTCATGCGGTGTCTCCAGGTGATTGCGGGTGATCCGTGGGGGGCAGGCTCCGCCGGTCAGCCAGGCTGCCGGTCCGCGTCCCTGACCGATTCGTAGACCAGGGTGGCCAGCGTCAGGTCTTCCAGCGCGCTGCCCACGGCCTTGAACACCGTGATCTCGCGCTCGTCGCGGCGGCCGGGGCGCTCGCCCGCGGCGAGCTGGTGCAGGTTGCCCTGGATGTCCTGGCGGGTCAGCACGCCGGCGTCGAACGCCGACAACAGGTCGCCCGCCTTGGTGGGCGCCTCGTCGGTGTCCACGTAGACGGTGGTGCCGTCAAAGCACGCGGGGTCGGTCTCGCGCATCTCGGGCTTGAAGCTGCCGATCAGGTCCAGGTGCGTGCCCGGCCGCAGCCATGCGCCGTGGATCAGCGGCTCGGTGGACAAGGTGGCGCAACTGACGATGTCGGCCTGCCCGGTGGCGGCCTGCAGGTCCGTCACGGCCCGGGCGTCGAAGCCCTGTTCGCGCAGCCTGGCCGCCAGCGCCTCGGCGCCCGCCGGCCGCACATTCCACACCAGCACGCGCTCGATGGGCCGCACCGTGCGCATGGCCTGCGCGACCAGTCCGGCGATGCGGCCGGACCCGACGATCAGCAGCGTGCGGGCATCGGCGCGCGCCAGGTAGTCCGCGCCCAGCGCCGCCGCGCCGGCCGTCCGGTAGACGGTCACGATGTCGCCGTCCACCTGCGCGATCGGCACGCCGGTGGCGGCGCTGTACAGGTTGTAGGTGGCGTGCAGGCCGGGCAGGCCCTGGTGCGTGTTGTCCGGGAAGATGTTGATGATCTTGACGCCGAAGTACCCGCGCTCGCTCCACGCGGGCATGATCAGCGAGGTGCCGTGGGCGTTGCCGCACTGGATGGCGTGGACGTGGCGGGCGGGCACCGTGGCGCCCTCGCGGAAGGCGTCCCGCAAGGCGGGGATGACGGCGTCGAAGGACAGGGCGTTGCGGGTCTGGTCGGTGTCGATTAAGCGCATCGGATCGTTGCCTGCGGAGTGGTCAACTGCGGGGTGGTCAATCAGGGAGCCACGGGCAGTCTAGCAGCGCGCAGGGGGCGGCACCCAAAAAAATGCCCGCGACGACGCGGGCAACTGGGCGGATTCAGGCGGCGTACGGCATCAGTCGGCGTCCGGCCGGGGCAGCGGCTCGCCCGCGCCGGTGCGCTCGACGATCAGCCGGTAGTGCTGCGGGCTGCGGTGCTTGGCGAAATTGAAGACGTGGTCGCGGAAGGTCTGGCCCATGCCCAGGTCGATGCGCGCCGTGATCACCTCGTCTTCCTCGCCGCTGGCGCGGGCCACGATCTCGCCCGAAGGCGCCACGATCATCGAGCTGCCGATCATGTGATGGCCGTCCTCGTGGCCGCATTTGGCGGCCGCGCCGATCCACACGGCGTTCTGGTAGGCGCTGGCCTGCAGCACGATTTCGTGCGTGGTGGTGCGCAGGTGCGCGGGCTCGTTCCAGTGGATGTTCAACGACGGCGTGTTGTAGCCCAGCACGATCAGCTCGGCGCTTTGCAGCGACATGACGCGGTAGGTCTCGGGCCAGCGGCGGTCATTGCACAGGCACATGCCGATCTTGACGTCGTCGGTCTCCCAGACGCCGAAGCCCAGATCGCCCACTTCGAAGAACTTCTTTTCCAGATGCTGGAACGGGGCATCCACCTTGTGGTCCGAATGGCCCGGCAGGTGGATCTTGCGGTATTTGCCGATGATCCTGGCGCTGCGGTCCACCAGGATGGCCGTGTTGAACTGGCGGCCTTCCGGCGTCAGTTCGGCATAGCCCAGGTAAAAGCCGATGCCCAGTTCGCGCGCCGTGTCGAACAGGGGCTGCACGTCGGCGTTGGGCATGGTCTTTTCGAAATAGCGCTCCACCGCCTCGGCATTGTCCATCCAGTAGCGGGGAAAAAAGGTCGTCAGCGCCAGCTCGGGAAACACGACGAACTCGGCCTTGCGGGCGGCGGCTTCGCGCATCATCTCGACCAGGCGGCGCACGACCGCGGCGCGGGAGTCGGCCAGATTGACGGCGCCCATCTGGGCGACGGCCAGGCCCATTTTGCGGGAGGGGGAAGAAGGGGTCACAGGGGTCTCCAGGAGTGCGAATCGCCGGAACCGGGCGAGCGGCGCGCCAGCGCCGCCGCCCGGTCGCGTGCGGAACAATGTTGCGTGGCCGGGCGCGCGGTGCGCAGGCCAGGCCGAAGGCGCAAGCATGCCCGGGCGGGGGCAAATCCGATATGGCGGCACGGACGGGGCGCGCCGCGGCGCTCCGGGGCGTCCCGCGACGCTAAGGCGCTGATCTGCATGGACAATCCCCGCACGGGCGACGCTGGCGGCGGCGCCTGTGCATAACGCGGGATCATGGGCGTGGTGCAAAGTTTTATATCGGGTTTCCCCGTAGATCGCGCCATGGGGCGCGCTCCGCGGCGCTTGCCGCGCCCGTGGCCGGGGCTGGGGCGGGCGGACCGGGAAAGCAACAATTGGCACGATTCAGCAGGCGACTTTGCGCTTTTGGGATGTTTCAGTTCCGGTTACATTGCCTTACGCGCAGAATTTCCTCGCAACGCGCCGCTCAAGTGTCACCGGTCCCCATGTCACGTTCCAGAATTGCGGCTTTCGTGTTGTTGATGTCGGCGTTTGGATTCCTGGCGGGGGTGATGGCTGGACGCCATATCGAACTGGGACAGGTCGACGACGAACTTGCCGGGCACAACGCCCGGCTGCTGGCGCACGCGCTGCGCGTGGCCCAGGAGGGCAACCGGCTGATCGCCGCGGCCGCGGACCGGGGCGTGCCGTGTTCGGAAGCGGACGTGGCGACCCTGCGCGTCCTGCTTTTCAATGCCACCTACATCCGCGACATCGGCCGCACGCTGGGCGGCATGCTGCGCTGCTCCGCGGCCTGGGGCAGACTGCCGCAGCCCCTGCTGCTGCCGCCGCCCGCGTTCACGCTGGCGAACGGGCGCCAGCTCTGGGTAGGCGCCACCAACATTGTCGACAGCCGCATCGTCGGCGACATGGCGGCGTACCGCGATCTCATCGTGTTCACCGCGCCCGACGCGTTCGACGGCTTTCCGGAGCCGGGCTCGGGCATCGATGCCAAGCTCCTGACGCGGGACGGCGTGCACGTCTACCGGCTCTTTGGCCGCGCCAACGACCTGGACCTGGACCTGGCGCGGGAGGCCAGCGCAGACCAGGGCTTTGCGCCGGAGCGTCGGGCCTGGGCATGCGCGCCCGAGGGTGGCCCGGATATCTGCGTCGTGTCGCGGCTGCGTTCCGACGCCTGGTTCCAGTTTCCGGCGAGGGTCCTGTCGGTGGCCGGCGCGCTGGCCCTGGCTTTCCTGGCGGGCCTTTGCGTCCTGTGGCGCCTGCATGCGGGCAGCGCCAAGACCGAGCTGCGCAAGGCGATCCTGGGCGGCGACATCCAGGTCCACTACCAGCCGCTGCGCCAGCTCGCCACGCGGCGCCTGGCCGGTTTCGAGGCCCTGGCCCGCTGGCGAGCGCGTGGCCGGGACGTGTCGCCCAGCCTGTTCGTGCCGCTGGCCGAGGCCATGGGCCTGGGCCGCGCGCTGTCGCGGCGGGTGACCTCGCAGGCATTGCGCGACCTGCACCAGCGCCTGCGCGACAACCCCGAGCTCTACATCAGCATCAACGTGTCGGCGGCGGACCTCAAGGACGCGGGCTACCGCAACTTCCTGATGGACGCCGTGAACGAGCACGGCCTGACGCCCGCCAACGTGGCGCTGGAGATCACCGAGGGCACGCCCTTGTCCGACGGCCACGTCCTGTCGATGGTCAAGACGCTGCGCGGCAAAGGCTTCAAGGTGTTCATCGACGATTTCGGCACCGGCCATTCCAACCTGAATTACCTGGCCGAACTGCAGGCGGACGCGATCAAGCTGGACCGCAGCTTCACGGGCGCCATCGGCGCCGAAGACGCGGGCACGCTGATCGTCGACCACGTCATCAACATATCGCGGGAACTGGGCATCAGCCTGATCATCGAAGGCATCGAAACCGAGGAGCAGGCCAGCTACCTGCTGGCCCGCCAACCCGCCGCCGTGGGCCAGGGCTGGTTGTTCGGCCGGCCCGTCCCGCTGAGCGAGATCGTGGCCGATTGACGGCGCCGGCTGCATATTGTCGTGTGTCCAATGTGCCCAATTTATTTATGAAAAATGCTTCCCGCGGCCGCCGGCTGATTATCTTTCCCGAGGAAAATTATTATTGGCGAATTTTGCAGATAGAATGCGGGCGTTGTTTAACGGGTTAATTTGCTGTATCTGCCATGGGACCTAACCAGACGCTGGTCGACAATCTTCTGCGTATCCTTCCGTATGTCGAGGACGAAGAAGCCGACGCGATGGTAATGGGCATGGGCATGGCGGAAATACGCGAAAAGCTGGCCGCCCTGCAGAATCCGGTGCCCGGCGACAAACAGATCCGGCGCACGCTGCTCAAGCTGGACAGCGTGGGCAGTTTCGGCGCCACGCGCGGCAAGCTGTGGTATCGCACCCTACAGCGCACCGATTTCCGCATCCGCAACATGAATGCGAACATGGCCATGGCCATGTGCGCGCTCAAGCAGGTGGCGGACCGCCATCTGCCGGCCGTCGTGCTGGACGATCTGGCGGCCACGTTCGACGGCGCATTGCGCTATCTCGAAACCCATCAGGCGCAGCCCGGGATCGCGCCGGCGCACGACTGGTCGCGCAAGATCCTGCGCATCGACGGCACCCATCCCACCGTCTTGCCCGAAGTGCCGTCCGAGGTCTACCGCCAGGTCAGCGGCGCCCTCTACTACAACCGCAAGCTGACGTTCCGCAACACGCCCTTTGGCGAAAAGACGCCCAGCGAGCGGGTCTACGTGATGACGCCGCTGGCGATGGTGGACCGCGCCGGCGTGCTGTATATGGTGGCCTGGGGCGCGCGCCAGCCGGGCAGGCGCTTTCTCTTTCGCATGGACCGCCTGTCCGAAGTCCGGTTGCTGGACGAGGCGGCGGACCCGGATCCCACGTTCGACCTGCACGACTACGTGCGCCGCGAGGAAGCCCTGAACTTCGATCCGGGCGGGGAAACCCGCATCCGGCTCCACGCCGCGGAACCCATGATGGAAGACGGCCGCCGCCGCCGCCATCCGCTGCGCGAGTTCTGGCTGTCGCCCGACCAGACGATCGACGAGGACGATGCGGGCTTCACCCTGACCGCCACCGTGCGCCCGTCCGTGATGTTGTGGCAATTGCTGCATGGGCACGCGTCCTCCATCGAAGTGCTGGAGCCCGAGGACATCCGCGAGCGCTTCGTTCACGAGGCGCGCGAACTGGCGCGCCGCTACCTCTAGCGCCGGAGGCGCGCGGTCAGTGGCCCGGCCACGCGCGCGCCAGGAGCAGCGGCAGCACTTTCTCGGCCGGACCCCGGACGCCGTGGCTGGCCACGCGATCCAGCAGCGTCGGGTTCGGATTGATCTGCACGAGCTGCGCCCCGCGCGCCATGGCCTCGTAGCAGAGCTCGGCGGCCGCGGGCGTCTGGCACGACGTGCCCACCGTCATCAGCAGGTCGGCGCTGGCGGCCAGCCCCTTGGCGATGCGCCAGACCTCGGGCGCGGGCGCCTCGCCGTGCCACAACCGGCCGGGGCGCACCGGGCCGCCGCAGATGCGGCAGGCCGGCGGCTGGGGATAGGGGCCGTGCCGGGCGTGCCGCGCGGGAGGCGTCGTCAGCGTGTGGGTCATGGCGCAGGCGGTGCACCGCGGCTGGTCGAACCGGCCCTGCAGATGCAGGATGCGCGGACTGCCCGCGCGCTCGTGCAGCGTATCGCCGTTCTGCGTCACCACGAAGGTGCCGGGCGCGCGCTCGGCAAGCGCGGCGATGGCCCGATGCGCCGCATTGGGCGCCGCCAGCAACGCCCGGCGCCGCCTTTCCTCGTGCCAGGCCCATACCAGCGCGGGGTCATTCCTGTAGCCCGCTTCGGTGGCCAGCGCCGCCGCGTCGTAGCGCGCCCACAGGCCGCGCATGCCGTCCCGGCACTGCGGCAGGCCGCTGGCGGGGTTCAGGCCCGACCCGGTCAGCACGATGATATTGCGCGCCGCGCGCAGGGTCTGCACCAGGGAATCGGGTAAATCGAGTTTGCGCAGTTTCATGCGAGCCGCCCCGCTTGCGAGAGCGCCGCGGTCCGGCACCGCCCGGCCTGCGCCGGGGTGCCGGGACAGGCGGCCAGCCGCCGGTCATCGCGGGTAAGGCCGGAATATCCGGCGCGATCAAGGCTGAGAATAATCTTTTCGAACAAACCAGGCATGTCGCTTTCCGTTGCTGAATCAATGAATCAGGGAACCAGGGAATCTGCCGGGATTCTGAAAGCGTATTCGGACAAAATCGGGTTGAATTAATCGTGACAGTATTGCGCAGGGTTCGGAAATATTCGCCCAGATAATGTCCGAATTGCCACTTTGCTATTCTTGGGCCCCGCCATCGCGCCCGGCCCCTTCCGTACCATGCAAAAAACCGGTGACCGCCTTTTGTTTTCCGCTTCCGATCTGGTCGGGTTCCTGGAATGCGAACATCTCACCACGCTCGACCGGCTCAATCTGGAATCGCCGCTGCCTGCCGCGCAAGAGGACGAGCAGCTCGAACTGATCCAGCAAAAGGGGCTGGATCATGAGCGCGCATACCTGGAACGGCTGCGCGCGGGCGGCGCACGGATGGTGGATGTGAGCGAGGCGGGCAGCGGGCTGGCCCAGCGCCTGGCCCGCACGCGCGAGGCGATGGAGAGCGGCGCCGACGTCATCTACCAGGCGGCGTTCAGCGACGGCCGCTACGTCGGCCATGCCGACTTCCTGTTGAAGACCGGGCGCCCGTCGCGCCTGGGCGATTACAGCTACGAGGCCAGCGACACCAAGCTGGCGCGCTCGGCGCGCGCCAAATTCGTGGTCCAGCTTTCGTTCTATTCATGGCTCCTGGGACGGGAGCAGGGCGCGGCCCCGCTGCACATGCACGTGGTGCTGGGCAGCGGCCGCGAGGTCGCGCTGCGCGTGGCCGACTATGCGCACTACCTGCGCCAGGTCATGCGCCGCTTCGAGGCCCACGTCGACCCGCGCGCGGGCGCGGACACCTATCCCGATCCCTGCGAGAAATGCGCGCAGTGCCGGTGGGATCCGCTGTGCAGGTCGCGCCGCGCGGCCGACGACCACCTGTCCCAGGTCGCCAACATCACGCGGCAGCAGATCCGCAGGCTGAACGGCCAGGGCATCCGCACGCTGGCGCAGCTGGGCACGCTTGCGCCGGATGCGGCCGTGGCGCGTATCGAGCCCGCCGTCCTGCAGCGGCTGCGGTCGCAGGCGGCCCTGCAGTTGCGCGCCCGCACCGATGGCGGCAGGCACTGGGACCTGGTCGCCAAGGATCCTGGCGATCCGGCGCTGCGGGGTTTCGAGCGCATGCCGCAGCCGGACGCGGGCGACATGTTCTTCGACATGGAAGGCGATCCGCTGGAGGAAGGCGGCCTGGAATACCTGTTTGGCCTCTACGTCATCGACGACGGCCAGGAGCGCTTCATCCCCTTCTGGGCGCACAACCGCCGGGAAGAGAAACAGGCTTTCGAGGCGTTCATCGATTATGTCGTGGCGCGCCTGCACCGTTACCCGGACGCCCACGTCTACCACTATGCGCCCTACGAGGCGACGGCGATCAAGAAGCTGATGTCGGTGCACGCCACGCGCGAGGCGGAGGTCGACAACCTGCTGCGCCTGGACAAGCTGGTCGATCTGTACCAGGTGGTGCGCGAAGGCGTGCGCGTGTCCGAGCCCGGTTATTCGATCAAGAACATCGAGCACTTCTACCTGCCGCAGCGCGAGGGCGGCGTGACCAACGCGGGCGCCAGCATCGTCTACTACGAACGCTGGAAGCGCACGGGCGAGGCGCAGCTGCTGCAGGACATCGCGGACTACAACCGCGATGACGTGCTGTCCACCTACAAGCTGCGGGAATGGCTGTGCGCGTTGCGTCCGGCCGGCATGCCCTGGGCCAATCGCCGCGACACGCAGCAGCAGATCGACGCCGCCCGGTTCCAGGTCGGGGAAAAGACCCCCGCGGAGCTGCGCCTGGAGCCCTACCGCGACGCGCTGCTCGGGCCCTTGCCCGCCGACGAGCTGGACTGGTCGGATCGAGACCGGTATCGCGCGCTGGTCTACCAGTTGCTGGACTTTCACCGCCGCGAACAGAAGCCGGAATGGTGGGCCATGTTCGCCCGCATGGAAGCGACCGACGCCGAGCTCATCGAAGACAACGAATGCCTGGGCGGCCTGGTGCGCGACGAGACCGTGGCGCCCGAGCCGGTGGCGCAGTCGCTGCGCTACACCTATCGCTTTCCCGCGCAGCAGACCAAGCTGCGCACGGGCGCGTCCTGTACCAATGTGCGCGGCGGACCGGCGATCGGCCGGCTGACCGTGGATCCGGCCGCCGGCATCGCCACGTTCACCATGAACCGCAAGGAAACGCCGCCGCCGCGCCTGTCGCTCGGGCCAGGCAGGCCGGTGAAGATCGACGAGCTGGCCAACGCCATGTTCCGCTATGGCGATGCTCTGCTGGCGTCGGCCGATGGCGGCGGCACGGGGTTCCGCGCGGTGGATGCGCTGCTGCGCCACACGCCGCCGCGCATCGCGGGGATGGCCCCGGGGCAGGCGCTGGCCGATCCCGCGGGAAATCTGCTGGATCAGGTCGTGGACATCGTGGGCCGCATGGACGAGACCACCCTCTTCCTGCAGGGACCGCCGGGGGCGGGCAAGACCTACACGGGGTCGCGCGTGCTGGTGCACCTGTTGCGCCAGGGCAAGCGCATCGCGGTCACGTCCAACAGCCACCACGCCATCAACAATCTGCTGGCCGGGCTGGAAGACGCGGCGCGCGAGGCGGGCCTGCGGTTTTCCGGCGCCAAGAAGTCGGGGCAGGCCGGCGACGATTCCTGTTTCAACGGGGAATTCATCGAAGACGTCTTCGGCAATGACAAGATCAACCTCGCCCGCCATCAATTGGTGGCGGGCACGGCGTGGCTCTTTTGCCGCGCGGAATTCGAACAGGAATTCGATTATCTGTTCGTGGACGAGGCCGGCCAGGTCAGCCTGGCGAACCTGGTGGCCCTGGGCCAATGCGCGCGCAACATCGTGCTGCTGGGCGATCAGATGCAACTGGGTCAGCCCACCAAGGGCACGCATCCGGGTCGGTCGGGCGAATCGACGCTGGAATACCTGCTGAACGGCCACGCCACCATCGCGGCCGATCGCGGCATTTTCCTGGACACCTCCTATCGCATGCATCCGGCGATCTGCGGCTTCATCTCCGACGCGATCTACGACGGCCGGTTGCGGGCCGCGGCGTCCGCAGCCGCCCAGGGGCTGGTGCTGGGCGAGAACGCGGCCGGCGCGCTGGCCGCCAGCGGCATCCGCTACGTGCCGGTCGAGCACGAGGGCAATGCGCAATCCAGCCTGGAAGAGGCGCGCGAGGTCGCCGCGCTGTATGCCAGCCTCATGCAGCAGCGCTACCGGGACAAGCAGGGGCGCGCGGTCCCGCTCACGCCCGACGACGTGCTGGTCGTGGCGCCCTACAACGTGCAGGTCAATACGCTCAGGCAGGCGCTGCCCGAGGGCGCGCGCGTGGGCACCGTCGACAAGTTCCAGGGGCAGGAGGCGCAGGTGGTGATCATTTCCATGGCCACGTCCAGCGGCGACACCATGCCGCGCGACATGGAATTCCTTTTCAGCAAGAACCGCCTGAACGTGGCGGTGTCGCGGGCCAAGTCGCTGGCGATCCTGGTCGCCAGCCCCGCGCTGCTGTCGGTGCGCTGCCAGACGCCTGAGCAGATGGCGCTGGTTAATACCCTGTGCTGGGTCGCCGAAGCCGGTCAACACGCTTAGCACGTGGCGCGCGGCGTGGTTAATCCAGCCAGGGCGCGCATCGCAACAGGGAATACAGGCGGGCGTGCCGGGCTGGGGCTGGGGCGGGCGCTGCGGGCGGAAGGCGGGGGGGTCAGGGTCGTGGGGGCGCTTGGG
>Ga0182739_1003897_pt1 | contig 12690 bp, 10 predicted proteins | sample eDN5th30CBELigBY_FD_128873 | JGI IMG/M metagenome (GOLD analysis project Ga0182739, IMG submission 128873) | Enriched backyard soil microbial communities from Emeryville, California, USA - eDNA 5th pass 30_C BE-Lig BY (version 2) (version 2) | ecosystem: Environmental > Terrestrial > Soil >... | reverse complement strand
TGGGCTCCCGACACCGAGACCGGCAGCTTACGCACCTGCGTGGGCTGACCAGCCTGCCCCGGTTCCACAAGATAGAGACCTTCTCCCCCCTGTGCGGATGCGATCAGGCGTCCTTTGTGATCTTTCGTCAACGAGACCCAGGAGCCCATTGACCGGGGAACATCAAAGATCTTCTCGACGATGTATCCTTCGCGGGGAGTGACGTTCTCCGCCACGACCGGCAGAAACGTGGCTTCCAGATTCCCCGCGAGCGTCTCTGTCATCAGTTCGGCAGTGATGCTGCGCGTCCAGGGAAGTTTGGCATCCCCCACGGCTCCAATCACCTGTGCAGCACTCCAACTGGAATCATCGAAAGCGGCAGCCTGCCAGTGCTCCGCAGCAGTCCGACTGACTTTCCACGTGGCATCCGTCTGCCACAGTTGGGATTTTCCCTGTTGATCAACGCTGCGCAGCCCCAGCAGCAACCCGGCAATCCCGTCCGCATTGACTCCCTGCACCGCAATGACATTCCGGCCCGCCTGGAGTTGCTTTGTGACTTCCGCTCCCCCCAGCGAGGTCCAGTTGTTTTCTTTCAACACTTCCTGGCCATTGAGCCAGACCGTCATCTGATTATCCGCCGTTCCCGCGAGAAAGGCTGCTTTGATCTCCGCAGGTGCAGTGAATGTTTGACGGAAGTAAACAGTGGCCGGGCCCTTGGCCTCCGGATGCCAGATCCACTGCGGCGGCGCCTGAGCGAAGACGGGGACAGCGGAAAAGAACAGGGCCACAGCCCAGGCCATCACACACGGCATCCGCCCGGAGTTACGCATCATTGCGATCTCTTTCAGTGATTCAGTCGGTCAGTAATCTCTCGACGACATCTTTTGCACTTGCTGACGACAGACCGAGGCAGCCCGTCCAGCAAGGTTGATCGTCGATGGTGGGAGATGGAACCATTTCGCCATTGATCCGGGATGCGGAGACGAAAAGAGCCATCACAGCGGCAGGAAACAATACGTCCAGTTCCGCTTATATGATATTCGTTCCCATTGTTCCACCTTCCGCTGCCCATTCGCATTACGGCAGAATATTGAAACAGGAGTCCTCTGTTTCCCGGGAGGCGCCTTGCCAAATTCTCTTCCGGCGCCAAGACTGTTCGCTCGTGCAAATGCTTTCTGCGAACTTTGACCGGAATGGACCGGTCGAATGGAAAACCTGACCGTGAGCAGATCCACGCACAACGGACGACACCTGTCAGACAGCGTGTTCCGGCTACTGAATGCTGATTGTGACAATGGACGTCGACACACACGAACCTGTCCCCGCCGCCGGGGCGTCAGGCGCTGCCGGTTCTCTCCGGGAGTTGCTGCAGGTTGCCTTTCCGCTGGTCATCAGTGCCGGGTCTTTGTCGCTGATGAACGTCGTGGACCGGATTTTCATTGCCCGCCTGAGTGTCGACGCACTGGCCGCCTCCATGCCCACGGTCATGCTCAACTGGACATTGATCAGCCTGCCGTTTGGAATCGCCGGATATACCAACGCTTTTGTGTCCCAATATGAGGGGGCCGGTCGGAAAGACCGGGTGGCTGCCGCCATCTGGCAGGGACTCTTCATCGGACTGATCGCCAGTCTGCTGCTGCAGCCACTGGTCCTGTTTTCCAAACAGATCTTCGATTCCATGGGACATGCTCCGCACGTGGCACAATTGGAAGCAGATTACTTCAACATGCTCTGTCCGGTGGCCATCCCGACGCTGCTGAACTGCGTTTTGACCTGTTTTTTCACTGCCCGTAAACGGACAGCCGTGGTGATGTGGGTCAACATCCTGATGGCTCTGATCAATGCCTGCCTGGACCCGATCCTGATTTTCGGATGGGGGCGTTTCAAAGGGATCGGCATTCAAGGTGCCGCAGCAGCAACAGTGACCGCCGAATTCGTCGGCATGGGTTTATTCGCCATCCTGCTGGTCCGGGAAGGCCGCCGGCACAACTATCCGTTCGCGGAAACATTTCGCGGAGACTGGGATCTGTTTCTGAGAAACATCCGCTACGGGTTTCCCAACGGAGTGCAGATGCTGCTGGACGTGGCAGCCTTCACGGTTTTTGTGGCCCTGATCGGCAAGCTGGGCACACTCGATCAGGCCGCCACGAACCTGGCCTTCACGCTGAATTCCGTGGCTTTCATTCCGATGATGGGAATGGGGACTGCCGTGATGACGCTGGTCGGGCATCGCGTGGGGGAAGGACAACCAGCCCTGGCGGCCCGCACCGTCTGGAAAGCCTTCGCGCTGTCAGGGGGATATATGCTGCTGTTTGCCTTGCTTTACCTTTCCGCTCCTGATCTGATCCTGTCTCCGTTCATGCACGGGGATGAAAAAGAGCAGTTCGAAACGATGAAGCCGATTGTCATCACGCTGCTGCAGTTCGTCGCGCTCTACACCTTTTTCGATGCCATGGCCATCATCTTCGGTTCGGCGATCCGCGGCGCGGGAGACACGCTTTTTTCGCTGGTCTTTTCGGTGACTTCCGGATGGCTGCTGATGGTGCTTCCCACGGTGTGGATCATTCAGCAGGAGGGAACGCTGTACCAGTGCTGGGCTGCCATCACCGCCGCCGTGATCGTCATGGGGTTGGGATTTCTGGCTCGATTCCTCTACGGCAAGTGGAAGACGATGCGGATCATCGAAGCAGCCCCGGCCCTTCCCGAGACGCTTGAAGCCCCTCAAACAGACCAGTTCGCAACCTCCCCGGGTTGTCCGGAAAGCCTGAGATAAGGAGCGGCATCAGGACGAATCCGGACATCCCGGTAAGGACATCCCTCCACCGCCCAAAGCCCTTTAGATCCATTCCACGATCCAGACTCCAGCAGGTTCTTTGAAACGTCGAAACCGGCCCCCACTGCTTCAAATTGATCGCTTCAAATCGTTTCCAATCAACAGATCATAATTTGCGATTGTCACCTTTGTGATATCACGTTAAACTCTGTCATGGCTTGCGGATCAGTATCCTGAATCTTCTGGATTTCCCTTTCCGTGAGCAGCACTTCCCGTCCATTGCCGTCCGAGGAGAACTATCGTGAATCGTCTGGAGATGAGCCGTCGTGGATTTCTGGCTGCATCCGCGGGTGCGGTTGCTCTTAAACCCTGGTCTCGCGTTCTGGGAGCAAACTCTGACATTCGCGTGGTCGTCATCGGCGCCAACGGAATCGGCAAGACGCATTTGATGGGATTCCCCAAGCTGGCGGGCGCCCGACTCGTGGGAATCTGTGATGTCGATTCGAAAGTGCTGGGAACCCGAGCCGAAGAAGCCGAAAAGCAGGCTGGCCCGCTCAAGAAGTATTCTGACCTGCGCAAAGTCTACGATGATCCGGAAGTGGACGCTGTCGTGCTGGCGGTGCCCAATCACTGGCACGCGCTGGGTACCGTCTGGGGCTGTCAGGCCGGCAAAGATGTCTATGTCGAAAAGCCCTGCTCCTACAACATCTGGGAAGCCAACCAGATGATCAAAGCTGCTGAAAAATACAACCGGATCGTTCAGGTCGGCCTTCAGCGGCGCAGCATGACCTTCATGCAGGACTGGCTCAAGGAATTGCGGGAAGGGGTTCTCGGAAAGATTCAAAGCGTCCGCGCCCTGTTCTATTCACGCCGACAATCCATCGGAAACGGCAAAGGCCCGTTCTCTCCCCCTGCCACGGTGAATCACGACCTCTGGTCCGGTCCCGCCCCCACGCCAATTCTTCGCGAGAAGTATCATTATGACTGGCACTGGTTCTGGGAACTGGGAAATGGAGAACTGGGAAACAACGGCCCGCATGTGCTCGACCTCGCACGCACCGTGCTGGGAGTGAAAGAATTCCCCGAGACCACATGGAGTGTCGGCGGACGCTATGGCTGGGATGATAATGGTCAGACTCCCAACACCCAGATCATTCATTATGGCTACAAGCCTGCGCCGATCATTCTGGAAATCCGCAATCTCCCCGCGAAAGCTGGAACCAATGAAAACAACAAGTACCGCGACCTGGGTGTCGGAATTGTTGTGGAGTGCGAAAACGGCAGCTATGTCGGCTTCGATAAGGGAACCGTCTACGACAAAGACGGCAAAGCGGTTCGCCAGATTCAGGGAGACGTCGGTGGCGATGGCGGCCGGCAGAACCATCGTGCGAACTTCCTGGAAGCGGTCCGGTCCCGAAAGACCTCCGACCTCAACGCCAGCGTTCCCGAAGGGCACCTGTCCTCCAGCCTGTGTCATCTTGGAAATATCTCGCACCAACTGGGGGAAACGATGCCGCTTCCGCAGGCCATCGAGCGTATCCAGTCCGACAAGCTCCTGGGAGAAGCAGGCCAGCGGATGGTCGATCACCTGAAGGCCAACAACATTTCCGGTGCCGATGTGCAGATCGACCTGGGAGCCACCCCTGTCTTCGACTCCAAACTGCAGACATTCCCGAAATCTCCCGAAGCCAGCGCCTTGCTGAAACGGGTCTATCGCAAGCCGTATGTCCTCCCGGAAAACGTCTAAGCAGATTCCTCTCGACTCGTCCGTGTTCCGTCACGCGACGAGTTGCGTCTCATCAGGTAAAACGTGAGCTGCGCGGGCACAGCCGAGAGCAATCTGCTCTCGTGCTGCGCCGCAGCCTGGGGTTCGGATCGGCTTCTCGTGATTCCGCTCCGTAGTCGCTCGTTTCACAGTTTTCGACACGAAAATTCAGATGCGATAGACGACGGCTGGGGGCTCAGGGATGTTTGCCATGACACTTTTCGATCCTCTCGCAGAGGACGTCGATGACAACAATGTCCCGGTCAAATGTCCGGAATGCGGCCTGGAAGAACGATTGGACGGTCTCTCCAACGCTGAAAAGACCTATTTGGTTCACTCGACCATGTTTCACGAACTCTGGACCGAGTACCAGTTGCTCCTGCGCATGCAGGAGATTATCTCTTTATTCCCGGGGACACGCCATCCTCTGTTGGCGGACAAACTGCCTGAAAATCGAATCAGCATTTGTAATGACGCTGTCGTCGATGTGATCATCAATGACGATCCTGAGTTGCGTGATTTTCTCCGGCGGGGTCGATTTCGATTTGATCGCCGATTCCCGTGGGTGGAGAAAACCGTTCAGGAGTACAAACCAGAGATTGAGAAGCTGCTGCTGAAATGTTCTCGATGTGAAGGTCATTACGTCACCTTCACGGAACAATACTATTTACAGCTCGGGTTAAAACATTCTCATTGAGAGAGTCACCGTAGATCACGCATCGTCCGGGGCTCCCTTTGAGTTCGTTACCCCAGTTCCACAACCATGGCAGTAGCATTATCCTGGCCATCCGCCTGAACAGCCTCGTCCACGATTCGCTGGGCCGGGGAAGACATCCGCTGTTCCGGAGTCGGAATCCGGACCAGATCCTCCAGGGCATGTTCCCAGAGTCCATCGGTCACGCCATCGGTGCAGAGCAGCAGACGGTCTCCCGGTGAGACTTTGATCTCTCCAACCTGCGGAATCACATATTGATTGCCTGCTCCCAGCGACTGCGACAAGACATTTTTACGAGGATGCTGCCGGGCTTCGCGTTCGTTGAGCAGTCCCGCCCGCCGTAACCAGCCGACATGGGTATCATCATGAGAAACCTGCGTCATCCCTCCCCCGCGCGGCAGATGATAAATCCGGCTATCCCCGATGTGGCCGAAGTAGAACCGATCCTGAACAAACCAGACCAGGCTGAGCGTCGCCCCCATATTGCGACCTTCTTCGTAGCTGTTTCCCAGCACGGTCAACTGGCGATGAATTCCCAGAAACAACTCCCGCAGGCAGTCCAGAATCCCGGAGGACTGATTCTTTAACTTCAGGCTGAACCGCTGCCCCATCAGACGGGTGATATAGTCGATGGCGAACTTGCTGGCAAATTCTCCGGAGCGCTCGCCCCCCATGCCATCACTCACCGCGAAGACATAGTCGAAACCGCTGAGTGGAACTTCTCCCTGCCGCGCCAGGTAGATGAACTCTTCCTGATTGAAGGCCACGCCGAGAAATTCATCTTCATTATTCTTCCGGAAACGACCGACATCCCGAAAGCCGGACCAGCGCAGGGAACTCAGCACCGGCGTCTCCATGAACTCGTCCAGATTGACGGGAACCGTCGACGGCTCCGGCGGAGGAGGCGCCTGGGCGAAGGCGTCCAGAATCGTGGCGAATTCAAAATCGATCAGGCAGAACCGTCCGTCCCGGGAGCGATACGTGACGTTTCTTAAATAAGGGTCGTCATGGCGAACACCGTAGGTCTCCAGCTCCGCGAAGAGGGCTTTCAGCTTTTCATCATCGAGCTGATCAACCCGGGCACCGCAATTGGTGGTGACCAGTTCCAGTTTATCCGGGTCGTAGCTGAGCACGCGGGGGACAAACGGACAGCCGCGCTCCTCCAGGTATTGCAAAACCCGCAGCTCGTTTTCAAACCGCTGCTGGGCATTCTGATGCCGGAAATATTTGTGGACCGTGCCGTCATAGCCAATTTTGACCATTGCCCGGGCGGTATTTTTCGCCTGTTCCATCCGCTCACTCTTCTCCGCTGTTGGATTGCAACAGGCAGAATACCAACTCTGGAACAAAAAAATCAGCCGCGTTCAACCTCCTGAACGCGGCTGACTTCCTTCGGCGCTGGCCATGCTCACGGTTGATCCAGCATGAAACCGGATGATGATCCGAACAGAGAAGTGCACAGCGGTTTCAATCGTTCACAGCAGCACTCTCCGGCATCTTCAGAGTGCTGTTCCGTTTTTCGAATGACCTCTTAGAGTTCCGGGACCAGCTTGAGGGTCTGAGTCAACCGCTCCAGCAACATGTACGGATCTGCCTGGGAGTTGGGACGCCGGTCTTCCAGGTAGCCGCGATAAGCATCGTTCTTGACGAAGGTCAATGGGATCCGGATGGACGCTCCCCGGTTGGCCACGCCATAGTTGAATTTGTCGATTGACTGGGTTTCATGCAGACCGGTCAAACGCAAGTGGTTATCCGGCCCATAGGCTGCGATATGCTCGTTCTTATACTTGTCGAAGGCTTCCATCAATTTCTCGAAGTATGCCTTGCCTCCTTTTTCCCGCATGAACTTCGTGGAGAAATTCATGTGCATTCCGGAGCCATTCCAGTCGCCCCGGATGGGCTTGCAGTGAAACTCGATATCGAGTCCGTATTTTTCCGCGAGCCGGACCAGCATGTAACGGGCGATCCACATATCGTCGCCGATTTTGCGGGCTCCTTTAGCGAAGATCTGGAATTCCCATTGCCCTTTGGCGACTTCCGCGTTGATCCCCTCCAGATTGATGCCGGCGGCCCGCACAATATCAATATGCTCTTCCGCCACCTGCCGGGCCAGATCGCCCATGTGCTTATAGCCCACTCCGGTGTAATACTGCCCTTGCGGAGCCGGGTAACCGGAATCAGGAAATCCCAGCGGCTTGCCGTCTTTCCAGAAGAAGTATTCCTGCTCCAGACCAATCCACAAATCGGGATCGTCGGGAATTCCTGCGCGATGATTGGAAGGATGTGGCTCTTCGTTGGGGAGCAACACTTCATTCATCACCAGAAACCCGTTTTTACGGGTACAGTCCGGATACACCGCCACCGGCTTGAGCAGGCAATCAGAACTGTGTCCGTCCGCCTGCATCGTCGAACTGCCGTCGAATCCCCACATCGGCACGTCTCTGATCGACTGCGGGGCTTCTTCGACAATCTTCGTCTTCCCACGAAGATTGCCCACCGGCTTGTAACCATCCAGCCAGATATACTCGAGTTTATAGGTCGGCAAACTCATCTTGAACTTTGACTCCAGTTGTATCAAATCCTTGCGGCGTCTCCGGGCAAAATGCCCATCCGCAAGGCACAGAGTGATTAAAAAACAGGCAACTCAACCGTTGCCTCCGACAGGAATGAGGAGAATCTCAAGCATTTTTAGCCTGTCCGCATTCGTACTCCTTTAAAAGCAAACAGGATGCCAGTGGACGTTTCCGCTCATCAAATCGACATTCACGCTGCCTCCTCGAATGCACTCCAGGCGCCGTACCAAAAACTCGGATGTTTCAGGTCTGCCATCGCAAAAACGCCCTCTCTGGTCGAACGCGACAGATCCTGCCCACACAAAATGAAACAGACGCAAGCCTTGCCCTCTCCGGTCGCAGGCTTGAATTTCCGCCGGGTTCTCTCCATTGTCTTTCTCAGCCGTTGTGATTCACGCGCGCTGCAATCCGTCCGGGCTCCCTGAGGAAGCAAAGATGTGGACCAGGAGAATCACTCTGGTTGAGACCGGAACAAGCCGGCACTGCCAGGATCTTGAAAAACGAACAAGGAGACCCCGCATGCCTCTTTTGCCCGCTGCTCTGGAACAGTCGTCGAAAACCGTCTCTCCCTTTCAATCTCGCAACGTTACCCCGGCCGGCAGCCGCTTTCTCTGCCTGATGGGAGGACTGGCAACTGCCCTTCTGATGGGAGTTCCCGCCCGGGGGGATCATCCGATCCCGTTCGATGTTCGCGTGCTGACCGTCGACCTGAACGAAGGCTGCGACATCGCTGACTTCGATGGCGACGGCAAACCGGACATCATCGCCGGGCGAAACTGGTATCACAATCCGGACTGGATTCCCCGACCGGTCCGCACGTTGGAGGACAATCGGGGCTATGTTCATTCCAATGGTGACTTCGCCTACGACGTCAATGGGGATGGCCGTCCGGACCTGATTTCCGGAGATTTCTTTACAACGTCCGTTTACTGGTATGAAAACCCCGGCCCGGAACTTCTCCTGCAAGGAGGACTCTGGAAGAAACATCTGCTCGTCGAGACCGGCCTGGGGTCGAATGAAGGCACCCTTCTGGAAGACCTGAACGGGGATGGAAAACCTGAATGGCTCACCAATGCCTGGGTCGACACTCTTCCCATTGTCGCCTGGGAACTGGTTCTCGACAAGCAGGCCCCGACCCTCAAACGCCACCTCCTCTCAGAAAAAGGGCAGAAACATGGTTTCGGAGTCGGAGATATCAATAATGACGGCCGGATCGACCTGTTGACGGGAGCCGGATGGCTGGAACATCCCCCCGAAGGGCTGGAGGGAGCCTGGAAACTGCATGCGGACTGGAATCAGCCGCTCAGCGTGCCGGTGCTGGTCCGGGATCTGAATGGCGATGGCCGGAATGACATCATCGCTGGAAATCCTCACGACTATGGACTGTTTGTGTGGTTTGCGGAAGCCCCTGATGCTGCCGGGAAATTGACGTTTCGGCAGGAAACCGTCGACAAGTCTTACTCGCAATTGCACTGTCTGCATTTCGCGGATCTGGATGGGGATGGCCGGGATGAGTTGATCACCGGCAAGCGTGTGCGGGCTCACAACGGCAACGATCCGGGGGCTGCCGATCCCGCGATGGTCTGTTATTACACGATGGATGCGACCGGAAAGTTCACCCGCTTCGTGATCAAGGAAGGCGAAGTGGGGATCGGCCTGCAGATCCGCACTGCCGATCTGGATGGAGACGGCGACATCGATCTGGTTCTTCCCGGGAAAGACGGAACGCAGATCCTCTTCAACCGCCGTAAATAGCGAGAGTTCGTACCAGCGTCCCCGATCGGGTCGACCCGGGGCGTTCATGCCGTCAGGCCCGACAGCCGGAAAGGCACACACCCGTCCAGGTGGTCTCGAATCAGGCCATCTCTTTTCACCACGAGTCGTCCATCACAGCTCAGGCGTCGGTTCGAAGAACTGTGAAGCGAGCGACAACGGAGCGGAATTTCCAAGAAACCGATCCGAATACCAAGCTGCGGAGCAGCACGGGAAACATGTGCACCAGGGTCTTGGCGAGCACAGCGTTCTCGCACGGTCTGCTTCTCTTCCCCCGACGGTCCTATGGGAGCCAGCGAGGGGGAAGCGGCGGTTCCCGATCAGCAGATTCCGCGCGTTGATGGGGTCTGCTCCCTCTCCAAAGCACTGTTGTCGGCAGGTTTTGCGGACCCGCTCGGCGTGAGCGGTATTTTCTCGTGAGGTTACTGGACACTCTGCCGTGACATCCGATATCTACCCGTTTCCGCAAGGCCGCCGTCAGCAATGACGGGAGATGGCCGGTTTGTTCCGGTCGCCAACAGACACCATTATTCTGTCCAGAATCCTCGCACCCTGAGTAACTATGGACCGTTTGCAGTACAGAGGACATTGAGAATCTGAGCGGTCACAGGGAAATCGACAGTCTGCCACAAGTTCAGGGGCTGCTGCCGATGAAACTGTACCCCATGCCCTGTCAGGATCTGAACGAGGGGGATGTGATCATAAAACGTCTCTCGTTGTCGAACTTGATAATTCGACCGAACCCGGGTTTTGAAATTGACAATGCACTCATCTCCGCCCGCATTCTCCGTCCAGCCACCGCATTTCGAATTCCATTGCAATCTTCCAGCAGCCAGGACCACGCAGGAACTTTATTGAAGGGCATCCAGTGCCCCTGAAAGACCCGTTCTTTCAGGAGCGGACAGTCATCGACAGAAAACAGAGGCTGCCTGCCTGTCTGACGCCAGTTTCGTCAGTCGGTCAGAAGAGGCCACCTGCCGCGGGACGTTGATTCCTGTCCATTTGTAACGATCACACCAATTACACCAAACGCATTCAACTGCTCTTCTCGCAGAGCCGATAATACGATCAAGCTTGCATGTACCCGTCACACGTCACAGGGTGACAGCGACAAGAGCGCTTCGATCCTTTAGGTTCCGGCGACGACACGAGGTCACGGAGGAGTTTATGACCATGAGGGTCAAAGAGGATATCCAGACAGTCTGGCTTGAATTCAAAAAAGACCAGATGAATCAGGAGCTGAGGAACCGTCTCATTGAAAACTATTTCCCACTGGTCCGTTTCAACGCAGAGCGAGTCTGGTCGAAACTGCCGGACGGGGTGGATCTGAACGACCTGATTTCCGCAGGCGTCTTCGGGTTAATGGACGCCATCGAAGCCTTCGATCTGGAGCGCGGCGTCAAGTTCGAAACCTATTGCGTCCCCCGGATTCGTGGGGCCATGCTGGATGAACTCCGGACCATGGACTGGGTTCCCCGACTGGTCCGCAGCAAAGCCAGCAAGCTGGAAGCAGCCCGCAAGGAACTGGAGGCTGCTTTCGGGCGCCCGCCGACCGATCCGGAGCTGGCCCGTAAAATGGAAATGTCGCTGGACGATTTCGAGAAACTCAAAAGCGAAGCCAGCGCCGTCGGCCTGGTGAGTCTCAACAAGAAGTGGTACGAGACCGACAGCTACAAAGACGTTCGTGAAATCGACGTTGTCGAAGACATGAAGGGGGAAGACCCCACGCTGGGAATTCAGAAACGCGACGTGATGAAACTCGTCACCAAAGGACTGAATCGGAACGAGCGACTGATTATCATCCTGTACTACTATGAAGAATTGACGATGAAGGAAATTGGGCAGACGCTGGGGCTTTCGGAAAGCCGCGTCAGCCAGATGCACTCCAGCATCGTCGCCCGGCTGAAAGACCAGTTACGCCGGCGCCGCCCCGAATTCGCCTGATTCATCAGACATGGCGGTACTGACCACGACCCGTTGATCTGTCACACGTCCAGGACAGATCAACGGGTCGTTTTCGTTGTCAAATCGGCATGATCCAATCTTTGTGAAGCCCCAGTTTCGACGGGAGGAGCAATTGCGTCTGCTGCGAGTGTTCGCCATGATAAGATTTTGGACAATGGACAACCAGAAACGATAAAAAGCATTTCTGACGACGCACCAGGGTCCACCATCGCGAAACGTCCTTTGTTGTCGGACTTTGCGGTTCAACCAGCCCGAATTTTCAATGTTGGCAATACACTAAAATCGGACAAAGCGGCCATGGGAAGCACAGGGAACTACCGCTGGGGCGGCATCAGTATTACCGGGAACTTCCGGTCAAATAATGAAGACAAATTTCTGGCCGATCCCCAGGCTCGATTCTTCCTGGTCGCCGACGGCATGGGAGGCCAAAGCGCCGGAGAACGCGCCAGCGAACTGGCGATCGAGCTGATCTCCAGCCGCCTGGTCGCACTCATCGATTTCAACACCTCCGCCCCCCTGCCCACCATCGACGGCATTGACAAGGCCGTCAGCCATGCCAATGCCGAAATCATGGCACTGGGTGAACTGGAGCCCGGTTGCAAAAACATGGGAACCACGATCGCCTTCATCGTGATCGTCAACGGAGTGTTCTATGTCGGCGGAGTCGGCGATAGTCGGGCTTATCTGCTGCGCGATCTCGAACTCCAGCAGCTTACGGAAGATCATTCGCTGACACAGGCACTCGTCAAAGCCAAAACCATCACCCTGGAAGACGCGAAGACGCACCGCTATAAAAATGTGCTGTACCGGTACCTGGGAACCAAAGAAGGAAGCCATCCCACGGACCCTGCGCAGTTCGCACCACTGACGGGGGATCGTTTCATGCTGTGCTCGGACGGCATTACCGACGGCACCACTCCGGAGATCATCCGTCGGATTCTGACCGACGAATCCGATCCCCAGACGGCAGCGGAAAAACTGGTCGAAGCCGCCCAGGCGGGCGGATCAAAAGACAACATCACCTGCGTTGTGCTCCATGTCGACTGACCGACCGATCATCCTCGGCTCACGCTCGCCCCGCCGGTTCGAACTGCTCTCGCATCTGCTCCCGGAATCCCGCATTCAGGTTCTGGCCCCCTCCGATACC
>Ga0182739_1003896_pt1 | contig 12692 bp, 9 predicted proteins | sample eDN5th30CBELigBY_FD_128873 | JGI IMG/M metagenome (GOLD analysis project Ga0182739, IMG submission 128873) | Enriched backyard soil microbial communities from Emeryville, California, USA - eDNA 5th pass 30_C BE-Lig BY (version 2) (version 2) | ecosystem: Environmental > Terrestrial > Soil >... | reverse complement strand
TTCTCTACGCACGCTCGCGGCGATGACGACGGACGGGGCCACGCCGTCTTCGCGAGCGATTCGATGTGCCAAGGAGTCGAGGCTCACGGCGCCGAACCTAGCACCCTCGTCGTGTTGCCCACGCCGCCACGACCGCGAGCTCCCTTCGATTCGAATCAACGCTCCCTCAGAGCTTGCCCTTGAGCCTCCAATAGAACCGGTTGAGGAAGTTCCACTCCTCGACGACGCGGCGCTGCGCGTTCCGCATTTCCGCTTTCTGCTCGATCATCTTTTCCCACAACGCCGTGATTTGCTCATCTCGAAGCTGGTCGAGAGACATGATCACCGTGAACAGATCCGCGAGATCTTCACTCATCCGCCGCAAATTGTCGCGCTGATAGGGGTACCGCGGTGAGTAAATCGGGAATACGGCTTGCGTCACACTCTCGATAGAAAGCACTTCCGATAGCGATCCCTCTCCCGTCGCACCCACGAGAATCGGACGGCCATGGATCTCTCCGCTCAGCGCTGCCTCGTTGAGAAGCTTGTGGAAATCGCTCTGCGAGCAATTGCCGCAGACCAGCACCAGAGTTTTTCCGAAAACCTTCCCACTATAACGACGGAATCCGCCAATCGCACCGTCGAGCGTCAAGCCGAGCTTTGAGGCACCTGGGTCGAAATTCGGGCAATAGAGCGAAACGGTCTTTCCCTCGGACTCGGAAATACACATCAGCTTGACGTAGTTGTCCAAAAACAAATTGACGCTCGGATGGACGATACCAACTGGGGACACCTTCTTCGCCATGAGCGGACCGATCGACTTGGACGCCATGTGCATGTAGGGCATCTTCATCACGCCCGTAGGACCGTGCATGCGTGTCGGACCAATCCCCATCTTCATCGATGACGGCTGCTCGCCGAGCGACAAGAAAGGGTTGGGAGACTTCTCCGGCATTTTCAGATACCCCACGCTGAACACCGTTTTGACGCGCCACTTCTCTCGATCCATGCCGCCGAGAATGATCGACTTCAGCTGCTGATTTTCGAGATTTGCGAGATTCCATTGGTCGATGGGCCCCATGTTGCAGAGCAGAACGCCGAGCCGCGCCCTGTTCTGATACGGACTTCCGGACATTCCGAAACCAAGAATATTCTCACCTGTTTGGACACACTCTTCGATTCTCACCTCCTTGGGCTTGATCTCTTTATAGTAGCCGATCGGGGGCGATGTCGGGAAAGCAATGACCAAATCGGCCTCATCGATTCTTTTTCTGATCTCCCCGTCATCCTTGTACACATCCATATCGATGACCGGGACCGGGTTGTATTCGTTGAATTTCTGCTTGCTCGTGGACTTGACCGTCGTTACCCACGGGGTGCCAGAGCCGAGCAGGGAACGAACCGCCTCCTCGTCCTTCGTGAGACAGCAGGGATAGAAGTGCACCTCGGCGCCTAGGTCGTGGAGCAACGCGGCGAGCTTCAATCCTTGGCCCATGTCTCCGAGCCCGTCGCCAAACACGTTCGTGATCAAGACGATCTTCTTGCGATTGAAATATTCAGCGACGCACGGCAACGTCGTCGCGAAAACTGGGCGCGGTGGTCCGACGAATCGTCGCCGAATGAACGGATTCTCCTGGAGGCCCTGACCGCACGCCTCGCACTCCATGTTCATCAGGGGAACGACGCTCCCCGTGGTCCGCCAGATCTCCGGCTGGCAGACGAAACCGTTGCAGATATAGGCCGCAAGCATCTTGCAATAGCCACACTTCAGAATCTTCGTCGCAGGCTGGCCGCAGATGACGCATTTCATGGCGACGGATTTTCGCGCCGGAGCGGTGCAACGGCCAGTTTCCGGCGGGAACCGTCTCGTTCGACCACGGCTACGTAAACGGCAGCCCTCCAAGCGAACCCGCTCTTGCGAAGGACTGCGGTGTTATCGAACGTGCAGATCGAACGCTGGTCGCGGAACGAGTGCTACGCGCACGGCGGGCGTGGCGATCGCTCGCGCTTCGACGACCCGTCGGGTGAGCGACGAATGGCGCGACACCGTACTACCTCGGCGAAAGGTCGCCGTCGGGAACGGGCGCAGATCGTGGAGCGTTCAGAACGTCGAGCGATTGCCCACATGCTCGAAAAGGGTGCCCGGTTCGACGACGGCCGCGTCGGCCGCGTAGGTCAGCCTCCCCCCCGCGGCCGTCGCACGAACCCAGCTTTCTCTACGCACGCTCGCGGCGATGACGACGGACGGGGCCACGCCATCTTCGCGAGCGATTCGATGGGCCAAGGAGTCGAGGCTCACGGGGGCGAAGCTAGCAGCTCGCCGCCGTGAGCCTCGAATCGGATCACGGCTCGAGATCGACGGTGACCGTCCGGCCGTCCTTCAGCGACAAGGTGATCGCGTCGAGCAGGCCCTCGAACTCGCTCGTCTCCTTGCCGGAGCCGGTCTGGATCGAGAGGTAGAAGATCTCCTTGTTCGCGTAGTCGATCGAGGTCTCCGGCGCCGACGCGACCGCCTCGCTCCAATCGAAGGCGCCCGCCGTGAGCTCGTCGAGCGTCGGCAAGGTGCTGCCGGAGAAGGTGCCGATGACGGGCTGGTCGGCGAAGGTGAGCTGGTTCGTGCCCTCCTTCGTGCTCCAGCGATTCCACGTGTCGGCGGGAGCATCGAGCTCGCGCGACTGGCTCGGGAGCGCCGTGATGCGGTGGCCGTAGAAGCTGAGGCTGCCCGGCTCCTTCTTCGTGTAGATGACGAGGTAGAAGTCACCGGCCTTGGGGCCGCCGGGCTTCTTCGTGTAGTACGCGATCTCCGCGATGTCGCCGAGCTTGATCGGGCCGACGAAGTCGAAGGGCTTGTAGGACGGGTCGAAGTTCAGCTCGAACTTCACGAGGCCATCGTTGTTGACGTCCTCGTCCGAGGTGCCCCAGGCACCCGTGCCCAGAGGAGCGTCATCGACGGTCACGCCGCTACCATCGAACGGGACCTCCGCGACGACCTCGTCGAACGAGACGTCCCAGCTCTGCTCCGTGTTCCACGTGCAGTCGAGGAGGCAGTTGCCATCTTCCGCGTTCTCGTCGCCGAGATCGCACTCTTCGCCTTCGTCGACGACGCCATCGCCGCAAACGGGGCCAGCGTCCGCGTCGGTGTCGGCATCGGTATCGGCGTCCGTGTCGGCGTCGGTATCCGCATCGACATCGGCATCGGCCTCATCCGAAGCGTCCGTGCCGCCGTCGATGTCGGTGACGGGGGGGGCCGCCTCCTGGGGGTCGTCGTCACTGCAGGCGACGAGGAGGAAGGACGAAAGCAACAAAGGACTGATTCGAAGCTTCATGTGGAGTGAACTCCGCGGTTGAGGAAGGCGGGTCCGTACCACGACCGTTCAGGTCAAACCCTTAATGGTCCTAAATTTTTCCGTCTCACGTGCGTCTCACGACATGCCGCGCGGTTCCCCCCTCCTACGAGAGCGCGGAACGAGGACGGCTTCGGCCTCGCTCGAAGCACGCGCGATCGACGAAAAAAGCGCCGCTCCCCATCGAGGGAAGCGGCGCTCGTCGCGTACGACGTCGTGCGTGGCGGTCAGGCGGGATCGGAAGCGTTCGCGTACCCATCCACCACGAGCTCGAGCGCGCCCGTTTCCGGATGGATGATGAGCCCGTGCACCGGCACGTCGCGCGGCAGCAAGGGGTGGTTCTTGATGATGCCGACGCTCTTCTCGACGCCCTCCTTCACGCTGTCGAAGCCGATCAGCCAGCGATCGAGCTGGATGCCGCCGTGGATCAGCGTCTTGAAGACGTCCTCCGAAATGCCGCGGCCCTTCATCTTCTCGATGACGCCCTGCGACCGGAGCGCGGTCATGCCGCAGTCGTGATGGCCGACGACGGCGATCTCCTCGGCTTGCAGCTCGTAAAAGGAGACGACGATGCTGCGCATGATGTTGCCGAAGGGCTGCACGACGATGGCGCCAGCGTTGCGAATGATGTTCGCGTCGCCGTTCTTCAGATTCATCGCCTTCTGGAGAAGGTCCACGAGGCGCGAATCCATGCACGTGAGGATGACGAGCTTCTTGTTGGGAAAGCGCGTGGCCCGATACGGCTCGTATTCGCGTTGATCGACGAAGGCCGCGTTGAAGTCGAGAATCTCGTGAATCAGGCCCATCGGCATTCCTTTCGCGTACGGAGAGACGCTACGAAGCGGCGCGCATCGCGACGACCTCACCCCCGGTTCTCGAGCGCCTTTGCCCGGTACCCTCTCTCAGGAGAGGGGCCTCGTTATTCCCAATACCCCTCTCCCGCGCGGGAGAGGGGTATCGCCGACGACCGCCGGCCCCCATGGGGTGAGGTCGGTGCGCCGCGCTCGCCTCAGCCCAGCAGCTGGCGCGCGATGACGAGACGCTGGATCTGGCTGGTCCCCTCGTAGATCTGGAGGACCTTGGCGTCGCGCATCAGCTTCTCGACCGGATACTCCTTGACGTAACCGTTGCCGCCGAAGACCTGGACCGCATCGATCGCCGTCTGCATGGCCGAGTCGGCGCCGTAGGCCTTCGCGAAGCTCGAGACGATCGGATCGCGGACGCCGTTGTCGAGGTTCCAGGCCGCCTTCTGGTAGAGCAGGCGCGTGGCCTCGACGCGGATCGCCATCTCGGCGAGCATCGCCTGGACGAGCTGGTGCTGGCCGATCGGCACGCCGAAGGCCTTGCGCTCCTTCGCGTAGGCGACGCTCTCGTCGAGGCAGCGGCGCATCAGGCCGGTGGAAGCCGCGCCGATGTCGGGACGCGTCTGGTTGAAGGTCTCCATGGCGAGCTTGAAGCCCTGGCCCTCGGGGGCGAGGAGGTTCGCCTTGGGGACGACGACGTCGTCGAGGTGGACGACGGCCGTGTCGCTGGCGCGCTGGCCGAGCTTGTCTTCCTTCTTGCCGGGGCGGACGCCGGGGGTGTCGCGATCGACGATGAAGGCCGCGATGCCCTTGTGCTTGAGCGCCGGATCGCTGGTCGCGAAGACGACGTAGAAGCGGGCGTGGCTGGCGTTCGTGATCCAGCACTTCTGCCCGTTCAGCACGTAGTCGTCGCCGACCTTCTTGAAGCGCGTCTTCAGGCCCGCGACGTCGCTGCCGGCGTCGGGCTCGCTGGTGGCGTAGCTCGCCATGACCGGCTCGGAGGTGAGCAGGCCGAGGTACTTCTTCTTCTGCTCCTCGGAGCCCGCGAGCTTGATGGGCGTGAGCGCGAGACCGTTGGCGAGGATGCTGGTCTGGATGCCGGTGCAGCCGTAGGCGAACTCCTCGGCGATGAGCGCGTTCTCGAGCTCGCCGAGGCCAGCGCCGCCGTACTCCGCCGGGCAGGTGGGGTTCACGAGCCCGAGCTCCCAGGCGTCCTTGAAGACGTCCATCGGGAAGCGCGAGTCGCGGTCGCATTCGGCGGCCACGGGGATGATTCGTTCCTTGGTGAATCGGCGGGCCGTCTCGATGAGGGCCCTCTGCTCTTCGGAAAGATTGAAGTTCAGCATTCTCGCTCCTTGGTGGCCTCGTAGGCGGAAGCGTCGCCGCTCGCCCGTCCCGTCGTCGTCGCACGGCCTGGGGGCGGCAATCCTTCCCGGCGCGAAACCGGCGCGGGAGCCTAGAGCCAGCGACGAAGGAACACCAGCGTCTAGGCGCGCTGTTGCACCGTGGGGACGCACAAGCTAGGCCCGGTCCTTCCCATGCTCGCGACCCCGATCCCCGCACCTTCGGCGCGCAAGGCCGCCCTCTCCGACGCCGCCCTCGCCGCCCTCAACGAGGGCAAGCCCGAGAACGCACGCATCTCGCTCGTGCGGGTGCACGCCTTCGGGCCCGCGATGACGATCGCGGAGTACCGCCTCGGCAACGGCTTGACCGTGCTCGTCTCGAAGGACGACTCCGCGCCCGTCGTCAGCTACCACACGTGGTTCAACGTCGGCTCGCGGCACGAGAAGCCGGGCAAGACGGGGCTCGCGCACCTCTTCGAGCACCTGATGTTCAACGAGGTCGAGGGCCGCCCGGCGGGAACCTTCGATCGCCTGCTGGAGGAGGCCGGGGCCGAGACGAACGCCGCCACCTGGGTGGACTGGACCTTCTATCACGAGAACATCCCGCGGGACCGGATCGGCCTGGTCGTCCAGCTCGAAGCCGAGCGCATGGGCAAGCTCGTGCTCCGCGACCCGCAGGTGACGAGCGAGAAGGAGGTCGTCGCGAACGAGAGGCGCTACCGCGTCGACGACGACGTCGAGGGCGCGGTCAACGAGCTGCTCTACAAGCAGGCCTTCACCCGCCACGCCTACGGCTGGCCGACGATCGGTTGGATGGAAGACATCCAGGGCTTCACCACCGAGGACTGCGCGGCCTTCTACAAGACCTTCTACTCGCCCAACAACGCGACCATCGTCGTCGTGGGCGACGTGAAGGAGCGCGAGCTGCTCGCGAAGATCCAGGCCGCCTACGGCCACCTCGAGCCCGCGACCCTTCCCATCGAGGACGTGCACCCCGAGCCCCCGCAGACCGAGGAGCGTCGCACCACCATCACGAAGCCGACGCCGACGGCGAAGATCACGCTCGGCTACCGCGGCCCGGCCTTCGGCGATGCGGACCACGTCCCGCTGACGATGCTCGCCGAGATCCTCTTCTCGGGCCGCTCCTCGCGCGCCTACCGCTCGCTGGTGCAGGAGAAGGAGATCGCGACCGAGGTGCGCGGCTGGGTTTCGACCTTCCGCGATCCGGGCCTCTTCGAGATGTACGCGACGGCTCGTCCGGGCCGGACGCCGGCCGAGTTGCTCGCAGCGTTGGAGGAAGAGATCGAGCGGGTCGTGCGCGAGCCGGTGAGCGAGGAGGAGCTCGCCAAGGTCAAGGCCAAGGTCGAGCTGTCGCTCTTGCAGAGCCTCGAGACGGCCAATGGCAAGGCCGAGCAGATCGGCTTCTACGCGACGGTGCTCGGCGATCCGGCGGGGGCCTTTGCACGCCTCGACGCCTATCGCCGCACCACCGTCTCCGACGTCCTCCGCGCCGCGCGTCGTTATCTGCTCCCGACGCAGCGCACGATCATCGAAGTCCTCCCCGAAGCGGCGATGGCCGCAGGCACCCAGGCATGAGCGCGAGCCGCATCCCGATGAGCTCTTCACCGCACCTCACCCCCTCGCGGCCGACGCTGCTCGTGGAATCGAGCCCGGCCCTGCCGCTCGTCCACCTCACGGTCGCCTTCCGAAACGGCGCCGCCTCGGACCCCCTCGACAAGGACGGCCTCGCCCGCATCACCGCCCGCATGTTGCGGCGCGGCGCGGGCGGCATGACGTCAGCCGAGATCGAGGAGCGCATCGACGCGCTCGGCGCCTCGCTCTCGGCCGAGGTCTCCTCGAGCGTCGTCAGCCTGCACGCCGACGTCATCTCCCGCTCCCTCGATGCCTTCATCGATCTGCTCGCGAAGATCGTCGGCGAGCCGACCTTCGACGAGGTCGAGCTCGGTCGTCTTCTGCGCGAGGCCGAGGGCGAGCTCATCGAGTCGAGGGACAACGATCGCTCGCTCGCCGTCCGACACTTCCGCCGCCACCTCTTCGAAGGGCACGCCTACGGGCGAAGGCTGGGCGGCCAGATCCCGAGCTTGCGCGGCATCGTTCGCGACGACGTCGTCCGCGCTTACAACCGCATCTTCACGCGCGGCAACGCCGTCATCGCCTTTTCGGGCGACATCACCGACGTCCGCGCCCAGGAGCTCGCCGACCGCATCGTCGCCGGCCTGCCGGATCGCCCCGCCGAGCCGACGATCATTCCCGAGCCGACGATGAAGCCGGGCCGGCGCCTCGTCGTCGTGGACAAGCCCGAGCGGACGCAGACGCAGATCCTCATCGGCACCCTCGGCAGCCACCCGAAGGACGAGGACCACTTCCCCCTCCAGGTCGCGACGACGGTGCTCGGCGGCACCTTCACCTCCCGCCTCATGCGCGAGGTGCGCTCGAAGCGGGGCTGGTCGTACGGGGCCTACGCTCGCCTGCCCTACGAGCAGCGGCGCGACGCCTTCTCGATGTGGACCTTCCCGGCCGCGACCGACGCCGCCGCCTGCATCGCGTTGAAGCTCGAGCTCCTCCACGACTGGCGCCAGAAGGGCATCACCGCCCGCGAGCTCGCCTTCGTGAAGAAGTTCATGGTCCGCTCGCACGCCTTCGAGATCGACACCGCCGACAAGCGCGTGCAGCTCCGCCTGGACAGCGAGCTCCTCGACCTGCCCGAAGGCCATCACGAGCGCTACGTCGAGCACGTCAAGGCGGTGCAGCTCGAGGCGGCCAACGAAGCGATCCGCCACCGCATCTCGGAGGACGACCTGCTCGTCACGGTCGTCGGCACCCACGCGCAGATCGGTGACGCGGTGGCGAAGGCCATCCCGCGCCTCGACGAGGTGATCGTGGTGCCCTTCGACGCGGAGTGACGGGGCGAGGCAGTGCGAGAGATCCCGGATCGCGGTACTCGAGTACCTCGATCGCGCTCCTTGCCCCCCGCGATCGGGCTGCTCGACTACCTCGATCGCATTCCTTGCCCCCCTCGATCGAGTTCCTCGACTACCTCGATCGCGTTCCTTGCCCCCCGCGATCGCGCTGCTCGACTACCTCGATCGCGTTCCTTACCCCCCGCGATCGGGCTCCTCGACTACCTCGATCGCCTTCCTTGCCTCCCTCGATCGGGCTCCTCGACTACCTCGATCGCGTTCCTTGCCCCCCGCGATCGGATTGCTCGAGTACCGCGAAGGCGTCTCCGCCCGCGCAGCCCTACTCGCGCCGCTGCCCCACCGGCCGCCCCAAGCGCTCGGCGACCGCCTTCAGGTCGTCCCAAACGAAGCGCTTCGCCGGCGGGTTCCGCAGCAGGTACGCCGGGTGGAAGGTCGGCATGACGGGAATCGTCCGGTTGTAGAGACGCCACTGCCCGCGCGTGCGCGTAATCCCGCCCGGAAGCTGGCCCAGGAGCCCCTCGGCCGCCGTGGCGCCGAGCGCGACGATCACCTTCGGCGCCACCAAGGCGAGCTGCTCGCTCAAGTACGGCTGGCAGGCCGCCATCTCCTCGGGAACCGGCTTGCGATTGCCCGGCGGGCGGCACTTCACGATGTTGCAGACGTAGACCTCGTCCCGCGCGAAGCCCATCGCCGCGATGATCTTGTCGAGGAGCTGCCCCGCCTTCCCCACGAAGGGCTCGCCTTGCAGGTCCTCGTCCGCGCCCGGCCCCTCACCCACGAAGCAGAGCTCCGCCTGCGGATTGCCGCGGGCGAAGACGGTCTGGGTTCGTTGCGCATGCAGGCCGCAGCGCTGGCAGGCGCGCAGCTCGTTCGAGAGCTCGACGAGGCGCGCGAGACGACGCTGCGGATCGGCGGGGATTTCGGGCGCGGACACGCGAAGGGCCGGTCGGGTCGGAGGTGCGGGGGCAGGCTTCGGCGATTCGAGAAAGGAGGGCGGAAGCGGAGCAGGCGCTGGAGCTCGAGGCGCTGGGGGCGCGACCGGTTCGGGATCCGGAAGGGGCTCGACCTCGGGGAGGCTCTCTCCCTTGGGCAAGCCCGTCGCGCCCGTCGCCACCTGCTGCTCGGCGTAGGCCCGCAGCGCTCGCGCGATCTCCAGAAGCTCGCGCCGCTCGTCCGTCAATGCGCTCCCTGCGCGGCGAGGAAGCGCTCCGCCTCGAGCGCCGCCATGCAGCCCGTGCCCGCGGCGGTGATGGCCTGGCGATAGGTCCAGTCCTGGCAATCGCCGGCGGCGAAGACACCCGGGATGCTGGTCCGCGTCGAGCCCGGCACGGTCTTGATGTAGCCGTTCGGATGCAGCTCGATCTGCCCCGCGAAGAGCTCCGTCATCGGCGTGTGGCCGATCGCGACGAAGAAGGCCGAGACGTCGATCTGCTTCTTCGCGCCCGTCTTCACGTCACGAACGATGAGGCCCGTGACCTTGTCCTGGGCCGGGTCGAGCACCTCCTCGACGACGTGGCTGTAGAGGATCTCGATCTTCGGGTTCCCCTTCACCCGGTCCTGCATGACCTTCGAGGCGCGGAACTCGTCGCGGCGATGGATCAGCGTGACCTTCGAGCAGAGCCCGGAGAGATACGCCGCCTCCTCCATCGCCGTATCGCCGCCGCCGACGACCGCCACGGGCTCGCCGCGGAAGAGCGCGCCGTCACAGACCGCGCAGGCCGAGACGCCCTTGTTCTTCAGGGCCTCCTCGCTGGGCAAGCCGAGGTAGTTGGCCCGCGCACCGGTGGCGATGATGACGGTCTTCGCGAGCGCCGGCGTGGGGTCGTCGCCGATCCACACGCGGAAGGGGCGCTCGCTGAAGTCGACCTTCGTCACGTCGGCGGTGACGAGCTCGGTCCCCTGCCGCTCCGCCTGGTCGCGGAACCTCTGCATCAGCTCCTGCCCGGTGACCTTCTCGGGGAAGCCGGGATAGTTCTCGACGTCGGTCGTGAACATGAGCTGCCCGCCGGGGATGAGCCCGCCCGCGTTGAAGCCCTCGACGCAGAGCGGCTTGAGGTTCGCGCGCGCGGCGTAGAGCGAAGCGGTCAGGCCGGCAGGGCCGGAGCCGATGATGATGACGTTACGGACGTTCGAAGCGGCTTGAGAACTCATTAGAAGCGATAGGTAGCACCGACCTGGGCGACGGTGACGGACTCCTGCACCCAGCCGTCGTTGATGGCGTAGGGCGTGCGGTAAGGCGTCGTCTCGCCGGTCGTGCGGCTCGGGTACGAGGTGGTCGGCGTGCCGGTGAGCGCGGGGAGATCGCCGTTGCCGCCATTGTCGATCTTGCTCCCGAACACGTGGCCGCCCGCGATGTTGATGTCGACCGGACCCACGCGATACGTCGCGCCGGCGGTCAGGCCGAAGCGCTGCGCGGGGACGAAGTCGATGTTGGCGAAGGCGGGATCCTGACCGCGCGTCTCGAAGAAGCCGCCGGCCCGAACCGCGAGCTGGTTGGGGAGGACGACGAAGTCGCCGCCGATACGGACGCCGTAGACGTCCTTGAAGTGGTGCGGCACGTCCGCGTTGATGGGCACGTCGGCGCCGGCCAGCCAGGGGATCGCGATGTTCGGGGGGAAGCGGATCTCGAGGCTGTCGACGACGCTGTTGCGGGCGTAGGTGAGGTCCACCTCGATGTCGAAGAGATCCTCGGCGATGGGATCGCGGACGCGGTGCCCCTGCGACGTCGTCGGCGGCGTCACGTCGCTGCGCGGATGGTGGTAGCGGACGCCGAGCTTGGCCTCGATGGGCTGGTTGAGCCGCATCTTCGTCTCCCCGCTCGGCGTCTGGGTACAGTTCTGCGGCCCGATGCTGGAGCCGAGATCGCAGTAGCGGCTCGGGTCCTGCGCCAAGCCCTTGTTGTCGTAGTACTCGCCGGAGAGAAGAGCGTCGCCGCTCGCCTTGATCGCGTCCGACCAGCGGAACCAGGCGCCCACGTCGATGCGGCGGTGCGCCTCCCAGAGCCCGCCCAGGATGAAGCCGGGCACGAACATGTCCTTCGCCTTCATCTCGGCGACGATGTCGTGCGTCCAGCCTTCCTGCGTCTGCCCCAGCGAGCCGGTGATGGTCTTGAACTCGAAGCTGGCGATACCCCAGACGAAGCCCGCGCCGAAGTGCAGCTCGGGGGTGACGGAATACGCCACGCTCAGCGCCGGGTGCACGACGAGGCCGTGCTTCTTCAGCAGCATGTAGCGGGTCGGCGCGGGCGTGGGCGCGTAGTTGCCGCGCTGGTCGGTGCCGTCGACGACGTCGGGCCACTCGGCGTCACCCGCCGCGTGCGGACCGAGGACGGCGAGGCCGATCGCGAGCTTGTCGTTGATGCGATAGGCGCCGGCGAGCGACGGATTCGGGAAGGGCGTGCCGGAGTTCTCGTTGCAGGTCTCGGGATAGACGCGCGTCGCGCTCCCGTCGGTGACCTGCTTGGGCGAGCCGTCGGGGTTCTCGCGACCGAAGCAGGTCTTCGTCCAGAGGAGGCTGACGCCGAGGCTGACGCCGCTCCTCTGCGTAGCGAGCGCCGCCGGGTTGAACCACGCCGCCATCGGATCGCTCGCGCGCGCGACCCAAGCTCCACCGCGCCCGAACTGCTCGACGCCATGGTCGGGCACTTCGAACGCGTTCGATGCGGACGCGGTGGTGGTTACCGAGAGAAGGGCCAGGGCCGCGGCCGACGAGGACAGCTTCGCTACCAAGCTCAATCGCATGGACGTCTCCTGCACGAATGAAATGGGGACGTCACCTTAGGTCCAATCTGCGTCTCAGGGAAAGAACGAGATCGTTCGTTCGCGACGTCAGGCCTCTTTCACGGGGCTCGCCTTGAGCGCCGCGCGGCCTTCCTTCACGTAGACCGAGAACTTCACCCGCTTGCAGGCGTGCTTCTCGATCAGGTTGTCGCGCGTCTTGCGGAGCGTGGCTTGGAACTTCTCGAAGGTCGCGCCCTCGATCGACTCACCGCACTCCTTCTTGATGCGCAGGTAGTCGTCGAAGACGCGGCGCCACTCGGCGAGCTCGTCGGGCTTCGCGTCGGCGCCCAAGGCATCGAGGAGCTGCTGCGGCACATTGGTGACGGCGGTCACCTCGTCGTCCATCGACAAGCCGTCGACCGGGGCCGCGAACTTCGGCGCGGTCGTGGCCGGGCGCGAGGGCTTGGGCGGTGGCGGCTTCGGCGCGGGGGGCGATGGCGCCTTCGGAGCGGGAGGCATCGGCGACTCGGCGCGCGCGGGCTCCGGCGTCGGTTCCGGCGTG
>Ga0182739_1003895_pt1 | contig 12694 bp, 11 predicted proteins | sample eDN5th30CBELigBY_FD_128873 | JGI IMG/M metagenome (GOLD analysis project Ga0182739, IMG submission 128873) | Enriched backyard soil microbial communities from Emeryville, California, USA - eDNA 5th pass 30_C BE-Lig BY (version 2) (version 2) | ecosystem: Environmental > Terrestrial > Soil >... | reverse complement strand
GAGCGAACCGCAAGGGCGCAGGCGCCTAAGATGAACTCCCTGATTGGGACTAAGTCGTAACAAGGTAGCCGTAGGGGAACCTGCGGCTGGATCACCTCCTTTCTAAGGAAATCGAGGATTCAGATTTTGGGCTGCTTGTCATCCTGAAGTGTGAACGCCTCCATAAGGAATCCTGTCCATGGAATCTCGCCAGACTCCATGGACAGCCTGGAAGTGGAAACAGAGACAGCTTGGAGATCATTCGTGATCCCTGAGTTCTGCTCTCTGACCTCTTCCAATAAGTTCAACTCAAAAAAACGCCAAACGCGTTCTTGAACAATCTTTCACCAACCATGCATATACCAGTCACGTCTGGAAGCTTTGCTTCCAGACGTGACTTTTTTTATGCGCCGGCCCTGACTGCCTGTTTTCGCTGATCAGTTGCCGTAGTTCCCGGAAGGTGCGTCAAGACGCACCAAATATCGCTTCATTTGGAACCGCGGTACGTTCAAGCGTATCCTATGAGAACTTGATGTTTCCGCGTTGCACCACCTTCCACATGATGATCCCGAACACCATACCTGGAGAGATCGGGTTAGCGCAAGGTTTTCTGAACGGGTCGCACAGCGGGTGTTTCGGTCGATGAAAAACTGTCCATGACGTGATAGAATGCGGTCAATGCGGAGCTGATACGACTTATTTGGAAATGCTGGACAATTCTCTGAAACCGTCTGGAGGAAGTGCGGGTAGTGCCCTGTCAGGGCTTGGATTTGAGGTACGCGATCACGAAACGTCACTTGTTGGCGGACTTTGTGTTAAGAGTCTGTCCCGAAAGGTCAATTTGTGCTGCGATCAGCTCTTTTGCGTTCTGAACTTCGTCAGCCTGCATCGACGAATCCTTGGGATTCGCCTGCTTCGGCGTCCTTGGCAGAACACAAATCGCTCGATCTCGCCTGACAAAGCACCTTCCCGGACAGACTCTAAGACTCATCCTAAATTTTAGAATAGACGAAGCACGAGGGAAGAACCTCGGGCGAAGGACAGAGCCGGGAAAAACTGTGGAACTCGCACAGCGCTGCCTGATGGGCGATGCAGGTGCCCTTCACGAATTTGTGAAGGTGTATCATCCTCCGGTCTTTGCATTGTGCTTTCGGATGTTGCGTCATCATCAGGACGCGGAAGACACGACGCAGGAATCGCTGGTGCGGGCTTTGCGCTATCTGGGATCGTGGGATTCCAGTCAGCCACTCACCCCCTGGGTTATGAAAATCGCGGCGAATCGCTGTCGTACCAACCTGGGGAAACGAACGCGGAGGCCAGCGACATCGGAAGCCGTTCGGGAGCTGGCAAGCTCGCCTGCTGTTGACCATGCCAGCCTGGCGGAAGAACTGCAACTTGCCCTGAATGTGCTTGCCGAACATCAGCGACAATGCTTCTGTCTCTTCTACGAACGGCAACTCAGCGTCTCCGAGATCGCCGAGGCGATGGATGTGCCCGAAGGAACTGTCAAGACGTGGCTGCATCGCGGCCGAAAACAACTGGCGCAACGCCTGCAGGAACGCGGCATTACCCCCAGTCGGCGCACGAGTCCGCCCCATGCAGCAGAAGAGTGAGTCAAACCATGAATTGTCAAGAGTTCCAACGTCAACTCGAGCAGGCGGTCGAACATCGTTGCTCGCCGACGGCAGAGGTTCAACAACATGGCGATGAGTGTTCTCAGGCCGCTTGTGCTACGGCCTGGTCGGAGTTCCTGTTGTTGGATGAGGCAATTGCCCATTGGCAATCCCGACCGATTGGAAGAGAGGCTCAAACGAGTCAGAGTGATTCCCGTGCACCGAAGGCATTGCGGCGACGACGCATCATCACGGGACAACTTGCCGCAGTCACCCTTTGTCTTCTGGCGGTGCAACTGAATTTCTCAAAGCAGACGGCGACTTCCAATGCTCCTGTTGATGCGATTGTCTCTGAAATCCATCTGGGGAATTCTGACACCAACACGTTCTTGGCAAGCCATGTCCCTGACATGGAATTCGTTACTCCGGTAACGGTGGAAGCCTCTCATCTGGCATCACCGGGATTTATCGTGAACTGGATTGCGGGAACTCCGCTGCAGGTCAGCGGGTCCATGGCGCTGATGCTGCTGGGAGACCGAGCCCACAGCGATGAACCCATGCTCAATCAGGCACCATGGTTTTCAAGCTGGTCTGAACAATTGATTCCCTCTGCGGAAGATATCGAGATTCTTCGCAGCCTGCTGCTGAACCATGCTGAGCAGAGCACTCAGCATGGCCGAGGTGGTCCGGCCACCGCTCAAGTGATTCCTATTGTCTAAGAGTCTATCTTCGCTATGTTCAGGAAAGAGGCATTGAAGAATGACAAACAGCAAGCCGGTGACATTCCGGAATGTCACCGGCTCGCTGAGAAGAACCTGTTCTTGTGATGCCCCGTACGCTCACGCTATTTCGAGGTTTGTTGCTGGAGCTTTTGGTCCAGTTCTGGCAGTTGAAATCTTACGGAGACAACGGAATTCTTTTCACCTTCTGCCAGCTGGCAGTATGTTGTCGCCACGATGGTTCCATCAGGAAGAACTTCCAGTCCCGGATAGCCGGTATCGAACGGCCGCCCGTGATGATGGAGGAGCTTCACGCGATATTGCCCGTCCCGGCCAGTGAGGATGTCGTTGTAAGTTCCGACCCAACCCACAAAATGCCCTTTTGTAGGTCCGTTCGCCAGATCGCGGAAGACAGCAATCATCCGACCATCCGGCGCATAGCGCATGAGATGGCGATCACCGGTGAGCGAGGCTGTCAGTTCTTTCGGGGCAGACCAGGTTTTCCCTTCGTCGTTACTGACAATAAAGAGCGAATTGAATTTGCGGGTGTTTTCGCGAATCATCATGAGCAACTGTTTTCCATCGGGAGAGCGAATGGCAGCCGGCTCGCAGGGATACGCTCCTGGAACTGTACAAACGGGATGCGAATCTCCCCATGTCAATCCGCCGTCGGTGGAAGCACTCTGCCAGATGGAGCGGGAAGTTTTGTCAGCACGTTCGTCCACCAGGTCGTCGCTGCTGCCACGGTGATACCACATCAACCATTTTTCACCCCCTTCAACAGCTTCAATACTGATTGGTGCAACGATTGTTTTGAGTCCATTTGGCTCCATGGGAGAAAATGTTTTGCCTTCATTCAGCGAAACGGATTGATACATGGCTCCGTTGCCGGCGAAGACAAAAACCCGGGCCACGTGATCCGGCCCGACAATCCGATGCAGCGTGGGACAATTCCTGATCTTCGACCAGTTTTCCGGCACCGGCAGCAGTTCGCTCCATGTCAATCCGCCGTCGTCACTTCGTTTTAATGGTCCGCAGGTTCCTCCGTGATTATATGTCCAGGCAGCAAACATTGTTTTCCCATCCGGCATTAATAACGTGTGCGGATGTCCCTGATAGATCTCTTTTGTTCCCTGGGCAATCACCACTTGCCGTTGTGTTTCCGTGGAAATATCAACCGTGGGAAGCGGCTGCTGTTTGGAAAGCGATGGCGTGAACAGGGATGAGGACAAGTCCGACGGATTTGCAGCCAATCCATGTGCCGAGAAGATCAGTGAGCCGACGATCAGCATGCAGGCAATGGTATCATTCCCAGAGAAGAGGTTCATAATATCCTTTCGGTGATGTTAAGTGGTCTGCATTGAATGGCGTGATCGCTCTCGGTTCCTCTTAAAATCGCCAAGGCTGTCGGAAAAACAGGAGCCAGCATGACCTTTCAAGGGGGCCGGAAGGGCAGGGAACAGGGGAGCCATGACGCATTTCTTCCCTTTAAGTTTTTTGTTTACGGCCCCTCCCCTCTGGACCAAACTGGTCTCGTGCTGATTCATGCAGATCATGAAGCCATTTACGCACCCTTTTACCGACTACGGGTCATGCGCGCCAGGAGCACTTCGTTCAAGTGTTGAGGGTTCCGAGTCCGCTTTCCGCCATCATCCGCACATGTGATCCATGCTTCGTTTTTCGAGACATTGCACACCCCAAAGTTGCCATAGAGTCCTCCATCATTGGGGAAGACAATCTGTTCGGAAGAGCGAATGACACAGAGTTGTCCGGGATCCACTTGAGCGACGAATAGCGGGGCACGCTGGCGAAAAACACGATCATTCTCAGCACCACGCCGTGTATAGACGAGAAATAACTGATCGCCCAGTGCCATCCAGTGCTGTTGTGTATTTTCACTTCCTAATAATTGCTGGTCATCAAATCTCCAGGGGTGCTGGTCGTTAAAATTTAGTCCATCACGACTCCTGGCAACATACGCGCCTCGATCTGCTCGTAGCGTGAGATAATAGCGCTCTTGATGTTTTATGAGAGAAGGTTCATAAAGTCCTCGATCCGAATCAAGCGTGTGTTCACTTCCATGCTCGAGATATCTCAACTGTTTACCATCAAATGAGCAACGCACCACAGTACTGGTGTAGATTCGTTTTTTTGAATTTTTCTGATATCGAATGGGTAATAGTATCTGGCCATTTGCCAAGCAAACTGGTTGGTTACAACCGGAATTTGCGGCAGTGAAAGGGTGCCCTTCATGATCTGCGGGGGGAAGCTGCAATGTCTGGAGTCGGCCCCATGTGTTTTGTGCTGGATCGTAAACCGCGTAGGCGATCTGCTCACGTCGATAGTTTTCTTTCGTCCCTTGTTCAAAGATAAATATTTTTCCTGTCACCAGAAGTGTTCCAGACTGCGGGTGACGGATTGGCCACAGGTCTCCAACGACCCGATCTGCCTCATCGTCAAGCCGGGTGCGAACAAGACTGGGAATCACTTCCGGCGACGACCACGTTTGTCCCGCGTTGGAAGTTAAAGAGTAAAAGACATCATGGTAGCCGTGACTGCCAATAGGTTTTGTGCGAGACATGATCGTCAGCGCCATGTGGTGCGAGGCCGGTAACAATTCGGTCCGGGCCTGTCTCCATTCCCACTCGGGTTCACCACGAGCGATGGTCTGAACCTGGATCTGCAGCTGGTTCCCCGCATCTTCACCTCGGGCAACTCTTTCCGCTGTCCAGAGCAAGATTCCAGGACAACAGGTCAGCAGCCAGAATAAGATGCACCGTCGCATAATGTTTCCATGAGTTCAAGATGTCAAGAAGTGTGAGAGCAAACTGTTCTTGCGGTGGGCCCGCGATGAGCATGTCTGAACTGCTTGTTTGCCGGGTTTCCTCTGGCGGATGCGGACGACATCGGAAGCTCCTGCTCGAGTTCATCCTGTGAGGCCCTTGGACAATTGGGGGTGGGGAACGTGACCGCGAAATGTCCCCCGTTGTCTTGTCGGACTTGGTGTGATGGGCTCGACCAGTTTGGTCTCTCATGTGCCCGAGTCGAAAGGGGTTTCACTTGATGAAAGACTAAATGCCGCGAGGCAGAATCTGGACGATGCGGGATGAATGCGCTCTCCCCTTATTTTTAAAGTTGAGGATGCACTCGATTGTCGGGTTGGCAACAAACAGGTAGGGCCTTATTTCTCCAGCGCGAAGTTTGCTTCAAGTTTTTGCACTCCTGAAGGAACGTCCAGCGTCAGCATTGATGATGAATTATACTTTTCGGGAATCAGTTGTTCAGTCACTACGGAATCGGGATCGACTGGCGTTGCTTCTGCAACGATTCGATCCGCCATGATCTTGACGATATATTTTCCAGGGGCGACACCTCCCTTATTGGTGACGCGGTATTTTCCCTGTGTGATTTCGGCTCCGCTGGGGGAAGCTTCCGTTCCAGCATCTGGAATAAGGCTCAATATTCCGGCTTCCAGAGGAACCCCTTGGAATGTCACCTCGCCGAAGACCGTGATTCGTTCGATTCGATCTTGCTGCCTGGAGCAACCTGGACCATAGAAACTGATCAAAGCGAATAATACGAAGATGATCTTATTGGGCATTCAACAATTCTCCGGTGCCGAGAAACATCATCAGACGTCAACGCGTCGAGGGGAAAACGGCTGTTGATTCGACCAGTTTGATCTCTCATGTGCCCGCGTCGAAAAAGGTTTCACTTGATGAAAGACTGAGTATCGCGAGGCAAGTTCACAACAAGATTTACAAAAACGCTCTAAGTCCAAGCCCTGGCTGGGCTCTAAAACTCTCCGGGAACCTCCTGGCCGGACCGGGTCGCCAATGCCTGCAATGTGGTACTACTGATATTTTCTGAGATGAAATGGACGCTGCCGTCCGCCATCAGAAAATGGCAGCCACCGATATGGTAGCTGGAAAAACTTTGCAGACGGGCTTGATCATTCGTCTTCCAGCCCTTGAATCCTCCAGGTGTCGTATTCACTCCATTGATGCCGTTTCCTGTGTCGGAATGGTTGGCCACAGACCAGTAATTACATTCGAAGTCGCCTCGCTGGCCTCCCGTCACTTCGCCTACCAGCAAGGTTCCACTGGTCCCATCGGTGACATCGCGCATCCGCGTATTGTTGCCGTTATACAAGATGCCATTGCCATCTATTCTGCCCCAGCCTTGCCCACTTGTTGTGCAAGACCAACGTGCTGAGTCGGCCACGCCAGCCATGTTTGTTCGTCCCAGATCGTCATCGCCTGAGCCGTTGTTGATTGCTCCGGTGCGACTGCAACGAGGGTCACCTTGAGGATCGGTGGGACAGAGATAGACGTTCACCGTGGCCCCGGATGTATGAAGCGATTTTGAACTGATCACATTCGGTGCGGCATTATAATCTTTGGTGAAATCAAAGTTATTATATAAATTTGACATATCGAGAAAGGGGAGGATCATGGCCCCCCAGGAGAAACGATAGGCGCGTCCATCTGCGCCGTTTCCGTTTGGCCAGGTGCAGCCGCCGCGGGCATCTCCCCAGTGCATCGACAGGGGGAAGATGCTATGGGTGTCGTGATAGTTGTGAATCGCCAGCCCGACCTGTTTAAAGTTGTTTTTGCATTGGCTTCTGCGGGCGGCTTCGCGGGCTTGTTGTACGGCAGGCAAGAGGAGTGCCACGAGTACCGCAATAATGGCGATGACGACCAGTAGTTCAATCAGCGTGAAGCCGCGATGTCGAGAGGAGTGCAGCATGTCGGATGTCCTCGAAGAGAGAGAAACGGGAAGAGAACACGATGGAAGCGAAGGATTGGGAAAGGTGAATTCCCGTAACGTTTCGAAAATAACTTTTTGAAAAAGCAGAAATTTTACTATGACTTAAACATTAATCGACATTCTGCGGACTGTCAACTCCCATATCCAGTATTTCCGATCTTCCGAGATTCGGGGGGGTGGGGATCTTTTCAGCATTCACTTCCACCAGGCGGACGGAAACGACATGGCGATCGCCGGACAGCGACTCGCCAGCAAACTGCCTGTGCAGCTGTTCGCCGATCTTTCTCCCGATTTCCTCTGGCGTGAGGATCGGATGCGTATGAGTGTAGGGGGGCAACTCCTTGATTTGGGTCCGGTAAACGTCGGTCACCACAATGTCCCCGGAGAGCAGTAACGATCCGCTCCGTTTGCTTGTTAAGGCAGAGCGTGCACCATGGGCCAATGGCTCGGAACGACAAATAATGCCCCATTTCCCCTTACGGCGCGTCAGGAGGGAGGTGACTTCCTGTTGGATTTCCCCTTTCACCGCAGGGAGGCAACGAAGTGTGAATGAGCGACCGGTGCCTGCCCGTTCGAGTTGTTGCTGGACCGTATCCAGTAAGCCGTGATCCCCCGGCATCACTTGTTGGCGGAGTAGCAAGAGCAGATGGCGACAGCCTCGCTCGAGTAAATATTCTGTGAGCAGTTGTCCGATCTGATGTGCGTCTCTGTCGATCCAGGGAATGGTGGTGATGGAAGGGTAGGGGGTGCCATGAATGACTGCCGGAAGTCCACTGTCAGCCACAATCCGCTGTGCAGTCAATGAAGCCCGAACCAGCACAAATCCTTCTCTATGCGGAGATTGCAGAGCTTCATCGATCATGTTGTGGACGAAATCAGGGTCGTCCGTGGCAGGCATGAAGCGGAATCGCAGGTCGGCTTCGGGCAGGGCTTTCTGGATTCCAACCAGAATTCCATCTGCCAGGACTCCTTCAGTTTTCAGGTAATTCTGATCGACAATCAGGTTGACGCGACGGAGCGAATGCCCGGTTTCTCCGGGAGGATTGGCAATGAAAGTTCCCAGTCGCTGGCGGCGCACCAGGATCTGGCGATGTTCCAGCAATTGGAGTGCCCGATTGGCGGTAGCGGTCCCCACTCGCAGCATCTTGGCTGTCTCGGCGGCGCTTAGGTAACTGTCCCCCGAAACGAGTCCCCGCTTCAGGATGTCGGCTTCAATCTGTTCCGCCAGTTTTACAATAGGAGGAGCCGAAGAACGCAATGGGTGAGGTTGCGACATATCAAAATTCTTCAAGATTCGAATTATTTCACGATGCACAAAATTATTTTGTCGTCTATATTGACGAAGTTCGCACTCCATTCGCAATTCCGATTGTTGAATCTTTTTTTCCGGGCTCACGGATTTCCAGGCTCACAGGCAACCAGGCTCACGGAAAACTGGGGCGCCCGCAGATCTCGACCCGAAATCGCAGTGCGATCTCATTCACAGCAAAGTGATTCCCAGGGTTATTTCCAAAGAAGGCCATTAAGATGAAACGCTTGACTGGACTGGTGGCTGCCACACCGACACCCCTTGATCCGGATGGAACTATTGCCTTTGATCGAATCCCCGGGCTGGTGGAATTTCTGATTGCACAAGGTGTCGATGGCTTCTATCTCCTGGGCTCCACAGGAGAAGGGCCAAGCTTTACTTCCGCAGAGCGTCAACAGGCAGCAACTCTCTTCTTGAAAGCAATTGCCAAACGCAAGCCCGCAATCGTCCAGGTGGGGCATAACAGCCCTGCAGAAGCTCGAATGCTGGCGATGCACGCTGCGAAAGCGGGAGCCGATGCGATTTCGGCAACGGCCCCTTCTTATTTTCGTCCGAATTCAGTGGCAGCGCTCACTGCATGTCTGCAGCAAGTGGCCGTCGGCGCACCGGAACTACCATTTTATTATTACCACATCCCCAGTGTGACAGGCGTCACTGTGGACATGCCTGATTTTCTGCAGCAGGCCGCGGAGAAGATCCCTAACCTGATCGGAGTAAAATTTACGTCTCCAGCCATCTGGGAGTATCAGGCTTGTGTGGAACTGGAGCAGGGACGTTTTGATTGCCTGTATGGGCATGATGAAATGCTCTTGCCAGCCTTGGCGGTGGGAGCCCGGGGAGCTGTCGGTTCCACTTATAACTATGCCACACCGATTTATCAACGGGTGATTCAGGCTTTTAAGTCCTGCGACCTGGAAGCAGCCCGGCGTGATCAGGCACGTGCCAATGCGATGATTCGCGTCGTTCTGCGGCATGGGGGACTGCCAGCAATCAAGGCTGCCGTCGGTCTGGTTGGATTTGATTGTGGTCCGGTTCGTGCACCGCTGACACCGCTGACCTCGAGGAAGCTGGAGGAATTGCATGAAGATCTGATCGCGGCTGGCTTTTTCCAGTCACTTTCCAAGTCTCCCGCTCTTGTTTCGTAGGCTGATCTGTCTGCTGTCGTACGCGGCAGAATCGCAAAGGCATGGGCCGAAGGCGGAAATTGGGCCAATTGTGTCATTGTCCTGGAGTTCCTGTCCCCGGGTCTCCTTTTTTCGATTCCTTCGTTTCTCCAGCTCAGGAGTGGTCACGGTTGAGAGTCGATCCGGAAAGGTGCTTTGTCGGGCGATTTGTGTTCTGACGATTTGTGTTCGGACAAGGAAGCCGAAGCAGGCGAATCCCCAGGGATTCGTCGATGCAGTCTGACGAAGCTCAGAACGCAAAGAAGCCGATCGCAGCACAAATTGACCTTTCGGGACAGATTCTGAATGACATTTAGGAAAATTTGCGGCGTAGGGAAGCATTTTTCTGCCCACATTGATATAAGCGACGGCTGATTGCTTGTCGCTTGAACTGTGGATGCAGTGTCATGACACTGCCGCAATTTTCATTTGTTGAGGACTTCACAATGCTCACTCGGCGCCACTTTCTCCAGAACGCGGCCTTCCTGGCAGGGGCAGTCGGAATGCCCAATGGACTTCTGGAATCCATTCAACGGGCAGCAGCCATTGAGCCAGAGCAGGGAAGTAGTTATCTCGATGCGGAACACGTTGTCATTCTGATGCAGGAGAACCGTTCGTTCGACCATATGTATGGTTCATTGAACGGAGTGCGAGGCTTTAACGATCCGCGAGCCATTCGTCTGCCGGATGGAAATCCAGTCTGGATGCAATCGAACCGGGAAGGGGATCGACATGTTCCGTTTCATCTGGATATGAAACTTTCCAAGATCACCTGGATGGGCAGTCTGCCGCATTCGTGGTCGGATCAGACAGATGCGGCCAATCTGGGTTTGCATGATCGCTGGTTGGAGACCAAACGGTCCGGGAATAAGGCCTATGCCAAACTTCCCTTGACGATGGGCTATTTTGCGCGGGAAGACATTCCATTTTATTATGCCCTGGCCGACGCTTTTACCATCTGTGATCAGCATTTTTGCTCGACGTTGACCGGAACCACTCCCAATCGTCTGCATCTCTGGACAGGAACGGTTCGCGCAAAACCAGATTCCTCATCCCCCGCACTGGTTCGCAACGAAGATTGCCGTTATGGGGTCTGGTGCGATTGGAAAACATTTCCTGAACGGCTGGAAGAGCGGTCCATTCCCTGGAAGATTTATCAGAATGAACTGAGCGTGCCGACCAGCCTGCCTGAAGGTGCCGGCGCCTGGGTTGCCAATTTTGGCTGCAACCCCATTGAATGGTTCACTCAATATCATGTCCGTTCCCATCCAGGGTATCTCAGTTATCTGGATGCGAAGATTGCCGCCTGGACCGCGGCGCAGGCGAAGCTTTCGAAACAACTGGCCAGCGCTTCCCCAGCCGAAAAAGAAAAAGTGACGGCCAAGCTGAATCGATCTCAATCTGCATTGGCCGCACTGAATAAAGAGCGGGAAATGTTTTCCGAAGAAGCGTTCAACCGTCTCCCTGAACAGCAGCAGAACATTCACCGCCGGGCGTTCACAACAAATATTGGAGACCCCCATTACCGGGATGTCACCGATCTGACATACGACCATGAAGGACAGCAGCAGACATTAAAGGTGCCGAAAGGGGATGTGTTGTACCAGTTCCGCAAGGACGTTGCAGAGGGGACGTTGCCGAAAGTCTCCTGGATTGTGCCGCCGCAGAATTTCTCGGATCATCCCAGCGCTGCCTGGTATGGTCAGTGGTATCTGTCCGAAGTGTTGAACATCCTCACCCAGAAGCCGGAAGTCTGGAAGAAGACCATTTTCATCCTGACCTATGATGAAAACGACGGCTATTACGATCACGTCCCCCCATTTCAGGCGCCCAACCCGAAGGATCCGGAATCGGGTCGCAGTTCAGCCGGACTGGATACGACATTGGACTATGTCCAGCTGGAAGAAGACCGTCAACACAAACCCAATGGAGCCGTGCGCGGAAATTCGATGGGGCTGGGTTATCGCGTTCCCATGGTGGTGGCCTCTCCCTGGAGTCGGGGCGGGGCAGTCTGTTCACAAGTTTTCGATCATACTTCCGTTCTGCAGTTCCTCGAAAAATTTCTTTCCGAGCAAACGGGCCAGGAGATTCGCGAAGAGAACATTACTCCTTGGCGTAGAGCGGTCTGCGGTGATCTGACCTCCATCTTTCAGTCCACGGCGGACCATGACCCCGGCCTGAAATCGTTTCTCGACCGCAATCAATTCATCGGACAAATCCATCGTGCACGCTTTCAGGACCTGCCCAGCGGTTATGATGCTCTGACCGATGCCGAAGCGGAACAGGTTCGTAACCATGCTGAAAATTCTCGTTTGCCGAGACAAGAATCAGGGGCCTCTCGCCCCGCCTGTCCGTTGCCGTATGAACTGGCTGTGGAAGGCCAGTTGAACGCTGCAGGAACGCATTTCGAGATCCGTTTCGATGCGAAAAATCAGCGATTCAGCGATCGATCTGCCGGGGCCCCCTTCATCCTATATGCCGAGACCGCTGAAGGTCTGAAAGTGCGGCACTATACCGTGGAAGCAGGACGCCATGTGCAGGAGATGTGGCCGCTGGCCGACTTCAAAGGGGGCCAGTACCAGTTACGGGTCTATGGCCCCAACGGTTTCTTCCGCGAATTTCGTGGAACCGCCACCACCCAGCTGGAGACCGAATGGCGAGAATTTTCCAAACGTGCTTTGGGGAATTCTCTGCAAACGGGGATGGTGACCACTGCCGGGCCACTGGCGGTTCCCTGCACATTCATCTTTCGAGACATGATGCCCGGACATCGCAACCGCGATCTACAAATGGCCCCATTTGTAAGAGCTGAAAATCGCATCTCACTGTTCAACCTGGAGCAGACGGATGGATGGTACGACATCGAAGTCACTTCAGAACAGCACTCTCAATTTTATCGCCGCTATGCGGGCCATGTGGAAACAGGGCTCTGGAGCCGCACCGATCCCGCCCTGTCCAGCGAAAACCATGTTACGGCTTAAGTTCAACTTTCGCACTTTTAACTTGCGAGTTGGAAGAGCCTTGTCAGGGATTGGATGAGTTTTTGTAGATCCGGTGGTAATAGTGGTGTTGAAAAACCCTCCGGGCTGATGTTTTGCAGGCTTTCGACACGCAACGCACTGAGCATGTCCGCGAACGACG
>Ga0182739_1003894_pt1 | contig 12695 bp, 13 predicted proteins | sample eDN5th30CBELigBY_FD_128873 | JGI IMG/M metagenome (GOLD analysis project Ga0182739, IMG submission 128873) | Enriched backyard soil microbial communities from Emeryville, California, USA - eDNA 5th pass 30_C BE-Lig BY (version 2) (version 2) | ecosystem: Environmental > Terrestrial > Soil >... | reverse complement strand
CTACTTTATCGGATACCTCCCCTCTTTGTACTTGCTCTCTTATATACTCTTCTCTAAAACTAAGACTTTCCGTAATCACTAAGAAATGAGAAGACTCTTGGCCTGATAAAACATTTCCCGCAAATAATGGAATTCTATTAAGATTTCCTTGCCTAGCAGCTGTTTTTTTAAACTCCAGATTTATAGAGTTTGTAACCTGATGAGGCCCGTGGTTGAGTTCTTTAAAAAACCTATGATCTCGATTTATATTTTGATTGAGAGGGAGTTCTTCGAGTAATTTACCCTATTGTTGCGAAAATTTATTAGGGTGCCAAGTCCACTTATTCTTAGGATCGGTCTTGTTAACCGTATTATTAAAGTTTTGCTCATAGAAATACCAGGTATAACTGGTTTTTTTTGATTTGCGAAATTATTATTCATTGCATCTCTTTAGTATATTTAGAATTTTGAGGCCAAGAATTTATTTGTACACCTATACTAAACTAATGAATGGTTTCTCCTTTTAACAAACAGCGAGTAATCACCATACTCGTGATGCCTTGGCCATATTCATGACCATATTTTGTATTAAAATGTTCCGCAAGTTCCTCAACCCAAGCGGCAGGACGCACATCTATCTCTTCATTTTTTTCATTAACAATTACTTCAATAAGGCCTAACGGCTCACCTTCGCTGAGATCGAGATATTTTTCAATAATTGCATTAGCCGTACGCATATCATTCTTTTCAGTGGGCCAATTTGATGTATTATTCATATATCACCTCTCTTGTTATTAGCTATATATAGCTTATTCATTAAAATTCAAGGTTTTATTCGGTACTTATATTAATAATATAGCATTAATATTGCTATCTGATCGTTAACCAGCATAAAATAACGGTATGAATTCACAACTTCCTCTAGTTTATCTGCTGCATGGCTTTCAATTAATATGGCGACCCGGCATACGATTATACGCTTTTATCCCCATCGTTATTAACCTAATTGTTTTCATCGCTGTTAGCGTACTGGCTTCACATTATTTTAAGGACTTTTTAACTTGGTTTAATCAGCATATTCCTACTTGGTTACAATGGCTAAACACGGTTTTATGGATAGTATTTCTTGCTCTAACCATTTTAATCACCACCTATACCTTTACTTTCTTTGCGAATTTAATTGCCGCGCCATTTAATAGTTTATTAGCCGAACAGGTGGAGCGCTGCCTCAGTAATGAAGCAGTTAATAGCTCTACTACCGTTGCAGAACTCATTAAAGACATTCCTCGCAGTATAGGGCGGCAGTTACGTTATTTAGCTTATTTTTTACCCAGGGCCTTATTCATTTTTTTCATCTTTTTAATTCCGGGTGGGCAAATCATAGCGCCGCCTCTATGGTTTATATTTAATGGTTGGCTTATGGCTTTACAATATTTAGATTATCCCATGGACAATCATCGGGTGAACTTCACCGCCATGCAACAGCAATTAAAACAACGGCGGCTTATAAGCTTAGGATTTGGTATGAGTATCGTATTGTTCAGCATGATTCCGCTAATCAATTTATTGGTAATGCCCGCAGCCGTTGCGGGCGCCACCCAGCTTTGGTTAAGAAAATTTAACCCGGAGACAAAAGATTAAACGAGTCATGCTAATATCTAAAGCTTAATAACGATGATTTAGCATTAGGAGCAAGCTCTTGCAACAAATCATAAACCCGGTGACTATGTTTACCTTGAATAATAGTGTTATACACACCCGTTTTCCTTAAATCAGTGATGACAACATCGAATGTATCTCCGCCTAATACATGAGTTTTTATAGTTTTTAGCGCCTCTACCTTTAGCCGTTTAAGAGCTTTATTAGGATAGGGCCAACGGGAGTTAATTTCTCTTTCTAAAACGTTTATTAAGTTATCAATTTTTTGGATTTTAGCTTGGTCATAGGGACTAAGTGTCTGAACCAACTTTTGCTCATGTTGAAAAACCAGTGCCTGCCAAGTAGGCTTAGGATTAGTTCTACCGTACTTGGGAAGGTTTAATTGTTGCGGGTCATTAAATAACTTTTCCGCTGTGGCTTGGTCTAAGGCTAAAAGTCTCAAGTTATTACCAAAATTAGGCATAGTTAAATTATATTTATTTTTAAAGGTATTAGCAGCAGCTTGATCTTGAAACCTAAGCACTAAAACATACTTATCTTTATTGGCATTTAACATCTGCGCTTGTATCCCTGAATCCCCCTTCTTTTGAAGGGCCTGTTTAACAAATTGCAAAGCAGTTTGAGGTGAAGAGGATGAAGATACTGGATTTAGCGAGTTATGGAATAGACGATTTTGATTATATTGGGAGGTCGTTGAGCCTTGCGTAACATTGTGAGACTGCCGAGTTATCCCCTGATTATTCTGACTAGGAGCATGAGCCGTATTCTGCCGCTGGATTGAATCGCCCAAGGCATCATACGTTGATCGTTTTAATTTATGACCATAGGTTGCCACACCTAAAGCTTGCAATACTTTAGGGGCACGATTTGGCCCTAAAATTAAGGTACTACCACTGATTTGCGGATTTTTACCTATCTTAACTTTAGCTAAAAAAGTCTGTAGATCGGTGTCGTTAGCAAATTTTAGTTGAACGCAATATCGGTTGGGAGCATTTGTATCTTGCACGGCTTCAACTATACAACTAACCCCGGTTTTATTTAGCACTCTTCGTTGCACATATGTGGCCGGTGTCTCTTTGATTGTTGTGATAGGCCGTGAATGGTTAGTCTGAGAATTAGAGCTTTGCGAAGCTCTATTAACGGTGCAAGTACAAGCCGTAGTAGTGTCCAACTGCTGCTGAGTAATAGAATGATTACTTAATTGTGCATGGCTTGTATGACCTAGAGTCGTGGCTAAGTTTTGACTAAAGCCAATCCTAACCTGGATTTTACCGGTATCCTGTAATTCCTTAGCTAAATCCTGCCTAACCCGCATCAAGGCATGGCCTAAGGCATTGTGTCCGTTGTTCCCATGTCCATTCCCCCAAAATGAATCATCATAAGAAGCTATTTGGGTATTTTCAATAATGGTTTCATCACCCGTATCTAACAACGCCTTTAAAATATCGGGGTTTTGGGTAAATTTGACCAATAGAATTTCATACATCAACTGTTCTTTAACGGTAATTTGGGTTCGGGGCTTAGAAAAATGAGGTTCAGCGGCATTAGCATAAGTATACCCGCTAGGATCATAGCCACCGGTATAATTATTATGTATCATTGGATCCGGATTTAATTTTCCTCCCTCTCGTTGCAGTCGCCCACCGGGATTACCCGTATCCGCAATTAAAGCTTCGGCTCTTTGAGTATAAGGCCCCGTTAAACCCTTTACACCTTGATAAACCGCTTCAGAGCTTCTAGGACTATAACGTTTGCCATCGACATTAATTACAAAACCGATATCAGTTACGTTTGAAAAAATATCGTAGTCTTGTCCAGTCGTATAGAAAAGAATAGTCATCATTTATCCTAATAGGTTAATCAGATTTAAGGAAAGTATAGACTAAAAAACTTAAGGAAATGTTAAGAACTTATTTTCTATAAGCCGTGCCAAATAACTTAGTCATACTAGGCGGCATGGAAGCCGCCATAAACCGATTAAACTTGATATTAAAATAAACTTAGCCGCCAATTTTTAGTAGCTGAAAATACTTTTCATAAATGGTACTGGAAGCACCGGCATCGGTTTGAAACTGACCCCTGGCTAAAATATTGTCATCCGGATAGATAATGGGATTCTCTCGAATTTCCTTGGGCATCAATTTTACACCCGCTAGATTGGCGGTGGCATAGCCGGTCTGCATACTGATTTTCTTAGCGATATCGGCCCGCAAAATAAAATTAATAAATTTATAGGCATTTTCCACATGCTTAGCATTTACGGGAATAGCCATGCTGTCTAAGGCAATGATAAAGCCCTCTTGCGGAAAAATATATTCAAGCGCCGGATTTTCCTGTTGCGCCAAATAAATATCGCCGCTCCATCCCATGCCGAGTGTCACATCCTCGTCAATGTAAATGGATTTTTCTCCCTCCGCGTTAAAAACCTTAATATTAGGCATGAGTTGTTTTAATTTTTCAAAGGCCTGTTTAATATGTTCTGGATCGGTATCATTAGGCGAATAACCTAATGAGATTAAGGCCATGGAAAAAACTTCGCGCGTATCGTCGATTAATAACAATTGATCCTTATATTTAGCTTGCCAGAGATCATTCCAGCTTTTCACACTGTCTTTAGGCCAATATTGCGTATTTAAGGCAATGGCCGTGGCACTCCATAAAAAAGGCACGCTATAACGGTTTTCTGGATCAAAACTTTTATTTAATAATTCAGGATTTAGGTTTTTAAAATTAGATAATTTTGATTTATCAATGGGTTGCAACATATTTTGATGGCGCATTCTATCGATAAAATAGGTAGAGGGCACGATGATATCATAGCCCACTTGTGGACTTGCCTTAAGCTTAGCATAAAGAGTTTCATTATTATCATAAGTGGAATAGTTTACTTTAATTCCCGTTTCGGCCTGAAACTGGGCCAAAACCTCATCGGGCATATAGCCCGACCAATTGTACACATTAAGCACTTGCTCGGCGGCGTAAATAGGGCAAACCCAACTAATCAACCAAGCCATGGCTAATAAACATTTTTTCAATGAATTTTTGGCTATCATTACTGTTTTTTCCTCAAGACCAGTTGCGCTAGCAATACCATAAGCAAGGTTAAACCGAACATTACCGTGCAGAGCGCATTAATTTCGGGTTTAACGCCTAGTTTTACCATAGAGAAGATCTTGAGCGGTAAAATATCAAAATCGGGACCCGTCACAAAAAAGCTAATGATCACGTCGTCCAAAGACAAGGTAAAACTTAACAGCCACCCTGCTAATATGGCAGGCCAAAGCAAGGGGATAATAACGCGCCATAAAATGGTAAAATCACTAGCGCCTAGATCTTTGGCGGCCTCGAAGATATTTTTATCAAGCCCCGCTATGCGGCTATAAACCGTTACAGCTACAAAGGGCATACAAAAGGTAATATGTGACAATAACAAAGTCCAAAAACCTAAGGGCGCCTTTAGGGTTGAAAAAAGTATCAAGAGTGAAATAGCCATCACAATATCGGGTGATACAATCATGACAAAAATCATACCGTGCAATAATTGCCTACCGCGAAAACGATAACGATATAGACTAACCGCTGTTAAGGTACCTAATATGGTCGCCAAAGTTGCGGCTAATAACCCAACCGATAAGGAGTGCCAAGCCACACTTTGCAAATCGGTATCCGTCAGTAATTCCTTATACCAATCCAAGGTAAAACCATGCCACAATAAGGAATAAGAGGCATTGTTAAAAGAATAGACTATCAGCACACCTATAGGAAAATAAAAAAACAAATAGACGGCTGTCAAATAAGCAATTCTAGTAAGGCGGTTCATAATAAATCCCGAGTATCTTGGTTTCGTTTAGCCGAACGCCAATACATTATCAACATTAATCCCATTAATACGGTCAACATTACGCTAAGGGCCGAACCCATGGGCCAATTACGCGCCGTTAAAAATTGATTTTGGATTAAATTACCAATCAATACGGATTTAGCACCGCCCAATAAATCGGGAATATAAAACATGCTCATGGCTGGTAAAAAGACCAACATACTGCCCGCGATAATACCCGGCCAAGTAAGCGGTAAAATGATTCTTAACAAAACGGTGCGTTTATTAGCCCCTAAATCCCGTGCCGCATCGATTAAACGCAGGTCTAATTTTTCAATATTGGCGTATAAAGGCAAAATCATGAAAGGCAACAAGCTATAAACTAAACCAATCATTACCGCGCTACTGCTATATAAGAGATGCAAGGGCTGGTCAATCACCCCTAAACTCATTAATAAGCTATTTAAAATGCCCTTGGTTTTTAACATGGCGACTATGGCATAGCTGCGAATCAAAGAACTGGTCCAGAATGGAATAATCACCAAAAATAATAAAAATCCCTTATAACGGCTTTTACTACGCGCAATGATAAAGGCAAAGGGATAACCGATGAGGATACATAATACGGTACAGCAACCCGCTAATAGCAAGGAATGTACAAATATTTTCAAATAGCTGGCATTAAATAGCTCTAAATAACTATTTAAAGTTAATTGCAAACGCACCAGCTCATTATCCCCTTGCTGCAATAAACTGGTGAGAAACACCAAGCCATTTGGCGCTACGGCAAAAATGGCTAACCACAGCCAAATAATACCGATAGTAATAAACTTAAAGGTCTTATCATGCTTCATGAGGTAAAATCACCTCCCAGCCTGGAATCCAGTGTACCCACACGGCTTCGCCCAGTAAAAAGTCTAATTTTTCATCGTCTTCATTGAAAAATTGTGTGGCTGCTAAGCGTTTACCACTCATCAAACGCAGCATAAGATCAACGGTACAGCCCTTATAAATAACCTCTTCAACTACCGCAGAAAACATAGTTTCGGTATCATCGACTTCACTGGTACTCCACACCTGCAAATCTTCTGGCCGCACTAGCGTATATAAGGTTTGCTCGGTACTGTATTTTCGGCGATTCTTAAGCGTAAACTGCTTACCTTCTATTTCAACCTGTAGGTGTTTGTCATCGGCGGCTAATACCTTAGTATCAAAAATATTGACCTCGCCAATAAATTTAGCCACCTGTAAATTATCGGGTTCTTCATATACCTCACGAGGCGTGCCAATCTGCTGAATTTCGCCGTCATGCATCACCACGACCCTATCCGACATAGAGAGCGCTTCTTCTTGGTCATGCGTAACAAAAACAAACGTGATGCCTAATTGCTTTTGCAGTTGTTTTAACTCGATCTGCATGGTTTTACGTAAGCGATAATCTAAAGAACTTAAGGGTTCATCCAACAGCAACACCAAGGGTTTATTAATAACGGCTCTAGCGATTGCCACTCGCTGTTGCTGACCACCACTTAATTGATGGGGCTTGCGGCGCAAAAAAGTATCTAATTTAACCATACGCAACACTTCATGTACCCGTTGCTCAATTTCTTCTTTGGCTATACCCTTACAGCGCAATCCAAAAGCCACGTTATCAAAAACATCCATATGGGGAAATAAGGCATAGCTCTGAAAAACCGTGTTCACATGACGCTGGTGAGGTGGAGTTCCGGCAATATCCTTACCATCAAGATAGATAGAGCCACTACTAGGTTCCTCAAAACCGGAAATTAAGCGCAGCAAGGTCGTTTTGCCACAGCCAGAAGGGCCTAGCAAGGTTAAAAACTCACCATTTCTAATTTCTAGATTAATGTTATGCAAAACGGGATGATCGGGAAAATGTTTGGATACTCCGCGGATTTCAATCAGATTATTGCTCATTTTATGTTATTCACCTCCAAAATGACTAGCCATTCAATAACGCGAATTATGCTTAGATTGTCCCGGGTTGTCTACTATTTCCCCCTCTTTTGCGGTTCCGCCGCAAAAAATGGTTATAGGCCAAGTATTTAAGGAGTTAAATATTATGCAAATTGTTACGGCTGCACACGCTAAAGCTAAATTAGGAGAGATGTTAGATAATTCTCAACTTGAACCTGTCATCATTACAAAAAATGGCCGTGAGTTTGCCGTTGTGATGTCTTCCAGGCGGTATAAATTGTTGCAAGAACTTGAAGAACGGCTAGAAAATGAGTATTTAGTGCAACGTGATTTAGAGGCTGAAAGTGTACGCTGCGGTGCTGCGTTCCGAGTCTCCTACAACTTCCCTAGCCGAAGCGAGTTTCGAAAGAGGTCTATTAAATAATCGTCCCTTGGAAAGAAAATGGCAGATGTGTGGGGCCCCTACCCATGCAGCGTGCGAGTATGAAGTCATCTACGGGCTTTAAAAAACGATTTTAAAGTCAAGCCACAAGGCTCAGCCAAAACTCCACCCTGCCATTCTACATAATGATTTAATTTTTTAGTGCCTAAAACCTCAAACATGCTACCCGCCGCACCTGCTTTTGGATCAAAAGCACCAAAGACTACTCTTTTTACCCTGGCATGAATGATAGCTCCCGCACACATTACACAGGGCTCAAGCGTGACATAGAGAGTGGTATTGAGTAGGCGGTAATTATTAAGCACTTGCGCCGCCTGACGCAGCGCCATGATTTCGGCGTGGGCGGTAGGATCGGTACTGGAAATGGGTTGATTCCAACCTTCGCCTATGATCCGCTGCTCATGGACTATGACGGCGCCAACCGGCACTTCATTTATTGCTTGGGCACGCTCCGCTAGTTTTAGCGCATGTGCCAGCCAATATTCATCGGAAACTGTAGAAGCTGCCTCAGCCAACATAACGAGCCGCAAGATATTTAAATACCGCTCTTAAGGTCATGGCTTCGCCACCCTCCGGACGACCTGGTTTACTGACCGTGTTCCAAGCCAATAAGTCAAAATGTAACCAGGCTATTTGGCTGGGAATAAATTCTTGTAAAAATAGAGCGGCGGTTATGGCTCCGGCATACGGACTATTCGAGGCATTGCTTAAATCGGCAATGCTGCTTTTTAGCATTTCACGATAAGGTTTATATAGGGGCATACGCCAGATAGGATCTTGTTCTTGTTGGGCAAACTCCAACAATTCATTAGCAATACTATCCTGATTAGAAAATAAGGCTGGCATATCGGGCCCCAAGGCAACTCGCGCCGCACCGGTTAAGGTAGCAAAATCAATGAGTAATTCGGGTTGATCTTCAACGGCTTGAGCCAAGGCATCGCATAAAACCAAGCGACCTTCGGCATCGGTATTATCAATTTCAACCGTTAAACCTTTACGGGTTAGTATGATATCTCCAGGACGAAACGCGCTGCCACTCACCGAGTTTTCAACTAAGGGTAATAATACTCTAAGTCGAATGGGCAGTTTAGCTTGCATAAGCCATTGCGCTAATGCTAAAGCATGGGCAGCTCCACCCATGTCCTTCTTCATGAGTCGCATCCCTTGGCCCGTTTTGAGATTTAAACCACCGGTGTCAAAGCACACGCCCTTTCCTACTAAGGTGACTTTAGGATGCCGCTCATCGCCCCATTGCATATCTACCATACAGGGCTTACGTTCACTTCCCTTTCCTACCGCATAAACCGCAGGATAGGCTTGCTGTAACTCATTAGTATCCCGAATAATTTTAATTTTTGCCTCTAGCTTACTGGCTACCTGGAGCGCGGTTTCGGCCAGCTCGGCAGGCCCTAAATCGCCGGCCGGCATATTAATCAAATTACGGGTTAAATAAGCCGCTTCTATACCCTGCTCAATGGTTAGATAATTAAGCTTTGAGGCTATGAATAACTTAGCCTTAAAAAGGTTGACGTTTTTATAATGGATATATTGATAAGCACCTAAGCCCCAAGCAATGGTGGCAAGCTGTAACTGCTGCAAACTTAAATCGTTAGCAATCGTATAGCTTCCCGCCGGCAATAAGCTAGGTAAACTACCCCAGCCCCACATATCATTGATATTCTCTATCCCCAACAGCACTAATTCTAATTGACCCGTTTCTGGCTTAGGTATATAAGCCAGACTACCCGGTTTTGCTTGGTAAGCCATACTATTAAGATAGGCCACTTGCCAAGGGTTTAGTTCGGCTAACTTGCTAGCTAGCTCCGACTCGGTTACAGCCAAGATGGGAATAAGTTTTTCCGAATGATGGGTGGTATAACAATTCAACATAAGCACCTATAAAACTGAAGATTAATTAATTTTACCCCGATAACAGATACCCATCACCTGGCGGACTTCGCCCATGGTTTTTTTAGCCTCTAGACGTACGGCGTTGGTTCCTGCATCAACAATGTCTTGCAATAACGCCGGATTTTCTTGGTAATGTTTAGCTCTTTCACGAATCGGTTGCAGTTCTTGATTAATCGATTCCATAACGGGTTGTTTACACTCAAGGCAGCCAATTCCTGCACTACGGCATCCTTTTTGCACCCATTCTTTTACTTCTAATTTACTGTAAACCTTATGTAAATCCCACACCGGGCATTTTTCGGGTTCACCCGGATCGGTACGCCTTACTCTAGCAGGATCGGTAGGCATCGTCCGAATTTTATGCGTTACACTTTCTGGCTCTTCTCGTAACATAATGGTGTTGCCATAAGATTTTGACATCTTCTGTCCATCTAAACCCGGTAATTTGGCGGCTTCGGTTAATAAGGCTTGTGGCTCCGGTAAAATGATGCGGCCTTTACCTGCTAAATACCCCTCTAAATATTCAAGTTCCACAGCACTAAGCTGAGTTTGATATTTCAATAAAGTTTGCGCTTTTTGTAAGATTTCCGGCTCACCTTTTTCCAGGTAACGCTTACGTAATTTATTATATTGTTCGGCGTGTTTAGACTCTAAGCACGCTAAGGCTTGCTGAATCACAACCTCAAAATCCTTATCTTTGCCATAAAGATGATTAAAGCGCCTGGCTATTTCCCGAGCCAACTCTATATGCACGACCTGATCTTCGCCCACCGGCACCGTGTCAGCCTTAACGATTAAGATATCGGCGGCTTGTAACAATGGATAACCGAGAAAACCATAAGTGGCTAAATCCCTATCGGTTAATTTCTCACGCTGTTCTTTATAGGTTGGCATACGTTCTAACCAACCTAAGGGCGTTAACATAGAAAGTAATAAATGCAATTCTGCAATCTCTGGCACTCGAGATTGGATAAAGATATGGGCTTTGTTAGGATCAACTCCGGCAGCTAACCAATCGATTAACACCTCCCAAACCTGCGAGCCGATAGTCTGCGCCGTTTCATAATGAGTTGTTAAAGCATGCCAATCGGCTATAGCAAAATAACAGTCATGTTCATTTTGTAACTGTAACCAATTTTTTAATACGCCATGATAATGTCCTAAATGCAATCTGCCGGTGGGACGCATGCCCGATAAAACACGCTGTTTTTTTGCAAAAATGGTCATCACGTCTTCCTAAAACACAGTTCATAGTTAATGAGTAACACCTAACTTTGACAAATTGATAAGTTATTCACTGTCAAATTCACGCCAAGCTAGCCATTTTATCGCAGGATTACGCCTCTAAAAAGGGAGCCACATCCCCCTTACCTTGGCGTATTAGTTTAGGTTTTTCTTCGGTAAGATCAATGACCGAGGTAGGTTCAATACCACAATTGCCCCCATCAATGATTAAATCAACACTTTTACCCAAAACTTCCCGCATGGCTTCGGGTTCTATCATAGGCGTCTCTTCATTTGCCAAAATCAAGGTCGTACTAATCATAGGCTCTTCTAAAGCCTCTAGTAAACTCAAAGCGATAACATGATCGGGAATACGTAAGCCAATAGTTTTACGGTTAGGATGAATTAAACGTCTAGGGACTTCTTTAGTAGCGGTTAAGATAAAGGTATAGGGCCCCGGTGTAAAAGCCCTTAGTAAGCGATAAACCTGATTATCAACCTTAGCATAGGTAGACAACTCGGATAAATCTCGGCATACAATAGTAAAAAGATGATTTTCATCAAGCCGTCTAATCTGCCTGATACGTTGCACCGCCTCTTTGTCACCAAGATGACAACCTAAGGCATAACCCGAATCAGTTGGATAAACAATAACGCCACCTTGACGGATGATATTAACAGCTTGTCGTACCAAGCGTGATTGTGGGTTATCCGGATGGATATGAAAAAATTGACTCATTACAAATAACCTTATGTCTGTTGCGGTATTTAGCAAGCTAACTTCCTTAAAACATTTTCGATCCTATTCGAATGTTTTAAGGTTTGCAAAGATTATATCTTATAATAAAATACCATCTCTGATAAGAGCTGTATAAGATTCTGTTAGCTTTAATCATAGCTTCATTCAGTTACTAAAGCTCGTAGTATAAAAGGTTAGATACTCACAGTACTTGGATTTTGGGAGTATAAGCGCTAAACAAATCCAAGCACTATGGGTATTGATTTCCCTTGGAGACCTCATCATTATGAAATTGTTGTTTGACTTCCTACCTATTTTATTATTTTTTATTGCCTATAAAATAAGTGGCATCTATGTGGCAACCGCCGTTGCAATCATAGTATCTTGCGTCCAAGTTGGCTTTTGCTGGTATAAATTTCGCCGTCTTGAGTACTTACATTTAATCACTTTATTATTGATTATTGTGTTAGGAGGAGCTACCCTTTTCTTGCATAATGATTTATTTATTAAGTGGAAACCCACTATTATCAACTGGCTTTTTGCACTTGCTTTTATAGGTAGCCAGTTTATCGGTCATAAACCCATTATCCAGCGCATGCTAGATGGTAATGTTAGTCTAACACCCAAGATATGGCAACGCTTAAATCTAAGTTGGACCTTATTCTTTTTAGCGATGGGGATCGTTAATTTATATGTAGTTTATCATTATGATACAGACACTTGGGTCAACTTTAAATTATTTGGCATGCTAGGTTTGACTGTTTTATTCGTACTAGTGCAAGCCCTTTATTTAGCCCGCCACATTGAAGAGAAACATCATGAGTAAAACCGTTAACCGTTTAGCTTTAATTGAACAAAAACTACACACTGTTTTTTCACCCATTAAACTTGAGGTAAAAGACGATAGTCACTTACATATCGGCCACGAAGGAGCCAAGCAAGGTGGTGGGCATTATACGGTAAGAATCGTGAGTGCAAGTTTT